>Ga0070706_100004564_pt1 | contig 13304 bp, 13 predicted proteins | sample KBSK5501metaG_FD_65476 | JGI IMG/M metagenome (GOLD analysis project Ga0070706, IMG submission 65476) | Corn, switchgrass and miscanthus rhizosphere microbial communities from Kellogg Biological Station, Michigan, USA - KBS K5-50-1 metaG | ecosystem: Host-associated > Plants > Roots >...
GCCCACGCGATCTGCGCACCGGTGCGATACGCGGCGAGCAGCGCCGATAGTGGAACTCCTTCGCGCGCGCGTCGTGATGCACTGTCGCGGATCATCGTGAGCTCTTCGCTGCTGGGCCCTCGCCCCGCGCGCATCGACCGTATGAAGCCACGAACGTTCAACCGGTTGACGTCGCGGATCTGATCGAGGGTGACGTCGGGGAGCGCGCGATAGCTCGGGATCGATTCGAGGTATTGCTTGAGCATCCGCTCGGCCAGATCCTCGGTCATGCGCTCGAGATCATCCAAGATCTCGCCGAGTGCTTGCGCGCGCGGATCTTTATCGGGCTTTCTCTGCGACGCACGTGGCATTGTCGGCCCTCGTTGTGAGACTCACAGAGCGGCCCGCTGGAGGATCACCCACGGTGGCCGCCGTTTGGAACGAAACGCTTGTGGCGCTCACAAAGGATACAGGGGGAAGTTCGGCATATGTCCAACGGACCGGGTTCGTCGGCCCGCAGGGCATCGGTTTATGATTGTTGAACCTTCCCTTGAGGCGACTTCGATTTTGCTCGTCCGCACGACGATACGACGGGCGAAACCGAAGCCCCCAGAACGGGCCGGCCGAAGGCGGCCGGCCCGTTCGCCCCATTCGGGGCCGGCACACTCAGCAGGCGACAACATCCATCTCGAGGCTGCACCGTTGACCCGGTGCGCAGCCCCCAGTGACGCGACCCTTGTTTAGGTCGCAAGCGCGGGATGACACGTTCCGATCATCGACATGCCACTCAATGTGGCTCCGCCCGATGTGAATCCCATAAACGTCGATACGGGTCCACCCACGGCGAGCGAGTCTCCGAACGAGGGTCCCGTAACGACCGCGTCGATCAGGCGCTCAATACGAACGGCTGGACGCCGAGGTCGATCTCGAACCAGATCAGCGTCCGCTCGTTCGTCACGATCCCCCACCGCGACGCGATCTTCGTCACCAGCAAGAGGCCCCAACCGGATTCTTGGGCCTTCTCGGGAAGTCGATTCGAGAGCTCCGCGCCGCCTGGGTTCGTCACCTCGACGCGGATGCGGTGCCGGGTCGAGTTGGCGTCCACCTGGATCTCTTCGTCCTCCACCAACGAGGCATGCTTCACGCTGTTGCTGACGAGCTCGGTCACCAACAGGTTCACGTCCTCGATCGTCGCTTCCGGGATGTAGCTTTCGAGCAGCCGCAAGGATTGACGCGCTGCTCTGGCCGCCCGGTTGTCGCTCGGGAGGCAGACATGGACGCTCGGAAACGTGGTCACATCTGATGTTTTCCCCACATCAAGCGTGGACCTACCGGGCATTTCCTTCCTTAAGCACTTGGGCAACCCGGCCACATTTGGGTGCCTTTTAGCCGCCCGATCGTAGTCATTGAGGACTAGCCGTCTTTGACACCTGCGGGGCATGGACTATCCGGGGCGAAGCGGGCACTCTGACCGTATGAAGCGCGCAGGGGTCAGCGCCGCCATGCTTGTCGTCGCAGCATCATTTGCGCTGGTCATCCAACCGGCATCGGCCGGCCCCGTGTGCGATCTCGCGACACCGGTTCCCATCGTGGGTGGATTGCTCACCGGGGGTGTGCAAACCGGCATCTTGAACGTTGGGCCCACATGCGCCTCGCCGACACCAACCCCGACCCAAGCACCGACCGGCGGCGGCATAACCGGGCCAACGCGATCGGCCGGGCAACCGACCGTTACGACCCGAGATTCCTCCTCTCCCGCGACGACACCTGCCGTCACGAATCCGGGCACGCAGCGCACGGGCTCGAACTCGCCTCTCGCCAAGACCCCTTCGAAGGAGACCGGCACGACGGCCACGCACATCACCAACGGTGTCCTCGTTCGATTCGCGAAAGTCTTCACGTGGATCGACACGCCCGCGCGCGTCGCGTTCACCGTGTACTGCGTCGTTGCTCTGCTCGTCGCCATGTGGATGGGCGTTCGCGTCGGCCGTCGGCGCGCGCGCCGTCTATCCGAGCTCGCAGCCGACGCCCAGCTGAGCGCCGTCATGAGCGTCGTTCCGGATGCGATCGTCGTCACCGACGAGAAGAATGAGATCCGCGCGATGAACGCGGCCGCCGCCGAGATGCTCAGCGCGGGCGCCGAGTCGCGTGGAACGTTCGTCGCGCGCATCATCCGTGGGTCTGAACGCTCGGGGATCTCGTTCGAATCGTGGATGCGCTCGTCGGCCGACTACCCGTCGGGGACCACGGGCACGCTCGATAGTGGACTGCCGGTCGGGATCGCAGCAACGCCGGTGCGCGCCGAGAAGGAAGTCGTCGGACACGTATATCTGGTCCGCGACCTTCGCAAGGAGCGCGCGCTCGAACGCATGAAGGAAGAGTTTCTGTCCAACATCTCGCATGAGCTGCGGACGCCGCTCGCGTCGGCGCTCGGGTTCGCACGCCTCTTGCAGCGCCGCGAACTCTCTGCGACGCAGCAAGGCGCCTTCGTCGGCGCGATCGTGGAAGCGTGCGAGCGGCTGGACCGCGTGGTCGACCTGCTGATCGACGTCGCTGCCCTCGAGGGTGGAAGCGCGCGCACCGACGCAGAGCGCGTCGACGTTGCCGAGCTCGTCCAGGACGCTGCGGCGCGCTGGAGCGAGCGCCTGACAAGCCATGTGATCACCGCGCGCGCACCGAGTGAGGTGCCGGCGATCGCAGCCGGGTCTGCGCTGCTCCGGAGCGCCATCGACGAGCTCATCGATAACGCGATCAAGTTCTCGCCCGACGGCGGCATCGTCACGGTTTCGGTCGAGCCCGTTCGCCACGAAAAGAGGCCCACGATCGCCATCTCGGTCGCGGACCAAGGGATCGGGATCGACCCCGTCAAGAAGGAAGCGGTGTTCGACGACTTCCATCAGGTCGACGGCTCCGCAACACGGCGGTTCGGCGGGCTTGGGATCGGGCTGGCGTTCGTGCGCCGGGTGGCCGAAGCCCACGGCGGCCGTGTCGACATCGTCTCCGAGCAAGGTCGTGGAAGCACCTTCAGCCTCGTGCTTCCGGTGCGCGTGCCTCGCGCCGAAGTACGACGCCCCGCGAAGAGAAGCAAGGTAACAGGAAGCCCCAAGCGCCCCCAGCATGTCGTCCGGATCGACGAGGGCGCCTAACTACATCTGGAACTCGCCGCGCATCGCCATCGCGGCTCGGCGGGCAAGCGCAGGGACTCCCTCTTCGAGCCGCGCGAATGTCGGGTGATCGGTAACGCCGCCGAGATACCGGCGATACGAACCCTCCATGATGATCGCGATCTTCCATCCGGCCATCGCCGCGTACCAGTCGACCGTACGCACGTCGCGCCCCGATCGTTCGGCGTACCGCTGCAGCAGGTCCGATCGACGCAAGAAGCCGTCCATGTGCGTCACTGCGCCCGCGCCGGGCCCGCGGAACATCTCGTCGCCGGGGTCGAGCCAGAAGTAGAGGAGCCATCCGAGGTCTGCGAGTGGGTCGCCGAGCGTCGACATCTCCCAGTCGACGACGGCGACCAACGTCGCCGGCGACGTCGGCGCGAGGATGACGTTGTCGAGCTTGTAGTCGCCGTGGACGATCGATGCGTCTGCCTGCTGGGGGATGTTCTCCCCGAGCCATTCTGCTACCGCTTCGATGTCGGGCTGTTCGCGGAAACGCGCTAGCTCCCACAACTGATGCATCCTGCGCAGCTGCCGCTCTAGGTATCCGGCCGGCTTCCCGAAACTCGCCAGATCCACCGCTGCGTAGTCCACGCGGTGGAGGTCGACCAGCGTGTCGACGAGCTGATCGCTCATGCGCGCGCGGTCTTCGAGCGATGAGAGCCCATCGGGAAGAGCGTCTCGCACCACCACGCCGTCGACGCTCTCCATGAGATAGAAGGGCGCGCCGAGAACCGCCTTGTCCTCGCACAGCAGAACCGGACGGGGCACGGGCACGGGGGCACCGTGATCGCTCAGCGCGCGCATCACGCGGTACTCGCGGGTGACGTCGAAGGCAGAGGGAGGAAGATCACCACGCGGGGGTCGGCGCAGGACGACCTTCCATTCCTCGCCGGTGACGAGGAACGTCAGACACGACTGTCCCTCCCCGATGCGTTCGACATCGAACTCACCGCTGTAGTCGGGAGCCTCGGACGCCAGGAATTTCGCGAGCGCCTCCGGATCGACGAGGTCCGTGCTCACGCTCCGCCCTCGATGTAGCGGGAGAGCTCGCGGCGCGCGATCACCATCTCGTGGACTTCGTCCGGGCCGTCGGCGATACGCAACGTGCGCCCGTGCGCGTACATGGCGGCGAGGGGGAAGTCTTCGGAGACGCCGGCTGCTCCGTGGATCTGGATGGCTCGGTCGAGCACGCGCAGCATCACGTTGGGTGCGGCCACCTTGATCGCAGAGATCTCGACGCGCGCGCCTTCCTTGCCGACGGTGTCCATGAGCCACGCGGCTTTCAGGACGAGCAGCCTGGCCTGCTCGATCTCGATCCGCGACTGGGCGATCTGCTGCTGGACGACGCCCTGTCTGGCGAGCGGCTTCCCGAACGCCACACGGGTCAGCGCACGCTTGCACATCAGGTCGTACGCCCGCTCGGCCATACCGAGCGCGCGCATGCAGTGGTGGATGCGACCGGGACCGAGGCGCGCCTGCGCGATCGCGAAGCCGCTTCCCTCTTCACCGAGCAGCTGGTCGGCGGGAACGCGGACGTCTTTGTATTCGATCTCGCAATGTCCGCCGCCTTCGTCGTATCCGAACACCGGCAGGGTGCGTACGATGCGGACGCCCGGCGTGTCCATCGGAACCAGAACCATCGACTGGCGCCGGTACTGATCGGCATCGGGATTCGTAACGCCCATCACGATGGCGATCTTGCAGCGCGCGTCGGCTGCGCCCGACGACCACCACTTGCGCGCGTTGATCACGTAATGATCACCGTCGCGTTCGATGCGGCCTTGGATGTTGCTGGCGTCGGACGACGCCACCTCGGGCTCCGTCATGGAGAAGCAGGACCTGATCTCGCCTTCGAGGAGCGGCTTCAGCCAGCGGTCACGCTGCTCCGCCGTTCCGTACTCAGCGAGGATCTCCATGTTCCCTGTGTCGGGAGCCGCGCAGTTCAGGGCTTCGGGCGCGATGTGAGGGCTTCGGCCGGTGATCTCTGCAAGGGGCGCGTACTCGAGGTTGTTCAGTCCGGCGCCGTACTGCGGGTCGGGCATGAAGAGATTCCAAAGACCGCGCGATCGGGCCTCGGACTTGAGGTCGTCCATGACCGGCGGATAGAAGTGCGGGTCACCGGAGCTGCGGACCTGGTCTGCGTATGTCCGCTCGGCCGGATAGACGTGCTGGTCCATGAAGTCGATCAGGTTCTTTCGGAGGTCCTCCACCTTCGGGCTAAATGCGAAGTCCATCTGCCTCTCCTCGTCGGCGCGCGCGCGTAAGCATAGGCGTGAGGGCCTTGGCCGTTCCATGCGCGCCGGATCTGTCTCGGGCTCGGAGGAAAGGAGAGAAAAGAAAGCGCGCGCCTCGTGGGCGCGCGCGGCTCTCTTGTTTGCGGCGTTAGTCTTGCGCCGTCTCCACCACCGGAAGATGCGCGCAGATCCACTGCACTGCTTCCGGATCCGAGTTCAAACGGTACTCAACGATCTCGATCGCTCGTGCAACTTCGAACGTTGGCTCTTCAACTAGCACCCAAGTAATCATGGCGTCTCCTTCGATCGGTACGAGGACAGACTTCGCCGAGCCGCCGCACCGTCCCTCCCGCGCACAAGCCCTTTTCTTCGGAACATCCGCGGAATCTTGGTTCGAAACGGTACTGAATCGGACATGGCAGCCGGCCCTGGAGGCACAATCCGGACGCAACGGACAACCCTTAGCATGGAGATATGCCCGAGCTCCCCGAGATGCAGGCACTATCCGAACGGCTGGACGACCTCCTCGCCGGCGCGCGCTTGGACCGGGTGATGCCGCTGCAGTTCTCGGGGTTGAAGACCGTCGCACCAATGTACGACACGCTGAACGGTCAGAAGCTCCGTTCGATCGGACGCCGAGGGAAGTTCCTCATCATGGATCTCGAGCAGGCCCGCGTGCTCGTCCACCTCTCGCAAGGAGGCCGTGTCGACATAGAGAAACTGCCGAAGACCACACGCCCGAAAGGCTCGGTCGTACGTTTCGGATTCGATCGAGCAGGCATGCTCGTGAAGGAATTCGGCACGGAGCGCAAGGCGGCATGGTGGGTTCTTGGGTCTGGCGAACTGGGTCCGCTCGAATCGCTCGGACCGGAGCCGGGCTCCACAGAGTTCGCAGAGCTGATACGTACGGGTGAAGACACACGCCGCATCCATACGATGCTTCGGGATCAACACACCGTCGCGGGCATCGGCCGCGGCTACTCAGACGACATCTTGCACCGCGCGCGCCTGTCGCCGTACGCCACGCTCACGTCCCTAGACGAAGAGCAACGAGAGCGGCTGCTCGTCAGCATCGACGAGGTGCTCGCAGAAGGGCTGGCGGAAGAGCGAAAGCGCACAGGTGGCCTTCCGGCGAAGCTCGGCGACCACTGGATCGTGCACGGACGATATGGAACGCCGTGTCCGCGCTGTGGTGCCGATCTACGCCGCGTCTCGTACGGATCGCATGAAGTGACCTACTGTCCTGTGTGCCAGACCGGAGGGAAGATCCTCGCCGATCGGCGGATGTCCCGGCTTATCAAGTAGCGCTACGGAAGGAACTTGAGCGGGTCGTAGAACGAGCCGAGGTGGCGAACCTCGAAATGGAGGTGGACACCGTCGGCGTGGCCGGTCATCCCACACAAACCGATGCGCGCGCGCGCACGAACCTGTTTACCGGTGGCAACGAGTCGCTTGTTGAGATGCGCGTACAGCGTTGACCATCCACGTGCGTGTTGGATCACGATCACGTTCCCGTAGTCCTCGTCGCTTCCCGACAGGATCACGCGACCACCCTTCGACGCGACGACCGGTTGGTTGAGCGCGCATGAGATGTCGACTCCGTGGTGGAACTGGCGCGCCGGGTGCGGACCCTTCATGCCGGGCCATACGACGAACGGCCGCCAGCCGAACGGCGACGTGATCGCGGCTTTCGCGACCGGCCAAGAGAAGCCGATCCGCAACGCCGGCGTCGAGCGGCCGCGCTTCGCTGCCCGCTTCGTGGGGCGCGCGCGAACCACCTTCCGCTTCGGCGTCGCGCCCACCACGACGTCGGGATGCTCGAGCGGGATCGGGACGAATGCAGGAGACTGTTGCGTGATCGTTGTTGCCGCACTCTTTTCGATCGCGATCGCGGGCAGCATCGCAACGGTCGGCGCCGCCAAGGCGAGGGCAACGAACAGCGTGAACGGGCGCGCGCGGCGATATCTATGTTTTTGCATTTTCTGGTTGGGGGTCGTGGGCGGGCGGTCGGCCGGATGCTAGGAAGGAACCCGTGTTGTTTCGTCCACCATCGGCCCTAAAAAGCGTGGTACAGGTGCACTATGCGTGGGCTTTTTCCACCAGCACTTGGAAATTCGCAGGGAATCGCAGGAAAAACTATGGAAGGAATAGCAACGGATCCCAGACGTATCCGTTGTAGCGGAGCTCGAAGTGAACGTGCGGTCCCGTCGCGTTTCCCGTCATCCCGCACGTTCCGATCTGATGCCCCGTCCGGACGACGTCGCCCGGTTTCACGTCGACCTGTGTCATGTGCGCGTACACCGTCATGTAGCTGTTGCCGTGATCGATCGCGACCGTGTTCCCGTACGCAGATCCGGCGTTGCCGGCGAAGGTGACTCGCCCCGTGCGCGATGCCCACAAAGGTTGACCCATCCCGCACGCGATATCGGTGCCGTGATGGAACTGTCCGTGGTCGCGGGGTCCGAACGGCGACGTGATCCCGTGATAGCCGCGCACAGGCCATTGGAATCCCAAACGTTTCGGAGAGATCCCGCCGAGATTGGGAAGGGCGGGGATGAAGATCGGCGTGGAGGCTTTCTGTTTCACAGCCTTCGGTTTCGCGTTGACCGCAGAGGGCGGAGTGTAGCCACCGGCGGGAACCCAATCGATCGGCGCACTCACCATGCCCTGCGACACCAGCTTGCCGCGGTCTCCGCCGTAATAGGCGTGCGCGATCCCAACCGTGATCGCACCGATCGCGAGAACACCCGCGAAGACGGCGGCGACGGAGCGAAAGCGTTGCTCCCCGGCGGTTGCCATTACTGTCCCCTATTCGACACGAACCGGACTTGCCCTGCGACTTCTCACGAGTTACCGGTCGGGGGAGGATGGTGTTCTCCCAGCTCAGCGGCCACGATCCGCGCCACGTGGCAGTTCTCATCCTTCCCCGCTTGTTCAACGACCGCGAGCGCCTCATCGACGCGCCCGAGCCGCTCCAAGGCCTCCCCGCGCAGGACCGCGATACCACAGAGATCCGGTGCGATCGTCACGACAACGTCGTGCTCGACCTCGATGTGCACCGCCGGACCCTTCCCGGGTGTCACTTGGTCGAGCAGCTTCAAGCAACCTTGTGCGTCACCTTCGAGAAGCGCCTTCACGGCTTGCATCCAAACAGAGTCGATATCGCGGCGTCCGGGCGCGCGCGTGCGCACCGGCCTCGGACCAAGGGACTTGCGGTAATAGATGCCGGTTCCGGGGAGGCCTGCTCGAAGATAAGAACCGCGAGGCCCGCGGCCGACGTGCAGACCGGGCACCCCGAGCGAGAGGCCGAGACCCGACTTCGAAAAGTTCAAGCGAAGCGGGCCGGCGATGCGCAGCGATCTGCGGAACCCCCAGGGCATACGGCACCAGACCCTATCGAGCGGCCCACGAAAACGTGAATCCAGCGTGAACACGCATCTCGGGTGGAGGAAACACACCGCCGAAGGCGGGTTCTAGGAAGGACGGAAAAATGCGGCGGGGCCCGAGGGCCCCACCGATGGTTTCTCGTTGATCTTGGTTACGGCAGCAGACCACCGAGACTCGGCACGCCGGGGAGCGACGGCAACACGTTCGGCACGCCGGGGAGCGAAGGAACTCCGACGGGGAGGTTCGAGAGCAAGCTCGTCGGGTCTGACAGCAGGTTCGTCACGTCGCCGACCGAAGGCACGCTCGGCAGACCCGGAACGGCAGGCCCGCTCGGGGTGGGAAGCCCGCCGACGCCGGGAAGGTTCGGCATCGGAGGAACGCCGACCGGCAACTTCGGAAGCGTCGGCAAGCCGGGGACGCTCGGGGTGCCGGGGATCGATACACCGGGAACCGTCGGCAATCCCGGGGCGCTTACCGGGCTCTGGATCGAAGCGGAGTCGAAGCTTGCGTTCGCCGTGAGCGGACCGAATTTCCCGCTGCCTTTGACGGAACCGCTGACCGGAGCCGTAGAGCCTGCACCTTGGTTCGGAGTCGAGGCTGAACCAGAACTGAACGTTGCCGTCGCGATGGCTGCAGCGACGAGAACCGAGTAAGCGATGATGCGAGGCTTCCGCATTGGGACTGCTCCTTCCGAGCGTGTCATCGTCGTAGACGACCGGATAACGAAGCCTCGCGCGCAGCGGAAACGCCTGCGGACCGTGGCAAAACTGCCATCGGCAAAGTAGGTAGCAAGTGACTAGCCCGAGGTAGTCACAAGGGACTACCAGGTGCGGCAGCTGCGCGAAGTTCGAGCCGTTGGGATCGTTTGTCTCAGTAGCTTCCGCCGCGACCCTGGTCGCCCTCTTGGCCACTCTCACGGCGAAGGAATCGCTCGATCTCAGCGCCGAGCTCGTCGGCGCTCGGGATGCTCCACCCCGGCTGGAACGCGGCTTCTAGACGCTCGACGTACTCCTGAATCTCGGGCCGCTGCTCGAGGATGCGATCGAGCTGTTCTCGCTGCGACGTTGCGTCAACCGGAAGCGAGCCCAGTGGAAGTACCACATCGAGGTGGCGTCCCAGGCGCTCCAGGAGTGCGAGAACGGCCGGCGCGTACGTTGCCGTGACGTAGTGGGGCGTTTGTGCAAAGAAGCCGATCGTGGGGATGCCGTGATCGCGTAGGTTCATCTCGATCACGGAAACGGCCGCAGCCGGAACGCGCAGAAGACCTTCAGTTCGTTGATCGTCGGGCCCGAGAAGCTCCGGCCGTGACGAGGTTGCAGTGATCTGGGTCGGCCGAGTATGCGGCACCGCGAGCCCGAGTGAGCCGAGCGTCACAGACTCGACGACCCCGAGTCGTGTGACGAGATCGAGCACGGCGTCGGACAGCTCGTGCCATCGGAAATCCGGCTCGGGGCCGGTGAGCACGACAACGTCGCGTCCCCCCACGCGCACCGCGCGCACTGTGATCTCCGGCCACGAGAGAGACTTGAGGTCTCCGTCGACGATGTCGAGGACAGGCCTGCGCGCGCGATAGTCGATCAGGTCGTCGGCGTCGAAGACCGCGATGGCCTCGCCGTCGGCTACAACGTGATTGGCGGCAGTCGTGGCGGCCGACGCGGCGTCCACCCAGCCGTCGAAGGCAGTCACGAGCACCGGCGCATCGAGCCGCGGCTCGGCAGTCAGTCGATACAGGGCCATCCCCTACAGGATACGAGCGCGCGCGGCCCTGGACACACCGGCGGCCCGGATACACAGACGCCCGGCCGAGCCGGCCGGGCGTCCGCAGATCGTTCTGTTTTTAGTTTCCGTCTATACAGCCGCGGTTGTAGTACCCCGTGCCGGCGTTGTACGCGTTGTTGCTCCAGTTCCCCTGGATCTTCCAAATGCTCCCGTTGCTGAAATGCGAGAGGTTGTGGAAGCGCCACGCGCACTTGTCCGCGTTCTCCGCGCCCTGCCGGTCGAACCAGGCGTTGAGCTGCGGGTCGGTCTTCGCCTCGCTGAGCTCGTGCCCGCTCACGTTCGCCAGAGCGGCAAGCCCTTGCGAGTGGTTGCCCGACGTGTCGGCGGGGTCACAGCCGGGATCCCCGTCAAGGTTGAAGAAGAAGCCAACTTCGATCTGCACGCCGTTCGCCGTTCCGGTGTCGTGCCACGCGCAGTACCCCGCGTTCCCTCGCTTCAGGTCGGTATACACGGGGTAGTAGCCGGCAGGAACCGGGTTGGCGACCATCTTGGCCACTTCCGCGACGATGGTTGCCGTCGAAGGAGCGCTTGTCGGCCCCGCCGTTGAGTCGACGAGGTGTCCTGCGTAGTTCACGTTGCCAGCGGTTTGTCCGTTCGAACCCGGATACTCGGTCGTCGTCGTGCTGTAGCCCGAGCCGGTCCAGCCACCATAGAACGAGTCGAGACCGGTGAACTTGTCGGAGGCAAACGTAGAGTCCGTCCACTTGGTCCCCCAGAAGATCGCTCGAACAGCCGCGGGGCTGCTCGTCAGGACAGGACCGCCATGGTTTACAAGATTGGATGCGCCGCCGCGCCCGCCGGCGTTCTTCGCGTCTTTGGCCTTGAACTCGTGACCATGGTTCGTCTTCTGAACCTCGGGCTTGGAGGCGGAGGCCGCGCCGGCTCCCACGCCGATAAGTCCAGCGATCAATGGAACAAGAAGCCCTGCGAGAACGAACCGACGCGCCATGCTTACCCCCACCTCGAGCAACGAGTGGCAGGGAGGATACCGCCGAAACGCCTGCAATGGGAGGCCCTCAGGTCCTATTTTCCGGAAGAATTCTCCGGTGATCGGCCTGGAAAACCGGTGTTTCGCGTTCCTTCTAGACCGTACTGACTAGAAGGCTGCAGGTTTGCCCGAATTGACCGCGCGCGCCCTCGCTCAGCAGGATGCATCGCGCGAAGCAGCCGACCACGGGAGCAGCAGATGCGATTCGGGATCTTCCTCGCTCCGTTCCACCGTCCCGACGAAAACCCCACGCTCGCCCTTCAGCGCGACCTCGAGCTGATCCAGCGTTTGGATGCGCTCGGGTACGACGAAGCATGGATCGGCGAACACCATTCCGCGGGCAGCGAGATCATCGCGTCGCCCGAGGTCTTCATCGCGGCCGCCGCAGAGCGCACGCGCCGGATCCGGCTCGGCACCGGTGTGTCGTCGGTTCCGTACCATCACCCGCTCTTGCTCGCCGACCGCATGGTGCTGCTCGACCATCTGACGCACGGCAGGACCATGCTCGGCGTCGGGCCCGGCGCGCTGGCCTCCGACGCGTACATGCTCGGGATCGAACCGACCCAACAACGCGACATGATGGAAGAAGCACTCGAGGCGATCATCGCCTTGCTGACATCGGACGAGCCGGTCACCCGGAAGACATCGTGGTTCACGTTGCAAGAAGCCCGTCTTCAACTGCGTCCGTACACGCAGCCGACCTTCGAGATCGCCGTCGCTGCGATGGTGTCGCCGTCCGGCCCCCGGCTCGCGTCGCGCTTCGGCTGCTCTCTGCTGTCAGTCAGTGCGACGACCGTCGAGGGATTCAGCTCGTTGGGCAGTCACTGGGACGTGATGGAAGAGCAATCAGCACGTCTGGGCACGACCGTCGATCGCGCGCGCTGGCGGCTCGTCGGCCCGATGCACATCGCCGACTCTGTCGAGCAGGCCCGTGCGGATGTTCAGTTCGGCCTTGAACGCTGGCTCTATTACTTCACCCGTGTCGCGGCGCTCCCACTACTTCCGCCCGAGATGGCCGACATCAAAGTGGACGATCTGATCGATCTGATGAACATGTCCGGCCTCGCAGTCGTTGGAACGCCGGATATGGCGATCGACGCGATCCGTCGTCTGGAGAAGCAATCGGGCGGATTCGGCACCTACCTCTTCATGTCGCATGAGTGGGCCGACCGGGCGCAGACCCTTCGCTCCTACGAGCTCTTCGCTCGTTACGTGATCCCGGCGATCAACGGCTCAACCGATTCATTGGTCGGCTCGCGCGACTGGGTGGCGGAGCATCATCCGACGATGCGCGGGAAGGTGATGAACGCGATCGAGGACGCTACGAAGAAGTACGTGGACGAGCGTGACGCGGCAAAGAACCGATCAAGAGACTGAAGCGAGGTCTGCCCAGATGATGAGTCGTTCTTTGCTCGTCATCACGGGCCAGCAAGTCGTCATGACCAGCTTGCTCGGCGATTGCGACCACGGGTCGCCTTTCAGGACCCACACGTCCTTAGCCGTCACCACTCCGAGCCGTGTGATGAGGTAGCGGTACTCGTGCTTCCGCGTATCGAGGATCACCAGGTCGCCTATCTGCAGGCGTCCGAACTTCATGAAGGGAGCACCCCAGCCGGAACTATGGCCTGCGATGCCCGTCACGCCCACGTGCCCGATCGCCGCACTCTGCGGGTAGTGTCCGGGACCCTCGGCCAGCTGCGCCATGCCCACACCTTCGACCACGATCGCATCGAGCCCGATCCGAGGGATCCGGATCCTCGCCACCGGCGC
>Ga0070706_100004565_pt1 | contig 13301 bp, 24 predicted proteins | sample KBSK5501metaG_FD_65476 | JGI IMG/M metagenome (GOLD analysis project Ga0070706, IMG submission 65476) | Corn, switchgrass and miscanthus rhizosphere microbial communities from Kellogg Biological Station, Michigan, USA - KBS K5-50-1 metaG | ecosystem: Host-associated > Plants > Roots >...
CAGCAGCTGGTGCACGGAAAGCGGCACCCGCCCGAGCACGTCAATCGCCGTCTCGACGAGGTGGCGGGGTGCTGATACGACCGGATTGCCCTGGACACCAGCAGCCATCAGGCAGTCGGGTCCAGCGACGACATCCCATAGTCAACGGCAAGTCTCTCAGCAAACAGATCCCGCAGTGCCTGCGGGAGGTCGAACGCGTTGTCTGATTCGAACGCGGCGCCCGTTGCCTCGGCCAGACAGCACTGTCGACTCAACGCGCTGCGGAAGGCGTGCGGCGCGGGATCGAGCGGGCGGAATACCGCATCGTCCCCGAGCCGCCTCACCTCCAAAAACACGCCACCTGAGGCCAGGTCTACCCGGGCGTTGGCGTCGGCGTCCAGCTGATTGGCCCGCCAGATCTGAGCAATGGGCCAGGCCGAGGTCAGCAGTGAGACCGAGGGATCCAAGCGCAGGGTCAGTCGCGGCAGATCTTCCACCGGCAATCGGGAAATCTTAGCCAGATCCAGCGGGACCTTCTCGTCGGCATGCGTCGCGACATTGAGCGCCCATTCGAGCTGTGCCACATCCGGAAGGTACTGCAGGGGCCGACAGGGCTCGAAGCCGGCAAGAAATGCTGGGAACGAGCTTCCGTACTCAAAGAGGCAGGGCCCAGTCGGCGGGTGGGCGCGGATATATTGATCGGCCGCGTAGCCGAAGAACCGCTCGTGCACCAGACGGCACACCACGGGAAAGGTCGCCTGGAGTGCCGCCGTGAGCGTCGTGAACACATGGTGGCGATAGATGTCAACCCGCGCCTCAGGCGTCAGACCATCGCCCAAAACGTGCATCACCGCCGGATCGACGGGACCGCCGAGGAGGGCATCACAGAACGTGGCCTGCATCTCACGCAATGGCGGCATGGGACGTCCTTAATCGCGCTCCGTACAACAGGCCGTCCGCGACACACGCTTCGGCGAGCAACGTGTCCAGCGTCGGGATATCGGTGTCCCACTCGACGAGCGTGGCCACCGGGCCGAAACGTGACAAGGCATGGGCGTAGAGCTGCCAGACATCGGGCGACACCCGCGAGCCATGGTCGTCGATGAGGATGGTGAGCCCGTCGGCATCATTGCGCGCATGGCCGGCCACATGAATCTCGCCCACGGACGCCCGCGGCAGAGCGTCCACGTAGACCATGGCGTCGAAGCCGAGGTTGTGCGCCGAGACATAGATATTGTTCACGTCACAGAGGAGCCCGCAGCCGGTTCGCCGAGCCAGCTCGGCGAGGAACTCGGGCTCCGGAATGGGTGAATCGCGGAAGCGGAGATAGCTCGAGGGGTTCTCGATCAGGATCTGACGGCCGAGCGCGATCTGTGTCTGGTCGACGTTGCGGCACAGGAGCGCGAGGCTCTCGTCGGTGTATGGCAGCGGCAAGAGGTGGTTGAAGTAGACGCCGCCCGCGATGCTCCACGAGAGGTGCTCCGACACCAGCACAGGCTCGACGCGTCCGATCAGCGCCGCGAGCCGTTCGAGATGGCGCGGGTTTGGACCATCGGCAGTGCCGAGCGAAAGGCCCACCGCGTGAAGCGAGATTGGATAGCTGGGCCGGAGCTGGTCGAGGCTCCTGAGCGCCGGCCCCCCTCCGAGATAGTTCTCGGCATGGACCTCGAGCCACGCCGTAGGCGGGCGAGTGTCGATGACTTCGTGGACATGTGGCGCACGCAGTCCGATGCCTGCAGCCGCCGGCGCACCGACTCGGTCTGCGTCGCCTCCGATCATCCCACCACTCGCCCGCCCGTCGTCCGGCGCTTCGACGCGCCTACGCCTTCTTGGGCTGCAGGCTTCCCTCCACGAGCTTCTCGCAGGTGCCCTTGGGGACATAGACCCAGGCATCGCCCTGCTTGTCCCGCTTGGACGTCCCCGCACAGGACGAATTGGCCGTCTGGCAATCGTTCTTGGCTGCCTTCACGATGCCAAAGCACTTTTCGTGCTCGAACTTCGGCACCGGGGCCGGGCCGGCCTGCGCGCTCGTCAGAAGCGGCAGGGAGAATGCGGTGGCGATGGCCGTTGTGATGAGCACACGGGTGGGCTTCATAGAGCGTCTCCTTCTTGCAACGGGTGGATGGGAAGTTTCCGGTCACGAAGGCCTCAAGTGGTTCCTTAACACCGACCACCAGCCTCGTATTCCGAAGCACCCAGAAGAATCATGGCCTTCCCCCGTTTCCGGGAATAGACCGACGGCTTCGGGGTTTACTATGTAGAAGTTCGCCAAGGGGACCTATGCTCAGGTGGCTCAGACGTGGTGGGCAGGCGCCAGACTTCGAGGAAGTGGCCCTGGTCCATCTGGACCTTCTCTACCGGACGGCGCTCCGTCTCACCCACAACCGGGCGGAGGCAGACGATCTCGTTCAGGAGACGTGGCTCCGGGCCCTGCAGCACTTCGACCAGTTCGATCCGGGGAGCAATTGCCGGGCGTGGCTGGTGACCATCCTCCGCAATGCGTTTTTGAACCGACTCCGGCGGCAGGGCCGCGAGCGGCTGGAAAGCGCGATGATGGGTGAGCGCGGTGACTCGGCGTCCTTTGAGGACTCGGCCATCGAACGGTCAACTCCGGAGGAGGAATTCTTTCAGACGGTATTCCACGGGGACGTCGAGCAGGCTCTCACGAGCCTGTCTCCGGCCTTCCAGCAGGTGATCGTGCTGGCTGATCTCGAAGGGTTCACCTACAAGGAGATCGCTCAGGTCTTGAACTGTCCGATCGGCACGGTGATGTCGCGGCTATCCCGCGCCCGGCAGCTCCTCCGCACGGAGCTTCGGACGCTGGCGCGCGCGCATGGCTACAGCGAGGACTCCCGATGATCTGCCGTGAGTTCGAGCCGTGGCTGCAGGCCTTCGTGGATGGCGAGCTTGACGTGGAGACCATGACGGCGGCGCAGGCACATGTCTCCTCGTGTCCCGAGTGTCACGGGCGAGTTGACGGCGAGCGTCGATTCCGTGCCTTGCTGCGGCAGCAGCCCCAGGACATGGCGCCGCCGGAGCTGCGGGCACGACTGCTCGGGCTGACCCGCCTCAAGCGCCGGCGGGCCGCCATGCGCCTATGGCTCGGGATACCGGGGGCGGCCGCCGCGCTCGTCCTTGTGGTTGCGATCCTCATGACCCGCGGGCTGGCCTCGGGTCCCACCTCGCCCAGGATCGTGGACACGCTCGTGGACAAGCACCTGGCCTATGCGCAGATCGAAGGGCCTGCGGAGTTCACCTCGAGCGAGCCCGGCGCAGTGGCGGCGTGGCTGCGGGACCGGGTTGGCCTGCGTGTGCCGGTGCCCGACTATTCCCATGCCGGGATCCGTCTGGTCGGGGCGCGCATCTCGGAGGCCGACGAGCAGAAGCTCGCGTACCTGCTCTACGAGAAGGGACACATGCTGATGTCGGTCTTCATGCTTCCCGCCAGTGCGGAGGCGCAGACTCTGGGCGGGAAAATAGTGAATTACCGCGGCCAGGAGTATGTGACTCGCGAGCGCAAGAGCCTGCGGACCGTGTCCTGGCGCGACGGGCAGGCGGTCTTCAGCCTGGTCTCGATGCTCGACTACGATGCCCTGCTCGAATGCGCCGATAAGTTGCGCGCCGAGCGCGCCCGCCAAGCGCGGCTCTAACCTCGCTAACCCTGCGCCGGCCGTGAGGCGTTTCGTCCCGTTGGCATTGCTCTTCGCTCTGGCCGTCGCAACGAGTTCGCGCGCGGACACACTTCGGACCGACCTTACCAAGGCGCTGGTTCCGATGGACGAGATCGTGGCCGGCGGCCCGCCGCCCGATGGGATTCCCGCCATTGACAGGCCCGTCTTTGTGTCACCGGCTACCGCCGACGCCTGGCTCACACCGAACGAGCCGGTCCTGGCGCTCGAGATCGCCGGCGATGCCCGGGCGTACCCGCTCCAGATCCTCATGTGGCACGAGATCGTCAACGATACGGTAGGCGGCCGGCCCGTGGCGATCACCTTCTGCCCGCTCTGCAATTCAGGGCTCGTCTTCGACCGCGTCGTCGACCGTCACACTCTGGACTTCGGCACGTCAGGCAAGCTTTATCAGAGCGATCTCGTGATGTACGACCGCCAGACCCATTCGCTCTGGGCGCAGATCGAGGGACGCGCGATCGTGGGGGAGCGGGTGGGCACGCGGCTCAGACGCGTACCGGCCCATACCATTGCCTACGGCGACTGGAAGGCGATTTATCCGCGCGGCAAAGTCCTTTCGCGGGACACGGGCCATGCTCGATCGTATGGCCGGAATCCCTACGTCTCATACGATCAGCCAGACACGGCGCCGTTTCTTCTCCGGGGCACTCCCGACCCTCGTCTGCCTCCCAAGGCGCGAGTGGTGGGTGTCGTGCTGGGCGGGGCGGAGCGGGCCTACCCGTGGCCGGCGCTCGAAAAGGACCGCGTGATTCATGACACCCTGGGAGGCCAGCCGCTGGTCGTCTTCCATCGGCAAGGCGCCCTGTCGGCACTCGACAACGTCCGTATGGACCAGTCGAAGGCGGTTGGTGCCACGGCCGTCTTCAACCCCGTGGCGGCCGGTCGAACGCTGCGCTTCGAGGCTGTAGATGAGGGGATCCGGGACCGACAGACGGGCACGGTGTGGAACCTGCTGGGCTATGCCGTCAGAGGCCCCCTCGCCGGCACGCGGCTGAACCCGATTCCCCACGTGGACGCCTTCTGGTTCGCCTGGGCGGCCTTCCATCCGTCCACCTCAATCCACGGCGCGCCGTGACCGCGATCGACGAGCTGGCGGACCTGCTCGGAGAGCTCGAGCGCAAGGACACCCCGATCATGGCGCTGGCCCGGGTGGCTGCTTGCAGGAGCCCTGGACACTTTACCCGGGCGAGAACGGGATCTTCGACCAACGGACGCGCTGCCAATTCTGCTACCACTCACATGGCGGCGCCGATCACGAGGCCGGCCACTTCCACACCGTTCGCCTCTTCCCCGACCGCACGGCGCATCTGGTGGCGATCTCGATGGCGCCGAGCGGCTGGCCGCAAGCCCTCTTCACCTTCAATGGATGGGCATCGGCGACGCCTGGGAGACTCCGGCCAATCTGGAGCAGTACGTGGGTCGTCTTTGCATCGGCACGGGCCGCGGGCCCGCCCGGCTGGTGCGTTTCGTAAACTTCGCGTTCGAGGCCTTCCGCCACGAAATCGAGGAACTCCAAGACCTCAAGGAAAGGACGTTGAGAGCCTACGCTGAAACTCACCCGGGGACGGATCCGTTCGAGGATCGGTCGCTGGAAGTGCTCAGTCGCATTGAGATCGACGTGCTGGCTCGCCTTGCCGGGTTCCGGTCGGCAGGAGTCGACCGGCCGTGACTCGCGCGCTGGCTCTCGCCGCGCTGGTCGGGCTGGGCGTGCTCGTCGGGCTGGCCGCACTGCCCGCGACATGGCACGTGGCTCCGTGGGGGCCGGATCCATCGCCCGCGGCAGATCTCTGGGACGCAGCGGAGGTCTCGCAAGCTACAAATCACGTACTCGCGCCGGTAGTGGAGCTGCAGGACTTACTCGGGAACCGAGTCGACCTGCGGCAGCTCCACGGGCAAATTGTGCTCGTGTATTTCTGGGGCTCGTGGTGACCACACTGTACGAGGGAGTTACCCTCGATCGGTGGGCCGCATCGGGCGCTGCCACGTGAGGGCCTCTCCGTGATCCTCGTAAATCTCGGGGAGTCTCGTCCGACCGTCGCCCGGGCCACCTCGTCGCACCGCTCATGGCCCCGGTGCTTCTTGACATGAATGGGCGGGCCGCTCGCGCCTTCGGCGTTACGGGCACGCCGTCCGTATTCATCATCGGTCGGGACGGGATGATTCTGGGAAGCGCCGTCGGCCCGCGGCCCTGGACGGAGCCGTCTGGACGCGCACTGCTCGAGGCGCTACTCCGGGCTGGGCCGGGCGAGGCGATGCCGGGCGCTCGGGCCGCGCCGGCTGGTACACTGACGCCCGATACGCCACTCACCCCCACTGGATCGGCAAGGAGCGACTGATGGCGAGAGCAGGGGCCCGGATACTCGACAGCGGCGAGCGTTTTCCGGATCTCTCCATGGACACCGTAAAGCACGGACGGCTCACGCTCCCCGAAGCCTTCGTGGACGGGTGGGGCGTTCTCCTTATCTACCGCGCCCACTGGTGACCGTACTGCAAGCAGCAGTTGGCTGCCTTCGACCGGGCACAGGACAAACTGCAGGCGGAGGGCATCCGCGTCATCGCGGCGTCCACTGACCCCGAGGACAAGGCCGCCGAGACGGTGGCCGAGCTCGGGCTTGGCATGCCCGTCGGGTACGGACTGCCGCTCAAGGACACGGCAGCCGCGCTCGGGGCCTTCTACGAGGAGAAGCGCGGCGTGCTTCAAGCGACCGGGTTCGTCGTCAGGCCCGACCGCACGATTGCGGTAGCGCAGTACAGCTCGGGGCCCATAGGGCGACTCGTCTGGCAGGACGTGCTGGGCTTGGTCCAGCACTACAAGAAACAGGCACGCTGACCGGCGCGCCGCCGCTGCGGCACACGACGGATCCGGAAAGGAGAGCGCATGGAAATCGTCCACGTCTCCGACGTGCATGAACTGGCCCCAGAGGATCAGAAGTTCTGCGAAGCGACGAAGGCCTGGTTCAAGATCGACTTCGTGCCGAAGATGAGTCGTGTGCTGCTCACCGTGCCCGAGTTCGGGCGACCGTACGGCCGCGCCTCCCGCCGCGCCATGTCGGACGGCGCGCTGAGCCGCGCGCAGAAAGAGCTCATTGCCAGCGTCGTCAGCGCGATCAACGTGTGCGAGTACTGACTGGTCGCCCACAGCGCAGCCGGGAAGCTGCAAGGGCTGGCCGACGAACAGATCTGGTATGAGGTCGCCTACGTCGCCGGGGTGACGCATGCGCTGAACACGGTGGCGGACGGTCTCCGACTGCCGGCGGAGTTCTCCGCCTCGCTGCGCCACCCCCTCGTGCCGCTGCCCGATCCGGGAGACGGCGAGGCCGACCTCAAGACCGTCTTCGACGAGATCCGCGACTTCTACGCGGTCGAGCGAGTGCCCGCCGTGTTTCGCTGGATGGCGCGGGACCCCGGGTTTCTTCAATCGTACTGGCAGGCGACGCGAGCAGCTTTCGCTGATCGCACGCTCGACCGCGTGACCAAGGAGATTCTGGCCTTCGCGGCGTCGATGACGGCCAAGTCAGACTATGGCGTCGACTTCCATCTGCGGGAAGCTCGCCGCCTCGGCCTTTCCGATCGTGGACTGACAGAAGCCGTGGAGGTCGTCCAGCTCTTCAACACGGTCACGAAGATCGCCGACACCCTCGGGCTGAAGCCGGACTTTCCCGCACGCCCGAATGGGCCCTCCACATCACCGGACGGGCCCTCTACATCAAGCGAACGCGTTTAGGGTGCTGCGGTCCGTGACACATCGCGTCGCTGGACATCGCGTAGCGGGAATAAACGGACACGTCCAACGGTTCTCATGAGAGATGGCCTATGCGTAAGAGGCTCGTCGGCGGAGTCCTGATCGTCCTGACGTGGAGCGTGGCCATCGCGGCAGGCCAGGTGGGCACGACGTACGGGCCTAAAGATGGCACCGGCCTGCCGCCCACGGATCTGACGAGGGTCGCCGTGGGGGCGCCGGCCCCGGACTTCACCCTTGAGTCCAAGGACGGTGCGGCCGTCACGCTCTCGAGCTTCCGCGGCCGAAAGGACGTCGTCCTCGTATTCTACCGGGGCCACTGGTGACCGTACTGCACCGCTCAGCTGGGCCAGCTGAGGACGCTGCTGGATGAGCAAGGCAAGAAGGGCGCCGAGATCCTGGCCGTCGCCATCGACTCGAAGGCCGATCTGCAGAAAATGGCCGACAAGATCGCGAAGGACGACGGGAAGGCACCGCAATTCATCTTCCTCTCGGACCCCGGTCATCGCGTGATCGATCGCTACGGGCTCTGGAATCCCGCGGGACAGGGCTGGCCGCATCCCGCGACCTTCGTCATCGATCGCCAGGGCGTCGTACGCTGGAAATTTGTGGAGGTCGACTACAAGGTTCGAGCCACCAACGAGCAGATCCTTGCCGCGCTCGCCGGACTGCGACCGTGAGAAAGGGCCGACTCGCCATCGGTCTGGCCGCGCTCATCGCCGTCACTGCAATTGCCGTGGCCGCGGTCATGCGCTCGCCGGCACCGCCCGCAGATCGCGTCACCTCCGGCCCGGTCGAGCCCGCCATCAAGGAGCTGGACCTCATCCGACCGTCGCCGTCGAAACCCGCTGAAGATTTCGCCGTGCCGACGGTGCGCGGGCACACCTTTCGCCTCAGCGAGCAGCGCGGCAAGATCGTGTTCATCAATTTCTGGGCGACGTGGTGCCCGCCGTGCCGCGAGGAGATGCCGGCCCTGGAGCGGCTCTACGAGCGGACGAAGGACGCCGGCGTGGAGATGCTGGCGATCTCCGTCGATGCGGACCCGGCGTCGATCACGCCTTTCCTCGGGGAGCGGCAGTTCACGTTCACGGTCGGCCTCGATCCGAAGATGTCGGTGGCCACCACCTACGGCGTCCGCGGCCTGCCCGCGAGCTTCATCGTCGACCGCGAGGGAAACCTGGCCGCTGTCGCCCTCGGGCCGCGCGCGTGGGATGGCCCGGCCAGCCAGAGACTCATGAAAGGGCTCGGTCGCTGATGGGTCAGCCGCTCGGTGTCGTCGTCGCAGAGTGAAGAGGCTGGTGCAAGATCTGAGGTAGGTCGCGGTCGTCGCTATTTTGCTCATCCCCGTCACACGCAGTACCCTGAGCGCGGGTGAAAGCAGACTTATGAGGAGGCAAGATGGCACCTGATCCGGAGGGTCTCGATCCAACTATCCAGACGCGCGAAATTCTCTTCGAGGCCGATGTCCAATCGGTCACGCCCTTCCTGAAGCTGGCGACCGTCAGTCACAATGGCGCCGCACACAAGACGTTCGCGTGCGATGAAGGCCCAAATCTAGGCGGTCTTGGCTCGGCCCCGACGCCGCTCATGTATTTCAGTGCCGCTCTCGCGTTCTGACTCATGACCCAGGTGTCCCGGTATGGACACATGCTGAAGGTGACGGTCAGTGCGATGCGGATGCGAGTCCGGGCCCGTTACCGGGTGACCGGGTCCGTGCTCAACGAGAGCGTGATGGCCTCGATGGTCGGAGCGGAGACAACCCTGGAAATCGACTCGCCTGACGAGCCGGCACTCGTAGCCAAGGTCGTGCGGAACGCCGAGCGCGGCTGCTTCGTCATGCAGGCCTTGCTCAAGCCAGTTCCCGTCTTAGCGCAGACGGCCCTGAACGGCCAGCCGCTTGTGATCGAGTAGCCCCAAGGCGGGATCAAGCATTGGTACTGAAAGTCGCGTTTCAATTCCGGGCGATTGGTTCTGACACCTTCCTATGCGTCCGGAAAATTGCTCGCCGTTAACGTGGAGGGACTACCCGGGTTCTCCCGAGACAAGGACTCGATGAGCGGACAGTCGGGACTCTTGCCGCTCGCACACTTGGCGACGGTCTCCCGAAGGACGCGCTCCATGGCTCGAAGGTCCGCGATTTTGGCTTGAACATCCTTCAGGTGCCCACCGGCCACGACCCGGACCTCGGCGCACGGCCGTTTGCGCTCATCGGCGAGCTTGAGAAGCTTCCGGACTTCCTCGATGGAAAAGCCGAGCGCGCGGGCGCGGCGGATGAAAGTGAGGCGCCTGAGGTGCGGGCTGCCGTATCGCCGGTAGCCCGCCGGACTCTTCGCAGGGACGGGTAAGAGGCCGGCCTTCTCGTAGTAGCGGATGGTCTCGATGTTGCAGCCCGTCTGCTTGGACAGGGCGCCGATGGGCAACTCATCTGCTCTGGCGTTCATACCTGGTTCCACCCCCCTTAAAAGAAAGTGCTTGAGTCTGTAGTTACTACAGACTGTACCGTTGTGCCAGGAGTTAGAGACGATCCCGGAAGGCCTTAGAGGGGGATACCCATAATCCTGCAGGTCAAGACTGCGGCCGAGCTGGTGGACCCGGAGCTGGAAGCGCGATGGACCACACGGCGCGTGGCGCGGGAAACCGAAACCTTACAGGCCATCCTGCGAACGTTCGTCGAGCGGCCAGACCCGATCGTGGTAGAGGAGTTCATCAAGGCCTTTCCCGAGCAAGCGCCGGACGATACTCGGGCGGCCCGGGCGCCGAAGGGGTCATGGTCTGGGCAGGAAAACGGTGCGACGGCGAGCAGCGTGCCTGGACCTCAACCTGAACGACCCTCAACTTCTTCCGGTCGGAAGAACATATGCGGGCGTGGTGGGAGGCCAACCCCCCGATGGAAGGGGCAGGCACTCCGGTGTCCGAGGCCTTCAAGCTCGGCGAGCGCGTCTTCGGTGGGCTCCTGAGGCGCCAAAAGCCATGACCAACCGGCAGATCACGGTCTACTGGTCGACCACCTGACAGTCCTGCCATGCGGCGAAAGAGTTTCTTTCGTCTCAAGGAGTTTCCTTCGCGGCAAAGAACATCGCCGAGGACGCGACGGCTCGGGAGGAGCTGGTCGCCAAGACCGGCCGCATGGCCGTGCCCGTCATCACGCTCGACGACGAGGTGATTGTCGGCTTCGACCGGGGCCGGCTCAAGCGCCTCTTAGGGCTCTAGCCGCGATGACGGTTCGATGCCCCGACTGCGGGGAAGAGATTGAGCTGCCCCCGGGAGTCACGTCCGGGGACCTGCTCGACTGTCCGAACTGCGCGGGCCACGCCCTGCGCATCAGGGAGAAAGGGGGGCAGTGGTCGGCAACTCTCGCGGATCGCGTGAGCTGTCCGAACTGCGACGCGATGCTCACGCTCCCGGAAGATGTCAAGGCGGGAGATGTGATCGAGTGCTGCGGGCGGCGCTATCGGCTCACCTTTGAATACGGGGCCTACGCCGCGGAGGCACTCTAGGAGGAGCTATGTGGCGTGATCGCTGGTTGGTCTTCGGTGTAATTGGGGCGGCGCTGACGTGCCTGGCCTGTCTCACCCCGGCGCTGGTGCTCCTGCTGGGGGCTATTGGCCTCGGCGCGCTCACGGGTCGCCTGGACCTGATGGTGCTTCCTCTCTTCATCGCTTTTGCCGCGTTCGCCGTGTACCGGTACCGACAGGTTCGGAGGAGAAAGCCATGAAACTCGGCTTGCTGGGCGCGGGGGTGGCCGCCGCGGCCGGCGCGTTCCTGTCATCGCTCTGCTGTCTCTTGCCGCTGACCGTCATCGCCCTCGGCCTCGGAAGCGGCGCGTTCATGGCAGTGACGATGCAATACCGATGGATCTTGATCCCTACGGGGATTCTTGGCGTGGTGGCGGGTTTCGCCCTCTACATCCGGGAGCGTCGCCGGTGCGAGGCGCTCTCCTGCCGCATGGCAGGCAGCCGGACCACCCTGGCTCTGCTGGTCCTGGCGAGCCTCGTGGTGGTGACGGCCATTGTGCTAGACCGATTCCCCGAGGCGACCTCCGACCTCCTCGCCCGCCTGAGTCACGCGAGCGGTCACGGCGCAGCGGGGCATGACATGAAGGGCATGGGCGGGAGGTGACGTCATGAAGCGTGGGCACGGATTCTGGTTCGCTGCCATTGTTCTGCTCGTAGCGGCGCAAATCGTGCTGGCCGCACAGTCGACGGTCGTGCTATCGGTTGAAGGGATGACCTGAGGGGCCTGACCGGTCGCGGTCAAGCGGGCCCTGGAAGGGCTCTCGGGGGTGCAGCGAGCGGACGTGAGCTTCCGCGACAAGGAGGCGCGGGTGACACTCGATCCCACGCGAGTGACCACCGACCAGCTCATCGAGGCTGTCGACAAGCTTGGATTTCGCGCGTCCCTGAAGGCCGGACGCTAAAGGAGACCGACCCGAGCCGACGCGAGCTTGCGCGCTGAGTTGCCCTGGTCGACGCCGCAGTCTCGGCCAGACCCACGCACAGCGGTACAATCAAACCGGGAGGAAGCCTATGGGCCACAGTCATTCGCATGACCACGGAGATCACGGTCATCACGATGACCGGGAACATGCCCGTCGGGACTCTCCAGGGCATGGCCATACCCACGGCGCGGTTGATCCCTCGATTGCCTCGACGGAGCGGGGCGTGTGGGCGTTGAAGTGGTCCTTCGTCGGCCTGATGGCGACGGCGCTCCTCCAGGCGGTGGTCGTCGTCCTCTCCGGTAGCATCGCCCTGCTTGCCGACACGATCCATAACTTCGCGGATGCCTCCACGGCCATCCCGCTCGGCATCGCCTTCTTGCTGGCGCGACGCGGAGTGACTCGGCGCTTCACCTATGGCCTTGGTCGGGTCGAGGATTTTGCCGGATTGGTGATCGTGGCCATGATTCTGCTCAGCGCGGTAATTGCCTGTTACGAGGCTGTTCAGCGTCTCGTCCATCCCCAGCCCGTGGTCCTACTGTGGGCCGTGATGCTCGCCTCCGTGGTTGGCTTTGTGGGCAACGAGGCCGTGGCGGTATTCCGTATCCGTGTCGGGCGGCAGATCGGCAGCGTGGCATTGATCGCCGACGGCTACCACGCTCGGGTCGATGGTTGGACCAGCCTTGCTGTGCTCGTCGGGGCGGTAGGGGTATGGGCGGGATACCCGTTGGCCGACCCGATAGCTGGGCTCCTCATCTCGGCAGCGATCTTCGTCCTTGTCTGGCAGTCGGCGCGCTCCGTGATGGTGCGGATGCTGGACGGCGTGGATTCCGACACACTGGAGGCCATCTCGGACGCCGCGTCCCATGTTCGCCGTGTGGAAGAGGTGACCGACGTTCGGGCTCGGTGGAGCGGCCATCGCCTGCACGCCGAACTGAGCGTGACCGTGGCGGGGGATCTGTCAGTCAGAAAGGGTCATGAGGTCGCCCGAGAGGTGCGCCACCAGTTGCTCCATCACGTGCCCCATCTCGGTGGGGTCGCGGTCCACGTCGATCCGGTCGGGCAGGGCGGCGAACACCATCATCGGATCGGCGAGCACGCGCATGATGGCCTGCCGGTTCATGCGCACGACTAGCCACGGCGGAATGCAGGCGGGGCCGCTATTGGAGCCGGCCGTGGCGCCTCATCCAGTAGGCCAGCGGTAGGCAGGGGATCGCCGAGGATCAGGCTCACGGGCTGTCTCCAGGAGGTGCTGCCTCAAGTCGAGAGCTTTCAGGACTTGCCCTCCCGCTCGATGGCCGTGATCTCCACCTCGGGCGGAATGCCCTTGAGGGTGAACTTGACGACGTCGCCCACCCGCGCCTGCTCGAGCACCTTCGCGCTCGCCGCCTTGAAGCCCATGGTCATCCCCGCCGGCATGTAGCCCGGGATCTCCTCGTGCGTCACCACGATGAGCTGG
>Ga0070706_100004566_pt1 | contig 13301 bp, 17 predicted proteins | sample KBSK5501metaG_FD_65476 | JGI IMG/M metagenome (GOLD analysis project Ga0070706, IMG submission 65476) | Corn, switchgrass and miscanthus rhizosphere microbial communities from Kellogg Biological Station, Michigan, USA - KBS K5-50-1 metaG | ecosystem: Host-associated > Plants > Roots >...
GCGATCTGGGTTACATCGTCGGCGCCGAGCACTCCAGAGCATCGGTTGGAGGCGAGCCATCCGCCCCAATCGCGCTTCGGGTGACCCTGATCTTCCGTCGCGAGGACGGCGAATGGAAGGAGGTTCACAGGCATGCCGACCCGATACCCGGCATCGGTTCGACGCACGATCAACTGGGTCGGCTCAGATAGCCGGATTCGCTGAGTAGGCCTGAGCCGATCGCGGGCCTGGATGTGACGGGCTCGCTGGACGGGCCTTATTGCCAAGGAGAGAGGGATGCCTGCGTTGCTGATTGCCCGATTTGACGGTGACGTCGAAGAGTTGACGCGTTCCTACGACCGCGCACACGCACTGATAATGAGCCGAGGGGGGGCGACATCCTTCGGCGAGCTGCGGCATCACTGCGCAGTCGGAGATGGCGCTCTTTAGATCGTTGGGGTGTGGGATTCCGAGGAGCACGCGCGAACCCGCTGGTCAAGCGATGGGCTTGAGCAAGTCTTGGCCGAGGGCGGGTTTCCGCCTCCCAAGAGTGCCGATCTGACGATTCTCGACCTGCACGCCGTCGAGCCGCCGCTCTGAACCCGGTCTGTGGTGGGCCGTACCTACGGTAACGAGAACCAGACGATCACGCTGGCAGGTATCCCGATCAACCTCGACTCGTAATCGACAGCGTCGATCTGACCCCCGACCCTACGATGTTTACGGTGGCTGCGGCGTCCGGCTTCGATCCTCGCGCGAGCGCTCAGCGCCAACGTGCCGCTCCTCATCGCCGCATGGGCCAAGAGTGGCTCGAACCGCCGGAAGCTTATTTCCGGGGTCTATGGGAGGAGCGGAATCCACTCAACACTCCTGGACCGTTCTATGGCGCCGAGACGGACACCTGCCTCGACGGTCCGCCGCTAGCTCCCAACTCATTGTTTTACGACGAGCACGGGATTGGATTTGTTTGGCGTCAGCCTCGCGACGACAATGAAACTCTCGCCCTTATGAACGGAGCATCCTCTGACCCGTTCGGTGGCTTCGCTTGGGATGGGGACGACCACTGGACAAGCGACCTTGTGCGAGCTTGGTGGAGGGAACGTCACGACCGAACGAGGGCGGTCGAGCGCGCGATCGCCACGGTGATCTATGCGTTGCCGGAAGTGGCCAGGAACTACGCCGAATACCTGGTAAACGGAATCGACGACGACCTGCGGCGTTACCTTTACTTCCTTGAGTCCGGCGCGTATCCGTCCGCCGACGATCATCTCCCGGCGCTCTCGTTGTAGACCGCTGACCGGCTGACGAGCACAACGGGGCAGCTTCTAAGGCGCGGTCGCCTTGTACGACGAATGGGTCCGGACATTGGAGAGTGAAAGGCCCTCCCAGCGGCCGAAGGGCGGCCGTAGGCTAAGTGCAAACCATCCGGATTGTCCTTCAAACCAACCAAGCAACGACGATGACGGCTGGTGAACTTGGAGATTGGTTGGGGTGGGGCCGTAGTTTCCGTAACGCGAACCGTGATGCCACCGTATTGGGCCCCACCGTCAAGCTCTCGCGCGGTGACCGGTCAGCGCCTTCGCGAGGCGGACTTCGACGTGCCCGCCACCTCACGGCGTCGGCTAGCTGCGGACCGACCACGTCCCACCTGCCCGAATTCATAGCGCAGAAAATTGTCGGCATACGCGCAGATTTCGACGGTGCCCCGCTGGTCGGTATCCAAGCCAACAACTGTTCGCTCACCGTCTTCGCCGTCCACAAGCGCCCAACAAACGAGAGGTGATCGAAATTCTTTGTCCCCGCCGGCAGGCGTGCGGAAGACCGCGAACCAACCATCTGCGGGAATCAGCCACAGAATCTTTGCGTTCTTCATACCGCCCGACGAGGATAGTGCCTCGGGCTGTAGAAGCCTCCATCAGGAGCGTTGTCGTAACACAACGGCAACCGAGAAGTCGCCCGCGGACAAGCCGTCATCGACGTCATCCCGGTTCGGCGCCGGCCACGACCGGTTCGCGTTATGGAAAGCGCACCGAATTGGTGTGGGCCGTAGTTTCCGTAACGCGAACCATCCTTTGGTCGTGGGCAAGCCGATCAGCCTCCTCTAGCTCTGACTCCCGCCTAAGCCAGTTGGCGATCCTGAGAGCCGCCGGGCCGGGCGGACGCCCTTATGGGGTGACGGCCGCTTGCGCTTGGCGCAACCTCCACCGCTCCATTAAGTCGAGCAGCGTGCGACCTCGTACGCGAAGGTTTTGAGGCAGGCTTCCATCGAACGTCCCGAGTAGCCCCCGCGTGTACTGGATACCGCGAACTTCGGCCCTGCCGCGGTATTTGACGACGACCACCGGATACAGGGCGACTGTGTGGTACAGAAAGAACTTCTCCACACCGGCCCAGCGATACCGGCGACTCCCGAGAGTCATCCTGACAGTGAAGCCTTGTAGATCCAGCCTCAACCCGAACCACGTCGGCACTACAAATTGGATCACTAGTTGGAGGGTCACGATTGCAACAAGGGCGGACACGAGCAACGCGATCACTGTTCCGACTATCCCGGTTGTGCTGAGCGCGAGCATTCCAAAGAGGGCGAATGGATCCATCACAAGCGCTAGCACGACATAGAGGAGGGTGTATCCGCGAGACAGCGGAATAACGACTGAGTCAGATCCTTCGCCGTTCATTGAGGCCGCCTCACTAAATGTGCTTCAGTCAATGACCTTCCGAACACTTGCCCGCGAAGCCTACCTTTGCTGTCCGCGCCTTCGGTTCGCGTTATGGAAAGCTCGCCGAATTGGAGTGGGAAGTAGTTTCCGTAACGCGAACCAGACCGCCCTGCTGCATGGCCAACGCGATAGCCTCGACTCACGACGCGGTCAAGCCCAAGTGGAACCGGAGATCTTTCGCTAGCCTGGGACTGAGCGCGTCCCCAGCCGTGTTGATCAGTGCTCGCAACTCGTCAGCTGCTTCAGCGGCGGGCCGTGAATACTGCGTAGCAGCCTCGCGGCGAACCCAGGTATCGAGGTCGCCGCGTGCCCGTGCGCGGATCGAGGGATCGAGATCGTCGACAAGACGCAAGTCGGTCGCCAAACGCGTCCAAGGGCCGTGCTCGTGGAGCAGTCTGAAAGCGGCGACGCGCATGTGCCGCGGACGCTCCTTCCCGGTTAGCTCGGCTAGCGCCTTCGAGTCGAGCTTGCGGACATCCTTTTCGATTGCCTTTACCACCTGGCGCGTGACGGCTGCCGACGGGTCCGTGAGAAGACCGCCGACTCGCTCGACTGTGGCCGCGTTCAGCCTTCGCAAGGCGCGAACAGCCTCCGCCCGGCCGTGACCTGTAGGGTGCCCCAACAACCTCACGAGGTCGGGAATGTCAAAGGAGTCGCCAGTCTCGCCGATTCCAGCGATTACGGCCGGCGCAGGTTGCCCGTCCCTCAACAGGCGACGATAGTGCGCCACTGGTTCATGACCCGCGCGCCGAGCCGCAGTTTGCGCTTGGGACCGAACCACCGGGCTGCGGTCAACGAGGGCATCTATGGCCGGCTGAACATCGCCCTGAGTTGCGAGCGCGGCTACTGCTTCCGCCCGAACGTAGGCGGTTCCGCTGGTCAGAAGCCTTTGCAGGTCCCTGGTTGCGTTGGCAGCGCGCGCCTTGACGACCGCGGCCCGAGCGCAATCCCTGCGGATGACCATGTCGGAATCTGTACCTGCAGCAGAGATCAGCGGCTCGAGAGAGATTTCGTCACGCTCAATCGCAGCGCTGAAGGCGATGCGTCGGGTCCGCCTATCGTTCGACGCCAAGGCAGCTGCAAGTTCAGGCCCCGATCCGTCGCGAATTCGACTCTGAGTCAATGCCGCCAGCCACGTCCCCTGGTGGCGGGCGCTCATTGCAAGCCCGATCGGTGAGGCCGCAAGAAGCTGTTGGGGGTCGCCCCGGCTCAGCCGTTGCTCGATGGCAATCCGGGCTCGATCCCGCACCTGCTCGACCCAATCGGCGGTTCGCACGGCGACCGCCTGGGTCGCCACGATTTCCCGACGCTCCGTAAGAATCGCAACGCAAGCCTCGCGGATATAGCCATCCGGGTGGAACGATCCGACGATTAAGCTGAGGGTGCCCGGTTCGGACTTTGACAGTTGGTGGCGCAGTGCATGAGTCCATCCCGGCGCGTACCACCAGCTTTTGCGTGCCACCACGTCCAGGGCCAACCACGTTGTGGCCTGCACCGCCTCAAGATGCTTTAGGGCCAACTGGTGAAGGTCAGCGTCGCCGGACTTGTCGATCGCGATGAGCCCGAAGGTGAGACGCTCGACGGCCGCGACGGACCCACCGGCCACCTTCTCGAGAACCTCGTCGAGATCAGACGGAGAGGGGCTGGGAGGGAGCCGGTCCGATCGATGAATCAGGTCCTTCGACGTCAGACCTGACCTCAAACGGTCGAGGAGTGCCTTGCCCAGACTGATGACGCGGATCTGGCTTTCATCTCGGCGGGATGTCACGGCGTGCTCCCCTGGCAAATCGTACGGTCGAGCGCGTCGGCGATCCCTCCCGTTCCCCAAGAAGCGGTCCCGACAAGTTGTCCCATGGAGCGACTTCGGTTCGCGTTATGGAAAGGCTGCTGAATTGGAGTGGGCCGTAGTTTCCGTAACGCGAACCGGATTGAATTTAGGGGCCAAGCCTTGCGCCTGAGCTGACGCCACGCAGGGACGTGCCGAGGGCGGCCTGCGTGACACCGATGGGAGTGCAATCAACCAGCGAGCTCGGCATCGATTGGCGAGTGGTCAACGCCGAGCTGGATGACGATAGTGTGGCCGCCGAACATGCCACCGTCTTGGTAATACGCAGTTATTGCGCCGTGCGAGTCAATTGACACAGATGCAAGGCTGATCGAGGCGATAAATCGACTTTCTGGGACGATCACCTCGCCGGATTCTCGCCATCCGTGGTTCTTGAGATCGAGCAGCCTATCAGCGGCGAACTGCTTGCAGTGGCGATCGATCGAGTCCAGGTCTGATAGGAGTGCTCGGGCGACGTCAAGCAGCGTGTTTGCCCGCCCCCGGTCAGCTGTCTCGATGCGGAGGCTTGCTAACTGCGCACTGCCAGGATGCCCCGTATAGAACCACTGCAGCCGTTCATCGAAAGTGAGGGTCCCGATCGTTTCGTCGACGATGGGCGGGTTCTGGGAGGCCGTCTTGCGCGCTTGCGGCTGGGGAGGGACCTGCGCGGGAATGGACAGGAAGCTCGACTCGAGCTGTTGCTCTGTGACGCCTTCCGGCGCGAATTGCACAGGCCGCATGCCTTGAAGGATCTGAGGGACCGCGCCGCGCACTGATCGACCATCATCTGACTCGAAGATGAATGTGCCGTCGCGATACACGATGGCGCGCACGCGGAAGGCGGACGGAAGGCTGACCGATGAGCACGCGGCTCCGAGTGCATTGCACGTATAGACATCCAGGCCCTGTTGAGATCGGCCATGACTGTCTGGTGCCATGTTCTGGACTCGGACTTGGCCCTCGGGGTCGACCGTCGCACTCTTCATCTGGACCAAGACCATTTCCGACCAATCTGGCGAGGCGGCGAAGGGTACGTCGATTTCCCTGAGCCTCTCAATGGCTTTGCGATCGCCGGTGGCGGCAGCCCTTAGCAGACCTAGCATTTCGTCTGATTTGAAGTAGCTCACGTAGACGCCCATGGCTGACCGTAGCTAGAAGAGTTCATCGTCTTCGCTGGGGCCGACGGCGTTACCGACCTCCACGATTCTTGATCCCTCGCGTTTATATCGCTGGAAATAGGTAGAGCTGTGTCGGCTTCCTCGTCGTTGTGCTTGCACGACCACCGCATCAGATCGAACTCCTTCTATCGTCACGAAGCCGTCAAATGCCAATGCTGCCATCTGCGCTGATTGGGGCAGGCTGGCCGCGTGAGATCGAGCTGCGGTGTCTGCCACGAAGCGCATGAGTCGCCGTCCTGACTCATCGTGGGTTAAGAGAAAAGGAGTAAAGGGCTCTTTTCCGGCGACGGAGAGCGAGCTGATGCCGTGGTCCAAGGCTACAAAGACGAGATCCAGCAAATCGGGGTCGTCCGGCACCGGTTCGTATTGTGGGTACTTGGGTCGGCCCAGGGTTAGCTGGCTCATTCGACGACGTGTGTGCAGAAATGGCGGAATAGACAGGCCGGGAATCGACCATCCGTGCCCGAATGGCGGAATCACGAGCGGTGGTGGGCCGTAGTTTCCGTAACGCGAACCGACTGGAAATCGTGGGAAGGCCCATCTCAATCTGATGATCGTGCTGGACTGGGAGAATTGCAGCCATGGCCAGCGGTAACAAAAACTTGGCTGCCCTGCGGTCCTTCTCTGAGCGAAAGGGCTGGCGAATCGTCACAGGCGACACCCGGGTGATCGCTCGTGGGACGGAAGGCGGGCGACACATCCATTTCTGGATCACCGACCCCACGCCCAGCCTCCCGCACTTTACGTTCGTGGCCGAGCATCGATCAGGTTTAACCCTTAAGGTGGGGTCCGACTACACCGCACGTCCGTCAGAGATTGATTACCAGGTGGAGATCGCGGCGGACGGATCGCGCCGCCTTGCCGAACCTATAGTCCGACCCGAAGCGATGACCTGGCTCAAAACTCACGCCGTAACCCTCCGCTCGATTGTTCCCTTGCGGGACAACGAGGTCTTGATGGTCTTCCCTGAGACCGTCGCTCTCAATTTCAACGCGGATACTGAGACCGAGCTCGACCGTCGCCTCCAACAGCTGCTTGCTGTTGCTGATCTGTTGCCAGGCAAATTGCCGCACCGGCTTCCATCCGCTCTCCGGCCCCTCTCAACTTTGATCAGAAGGTGGGCTATCTCAGATGACCAGCGTCGCGAGTCGCGTCTGTCGGCCGCAAGCCACTCCGATCTGGAGCAACTTGCACAAGGCTGGCGCGCGAATGTCGACCTGATCAACGCCACGATCGACTCCGATCCGTCCAGTCCAACTTCGGTCCGGCTCATGGCGTTTGCGCAGGCAGGTATGGAGGCGGACTCGATCCTCGACGCGGAGAACCGCGCGTGACCTGGTCACAAGCCCCAGGCGTAAAGATCCGCTCCGAGTCTTTCGCAAGTAGCCGGATCACCCTTGGTCCTGAACGAAATCGGGCGTTGGGCGCGCCTTCGGTTCGCGTTACGGAAAACCTGCCGAATTTGAGTGGGCCGCGGTGGACTCGAACCACCTGCCTCCGCGTTACTCGGCCTGACAGCGTCGTGCAGACCCAATTCCGAACTTGGGTGCCTTGAGCGTTGTGCAGAATTTATCGTGGCGAGTTCTGAATACAGGCCGCGGCGAAACGTGGCAAGCGTCAAGCACCATGAAGCGCCCGGTCCAGCACCTCCAAGACCTGCAGCATGACGCTCGACTGATAGACCTCACAGTCGTCGTCGACCGTCTCTCGGCCGCGACAGATGAGACAGGGGATGCGGGCCGTCATCAGGCAGAGTGGGGTGCTCGAGGTGGCGCTCGGGTCGACTCAGGTTATGCGCCAGACTGGGGGCCCCACCAGACCGGCCCGCATCGGAGGACCCAAATGCTCAGCGAATACCCGTCGTTTCCGATTCTTCTATCGAAGGACCTCGACGCCGCTCGAGCCTTCTACCACGACACGCTAGGCCTCGAGATCCTGCGAGAGGATCCGGGTGACCGGATCATCTTTCGCTCTGGGAGCGGAACGCAAATCGCGGTCACCCTCAGCACGACCGGCACTTCGGATATTCAGACCCAGATGGCATGGCGCGTGCCTGACATCCACGCGGCCGTCGCCGATCTGCGCGCTCGGGGCGTGCGTATCGAGGAGTACACGGCGCCAGATCCTGTGACCGTGGACGGCATCGCCGACATGGGCCATTCGTGGGCGGCCTGGTTCATCGACCCAAGCAAGAACTGTCTGGCGGTGGTCCAGCCCAAGGGCTGACTCGGGTCGCGTTAGTGCTGTCGGCAGGGCTGTGCAGGCGTGGGTCCGCGCAACCACACGCGCCAGACCAGCGGCCTAAAGTGTTCGGCGAATATGGCCGCCAGAAACCAGAACGAGGTGCAGGATATCCAGCTTCGTTTGATGGAATTCGCCAGCTTCAACAACTTCGACGGTGACCAGGTCGTCCAGGATCTGAAAGCCAATCGGGATCTGTGGCGCGCGGCGCTCATGAATAGCCCAAACAGTCTTGTAACGCTGGCCGAGCTGGAATACGGGGACGCGTGGAATGCTGACACCCTCTTTATCACGCCGGAACCCGGTCAGGAGGATGCTCTAGACCTGTTAACGAAGGGCTGGAAAGCCGACGAGGTACAGTGGATCGGCGGCGAGGAGGCGTGCAGGTTGCTTGGCGAATACTCACCGGAGCGCAGGTCGAACCTCCGCCAAATCCTCCGCGTTTGGTGGGACTGAGCTCTTACGCACACCAGGTTCAGATGGTGGGCCTCAGTTTCCGTAACGCGAACCAAAATGCTTGGATAGCCGGTCAGGCCATTAGCATCCGCTGACACCATCCCAACGGGGTTGGCTCGATCTACTCTACGGCTGGCCTAGACCCTGACCCGCTCTGCAAGTACCCTTGCGCTTGGTACGAACGCCGTGGCGCTACCGGCGACGACACTGCTGGCCGTCCACTATTCGCACGAGTTTGCCGCGAGACGCACCTCCAGCTGCCGGCGTGGGTGGCTCCGCGTTAGAGCGGGCTCAGCGGTGAGTCGCCAACGCGGCCGGGGCGGAGCGGACGAGCATGCGCGCGGACCTTTTCGAACGCGCGGGTGAGGACTTTGATGTCGGCGTCTGTGAGGTGGTGGGAGAAGTGGCGCTCGATTCCATCCCGGTGGTGGCGGCGAGCCTCGCCCAGCTTCTTGGTGCCCGCGTCGGTCAGGACGACCAGGATCGAACGGCGATCGTTGGCTGGGCGGACGCGGCGGACGAGCCCCACCTCTTCCATGCGATCCACGACTCGGGTGAAGCCACTCTTGCTGTAAAGGATCCGATCCGCCAGCTCATTCATCCGAATGCCATCCGACGAACCCTCGAGATGAACGAGGACGTCGTACCAGCGCTGCGGGATGCCCACCGCTTGCTCTAGTTCCGTATCAAGCACGTCCGCCAACGCCAGCGCGCTCTCAAAAAATAGGCGCCACGCTTGCAGTCGCTTGGGCGAAGGGCTTGACAGGGATTGTTCTGTCTGCGATAGTTCGCTATGCAACTGTTTCACGAGTGACCGTTGCTGATCATACCAACCTAGGAAAGGAGTGACAACACATGGCAATCATCTCTGGGGAGCGGGCGCAGCTCGGCTACGCGCTTGATGACAAGGAAGGAGAGGCGTTCTGGCTGCTCGGCATGCTCCAGACGATCAAGATCAGCCGGAGCGACACAGGCGGCCGGTATGGCCTGATCGAGATCGTCGCGCCGGAGGGCGTCGGCTCACCCTGGCACGTCCATCCCGAGGAAGACGAATGGTTCTACGTCCTCGAGGGCTCGGTGACATTCTGGGTCGGGGATATGCGCATGTCCCTCAAGGCCGGCTCGTTTGCCTTCGGTCCCAAGGCCGTGCCGCACACCTTCTACGCGGATGCGGGCGGGGCGAGGGCGCTGGTCGGTTTCGCGCCTGCGAAGTTCGAGGGATTCCTGAGGGAGGTCGGTGAACCGGCTCCCGCACGGGTTGTCCCGCCACCGATGGAAGGCCACCCCGACATGGCGCGACTCGCTCCGATCGCCAAGCGAAATGGGTTCGAGGTCCTCGGCCCTCCAGGACCCCCTCCCGGGCACTAGGAGGCATCCCTGAATGGCCACCGGAACAATCCCGCAGCTGAGTTTCCTGTTCTCGATTGCCGGGTTGAGCGTGACGCTGTCTGGATTCTCGGGTCTGGTCGCCGCCTTTCGACGCAGCGACAACTTGAGACGGGTCGACGCGTACCGGCTACGCCAGATTCCTGATCAACACCAGTTGGTGGGCCGTGGTTTCCGTAACGCGAACCAGCTCACCATCCAAGGCGACGCTGATCCGGCTGTAGTACAATTTGTACATGATGTCCATCAGTGAGGCCCGCAAAGACCTAGCCGAGCTTGTTAACCGTGCCGCCTATCGCCGCGAGCGGATCACCCTTGGCCGGCGAGGGAAGAAGGTGGCCGCCATCGTGTCTGCCGAGGATCTCGAGCTCCTCGAGGCGCTGGAGGACGCGGCCGATCTCCGCGCAATCGCCCAGGCGCTTGCCGATCCCGAAAACGTAGCACCGCCCATCCCGTGGAAGCAGATCGAGAAAGAACTCGCCAAGCGTGGCTGACCGGCCTCGCCGATATCAGCTCCAACTACTTCCGACCGCCCAGCGAGAGCTCCTTAAGCTTCCCGCGAAGATCCGAGTCCGGGTGACAGACGCGATCAGAAGCCTCCAGGCCCATCCCAGGCCGGCAGGTTGCAAAAAGCTTGCGGGCAATGCCGACTACTACCGGATCCGCGTAGGTGACTACCGGGTGCTCTACGAAATCCGGGACCGGGTCCTCCTTGTGCTGGTGATCAAGGTCGGCCATCGCCGCGAGGTTTACCGCTGATGCACCGACCGGGCAACGTTCCTGGATGGCGTCTTCCGCAATCCCTCCGCGCCGGTTCGCGTCATGGAAAGCCGCCGAGTTGAAGTGGGCCGTAGTTTCCGTAACGCGAACCAAGACATCCTGGTTGTAGGTCGCCCAATTTCGCTCAAGCCCCAGTTGGCAGCACGCGGGCTGGGGCACACTCCCAGCCATGGGTCGTAGGGACTTCAGGAGGTTCGAAGATGTGGTGAGATCGGCCAGCAAAAGGCAGCCGCCGCGAAGGCCCGATCCGCCGGCACCGACCCAGCGGCCGAGAAGCCTTTGAGCGATCAGTTGCGTGCGCAACAGGTCGGCGAACTCAGCTACGCCGGGATCTCGTTGGTGGTCGCGAACGAAGCCGATCGGCGCTCATTCGGAGTGATGACGAGCGACTCCTTCCTTCTGGTCAGCGGCGATGACCTCAGCGTCTTGCACAAGTGGGAGGTCGGAGGCGAACCGCTGCGCCGCTGGGAAGGTTGGGGCTCACACAGCGCCAGGTTGGGGGCCAGCCCCACTGCACTGCTGTCGACCCCTGATGCTGTTCGCCTGCTGGCCGCAGACAGTACAGTTCGCTGGTCCTTCGCTCATCCCTCCTGGGGCGGGATCGGCACCGGCTGCACCTGGTTTGACGCCAGCGGCACCCCATTTGCGGTGGTTCCGGCCGGCGACGGCGCGGCATGCAGAATCGTGGCGCTGGACCTGGCAACTGGCGCAGAGCTCGCCTACCGCCGCGTGGAGCCGGACGACCCCGCCGGAATGACCCCACTCCCACAGCCGATGGGTTGGGTCGGGGTGGCCGAGAGCGAGGGTGAAAACGCAAGCCGGGTGTGGTGGGTCCGCGTCACGGGTCCTGCATTCGACGTGCTCTCTGCGCCCTGGGACGATGAAATCCTCAACGACGTTGACACCTCCGGCAGCCGGATCCTCACGACTGCGCTGGACACTGGGCGCATTCGCATACGCTCCTTTCCTTCCCTCGAACCGATGCGCGTGATCGACGTCGAAGGGGAAGGCTTCATCCTCGGTGCATGTTTCGCGCGCACCGGCATCGTCGCCCACCTCTACTACGGGGTGTCACCGTGGCGATTGACGACGAGGATGGGATCCAGGAGCTCGAAGTGGACGACGGCGGGGTCGTCCCGGCGGCGGACGGCTCCTGGCTTTCGGTGCGTAAGGACACTGTGCGCCGCTGGTCGCTTGTCTAGAACCGGTTCTGGTTCTGCCTTCGGGCCAAGTCGGCAAAAAGGCGCGGAACGAGAGGCGGCATTCGGCACGAATTGGCGAAAACGGGCGGAAATCCGATCGGTGTGGGCCGCGATGGACTCGAACCACCTACGTCCGCGGTCTTGGTTGGGCCAGGCGAATCAGGCAACCGCTACATTGCCCGGGACCGTGCTCGACGCCTATGACGATGTCCTGACGCACCCTGACGGCTGGGACTGGGCGCTCGGGCTAGACCATGACCCTGCCGAACCCACCACGGAGCTTCTGCCTGGCCGGGTCGATACCGTCCCGGCCCCCGACTACGGAGTGTGCTGCGCCGTCGGTCAGTTCGACAGTGCACGGGCCGGCGCGAAGGCGGCCGACGCCGTGTCCGGCGTATGCGTCAGCCGAACCGTCATCGTGCCCGGGCTTCCGCTGCCGGAGCTGGAGAGCGACAACCACCGGCTGACCGATGCCCTCGAACAGCTCCGCGCGCTTGGCGCCAAGAATCCGTTCATTGGCGACGCTGACACCGGCTACCTACAGGTCGTCGATATCCGAGCCGACTTTGGGACGCATGATCGCGCTATCGACATCGGACGGCAGTTGGCTAGGGTGCCTTCGCCCTTCGACCGCGGACTCATTCCACCTTGGGCGCCCGGTAATCTGCTGATGGACGCCCAGGTTCGTGCTCGGCTCTACCTCGCCGCCCTTGGGCGCGTCGACCGGACAACGCGCGAGTACATCGATCGCCCGCCACGCGATCGACTGGAACACCAACTTCATGAACTGTGGCGTCGATACGTCGATGAGCAGAACGATGCCGTGCGGAACTATCTGTATCCCGATCGAAACGAGGCCATCGACGCAAGCTTCGAGCGCGCGAACGCCCGGTTCAACTCATACCGCGATGCATTCGGGCCTTTCTTGGGCGCCGAAAGACAGGACTCTCACTGGTTCGCTGACTACCAACTGCGCGTCGAAGACCGCTTTCTGTGCCTGGGGCACCTCTGGTTCGTCTGTTTCGCTTCGGCATTTCCAACTTGCGTGGCGTGGCTAGCAGGATCGGGCGCGGAACGGGCGGACTACTCCTTGTATAACTTCATGCGACCGTAGGCATTGCCGACGCTCTCCAATGCGGGGTGCTCACAAGGCTGGTAAAGCGTGGTGGGCCGTAGTTGGGTTGGAGGCGAGGCATCCGCCCCAATCGCGCTTCGGGTGACAGTGATCTTCCGTCGCGAGGACGGCGAATGGAAAGAGGTTCACAGACATGCCGACCCGATACCGGGTAATCGGTTCGACACAAGAACAACTGGGTCGGCTCAGGTAGCCGGATACGCTGAGTAGGCCTGAGCCGAGCGCGGGCCTGGATGCTAATGGGCTGGCTGGGCGGGCTTTTATTGCCAAGGAGAGAGGGATGCCTGCGTTGCTGATTGCCCGATTTGACGGTGACGTCGAGAAGTTGACGCGTTCGTACGACCGCGCACACGCACTGATCATGAGCCGAGGAGGGGCGACATCCTTCGGCGAGCTGCG
>Ga0070706_100004567_pt1 | contig 13300 bp, 12 predicted proteins | sample KBSK5501metaG_FD_65476 | JGI IMG/M metagenome (GOLD analysis project Ga0070706, IMG submission 65476) | Corn, switchgrass and miscanthus rhizosphere microbial communities from Kellogg Biological Station, Michigan, USA - KBS K5-50-1 metaG | ecosystem: Host-associated > Plants > Roots >...
TCGCCAACCCGGCGGTCATGGACCGGATCAAGACCAGCACCCGGGCCGCCGTCGGAAGCGACGACATCGCGCTGACCCGGGAGCGGCTACAGCTGTTGATGTTCCACAAGGCCAACGTCACCGACGAACTGGTCCGGGTGCGTCACGCCATCTACCACCGCCCCCAGTTCGTCGCCCAGCTGGACAACCTGCTGTGTCTCCAGGAGATGGAGAACCGGGCCCAGGACCTGCTCACCGCCGACCAGATGGCCGCGATCAAGGCCGAGACGCTCATCGTGTGGGGAGCGCAGAATCCGTTCGGCGACGTCCCGGAAGCGCACCGCGTGAACGACTCGATCCCGGGCTCGCGGCTGGAGATCTTCGGCGAGTGCGGGCACTGGCCTCAGCACGAGCACGCAGACCGCTTCAACGCGCTGGCGTTGCAGTTCCTGCCCGCGTGACCGCCGCCATGACCGCGCCCAGCCCGGCTGCGCCGGAGTCGACGACCGCGCTGCGGGTCGGCGTGCGTATCCCTCCGTTCCAGCGCGTCGACCGGCTCGTTGACGTTGCCGTCGAGGCAGAACGCGCCGGCTTCGACGAGGTATGGTTCCCCGACTCCCAACTGCTGTGGCGCGATGTATTCTGCGTGCTCACCGTGGCGGCGATGCGTACCGAACGCATCGCGCTCGGCACCGCTGTCACCAACGTGGTGACCCGGCACCCGACAGTGATCGCCTCGGCAACCCGGACCGTCGCCGAGCTTGCTCCGGGCCGGATGCGGCTGGGGCTCGGGGTGGGCAACAGTTCGCTGGCACCGATTGGGCTGCGGCCGGGCACGCAGCAGCAGATGCGCGATGCGGTGCGCACGATTCGCGGGCTGCTCGCCGGGGAGGAGTTGGCTTTCGGCGACCTGACGGCCAGGCTGCGGGATCCGGTCTCGGACGTCCGACTGCACATGGCGGCGACCGGGCCACGCAATCTGCGGCTGGCCGGGGAGATTGCGGACGGGGTCATCCTGCTCAGCGGTGTCGCTCCTGCTGGCCTGGACCGGGCGACGAGCCTCGTCCGCGCCGGTGTGGCCGCGTCGGGCCGGACGATGGAGCAGGTCGCGTTGATGGTGTCGGCGTATTGCCACGTCAGCGACGACGTCGAGCGAGATGCCGTCCGGCTCAAACCGATCTGTGCGGCCATCGCGCAAAACGGCGGCGGGGAGTTCCTGCGCTCGGCCGGAATCAACATCCAGGTCCCCGCGCATGTGCCCGACGTGTACCCCGACTTCGTCCATGCCGAGGACTGGCCCGCCGCGGTGCGGATCGCCGGTCAGTGGGTCAGCGACGCCGACGCCGTGCGGTTCGCCGGCGCGTTCTGCCTGTTCGGTACCGCGGAGGACATCGCCGCCCGACTCCTCGACGCTCGGCGTCGCGGCGCAACCAGCGTGCTGCTACAGCACGTAGGATCCTACGACGCCCCGAGCGAGGTGATGCGGGAGGTGGCGGAGCAGGTGCTGCCGGCGCTTGCGGCCGCAGCCGAGGGCCACAACACAGTGGCTCCGGCCGACCCGCCGACGGGCCCGGTCCGCTGAGGAAGCACGTCACGATGACCGTCGTGCAGGAATTGGCCGAACGGGGCCGCCGCGCCGCACGCCTGTCCGCGGCCGCTGCCGCCGCCACGGCCGGGTTCGTGCTCGACACGGTCGGCTGCGCCGTCGCCGGTGCAGGCCACCCCCTAGCCGCGGGATTGGCCGCGTCCGTGGCCGCCCTCCACGAGGGCTCGATACCGTCGATGCGTGACCGTGTCGCGACCGAAGCAACCCTCGCCCACGTCGACGAACTGGACGCCCTTCACACTCGAGCGGCGGTCCTGCCGTGCGCGACCGTCGTGCCCGTCGCCCTCGAACTGGCGCGGCACCACGAGGTCACCGGCCCGCAGCTACTGGGCGCAGTCGCCGCCGGCGCCGAAGTCATCGTCGAGGCTGCGGTTCGGTTCGACGCCGCCGATCTCTACACCGCCGGGTGGTGGCCCACCGCCCTGTTCGGGGGGCTCGGGGCGGCCATGGCCGCCTCGACACTGCTCGGCCACGACGAGGCCGCCACCGTGCACGCGCTCGCCCTCGCCGCCAGCGGGCTGGGCGGCCTGTTGTCGGCCGGCGAACTGGCCGCCGGCCACTACCGGCTGGTGGGCCGAGCAGCCGCCGACGGACTCGACGCCGCGATCAGCGCCGGAGTGGGACTGCGGGCCAGCAGCACCGTTCTCGACGCCCCCGCCGCAGCGGCCCTGCGCCGCCCGGCCGGACCAGCCACCAGCCGCGACATCCCCCACCTGCTGGACAGCACCATCAAAATGTTCGCCTGCGCGCGGCCGCTCCACGCCGTGATCGAGGCCCTCGCCGAGCTACGGCAGCGCGGTCACGACCCCACCGGCGCCGGCCTGGTTCGCATCGGGCTGCCATCGGCCACGCTGCGGTTCGTGACCGCCGAGCGGCGTCCCGCCGGGCCGATGGAGGCCGCGACCAGCGCCGCCTATGTGCTCACCGCGTTTCTTGCTGGCCGGGCGGACGACCCGGCCTTCTTCCGCGCGGTAGGCCCGGTCGAAGCACCCGATGTGGAACTGGTCGCCGACCCCGACCTCGACGCGCGCTACCCAGGCCAATGGGGGGCACGGGTGCAGCTGTTCGGCTCCGATCCGGCCAGCGTCATGGTCGACGATGCGCGCGGCGGGCCAGGGCGGGCGTGGACCACCGCACAACGTCAGGCCAAATTCGACCGGCTCGTCCAGCCGTACTGGCCTCGACCGGGGGCCGCCGACTGGGCTGCACACTGCGCAAGGCTGCCCGAGATCACCGACAGCATCTGCGACTGGGCACGCCAGCAACCTGTCATCGCTGGCTGGGCACCGTCGGCGCCTTCATAACACTGACCCATCGTGGTTGGCGCCAACCTCGCGTTCCCGGACAGCCTTGGTGGTTCCGGCTCGGCGCCGGTGCAGTAGAGCAGCCCATACCGCCGGCTCGGCGGGCGTCTCGGCCTCACGCAGCGCCTGCTCTCGGAGTCGGCAGCTGATGCGCGGCTACCAGCGCCCCGCCGGCGAGCGCTGCGGATCTCCGTGGCCGTCAGCTGCTCAGTGAAAAGCCACATCAACCATCTCTTCGCCAAGACCGGCGTCCGCGACCGGGCCCAAGCCGTCAGCTACGCCTACCAGCACGGGCTCACCTGAGCCCTTCCCTCACGATCTGCGGTCCGTCCCAAGGCTTGGGCAGGCGACAGGAACGAGATGCTACCCGGGCACCTGCAGCCGCCACCAAGCCGCACCAGGTGGAGGCCCGTCTGAGGATCAACTGGCCATCCCCGGTGGTAGCGTCCTTAGGCGCGGGCCGAGCGAGGTACACGCGCAGAACGAGGTCTCGATGTCTCATCTGTACCCGATGCGCGGCCGAGACGGCGACATAGAGGCTATCCACGCGGCGCTCGATCGGGTAAGACGGGGCGTCGGCGACGTGACCCTGATCGAGGGCCAACCGGGAATCGGCAAGACCCGGCTTCTGACGGAGGCGCGGTCGATAGCGGAACGACTGGGTTTTCGAACCGGGTTCGGTGCAGGCCGGCAGGGCGAGGAAATCGTCGAACTCTCCGCGCTGATGGGTGCGATCTGCGGCGGAAATGTGCCCCTGGTGGATTTTGCGAAGCTCTCGAAGCTCGTCGGCTCGCCCGAGCAGCGCTACTGGGTCCTCCACGACGTCCAATCGCTCCTCGAGCGGGCCGCGATGGAGACGCCGCTCATGGTCTGCCTCGACGACCTCCAGTGGGCCGACAGCGGCACCGCCGCGGCCCTTCGGACGCTCCCACAGTGCCTTAGCACGCTGCCGATCTCCTGGGTGCTTGCAATCCGTCCGCACGAAGGATCCGTGCCGATGGTGAGCGCCCTCACCGAGCTCGCTGATGGCGGCGCCCGTCTGATCTCACTAGGGCCCATCGACAGGGAAGCTGTGACCCAGATCGCAGCCGACGTGCTCGGGGCCAAACCGGGGCAGGGCGTGCTCCAGGCAGCCGAGCGCGCCGCGGGTAACCCGTTCTTGCTCGTGGAGCTTCTCCTCGGCTTGAAAGAGGAGAACCTCGTCAGCAGCAACGGCCGCGTTGTCAATCTGACCGCCGATCGGCTACCAGGCCGGGTTGGCAACACGATGAGTCAACGAATCAAGATGCTGTCGCCGCCCGCAGAGCGGATCATCATCGCGGCAGCTTCGCTGGGACAGCGGTTCTCCATGGAAGAGCTGTCACAGATAGCGGACATGCCTGTCGGAGAATTGCTGGGTCCGGTCGACGACTTGATTCGAGCTGATCTTCTCAGCGACGAGCAGGGCCGGTTGACTTTCCGACACGACCTCATCAGAGACGGCGTGAGGGCTGCTTGCTCGAATTCGGTCCGCCGCGCCCTCGACCGCCGGGCGGCCGGGCTGCTCCTTGAACGGGGGGCCTTTCCGGTAGAGGTCGCGTCGCAACTGGCCCAGAGCGCGGAACGTGGCGACGACGACGCCATCGCCACGCTCCTGGAGGCAGCAGAAGCGCTCGCTATGACCGACCCCGCCGCGTCCGCTGACCTCGCGCAGAAGGCGCTCGACCTCGCCCCGCCTCGACACCCGCTCCGCGGCCCGCTGGTGTCCCGTACCGCGGTGTCGTTGTTCGCTGCCGGTCGGACGGCCGAGGCGAAGGCGTTCGCAGATGTCGCACTCCGTCAGGCACTCCCACCCGAACAAGAGGCTCAGGTCCGACTCGGCATCTGCCGAATGTTTTACGTATCCCCCGACGTGCGGACCTACAACGCGCGCAAGGCTCTCGCCCTGCCTGCCCTGTCGATCGACATGCGAGCATGGCTGTGGTCGCACCTGTTCCATAATCTCGTTGTCGCAGGCCGCACGTCAGAAGCTCTGGAGATCGAGGCGGAAGTGGCAGAGGCGGTCTACGCCAGTAGCTCGCGGGCCGGCTGGTTTCCCTACGAGCTTGCGAAGGCAGCCGCCGAATATCAGGCGTCGAACTTCGATAGGGCGCTCGCGCTGCTCGGCGAGGCCGAGGCCCATCGCGTCGAGGGAAGTGACGACGCCCGCGACCGTCTTGCTGTCGCCTTCAGATGCTGCGTGTTCACAGCGACGGACCGTCCAGATGAGGCCTTGGACGTGGCAGACCAAGCGATCGTGGCCGCTCAACGGGATCGCCAGAACTGGGCCTTGAACCTCTTCGAGACGTGGAAGGGCCAGCAGCTGTTCCAGATGGGACGACTTGCGGAGGCGGCCACCTTGCTGCAGGGTCGGTATACAGTCCGTGACGCCCACATGGTCGCCGGGGTCCCGGACGCGTCTGCGCTCGTGGCCTTCGCCAGAGTTCGACAGCACATGGGCGACACTGCGGCGCCGGCGGAAGCGGCAGAGATTGCCAAGGTGCTTCTCGAGATCGGTGTTCCGATGATCCAGCGTCACGGCGCTTGGTTGCTCGCCCTGCACTCGGCGAGCCTTCAGCAACCGACTCAGGCATACGACTGGATCTGCAAGTTCGGTGAAGACGCCGCGCCGGAGTTCCTCCCGCTCTTCCCTTTCGAGGCGACCGACGACGTAGAACTCGTGCGTATCGCGGTGAACGCGCGGCAGCCACAACTCGCCAAGCGCGCCACCCAAGCGGCGCAAGTCCGAGCGGAAGTCAACCCCACCGTGCGGACGTTGCGAGCTGTCGCCGCCCACTGCGCCGGACTGACCGAAGGCTCGAGCGATCGACTCTCGGATGCTGTGAGGCTTTACGATGGGACGTCCCGGCCGCTGTGGCAGGCCTCCGCGTTCGAGGACCTGGGCGATGCCCTCGTCGACGAGGGAGCGACAACCGAGGCCGTGGAGGCATACGACCAATCGCTCAGAGTCGCACTTGCGTGCGGCGCCGCGTCTGATGCCGCGCGCGTTCGGCAACGACTCGCCAGGCTCGGTGTCCGCCGACGCGTCGTCCAGTCCCGTCGGCCTCGGTTCGGGTGGGAAGCCCTCACAGAGTCGGAGGTGAGGATCGCTGAACTAGTGACCGCTGGCCTCTCTAACAGAGAGATCGGCGAGCGCCTGTTCATCTCGCCGCACACAGTAGGAACCCACGTGCGCCACATCTTCGAGAAGCTCGGGGTGAACTCTCGGGTCGCGCTGACGAAGGCAATTCAGCCAGGCCAGCTACACGACGGACAGCTTTGAAGCGATAAGAACGCAGAGACACGTCCTCCCAGCCCCGTCATGACGCCCAGACAAGCCGACCGCACAACTGTGTGATGTCAGCCAGCTGCCGAACTGATCGCCGAGCGTCTGGCTGCGATCGGCGGCTCGCCTGACGGCCGTCCTTCGACGATCGCGGACACCACGACGCTGGTTCCCTTCCCGGCGCACGCAATTGGCGCCGGTAAGGCCCTCCGCGCTCTGGAGGCCGAGTCGAGCCATGTGATCGACGCGCTCAGCGCCGACATCGCCGCCCTCTCTGACGTCGTCACGGCGGACTTGTAGACCACGGTGAGTGCTCGAGCATCTGGACACGCACTGGTGGTTCATTGTGTTTATCGGTTGTGGAATGTCGCGTGGCCGAGCCCATCGCGCACGAGGCTGGCCAGGCCGTCTTGAAGGTCCTGGCTGAGCATGATGGCCGGTCCCTCACTGCGGGTGACGCCGTCCGCCGCCGTCACCCCGCCTGATCGCCAGGCGTGCAGTACCCGCTTGGTCGTCGCGTGCGCGCGCGTGGGACCTTTAGCGAGCGCCCTTGCGAAGGTGTGCCCTTCCTCGGTGAGACGGTCGGCTGGCAGAACCCGGTTGATCAGCCCCCACGACGCCAGTGTCTCCGGCGGGAGAACGGCGCCGGCGAGCACCATTTCGGCGGCGCGCGCCGCACCAATCCGCGACGCGATGCGTTGCGTCCCGCCAGCGTACGGAATGCCGCCGGCGAGGGCCTCGATTTGGCCGATCTGGCTGCCCTCTGCAGCCCAGATGAGATCGCACGCGAGGCACACCTCGAGCGCACCGGCGTAGCACTGGCCTTGGATCAATGCCAGTGCGGGCACTGGCAGCGCCTCGATCGCAACGATGAGTGACAGGACCGTTGCTTCCAACTCGTTCGCACGCGCGTCGTCGAGTCCGTTGAACACCGAAACATCTGCGCCGGCGGAGAAGTCGGTGCCCTCGGCCCGGACCAAGACCGCGCGGATGTCGCTGCGGGCGGCCGCGTCGATTGCCGAGCGCAGGTCAGCGAGGGCGTCCAAACTGAATAGGTTCACCGGCGGGTTGTCGATCACGATCTTGCCGAGTTGATCGTCCTCGGTAAATGTCACGAGCGGCATAGTCCGTCCCTTCAATGCCCGGAATAGGTGGGGTAGTTCTCCGTGCTGGCGGACTCGAACCAGTCACGGCGCGATCGCGGGTCGACAGCGAGGAAGGTCTTGAGCGCGAGCTGCGCGTCGTCCGACTGCATGACCTCGGCCCAGTTCATGTTCTCCACCTCAAACGCGGCCTGGAGGGAGCTGTCGGCCCCGAGATAGAGGGCACGCTTGGCGTTTGCCACCGATACCGGTGGGAGAAGCGCGATCTCCTCGGCCAGTTCGAGTGCACGGGCGCGTGCGTCGTCGACCAGCTCGTGCACGAGCCCGAGCTGAAGGGCGACCTCTGGGGTCACGATGCGTCCCCGGAGCACCCAGTCCAGGGCGCGCGCGAGACCGACAAGGCGGCTCACACGTTGCGTGCCGCCGGCGCCTGGGATGACGCCGGCCCGGACCTCGGGGTTGCCATAGCGGAAATCGCCGCGCTGTCCGATACGCAGATCGCATGCGAGCGTGAGTTCGAACCCTCCGCCCATGGCGTCGCCGTTCATTGCAGCGATGACGACCTTGGGCAGCGCCATCATGTCATCGAAGATCGTCTTGTAACCGCGCACCACGGCTGCGGCATATCGCGACAGCGCCGGGTCGCTGGCCATCCCGTACAGCTCCTCCACGCTGTACTGCGTGAAGCCGGCACCCTCACCTGCCCGCGACTGCAGGACCACGGCCCGGATCGAGGGATCGCGCCACTGCTCGACGAGCTGCTCGAGCTCGTCGATCACCGGCTTGTTGAGATAGTTGTACGGGGGGTTGGAGAACGTCGCGATCTCCACCGCCCCGTGCCGCTCGGACGTCCAGAATTCCATGACCTCGGTCCCTCGGTTGTGAACGGACCAGTGCAACATATGGCGAGGTCGTGTCGGGCGCATCGCTCGATCGCGCGATATGTAATCGACCCCATCGAGTGCCGAGCGCCTGGGAGCTGCCAGGGGAGTAGGGCAGGCCCGCGGCGAGTGGTGGGTTGTGGACGCTATCGCTAGTACGACTCCACATCAGCTTCGGGGCTGGCGTGCGCGGTGTCTTGGTCCAGCCCGTATTCCCCTCGGGCCCGGCGCCGCCGGAACAGGTCCCAGCATTAATTCAGCTGCCGCTCAACGGTCTGGAGGTGGACGTGGTCTTCGTCGCCTAACGCCGCGGGCGTGATGGATGCTGTCGTTATCGCAGATCACCGCGATCAGCGGGGGCGCGCGGGAACATCTCGGCGAGCATGCCGAGCAGGGCGATGAAGTCCGCCGCGCGGCGGCGGCCCAGCCGGTACACCCACGCCCCGGTGCTCACCTCGATCACCCCGAGCACGGTGACCTGCCGGTTCGTGCCCGGGGTGAGGATCTGCGGGCGCATGCCGCGCAGTGTCCAGCTGGCCCGCACATGCGGCAGCAGGTTCAGGTGGGTCTCGTCCTCGGCGCACACCACCGACCGGCGCGGCAGGTCCAGCAGCCGGGCCGCGATCCCCGCCACCACCAGGTCATGAGCCGGGCCGCCGCGGGCGGTCAGCTTGGGCCGCCGCCAGATCGCGGCCAGCCGGACCCGCCGGTACAGCGTGCGCATGCTGACCTGCGGCCGGCCCAGGTACCGCCGGATCCGGGGCACGGTCCACGGCCCGGGGCGGGCCAGCAGCGCGGCGATCCGCCTGGCCAGCCGGCGTCCGCCCAGCCGGGGCCGCCCGCACCGGGCCGGTCAGCCAGCCCGGCCGCGCCCTCGCTGTTGAACCGGCTGATCCAGCGCCGCACGGTGGCCGGGTGGCAGTCCAGCAGCGCCGCGATCTGCGCCGACGGTAACCCGTGCAGCGACAGCAGCACCATCACCGCCCGGCTGCCTGCCGCCCACCGGCCGCGCAGATCACCGCGCAACTGCTCGATCTCACTGCCTGGACCTTTGGCGAACACGCTGACCGGGCGCATACTGATCACGACCTCGCCGGCTGGGTGGACGATGTGAGCAACCTCGATCCAACCCCCGGCGAGGCTGATGTCAACGCTCCTTACCCACCGGTCTCACAGCGGATTACACGCAGAACTTCTGGATAGGCGCTTAGCTCCAACAGGCCAACGACAACATCACCCCAGACCTGGCCATCGTTCCGGAATGAAACCTGCCGGCATGGGCCGACCCGCCCGGTGAGGGGATCACAGGGGGATCACTGCTGCGGCCGCAGTGGTCGGTGCCAGCGCGTGTCGCAGAAGCCGATCTTGCGCTTTACAGGGACCATCGCCCCATGCTCACACCAACTCGCCGACGCACCAGATTGACCTGTTCTGCACAGCCTTCGCGATCATGCTGCATGGGCTGCTGCCGCGCCGAACGGCGGATCTAGTGCGCAGCATGACTTTGTGGTCGGTCACGGAGCGCAACCGCGCCGCTGGATCCGGACTGAGAGCCGGGGAGTCAGCGCTGATCCGGCCTGACAGCCGAGGGGCTGCACGGTCTGAAATGCTCAGACTGGCCGGTCCTGATCGTTTCGGCATGGCCACGTGGTCGATGAGGCTCATCTTCGGTTAGGTGGAGCACGTGGCATATGAACGTCATGCGCCGGTGATGCGGCCGACGCGCTCGATGGTGATCAGATCATTTTCGATCATGTACACGACCCGGTAGGGTCCGGCGCGCAGCCGGTGGTAGTCGCCCCGGCGGAAGGCATCCGGCGGGTACGGGTCGCCGGCCAGCTGGGTGATCGCGGTGCCGATGGCGCGCATCCCGTCTTGGTCTGCCATGTAGCGGCGGGCTGATGCTCGCGCTGCAGGTGACCACTCGATCTTCACTGGCTGCCGAGCAGCTCAGCCATCGCCTCGTCGTGGGAGACAGCGCCAGGCCTGCCTGCGGTCACCCACTCGCGGTGCGCTGCGAGCGTCGCCTCGATCTCGGCTTCTTCGAGGATTTCGGCCGGGGCGCGGCGGGCGACCGCCTGGAGCCGCCGCAGCTCCGATAGCGGGACGATCGCGGCTGCTTGCCCGCCGAGGTGGATCACCTCATACGGCTCGCCCGGGTCCGGGCCGCTGGTTGCCTGCGCGGTCATACCGCCACCGTACCGGCCCGGCCGGACATGGTGATGCCAGCTCTGGTTCTGCGCTCGGCGTGTCTTCCGGCGGTTTGGTGCGCTGATCGCCGGAGCCCTCGTGGCTGGACATCGGGCACGCTGTCGTCGATCGCTCCCCGAGAGCCACTCTGGCCGGGAGCAGTGGCGAGTTTCAGGCCTCCGTTCGTGTTCACTGAAGATTAGCGGCGCTAACGAAAAGGGGGAGCCAAACGGGGGATTCCCGGCCAGCAGCCGACCTCATCGAGCACATCGCCCGCGGCGCAGCCGACCAGCTTGCCGGCAGGCTCCTGTACCCAGACGATGATCTCAGCGCGCTGACCGAAGCATGCCGGTCAGACCCCGACTACCGCCGCCTCCGGCTTAACCTCGGCTGACCGACTCCGATCATCCAGCACGGCCACAGTCAGCTCCGTCACATGAACGAGACTCCCTCCGCGCGTGACGGGAAGTTCGGGACACCGCTTTTCAGGGTGCCGGGCGCAGTACTTCGATATGACACCGTGGGCCGGTGGCTCCTGCCAGTCGCTTGTCGCCGGTAAGCAGGCTCACCTTCAGCACTTCGGCGAGCGCGACGTAGGCCGCATCGTAGATGGTGAGGTTGTCGCGAAGTTCCCAGCAACGGCCAAGCAGAGGGCGGTGCGGGGCCCGCTGCAGGGGCATCGCTGCAAGGTCGGCAAGCGCCAGGGACGCGCGCCGGCCATCGATCACGCCGGCCCGCATCTGCCGCCGCAAGACTGAGGTGACCTCAAGGTCGAGCAGTTCGGGCGCCGCCAGATGCTCGCCGCGTAGCCGGGCGCGAGCATGGTCGCCGTCCTGCCCGTCGTCAGCGACAGCGACGGCCAGGACGCTGGCATCAACGACGATCACGGTCGGAGCGGACTGCGGCGACGGCGGCCTTCAGCGGCACCGAACCGCCAGCCCGGCCGCCGGCCCGGTCGAGGACTTCGTCAAGGGTCGGCTCGCTGGCCTCTTGGATCAGCCGGGCCCGCAGATACTCCTGCAGCGACTGATGCGCGGCGGCCGCGCGCTGGCGCAAGACAGCATGGGTCTGCTCCGGGACATCCTTGATCTGCACGCTGGGCATGACGCCATTATGGCGCTACTAGCGCCAAACTGCAACCGCTCGCTCATCGGCTACCACCGAGGGGGCATCGGCGGCCAGCACGAACACGACCTGGCGACGTGAACGCGGCATACCCCTCACCTCGCAATAATGGGCCTCGATGAACCCATCGTGGCCGGGCAAGACCACTGCCCGCATCAGTCTCGTCACGGCAACCCCCGCAAGACCACCCAGCGGCAGATGAGGATGCCAGCTAGCCGTCGGGGAGGCCGGGCGATCGGTCTCAGCCGTGATGTTGGTGGGGGGAGGATCGGGCCGCCGTATCCCGCGTCGCCGCGCAGGCGAATAGGGGTGCTGCGCCAGCTGGTTCAGCACGTCAAGTGCAGGACGGCGTTGGTGTCCTTGGTGGTCCCGGTCAGCACGCCGATCGCGTCTGCCGTGCGCAGGACGACAAGCTCGACCTTGCGACGGCGGGCCTCTTCCTGGACTTGCTGCATCACCGGCAGCGCGCCATCAGCACCAGTGCCAACCACCAGCCGGCGACATCGCCAGGGGATGTCCTCCGCCATCGACAGCGGGGTGTGCCCGTACCCGCCGCGGAACTTCCTGGACGCGGCCTTCTTGCGCTTGCGGATCTTCCCGCGGTCGATGATCAGGTCGTGATCGTAGGTCACGCCGTCGACTCGTACAGAACCGAAGGCGTACTCGGTGAATCGCATTGCTGATGCTCCTTACCTGCACCGGGATCGTATGGCCGGTACCGGCGGCCGGTCCAGATCCGTCACTGGGTTCGATGCCCGTGGCAGGACCGATCGCGTGCCGCAGGCAGACCGGTATCGGCAACGTGCCCGGCGGCGACGCAGACCGGAGCTAGAGTCCCAGGGCGCTCGGGAAGCGAGTCTGGAAGTCCAAGATCCCGACCCAGTCCGGTGTGATGGCGATCCGGGCCATGGGCTTCCCGCGGAGCGTGCCTACCCAGGCCGGGCCCTGCTCGGGCCCGAAATATCGCGCTGCCGCAAGCTCATACTCAGGGCTCACGTCATCGAGCAGCTCGATGCCCCCGCACGAGCATCACCTGGTGCGGCCAGGAGTTGTCGTCGATGGTGAGCGCACGCCGAGAAGATAGGCGCCCGGGTGCGCTCCCAGGCTGGCTCATCATTGCTTGCGCATCCAGAACGCACAAGGCGCGGCAATAGCACTTCCTCAAGATGGTGTGGGTCCCTCGGGTGAGTGGTCTCGCTTCGAACGGCGCCGTGGATTTAGCCGTGGCCGGGCCTTTCACCCGGCCGCAGACCAGCCGCTCCACCTTGTCACTTGTATCGCGATGATCGGGCCACCTGGCGGTTGCACGGCGTACTGGTTGTACTTGTCTCCGAGGGCCGCCAGGGCCAGGGCCACCTCGCGTGGGTTGTCTGTCACCCGTCCCCGGCCGTCCAGCCGGACCCACCACAGCGTCGACCAGTCCTCTGCGTACTGATCGACCAGCAGGCATGCGTGGCCGGTCGTCCTCAGGTTTTCGAGCCGGCGAAGCTGCGTGCCTCGCTTGGGCTTGTGATCGACTGCGGAGTAGACGGTGTCTCCTTCGACCGCGAAGCAGACGGGGATGAGGTGCGGTAGAGCGTCGGCGCCAACGGTGGCGAGATGGGCGACTCGGGCTGACTCGACGCGTCGCCGCATCGTCGTGGCGTCCACCCTTGAAAGTCTAGGTTGGCCCGACCAGGTGACCGGATCGCGAGCGAAGTCGGAATCGGGGCGCTGGCCGCGTGCCCGGTACATCGGTTGCCCGTCTGCTGCTGACGTCGCTCGCCCGGCGGCAGAATAGGAAGCCGGAAAACGGCCGCCGGGGGGGA
>Ga0070706_100004573_pt1 | contig 13286 bp, 13 predicted proteins | sample KBSK5501metaG_FD_65476 | JGI IMG/M metagenome (GOLD analysis project Ga0070706, IMG submission 65476) | Corn, switchgrass and miscanthus rhizosphere microbial communities from Kellogg Biological Station, Michigan, USA - KBS K5-50-1 metaG | ecosystem: Host-associated > Plants > Roots >...
CCGCCTCGAGCCGGGCCTGCGGACCCCCCAGGGCATGGGCGCCCAGGAGCACCACGCCCGCGAGTGCGGCTGCGCAGGCGAGGCCGACCAGCGGCGACAGGCGGAGCCGGGGCTCCGTCCACCACCGCGCCGCGGTCCGCCAGCGATTGTCGCGGCGGCGGACCTCGGTCATCACCCGGGCGTCGAAGCCGGTGTCGAGCATCACCGGGGCGCGGAGCTCGTCCGCGACCCGCGCGATCAGCTCGTCCCGCTCGCCGTCATGCATGCTGCTCCTCCCCGAGGAACACCCGCAGGCGCTCGCACGCGCGCTTCACGCGCATCTTGAGGGCCGAAACCCCCGCGCCGGTGAGCGCGGCCATCTCCTCGTAGCTCAGGTCTTCCACGTGCTTCAGCAGAAATGCCTCCCGCTGCTCCGGCTCCAGCCGGCCGAGTGCGCGCTGGATCTCCTCGCGCCACTCGCGGCGCTCCGCCGGGTGGTCCGCCGACGCCTCGCCCAAGGCCACCTCGTCACGGATAAACGTGCGGGCCCGTCGGGCTCGGCGCGCTCCGGCCGTGCGGCACCGGTTCGCCAGGATGCGGAAGAGCCAGGCGTCGAACCGCGCCGGGTCGGCGCACTGGCCCAGCGAGCGATAGGCGCGGACGAACGCGTCCTGCAGCGCCTCTTCGGCATCCTCCCGCTCGCCGAGCATGTGGACGGCGAACCGGGCGTAGCGCTCGCGATAGCGCGCGACGAGCGCCCCGTAGGCCTCCACGTCCCCATCGAGTACCTGGCTGATGATGGCAGCGTCGGACCGATTCGTCACCGGCGTACAGACTCCATGAAACGACGGGGGGTCACGGGGCGCAACGGTGCTGCCCGAAAGGAATATGGCGGCGGTGCAACGATTTGCGCTGGTATCCGGGGTCGCCACCCCTGTGACCCGCTCCCAGCCGCCGGAGTCTGTAGCCCGGAGTTCGGCAGGACCTATCTCGAACGTACCAGCCCAAGGAGCTTCTCGATGCTTCGTACCCGCATCGTCGCATACGCGCTCGCCGCTGCCGCCGTCGTGGGCTGTGGCGACTCGCAGGGACCCGGAACCGCCCTCTATTCGGTCAAGCTGAAGGACGCCGCCGGGCCCTTCACCGCCGCCGTCGTGACGATTTCCGAGGTATCCCTCATGGGCAGCGGCGGGAAGGTGGTGCTGAGCAGCACGCCGACCACGGTGAACCTGCTGACCCTCCAGAACGGCACACTACTCGACCTCGTGAAAGACGCGGAAGTGCCCACCGGCACCTACCAAGAGATGCGGCTGGTCATCACCGGTGGCTACGTCCAGCTCAGCGACGGAACGATCTTCGCTTCGTCGCCCACCTACGCCGGCCTGCCCCAGGGCGCCACGGTAACGGGCAACCTGCAGATGCCCAGCTTCGGCCAAAGCGGACTCAAGGTGACGTTGCCCGGGAGCGCGCTCGCGGTGACCGGGCCGCAGAAGATCGTGGTCCTCGACTTCAACGTCGAGCAGAGCTACGGCCAGGACGCCGGCAACTCGGGGCAATGGGTGATGCACCCCGTGATCACGGGCGCCGACATCCAAACGACGGGAACGGTCAATGTGTCGCTCGTGCTCGGCAACGGTGTGACGCTGCCCGTCGTCGGCGGCCACCAGGTGACCCTTGCCGACTTCTCGGCGACGCTCGGGGGCACGACCCTGGCGCTCGACGGCACCGGCAAGGCGACGTTCCAGTTCGTCGCGCCCGATACCTATCCCCTGAGCTTCAGCGGTCCGGCCGGGGTCACCTTCACGACTGATCCCGTCGCCACGGTTGCGACCCCGATTCAGGTCACAGTACCGTCGGGCCAGGCTGTCAGCGCGTCGGCCACGATCACCAGCGCCACGACGCCGTAGCGTCGGGAGACGAGCCATGACCACGACCGTTCGGGAGCTGAAGCTTCTGCCCGAGTTCGCCCACCTCTATCCGGGCCTCACGGCGAATGTCTGGATCCGGGGCGCGGTGCTGGCGCAGTGGCTGTCCGCCCGCCCGCCCGCGGAGGAGGTGGTGAGCGATCGCCACTTCGTGTTCCGCCAGGGGGTCGTTCCGGAGTTCGCTGCGTGACCCGCTCGCGTCCCAGGGTGCAGCGTCCGGGTCAGGCCGCCTTGAGCGCCGCCGCGTCGTAGAAGAACCGCTCCGCGACGATCCGGTCGCCTCGCCAGGTCTGGTGGGCGAGCTGGTCGAAGCGGTAGCGCGCGCCGTCGGTACCGGTGTACTCGAAGATCCAGTGGATCACCACGTGGTCGCCCTCGATCACGACCGACGGCGCGCGGCACTCGTGCACCTGGGCGATCGTGGCGCCGAAGGCGCGCTCGCGCTCCAGGTTCGCGGCGAGGCCCACGGTGGGCAGGTTGGCGTTGTCTTGCATGACGACGTCGTCGGCGTAGAAGTCGCGCAGGGCGTCGAGGATGGCGCCGCGCTGGACGCGGGCGATGAGGTCCTCGACGCGGACTCGACTGGGCATGGGTCCCTCCTGACGAATTGTGGTGGTCGGGTCCTGTGGGTCAGTTCACATGTGAACTATTCCCGTCCATGACAACGCCTACCGGGCCGCCCGGGTTCCGGCTCAGCGCCCGGCGCGCCGCTTCGGCCGCGCCGGCTCGGTCGGCCCCGCGTGGCGGGCGCGCACCCGGTCCAGCAAGGTCATGAGCTGCCGGAGCTCGCCCGGGGTCAGCGCCGCCAGCGCCTCCTCGTCCGCCCGGTCCATAGCGGAGTCCAGCCGGCGAAGCAGGTCGAGCCCCAGAGCTGTGGCGTGCACACGCACCTCGCGGCGGTTGGCTGCGGGCCGCTCCCGCCGCACGTGGCCCGCCGCCTCGAGCTTGTCGAGAAGCCGGGTGATGCCCGCCGCCGGCTCCAGCATCCGGTCCCGGATGTCCATGGTCGGGAGGCCGGCCGCACCGGCGCCGCGCAGGATCCGCAGCACGTTGTACTGGGCGAAGCTGAGATCCTCGGCCCGGACCACACGCTCGAACTCCCGGCTCACGACGCCGGCCGTGCGGAGCAGGCCCGCGACCGCCGCCTGGCGCAGCGACCGGAACGGGCGGGTCTGGCCGATCTCGGCCTCGAGTGAGCGGCGGGGCATGCCTCAGGGTAGCGGCTATAGTTCACGTGTCAAGTATTTTGGGCGCCCCGCGGCCCGGTTATCGTTGGCAACCCGCTCACCCGGCCGCCGGCCCGCCGATGCTTACCGTCGCCACATACAACGTCAACTCGATCCGCGCCCGCCTCGACCGCGTGCTCGCCTGGCTCGGCCGTGCAGCGTGCGACATCGTGTGCCTCCAGGAGCTCAAAGTGGCCGACGACGAGTTTCCCCGCGACGCGTTCGAGGCGGGCGGTTGGCATTGCGCCGTGCACGGCCAGCGGACATACAACGGGGTCGCGATCCTGAGCCGCGCGCCGCTCACGCGGGTGAGCGCAGGCCTGGGCGACGGGGTCGCAGACCCGGAGGCACGGCTGCTCAGCGCGCATACGGCCGGTGTCAGGGTCGTGTCCGCTTACGTCCCCAACGGCCAGACCGTCGGCTCGGCGAAGTGGGTCTACAAGCTCGCGTGGCTGGCGCGGCTTCGGGCGTGGCTCGAGCGCACGGCGTCGCCGGGCGAGCCGGTCGTGCTCGCCGGCGATTTCAACGTAGCTCCCGAGGATCGCGACGTGGCCCGTCCCGACGAGTGGCGTGACTCCGTGCTCTGCCACGCCGAGGCGCGGACCGCGTTCCGCACAGTCCTCGAATGGGGGCTGATCGACGCAATCAGGCTGCACCATCACGCCGACGGCCCCTACACCTGGTGGGACTACCGGATGCTCGGCTTTCCCAAGAACAACGGGCTTCGGATCGACCATATCCTGGTGACGCGGAAGCTTGGCCAGCACTGCCGGGAGGCCTACGTAGTGCGGGATGAGCGCAAGGGCAAGCAGCCGTCGGACCACGCGCCGGTGGTCGCGGTGCTGGCCGCCGACTGAGCCCAAGGAGGATGACCGTGGCCCTCGAGATGCGGCCGGCCTGCGAACGCTGCGCAGCTTCGCTCCCGCCCGGCGCAGCGGCGTTCATCTGCAGCTACGAGTGCACCTTCTGCCCCGACTGCACGGGCGCCATGGGACAGCGCTGCCCCAACTGTGGCGGCGAGCTGGTCCCGCGGCCCCGTCGGGGTTGAGCCCGGTCCGGACCCATCGTGACGCAGAAACGGCGGATCGCGCTCGCCACGGGCGCCCGGTGGCCCGAGCTTCCCACCGACGAACGGCTCGTCATCCCCGCGCTCGCACGCCTCGACGTGGATGCGGCACCGATTGTCTGGGACGACGCGGCGGCGCCTTGGATCACGTTTGACGCCGTGGTGGTCCGGTCGTGCTGGGACTACCATCTCAAGGTCGAGGCGTTCCTCGCCTGGCTCGACCGGCTGAGCCGGCTCGGCCTCCCGGTCTTGAACCCGCCCGGGCTCATCCGCTGGAACGCCGACAAGCGGTACCTCCTCGAGCTCGCCGCTCGGGGTGTGCTCATCGTCCCGACGCAGGTAGTGCCCAAGGGCGCGGATGACGCAGGACGGAGCCTGCTCCAAACCCTGGACGCGCTGGGCGCGGATCAGGCGGTCGTGAAGCCGGCCGTTTCCGCGTCGGCCCACCGCACCTGGCGCACGTCGCGGGCCTCCGCGGCCGGGGATGCCGCGTCTTTCGGCGCGCTGGTCGCCGCGGGCGACGTTCTGGTCCAGCCGTTCGTGCCGGCAGTGACGGACGGCGAGTGGTCGGTGATCTGCTTCGGTGGTATACCAAGCCATGCCGTGCTCAAGCGGCCGGCGCCGGGTGACTGGCGGGTGCAGGGCGAGTTGGGCGGCACGGCGGAGCGGCGAGCCGCCCCGGCAGTGGTGATGGACGGAGCCCCCCGGGTTCTGGCGGCCGCGGGCGTGGAGCGCGCGGCGTACGCCCGGGTGGACGGATGCGAGATTGACGGCGTCTTTGTGCTGATGGAGCTGGAGCTGATCGAGCCGCAGCTTTACCTCGCACTGGAGCCGGCGGCCCCGTCGCGATTCGCGGCGGCCATCGCCGCTGCCCTGGACTAGGGCGGCGCACCCGCGTCCGAGCTCCGGCGCGCATTTAGCTTCCCCCATGCCTCCGCCCGCGGTGCTCGACTGGTACGCGATCACCCGCCGGGGGAGACCATCGCCGCCGCCGCCCGCCGCGTGACCCACGCACGACGGGCTCTCGCGCTTGGCGGTCTGCTCTCCGCGCTGTCGGCGGCGCCGGTCGCGGGCCAGGCCTGCCGGCCGGCACCCACGGCACTCGTGCTGTCCGGGGGCGGGGCCAAGGGGTTCGCGCACATCGGCGTCATCGAGGTGCTCGACAGCCTCGGGATCCGCCCCGACCTGGTCGTCGGCACCAGCATGGGAGCGATCGTCGGCGCGTTGTACGCGAGCGGCTACAGCGGCCGTGAGATCGACTCGCTCACCCGCGCGCTGCCACTCGGCGCTCTATTCCGCGGCTACGAGCCGCGCCTTCCGGAGTCGCTTCGTCCGCTCCCCCCGCTCGCGGTCCTGGAGGAGGGCCGCCACCGGCTGGTGCTCGAGACCAGCGCGGTGCGGGAGGAGCGGGTCAGCGCGCTCATAAATGCCCTCATGCTGCGCGGCAACCTCGCCGCGCGCGGCGATTTCGACTCGCTTCCCATCCCCTTCCGCGCCATCGCGACCGACCTCAATACGCGGGAGGAGGTCGTGCTCGGAAGCGGCGACCTGGCCCAGGCGGTGCGCGCGTCGTTCTCGCTTCCGCTGGTCTTCCGGCCCGTCGTGCTGGACGGCCGGACGCTCACCGACGGAGGCATGGCCGAGAACGTCCCGGTGGCCGCGGCGCGGCGGCTCGGCGCCCGCCGCATGATCGTCTCGCTCCTCGAGGCGTCCGATGCCCCGGATCCGGACTACGGCGACCCGGCCACGATGCTCGGCAAGCTGCTCGATTTTCTCGTCGTCGGTGCGCCGCAGGCGCAGCCGGGCGACGTGGTGGTGCAGAGCGACGTCCGGCCCTACACGACGCTCGACTTCGGGGCGAATGCGCTCGATGCCCTGGTGGTGCGGGGCCGCGACGCTGCGCGGCTGGCCTTCGCGAGCGCACGGTGTCTCAGCCCGGCCCCGCTCGCGCCGCGCCCGTCGCGATCGGACCGCCTCGCGGGCGCGGCCGTTGCCGGCGTCGCCCCCAGCGAGCAGACCGTGATCCTCCGCGCACTCCGGCTCTCCACCGCGGACACCGTGGACGAGGCCGATCTCCGCCGCCGGCTGCTGGGATTTGCCCGGTTCGAGCAGTACCGCGCGCTCTGGCTCCGGCCCGCCGGGCGCGATGACGCTTTGGCGTTCGACCTGGCCGTGTCGAAAGCGCCCCGGCGGGCGGCGGCCTTCGGCGTCTCGTACGACAACACCATGGGCGGGCGCCTTTGGTTCGGCGCGGCGGATCGCCGGTTCCTCGACTCGCCGCTGGAGCTTGGCGCGCGACTCGCGCTCGGACAGTATCGCCAGGACCTCGGGGTCTCGCTGCTCTACGCGTTCCCGATCAACTACCGGTACTCGCCGCTCGTCTTCTCCGCTGACGGCGCCATCGAGAACATCCGCGAGTTCGTTGGTGAAACCGAGCTGCCGTCCATCACCACGCGCGAGCTCCGCCTCTTTGCCGGCACCGGCAGGAACCCCGAGCGGGGGTGGCGCTTCCGGCTCGGCCCCGAGTTGCTGATCTGGCACGAGGACGTGCGAGGCGACCGGACCGCCTTCGGCGGCCATGGCTCGCTCGGGCTCGACCGCGGGCCCGGCCTTCTGCTCCGCTTGGACGGCGCGGTGACGACCGACTACCAGCGCGCGGCGGCCGAGGCGGCGGTCGGGCTCAGGATCGGCAGCGTGGTCCTGCACCCGCGTGTGCGGTTCGGGTGGGGCTCGGACGGTACGCCGCTCCAGGCGACTTTCCCGCTTGGCGGGGATGAGGGCTTCCCCGGGCTCCGGCTGACCGAGCGCCGCGGACTTCAGGAGCTGCTGTTTGGCCTCTCGGCGCGGCGGCAGGTGGTCGGGCTGGTCGCGCTGCGGGCGGAGGCCATGGTGGGCGCTGTCGGCAGCGGGTCGGGATTTCTTTCCCGGGGCGGCGTATACGACGGCGAATGGCTTGAGGGGATCCGCGGCGGGGTGGAGATCCGGACGCTGCTCGGCCCCATCCGGCTCGAAGAGGGCGTCAATTCGCGCGGTGACTGGGCCGCCTTCGTGCGCACCGGGACCTGGTTCTAGAGTCCGGGCGTGCCGGTCCACGCACGCGTCCGTGTGCTTGAGGGACGCTCCCGCCTACCAGTCCTTGCCTTCGCTCGTCGCCCGGCTCGCTCTGCGACCAAGATGGCTCGCGAGCTGCTCGCGCTGGACGGCATCCAGCAATTGCCGGGCCTCGGTCGGGTCCAGCTCTTTGACCGACTCCCCGTCGCCGCCCGAGCCGAAGCCGCCACCCGCCATCGCGCCGACCGCGGCCTCCTGATTGCCTTGGAAGCCGGGGACGTTCTGATTGCCCTGGCCGTAGTCGCCGCGGCGTGAGTGTCCCGAGGAGCTGCCGCCGGGCTGGTCGCCGCGGTGGCGGAGCGCGATCTCCAGATTCCATTTCGCGTCCCGGTCGGAAGGATCGAGCCGGAGCGCGTCCTCATAGGCTGCCACTGCGGCGTCCAGGAGCGAGTCCTTCGCGGGCCCACCCGCGTCCTCCGCCGACCGGAGGGCCGCGTTGCCGAGGTTGTACGCGCCGCGCTGCCGGAAGTGCCGGTCCGCGAGCGTTCCCCGCCAGCGGCCGGCCGCCTCGCCGTAGTGCTTCTGCCGATAGAGCGCGTTGCCGGCGCCGAAGGCGAAAGCGGGGCTGCCGCCGGCGGCCAGCGCTCTCTCGAAAGCTTGGTACGCGCCCGCCCAATCGCCCGCGTCGTAGCGCCGTTCGGCGCGGCGGGCATCCCAGGCCGCGGGACTACAGCTCCCGAGGAGCACGGTGAGAAATAGCAGCGCGGCCGCCGTCCGTTTCCGGAGGGCGAGCGGCACTGAGCCTTCTACCAGGAACAGCGCAACTGCAAGCGCGAGCGGCCACTGGAACCGCTCGGCCGGCCTTCGCGCGTTGCGCACGCCGACGGTCCGGGTCTCAATCCGGCCGAGACTCTCACCCAACGCATGCAAGGCCCCCGCATCGTCCCAGCGGGCATAGGCGCCGCCCGTGCGCTCTGCCGCGCGGCGGAGGTCTCCCTCCTCGAGCCGGGAGACGACCACCCGGCCGATGTGGTCCCGGTGATACGGCTCGGGAGCCTCCGAACTGTCGGCCGGCACGGGACCCCCCTGGGTGGTGCCGACGCCGATGGCGAAGACCGGCACGCCCTCCCGGCCCAGGCGGCCGAGCGCGGCATCCATGTCGCCCTCGCCGCTCTCGCCGTCGGACACGAGCAGTGCCGCCCGCGAGCCGGGCTCGCCCTCGTGCTCGAAGGCCTTGGCCGCGGCGACCAGCGGCGCGGACAGGTCCGTGGACGGATCGCCGATGTCGTCGGTGCTGCCGGCGGCGAGGAAGCGCCGGAACGCGTCATGGTCGCCGGTGAGCGGCAGCTGGAGGAACGCGCTTCCACCGAACACGATCAGCCCGAGCCGGTCGCCGGGCGAGCCTGCGGCAAGCGAGTCCACGAGCCGCTTCGCCGCGGCGAGGCGGCTGCCGCCCGCGTCCGCGACGTTCATGGACCGTGAGAGATCGAGCAGCACCAGGACATCTCGCCCCGCGCGGGCTACCAGGGCCGGCCGCTGGCCGAGCTGGGGCCGGGCGAGCGCGAGGAGCAGGGCGCCCAGCGCGGCCAGCCGGAACGCGTGACGCGTCAGCCGCCGCCGCGTGTCGGGAATCGCCGAGAGCGCTTCCAGGAGCGCCGGGTCGCCGAATCGCTTCAGCGCCGCCCCGCGCCGGCGCTCGGCACGGATGGCCCAGGCCGCCCCCGCGGGCAGCAGCAGGAGGAGCAGCAGCAGGGCCGGGTGGGCGAACGTCACGGACAGCTCACGGAACGGTGCGCAGGCGGCCGAGGCCCAACAGGAGCTCCGCGCAAAGGAGCAACAGGCCCGGGGCGAGGAGGAACGGGAAGAGCTCGCCCCAGTCGCGGGTCTCGCCGATGCGCACGTCCACCCGCTCGAGCGGGTCGATCACGTCCATGATCCGGGTCAGCGTCTCGGGGTCGGTCGCGCGGAAATAGCGACCGCCCGTGCGCTCGGCGATTCTTTGAAGGATGGCCTCGTCCGCGCCGGTGAGACGGTCGGCTTGACGGCCGCCCCAGCGCCAGATGAGCGAGCGGTCGCGCGCGGTGGTGTCGGCGCTGCTCATGCCGATCGTGTGGATGCGGACGCCGAGCGCGCGCGCGGCCTCCGCCGCCACGAAGGGCGACGGCTTGCCGGTGTTGTTGGCGCCGTCGGTCACGAGGACGATCGCGCTGGCGGCGGGCGGCAGGTCCTTCACCTGCGCGAGCGCGAGGGCGAGCGCCGTGCCGATCGCGGTGCCGTCCGGCAGCTGGCCGATGTCAGCCCGGGCGAGCATCCCCTCGACGAGGCCGGCGTCGGGCGTGAGCGGCGCCTGAAGAAACGCGCGTCCGGCGAAGATCACCAGACCCAGCAGGTCGCCCTCGCGCCGGTGGGCGAACTCGCCCAACACCCGCCGGGCCACCTCCAGCCGGTTGCCGGGCTGGAAGTCGCCGGCGCCCATGCTGCTCGAGATGTCCAGCACCAGCACGAGGTTCCGCGACTTGATCCGGATATCCTCGACGTGCCGGGCCCGCTGCGGCCGCGCGAGGGCCACGATCAGCAGCGAGAGCCCCAGCGGCAGCAGCCACGGCAGGACGCGCTGCCACCGGGCGCGCGAGGTGACGGGAGCCCCCGCCAAGAGGCCGAGCGAGGAAAAGCCGAGATGGGCTGGCGGCTCGCGGCGGCGGCGCCAGAGCGACCAGGCACGCATAAGCGGCACCGCGAGGAGCAGCAGAACCCAGGGCTCAGCGAAGCGCATCGTCGAGCTCGGCGGGCGGCACGACGGCGCGCCAGGCACGGAGAAGGTCGCGCGCCGCATGGATGAGGCGGGCCGCGTCCGCCTCGTCGGGGCGGCGGCGGGCGAACTTTACGAGGTCAGCGTCGTCGAGCAGGGCGGCACAGCGGTCCCGCAAACCGTCGTCTGCGAGGGCCGGCGGCAGCGTCCAGACCAGCTCGCCGGTGGTGCGCTCGAGCGCGGGGACGCCGTAAGCTTCCTCGAGGTAGCGGCGGAGCACGTCGACCACGGTCTCGTAGTGACGATCCACCTCCCCCCGCAGGGGCCAGCGCTCGCGCTCGATCTGGGTCAGCCGCGCGAGGGCCGCCTCGTAAGGTCCGAGCACCACAGCGTCGGCTCCGGTGTCACCGGTCTCCGCCCCGGCGACTGCGAGCGGCACCGCGCGCCGGCGACGCCGGAGCAGGAGCCACAACCCGGCGAGCGCGGCCGCGCCGAGAGCTCCCGCCACGAGCCCGGGACCGGGGCCGCGTTGCCGCTCGATCTCCTTGATGTCCTTGAGCGCCGGGTTGCCCGCGGGGGCGACCGAGTCGATGTCCACGAACGCGGAGTCGCTGACGAGCACGCCGCGCTGGCCGGAGACGATGCGTACGAAGGGAATGCCGAACGGCGGGACCGGCCGGCGGCCGACGCGATAGAACGCGAGGCGGGCGTAGCCTTCTAGCGCCCGATCGCCCGCCTTCCGGAGCGGCCCGACCTCCAGGAGGCGCACGCCGTCGGGCAGGTCGGCGGTGGGGCGGGGGACCGAGTCGGAAAGCAGGTCGCGCTCGTGCAAATGGATGCGAAAGCGGACCGTAACGGAGTCGCCCACCGTGGCGTGGGCCGGTCCCGCAGTCATCTCGAAGCTCTGGTTCGCCCAGTCAGGGGCCTGCGCTCGGGCCGGCGGGGCGGCGGCCGCGCCCAGCGCCAGCGCCAGGGTCGGGACGAAGCCGGGGCGCCTCACCTCTCACCTCTCACTTCTCACCTCTCACTTCTCCCTGTCTCTCACCTCGCCAGCGCCCGTTCCCGCCGCCGGAAGAACGCCAGCAGCCGCTCACCGTAGGGCTCGGCCGCGTCGAGGCGCAGGAGGTCGGCCCCGCTCTGCTCCACCGCGCTCTCGAGCTCCGTATCGAGCCGCGCGCTGCGGCTCCGCACCTGCTCCCGCACCAGCGGGCTCGCCGTGTCGACCCAGCGCCATGCCCCGGTCTCGGCGTCTTCCAGCGCCACCAGGCCCACGTCGGGAAGCTCCCGCTCGCGCGGGTCCACCAGCTGCACCGCGATCACGTCGTGACGGCGGGCGAGACGGCCGAGGACCGAACGCCAACCGTCGGCGAGAAAGTCCGAGACGAGGAAGAGCACGGAGCGGCGCCGCAGCAGCGGCTCGAGCGCGACCAGACTGCCGGCCAGGTCGGTCTCCCGCGCCGCCGGCTCGTGCGCGAGCAGGTCGCTGATCACCCGGAGCACCTGGCGCCGGCCTTTCCGTGGCGGGATGTAGCGCTCGAGGCGGTCGGTGAAGAGCGCCGTCCCGACCCGGTCGTTATTGCGGGCGGCGGCCAGGGCAAGCACCGCGCAGACCTCGACGGCCAGGGCGCGTTTCGTGCGGCGCCGGGTGCCGAACGCCCCGGAGGCGCTGTAGTCCACGGCGAAAAGGACGGTGAGCTCGCGCTCCTCGAGGAAGCGCTTGACGTAGGCCGCTCCGAGGCGCGCGGTGACGTTCCAATCGATCGTGCGGACGTCGTCGCCGGGCTGGTACTCGCGCACCTCGGCGAACTCGACGCCGCGGCCCCGGAAGGCGCTGGAGTATTCCCCGGCCACGATGTCGCGGACGAGGTGGCGGGTCGTGATCTCAATCCGCCGGACCTCCGCGGCGACGTCCTCCGGGCTCACGGCACCGGCACGGCGGCGAGGAGGCGCTGGAGAACGGCGTCGGGACCCACGCCGTCGGCGTCGGCGCGGTAGGAGAGGATCACCCGGTGCCGGAGCACGTCGAGCGCGAGGCCCTTCACGTCGTCCGGGGTCACGTAGTCCCGCCCGGCGAGGAACGCATGCGCCTTCGCCGCCCTGAGCAGGAAGATCCCCGCGCGCGGCGATGCGCCATATTCGATCAGCGGGCGAAGATCACCGAGGCCCACCGCCGCCGGATCGCGCGTCGCGCCCACGACGTCGAGCACGTACTCTTTCACCCGGTCGTCCACGTACACTTCGCGCACTAAGCGGCGCGCGTGCAGCACACGGGCGGGGTCGAGCACGGGACGCGCCTCGGGCTCGGGCCCCGCCGTCATCCGGTCGAGGACCTCGCGCTCCTCGCTCCGGCCGGGGTAGCCGACGAGCAGCTTGAACATGAAACGGTCCACCTGGGCCTCGGGGAGCGGATAGGTGCCCTCGTGCTCGATGGGATTCTGGGTCGCGAGCACCAGGAAAAGCTCCGGCAGCGGCAGGCTCTGCCCGCCGATCGTCACCTGCTTCTCCTGCATCGCCTCGAGCAGCGCGCTCTGGACCTTCGCAGGGGCCCGGTTGATCTCGTCGGCGAGCAGGATGTTGGTGAAGATCGGCCCCCGCTGCACGGTGAACTCTCCGCTCCGCTGGTTGTAGATCTGGGTGCCGATGAGGTCGGCCGGCAGCAGGTCGGGCGTGAACTGGATCCGGTGGAAGCCGCCGCTCACCGTCGCCGCGAGGGTGCGGACCGCCAGCGTCTTGGCGAGTCCGGGTACCCCTTCGAGCAAGACGTGGCCGTCGGCGAGCAGCCCGATGAGCATCCGCGTCAGCAGCGTGCGCTGGCCGACGATCACCCGGCCCAGCTCGTCCAGGACCTCGGCGGCGAGACGGCTCTCGCCGACGAAAGCGGCGGGCGGGACAGAGCGTGGGTGACCGGAAACAGGGTCGGGAAGCGCGTTCATGCCGTAACGGTAACGACGGTCCGGCGGGCCAGCGAGGGGCGGAGGAGCGCGCGCGCCCGCGCGAATCCGGCGCCGGTGCCCGCTCGTAGGGTGCGAGTCACCATGAGCAATCTGACTGACTTCGACCGGCGGGAGTTCCTCACGGTGGCCGTTACCGCCGCCGGTGGCGTCCTGCTTGGCTCCCGGCTGACACGCGGGCCCCTGGGCAGCGTGTACGATCCGGGCGCCGCCGTGGGCCTGACCGCGTTCGTCGAGATCGGGCCGGACGGCACCGTTACCATCACGGCGAAAAGCCCGGAGATCGGACAGGGGGTGAAGACTTCCCTGCCACTCCTGATCGCCGAGGAGCTCGACGCC
>Ga0070706_100004577_pt1 | contig 13279 bp, 13 predicted proteins | sample KBSK5501metaG_FD_65476 | JGI IMG/M metagenome (GOLD analysis project Ga0070706, IMG submission 65476) | Corn, switchgrass and miscanthus rhizosphere microbial communities from Kellogg Biological Station, Michigan, USA - KBS K5-50-1 metaG | ecosystem: Host-associated > Plants > Roots >...
GCGCCGAGCCGCGCCAGCGCCTCCGCGGGCCGCTGGGCGACTTCCCGGACGAGGTAACGGCCCGTGCCCAGCTCCGTGGCGGCCGCGGCGAGCTGTGCGATCGCAAGCACAAGGAACAGGCCGCCCATGGCGGTGGCATCAAAGCGCCGCGCCAACATCGCGAGCACGAGATAGCTCGCGAGCTTCTGCACCAGCTCGATGCCGGTGGCGAGCACCAGGTCGGTGGAGATCCGGGCGCGATCCATGCGTGTCCTCGGGGTGGGGGAAGCTAGTAGATTCTGATGGGTCCCGCTCCCATTCATCATCCGAGTGCCATGCCCGAGGCCCTCAGGATTCTCATGCTCAACATCGAGTACCCGCCGCTGGGCGGCGGGGCATCACCGGTCACCCGGGGGCTCGGCCGCGCCCTGGTGGCGCTGGGGCACGCGGTCGACGTCGTGACAATGCGCCGCCGCGGGCTCGCTCGGACCGAGGACGACCAGGGCGTCCGGGTCATCCGGGTCCCAACGCTGCGGGCGCGAACCGAGCTCTCACACGTCCACGAGCTGGTGACGTACGTCGCCTCCGCCTACGCCGAGGCGCGGGCGCTGGCCGCCGCGCACCGCTACGACGTCTGCCACGCTCACTTCGTGCTCCCGACCGGGCTTGTGCCGTACGCGCTGCGCCGGCGGCCCGGCTTCCCGCCATACGTGCTGACCTGCCACGGCTCGGACCTCCCCGGCTACAACCCCGACCGGTTCCGCCTGCTGCACCGCCTCACGCCCTGGCTCATTCGGCGGGTGCTTCGAAGCGCGGCCGGCGTGATCGTACCGTCGGCCGCGCTGGAAGGGCTCCTGCGCGCCCGTTTCGCCGCCGCCTGCGGGACGCCGGTACGGATTGCGAACGGCGTGGATGTGGAGCGCTTCGCGGCGCTGGAGAAGCAGCCCCGCATTCTGGTTGCGGCGCGCCTCTTCGAGCGCAAGGGCGTGCACCAGGTGATCGAAGCGCTCGCGACGCTGCCGGGGATCGGATATGGGCTCGAGATCGCGGGGGACGGCCCGGCGCGGGCCGACCTCGAGCGGCTCGCCCGGCAAACCGGCGTCCCCTGCCATTTCCACGGCTGGCTGGATCGCGAGCGGCTCGACCGGCTGTTCGAGCGGTGCCGCATCTTCGTCCTCCCTACCACGATCGACAATTTCCCTGTCGCGTTGCTTGAGGCGATGGCGGCCCGGTGTGCCATCGTCACCTCCCGGGCGGGCGGGTGCCCGGAAGTGGTCGGCGACGCGGCCCTGCTCGTGAGCGCGGGCGACGTGCGCGGGCTCGCGGAAGCGGTCGGGACCCTGGTGGGCGACCCGGAGGCGGCTGCGGCGCTGGGCGCCCGGGCTCGCGCCCGGGCCGAACGACTCTTCGGCTGGCGGGTCATCGCGGAGCAACACGAGACCGTCTATCGCGGAGCCGTTGGTGCCGTGACCCGGGCGCTCCCGCGGGCCGCCGCGTCGTGATCCCAGAGCCGCCGATCCGGCTTGCCGTCGTGGGACTGGGGCGCGTGTTCGAGCGATTCCATCTACCCGCTCTGACCCGGTCGGCGGACGCCCAGCTGGTGACGGCCTGGGATGCGGACGAGCGGCGGCGGGCCTGGGCCCGCCAGCGGCTGCCCCGTGTCCGGGCCGCCGGAGATTTCGCCGAGGCGCTGGAGGATGGCGCCGACGCGCTGCTCCTCCTCACTCCACCCGCGAGCCATGCCGAGCTCGCCTGCGCCGCGCTCGGCGCGGGGCTCCACGTCCTAGTCGAGAAGCCGATGGCTCTCGACCGGGCGCAGGGAGCGATGATGGCCGACGCGGCCAGCGCGGCGCGGCGCCGGCTCCACATCGGCTTCACCCGGCGATTCCGTGAGCCGTATCGCCGGCTCAAGGCCCGGCTCCCTTCGCTCGACGCCAGCGCGGAGGTGGACTTTCAGCTGCGGTTTCCCAGCTCCAGCTGGGGGGCGCGAACCGCCTTCCTGGGCGATGACCATGCGGGGGGCGGGGTCCTCGACGACGTATTGTCTCATCAAGCGGATCTGCTTCGCTGGCTGCTTGGCGCGTCGCCCAGCCGGGTACGGGTGACCGGCCATGCCAAGGCGGGACTGCAATGCGAGCTCGAGTTTCCCGCGGGGACGGTCGTGCGGTGCGGGGCGGCGCACGGGTCCTACCGGGAGTGGCTCGTCGTGCGCCTGGCGGGCACGGCATTCGCTGCGAGCGGGAGCACGTTCGACGCCGGCGGGTCCGTCGCAGCGCGGTGGCGGCGCGGGCTCGCAGCGCTGTCCGATCGGGCTGCGCTCGCCGCCGCCCGGGCGCTCGGGCGGCCCAATGTCACCCACCGAAGCTTCGAGGCGCAGCTCCGGGACTTCCTGGCCGCGGTCCGCGGACGCGCGGCCTCGGGTGCGGGCCCTGCGGATGGGTTGGCGGCGATCGCCGTGGTCGAGGCGTGCCGGCGGAGCATGAGCTCCGGCAGCTGGGAGTCGGTGGTCTAGCTCCTCGCGAGCGGCTCGATCACCCGGCCGGCGAGGCGCAGCGTCGTGCTCGCCCCCAACCGCGCGAGCACCGTGGGCGCTATGTCGAGGATGTCCGCGCCGGCGGGCAGCCGCGCACCCGCTGCGATGCCCGGGCCGCGGGCGATCATGAATCCGATCGGTCGGTGGTTGCCGCTCCGGCCGTTGGGGATGCGCCCCGGTGTCGCGCGGACGATCCGGCCCGAGGAGGGCGATTCGATCACCTCGTGATCGGCCGCGGACGACTCGCTCCAGCGCACGATCAGATCCGGGAGCCGGTCCATCCGCTCGCCGGGCGGGAACACGGCCCGCGACCGGCGGACCTCGACGACGAGCGCCTCACCAGTCGCGGCGTCCCGGAACGACCTGAGGCCGCGGTCAATCTCGTCCGACAACGCCTCCAGCTCCGCCGGCTGGACGATGCCGCCGGGTTCGCGGCCGGCGAGGTTGATGCGGAGGTAGCCGTTGAGGTCGGCACGGAGGGTGAAGGCACGGGTGCGCGACCAGTCGGTGCCGCCCGTCGCCCAGCGAGTCATGATCCGGTCCTTGAGCGCCGCGGGGACCGCGTTGGTGAGCCGGCGCCGGAGGGACAGCGGGATCGTCTCGCCGGCGCGCCGGAGCAGACCCGGCTTCGGGCGATCGGCGGCCGGCCCGTGCAGCACCCGCGCGAGCATCTCATCGAGCAGATCCACCCGCGCGGTGTTGACCATCATCCCGTGCAGGGCGAACGCGAAGACCGCGGCGTCCGGCGCCGCGGCGACCAGCGCGCCGACCGCCTGGTCCACTGCGCGGTAGAGTTGGTGGAGCGCGCTGTCGTACCAGTCGCCCAGCTCCGGCGGAACCGGGCGGTCCACGCTGGAGCGGTCCCAGAACCGGTGTCCGCCGCGGTGAAGCGCCCCGAAGACGACGATCCCGAGGCGCCAGGGACGCTCCAGCAGCCAACGCGCGACCTCGGACGACCGGCGCGTGAGCTCGAGGAGCTGGGCGTGGAGCTCCCGGAGACTCGCGAGAGATGCCCGCCCATACTCGTCGGTCCGAATGGGGCAGTCGCCCCAGCGAGTCCGGATCTGTCCCAGCAGGTCGGACGGATACGTCTGCGGGGGCACCAGCTTGTCGTGGCTCCCCCAGCCGGTCGTCTCGACGCCTGGAAACGGCTCGGTGCCCGGCGTCATGGGCACGTCGTGAACCACGGCGGCGACGTCGCCGGTGAGGGCGCGCCAGAACGGGCGAACGGGCAGCCAGTCGGTCGAAGGCGCTGCGAACGCCATCCGCTCCTGCCGCCACTGGAAGTCGTGATAGATGCCGTGGTCCGACGGCGGCCGGCCGGTGTAGAACGTGGGCCAGGGCGAGCCGGTCAGATACCTCGCCGACGTCGCGAGCGCTGTCGTGGTGCCCCGGGCCTTGAGCGCAGCCAGGTTGGGAAGGCTGCCGTCCGCGGTCCACCGCTCGACCAGCTGGAGGTCCGCGGCGTCGAGACCGATCAGGAGGAGACGGCCATGACTGTCGGGGTCGGGCATGACGATGGAATAAGCGGAGCGCCGGACGCGGGTCAAGCCGCGGAGCGCCTCGTCGTGCTGATCCTGAGTCACAACAAACGCAGCGAGACCCTCCGTTGCCTCGACAGCGTGGCCCTGCTGGGTTACCACCCGCGAGAGGTCCTGGTGGTGGACAACGCATCCTCCGACGGGTCGGCCGACGCGATCGCGCTGGCACACCCCGAGGCCCACCTCATCCGGAGCGCGGTGAACCTGGGGGCCGTTGGCGGCAGGAATCTAGGTATCCGCACCGCCGACGAGCGCTGGGCGTACGGTTACATGCTCTTCCTCGACGACGACACTGTAGTGGACGAGCGCCTCGCCGACGAGCTGGTGGCAGCGCTTCGGGCGGACCGGAGCTCGGGCCTCGCGACGCCCAAGGCCTATCGGCTGGGGGAGCCCGGGGTCATCGCGTCCGCGGGCGGCATGCGTGTCCGGCTGGGACGCGGGTCGATCGCGGACGTCGGCGCGGGCGAGGTGGACCGGGGCCAGTTCCAGCAACCCGGCCCGGTGGACTCGTGCGTCGGGTTCGCCGTGCTCGCCCGGCGGGAGGCGCTGCTCGCGGTCCGCGGCTTCGACGAGCGCTACAACCCGTATGGTTGGGAGGAAGTAGACTTCTCGCTGCGGGTGCGGCGGGCAGGATTCCGTATCAGCTATGTGCCCGCTGCCGTCGTGTACCACGCCGGGGGCACCCCGGGCCGGGGCCGCGCCGTGCCGGCCTACGAGCAGGGGAAGAGCGCAAACTATCTCCGACTGATGCGGGCGCACGCCACGCCGCTCGAATGGGCGGGCTTTGCGCTGGCCCTGCCCGTAAGAGCCACGAGCGTCCTGCTCCGCCATATTGGACGGGGCGAGTGGCGAGCGGCGGTCGCGCGCGTTCGTGGGATCCTGAGCGGGCCGCCCTCCGGCTAGGTAGCCGCCTTCGACTTGCTCGTGTCCCCCGGTGCCTTCAACGTGTCCACGTCCACGGTCATGGCCTTGAGCCGGGCTTCCACGCCGGGCGGCGGCTCCTTCTGGACCCGCCCGCCCAGGTAGGTCGCGAAGAACTCCTCCATCGAGCGATACAGCACCAGCCGGTTGTCCGGATTGAGAAACCCATGCCCCTCGTTCGGGGCGACGATGTACCGCACCTTGACTCCCCGGTCGCGGAGCGCGACCGCCAGCTGGTCGGCTTCGCGCTTCGTCACCCGCGGATCGTTGGCGCCCTGGACGATCAGGAGCGGGGTCGTGATCTGGGAGACCCGCGACAGGGGTGAACGCCTCCACAGGTCCTCCCGGTCGGCCGGCTTCGCCGGGTCGCCCACGAAGCGGTACCACGAGCCTTCCATGAACGGCCGCCAGTACGGCGGGAACGACTCGATCAGCGTGATCAGGGACGACGGACCCACATAGTCGATCGCGCAGCGGAAGGTCGTCGGCGTAAAGGTCACGCCGACCAGGGTGGCGTACCCCCCGTAGGACCCCCCGTAGATGCAGAGCTTCGTCGGATTGGCAATCCCCCGTCCGACCACCCAGTTCACGCCGTCGATCAGGTCCGCGTGCATCGCACCTGAGAACTCGTGCACCGCCGCGTTGTAGAACGCCTTTCCGTAGCCGGTCGAGCCGCGGTAGTTGACCTGGAGGACCGCGTAGCCGCGATTGGCGAGGAGCTGGGCCTCCGGGTCGTAACCCCAGCTGTCCCGGGCCCATGGGCCCCCGTGCACCAGCAGGACGAGCGGCAGCTTCCTGGGCGCGATCCCCTTCGGAACCGTGAGATAGCCGTGGATGGTCAGCCCGTCCCGCGCCTTGAACCACACCGGCTTCATGCCCGCGAGCTCGGCCGGCTTGAGCCACGGCCGGGGGCGGAAGAGGAACTGCCCCCGGCCGGTCCTGCGGTCGTAGAGATAGGTCGCTCCGGGGTCCGTCGGCGAGTCGAAGGCCACGACCCAGCGCTGCTCGTCGCGGGTCATCGAGGTGACCGACGGCGTGCCGTCGTGCAGCCGGCGGATGCGCGCCAGGTCCCGGGCCACGCCCGACTCGGTCGGGTAGATCCGGGTCGTGTCGGCTTCGTAGGTGATCCAGAGCAAGGAGTCGGTGCCTTCGCCAAAGAGCGCACCGGAGACGTCGGCCGCCTTGAGCGGATCGGTGCCCGCGACCTGCTCGGCGCCCGTGGTCAGGTCGAGCCGGATCAGGCGGGCAAACTGGGTCTCGCCGTGGTCGCTCGTGAGATAGAGGGACTTGCCATCCGGGTGCAGCCGAAGCGGGTTCACCGTCTCGGTGGCCGGGTAGGTGACGAGCAGCTTCCAGGGGTTCGCCGAGTCGCCGCGGACGTAGATCTCGTTCTCCCCGGCGGGACCCTGGGCGAGCGCGGCCTGGACTACGTGCTGGTGATCGAGCAGGTAGGCGGCGAAACGGCCGGGGTTTTTCTCGACGAGGGTCAGCGCGCCGGAGGCCAGGTCCAGCCAATACGCGTCGAACGTGGTGGGGTCGCGGCGATTGAGCGCGATAAAAATGCGGTCGGGCAGGTCGCGGGGGATGTCCGCGATGATTGCCCGTGCACTGTCATACGGGGTGAGGTCGCGGGCCTCCTCCGGGGTCGCCGCGTCGACCGGGATGCCGTAGATGTGAAAGTTCTCGTTGCCTCCGCGGTCCTGGAGGTACAGCACCCGCTTCCCGTCGGCCGACCAGTGGTATTCCCGGATGGGCCGGGTGGTGTCGGCGGTCATCCGTCGCTCCGCGCCGCCCGCGAGCGGCCGGACGAACACGTTGAGCTTGCCGTGGTAGGGCTTGAGGTACGCGAGCCACCGGCCGTCGGGCGAGATCTGCGCGAGCGCGATCTCAGGGCTGTCGAAGAACTGCTGGACCGGGATTATCGGCGGGAGCTGGGCGACGGCCCGGGGGGCGAGAGGCGCCAGCGCGGCGAAGGCGACGGCGAGACCGGAGCGGACCGGTCGGATCCGGTGATGCGAGGCGATCATAAGCTCTTCCGCGACAAGGACTCGAAACCGCGCGGAGCGCGGGGGGAACACTTCTCAAGCTGGATGGCCGGACCGCCCGCCGGCAATGGCCTGTACCCCTCGCGGCGGGGTCTCTATCTTGACCGTCAACCTTCGTTGTCTTCGGAGCGCTACCCGTGAGCGATGCCACCACTCCCGTCATTCTCTCCGCCGTCCGCACCCCGATCGGCAAGTATCTCGGCGGGCTTTCCTCATTCACCGCGCCCGCCCTCGGCGCGCTGGTAATCCGGGAGGCGGTGCGCCGGGCGGGCGTCGACGCCGGCGCCCTGGACGACGTCATCATGGGGCAGGTTGTTCAGGGCGGATCCGGGCAGGCGCCGGCGCGCCAGGCGATGATCCAGGCCGGGATCCCGGGGCACGTCCCCGCCCTCACGATCAACAAGGTGTGCGGCTCCGGGCTCAAGGCGGTGATGCTGGCCTCCCAGGCCATCAAGGCCGGCGATGCCGAATGTGCGGTGGCCGGCGGCCAGGAGGCGATGTCTGCCGCCCCGCACTACGTGTACGGCATGCGAATTGGTGTCAAGGCCGGCAACCAGACCATGGTCGATGGCATGATCCACGACGGCCTCTGGGACTCGTTCGGGTGCTGCCACATGGGCGAGTACGCGGAGTACACCGCGGACAAGGCGGGCGTCTCGCGGGCGGATCAGGACCGGTACGCCTACGAGAGCCACCAGAAGGCGCTTGCGGCCATCGCCGGCGGTAAGTTCGACGCCGAGATTCTGCCGGTCCAACCCCCCGGTAAGGGGGCGGGCGTGGTGGCCGTGGACGAGTCGCCGAGGAAGGACACCAGCCCCGAGACGCTGGCCAAGCTCAAGCCCGCGTTCCGCAGGGAAGGCGGCACGGTGACGGCCGGGAACGCGCCGGGCCTCAACGACGGGGCGAGCGCGCTGGTGGTGGCGTCGCTCGCGTTCGCCCGGGCCCACGGGCTCGCGCCCATGGCGCGGGTCACGGCGTACGCCACGGGCGGCGGCGACCCGCGCGATCTCTTCTTCGCGCCGGTGCTCGCGGTCCGGAACCTGATGGCCCGCGCCGGCACCCGCATCGGCGACTACGACCTGATCGAGGCGAACGAGGCCTTCGCCGTGCAGGCCATCGCCGACGGCCGGGAGCTGGGTTGGGACTGGGACCGGGTCAACGTGCACGGCGGCGCGGTCGCCCTGGGCCACCCGATCGGCGCGAGTGGCGCCCGGGTGCTCACCACTCTGCTGTACGCCCTCCAGGACCTCGGCAAGACCACGGGCCTCGCGACGCTCTGCCTCGGTGGCGGGAGCGCGGTCGCCCTCAGCGTGGAGAGACTGTGATGCACCCAAGCGAAGTCCGCTCCGCCGCCGAAGCCCGCACCCAGGCCGCGACACGGCTGGTCCCGCGTGTCATCGCCGTGGTGGTGGGCGCGGCAGTCGTCGCGCTGGCCGCGCAAGTCGCGGTGCCGCTGCCCTTCACCGTCGTGCCGCTCACGCTCCAGCCGCTCGCCGTCCTGGTCGTTGGCGGCCTGCTCGGCGCCACGGGCGGGGCAGCCGCCCTGACGCTCTATCTCGCCGCCGGCGCCGCGGGCCTCCCGGTGTTCGCCGGCGGGGCCGCCGGGGCGCTCCACCTCATCGGACCAACCGGCGGGTACCTGCTCGCCTATCCGGTCGCGGCCGCTGTCACCGGCTGGCTCAGCCGCCGGGCGGATGGACGGACGGGCGGGCCGGCCGTCGCGCTCGTCCTGCTCGCCTCGGTGCTCGGCATGGTGGTGATCCACGTGGGTGGAGTGGCCCAGCTGGCGCTGCTCGCCGGCGACACCGCGGCGGCCTTCCGCCTGGGCTTCGTGCCGTTCTTCGCTAACGATCTGGTGAAGGTCGGTCTCGCCGCGCTGCTCATCCTGCTGCTGCGCCCGCGGCTCCGCAGCATCCGTTGACGATCCGCCTCCCCGCGGGCTGGAAGGGCGTGCTCCTGGCGATCGTGCTCACGATCGCTTTCGTGCTGATTGGGTTCGGCGTCTCCTTGCTCCTCGTGGCGCTCTACGTGGCCGCCACGGCCGCCGATCTCGCGGCCGCGATCGAGACCGTGCAGACGCCGGGCGGCGTGGCGACGCTGGTCCAGGGGACCGCGCAGCTCGTCGGGTTCCTGCTCGCGACGCTGATGGTCGGCAAGTGGGCCCTCGGCTGGAAGTTCCGCGACCTGCGCTGGACCGGCGGTCGGGAGGCGCTCGCAGGAGCGCTACGCGGTCTCGGCCTGGGGGCGGGGGCGGCCGCGCTCGCGATGGGAGCGGCGGTGCTCCTCGGCGTGGCCTTCTGGTCCTCCGACCGGGGCGGCGTCGCGGATTACGTGGCACAGGTCGCCAAGACGGCGGCGGTGCTGGCTCCGGCGGCGCTGAGCGAGGAGGTGATGTTTCGAGGCCTCCCGCTGGTGCTGCTCGCCGGCATCATGGGCCGCTGGCCGGCGCTGGTCCTGGTCGCCGGCGTGCTGTTCTCCCTGGTCCATGGCCTCAATCCCAACATCACGCCGCTCGCCTACTTCAACATCGCACTCGCCGGGGTCTTTCTCGGCGTCCCCTTCTACGCCCCAGATGGAATCTGGACCGGGTTCGGGGCCCACCTCGGCTGGAACGCGACGCTCGCGGCCCTCGACGCGCCGGTGAGCGGGATGCCGTTCAGGATTCCGCTGCTCGATTACCACACCGGGAACCCCAGTTGGGTGTCGGGGGGACAGTTCGGTCCCGAAGGCGGCATTCTCGCCACTGTCGCGCTCGGCGCGGCGCTTCTCATCGCCCGCCGGTGGAGCCGGGGGAAGGCGGCTTGATGCCCGGACGCGCGGCGGTCGTGGGGGCGGGCACGATGGGGAACGGGATCGCGCACGTGTTCGCCCAGCACGGCTGGGAGGTCGCGCTGATCGACACCGTCCCAGCGGCGCTCGAGCGCGCGCTCGATACGATCCGCGCGAATCTCGACCGGCAGGTGAAGAAGGGAACGCTCGCGGCCGAGGCACCGGCGCAGGTGCTCGGCCGGATCACGTCCGCGGGGGCGCTCGACGCGGCGCGGGGGGCGAGCCTCGTGGTCGAGGCCGCGAGCGAGCATCCGGCCGTCAAGTTCGCCGTGTTCGAGCAGCTCGACCGGGTGGCGGACCCGTCGGCGGTCCTCGCCACCAACACCAGTTCGATCTCGATCACCGAAATCGCGGCCCGCACGCGCCGGCCCGCCCAGGTGATCGGCATGCACTTCATGAACCCGGTGCCCGTGATGCAGCTGGTGGAGGTCATCCGGGGGCACGCGACTAGCGACGCGACGATCGCCACGGTCATGGACACCGCCCGCGCCCTGGGCAAGACGCCGGTGGAGGTGAACGACTACCCCGGGTTCGTGTCCAACCGGGTGCTGCTGCCGATGATCAACGAGGCGATCTTCTGCGTGATGGAGGGCGTCGCCGCGCCGGAGGCGATCGATACCGTGATGAAGCTCGGCATGGCGCATCCCATGGGGCCGCTTGCGCTGGCGGACTTCATCGGACTCGACGTCTGCCTCGCGATCCTGGAGGTTCTCCACCGGGGGCTCGGGGACGACAAGTACCGGGCCTGCCCGTTACTACGCCGGATGGTGGCGGCCGGGCAGCTGGGGAGGAAGACGGGGAAGGGGTTCTACGAGTACGAGAAAGGCTGAACACTGAACAGTAAACAGTAAACGGGGGGCACCCTGCCCGGGAGACCCCCTGTTCACTGTTCACTGTTTGCTGTTCACGCTGTCCTCCCCCGCGGCACCCATATACATTAGGCCGATGTCCGAGGTCATTCCGATCGGCGCGGACCACGCCGGTTTCCCGCTCAAGGAACGTCTCAAGGCCGAGCTCGAGCGGCTGGGCTACGAGCCGCTCGACGTGGGAGCCCATTCGGCCGCGTCGGTGGACTACCCCGACTTCGCGCACGCCGTGGCCTCGCGGGTGGAGCATGGGGACGCCGCGCGCGGGGTCCTCCTCTGCGGGACGGGACTGGGCATGTCCTACGCTGCCAACCGGCATCACGGCGTGCGCGCGGCGGTGGCCTGGGCGCCGGAGATCGCCCGGCTCGCCCGGGAGCACAACGACGCCAACGTGCTGGTCCTGCCGGCCCGGTTCGTGAGCGAGGACGAGGGCGTCCAGATCCTGCGGACGTGGCTCGACAGCGAGTTCGAGGGCGGGCGCCATGCGCGTCGCGTGGCCAAAATCGACCAGGAGACCTGATGACGCTCGACCACAACGCCTCCTTGCGTGACGCCGACCCGGTCGTGGCCGCCCTCATCGACCGGGAGCTCAACCGGCAGCGACACGGCTTGGAGCTCATCGCGAGTGAGAACTTCGCCAGCCGGGCCGTCATCGACGCGATGGGGACCCCGCTCACCAACAAGTACGCCGAGGGGTACCCCGGGAAGCGCTACTACGGCGGGTGTGAGGTGATCGACCAGGTCGAGCAGCTCGCCATCGACCGGCTCAAGCAGCTCTTCGCGGCGGAGCACGCCAACGTGCAGCCCCACTCGGGCGCGCAGGCGAATTTCGCCGCGTTCATGGCGCTCATCCGGCCCGGAGAGAAGCTGATGGGCATGGCCCTGCCGCACGGCGGGCACCTCTCGCATGGCGCCGCGGTGAACCACAGCGGCGTCATCTGGCAGGCGGTCCACTACGGCGTGGATCCCGCGACCGGGCGCATCGACTACGACAAGGTGCGGGAACAGGCGCTCCGCGAGCGGCCGCGGCTCATCATCGCCGGCGGGAGCGCTTACGCGCGGATCATCGACTTCGTCGCGTTCCGCGCCATCGCCGACGAGATCGGTGCATTCTTCCTGGTGGACATGGCTCACTTCGCCGGGCTCGTGGCCGGTGGAGTGCACCCCTCGCCGGTGCCGCACGCGCAGGTCGTCACCAGCACCACCCACAAGACGCTGCGGGGCCCCCGGTCCGGGCTCATCCTCTCGATCGCCGAGCACGCCAAGGCGATCGACAAGTCGGTGTTCCCGGGCACCCAGGGCGGCCCGCTCGAGCACGTCGTGGCGGCCAAGGCGGTGGCGTTCGGCGAGGCACTCTCGGACGACTTCAAGCGCTATGCGGCACGGGTTGTCGAGAACGCGAAGACGCTCGCGAAGGCGCTCGTCGATCGGGGCTTCGCGATCGTGTCCGGCGGGACCGACACGCACCTCATGCTGGTGGATCTCCGGCCCAAGAGTCTCACCGGCAAGGCCGCGGAGGCGATCCTCGGTAGGGCGGGGATCACCGTGAACAAGAACACGATTCCGGACGATCCGCAGTCGCCGTTCGTCACCAGCGGCATCCGGATCGGCACGCCGGCCGTCACCACGCGTGGCCTCGGCACCGCGGAGATGGTGAAGATCGCCGAGCTGATCGACCGCGCCCTCACCAAGCAGGATGACGCCAGCCTCGCCCGGGTCAAGGGTGAGGTCGAGGCGATGACCGCCGCGTTCCCGCTGTATCAGCCGGGCTCGCCGCGTCACCGCGTCCGACGTAGCGCGTAAGCACCGTCCCCGGAGAGATGCCCGCGTGAACGAGCTCCAGTTCGCCGACGATGTGATGGCCCGGATCCGGGCCCGGGGAGGGCACTACGACGAGCGTGCCTATCTCTTCGTATTGGCGACGGTCGAGTTCCTCCAGACCCGGCTGCCGGTGCGCCGCCACGTGTCGGGCGCGGAGCTGGCGGGCGCGTGCCGCGACCTGGCCATCGAGCAGTTCGGGCTGCTCGCGCGGCAGGTGCTCGAGCACTGGGGCATCACCCGCACCGAGGATCTCGGCCGGGTGGTGTTCACGCTGGTGGAGGTCGGCCTCCTGGTGACCCAACCCGGTGACCGCGAGGAAGACTTCGCCGGAGTCTACGACTTCCAGGAAGCGTTCACCGACGCGTACGCCTGGCAGGGGGTGCGCCGCGGCTGACGCACCGCGACGCGGGGGGGAGCAGCATGGAAGCCAGGGACTGGCCCAAGTGCCTGAAGTGCTCGCAGGGAAACCTGATCCCGCTGTCCGATTACGGCCGAGACGGCGCGCCCATCACCTACAAAGCCTGGGTCTGCAACAATCCCGACTGCGGCTTCAATCTCCGGATCGACAACGGGGAGATTTCCTTTGGCCGAGCCATCGGGCAGAGCTTCAAGTAGCTGGGTAAACAGTGAACGCTAAACAGTAAACAGGGGGCTCCGTGCGGGAACGCGGCCCCCTGTTCACTGTTCACTGTTTACCGTTCACCGCTTACGCTTCACCCATGCCCATCCCAGTGCTGTCCCCCG
>Ga0070706_100004580_pt1 | contig 13272 bp, 15 predicted proteins | sample KBSK5501metaG_FD_65476 | JGI IMG/M metagenome (GOLD analysis project Ga0070706, IMG submission 65476) | Corn, switchgrass and miscanthus rhizosphere microbial communities from Kellogg Biological Station, Michigan, USA - KBS K5-50-1 metaG | ecosystem: Host-associated > Plants > Roots >...
AAGCTGCCCGACGGGGCAGAGGTGGCTATCGGCGACCTGCTGGACCCCGACTCGGTCCGCTCGGCACTGAACGGCGTCGACAAGCTGTTCCTGCTGGTCGGCAATGTGGCCGACGAGCTGACACAAGCTCTGCTTACAGTGGCCGTAGCTCGGCAAGCAAAGGTTAAGCACATCACTTACCTCTCTGTTTACCAAGCCGAGCGGTTCCCGGACGTTCCGCATTTTATTGGCAAGTATGCTGTTGAGACATCTCTTAAGGCGTTCGATACCCCATTCACTGTCTTGCGGCCCGGTTATTTCTTCCAGAATGATGCCCAGCTCAAAGCTGTGCTGACTGGGGCCGGTCTGTATCCAAATCCGATTGGCAAAGCTGGAATCGCTGCAGTTGATGTTCGAGATATCGCCGATGCCGCTGTCGTTTCGTTAACCACCGACGGGCACACTGGGAAGACTTATAACCTCGTTGGACCGGATCCACTAAGCGGACCCAGTGCCGCGGCCATTTGGAGTGAGGTTTTGAACAAGCAGGTTCGTTACGCCGACCTTCCGGTGGAAGCGTTCGAGGAGCAACTCCGTCAAATCTTCCCCCCTTGGCTCGCTAAGGACCTCCGGCTTATGTTCCAGGGATACCAGGAACGTGGCTTCGCTCCGAGCAACGCCGATGTTGCTACGCTGACCTCGCTGATCGGCCATGCCCCTAGGCGGTACGAGGATTTTGCGCGTGAGACGGCTGCAGAGTGGAGCAAATGATCAGCGGCGGCTGCTAGCATCTTTTTAACCATGAGATCCAAAGCCGTCATCGGCACCAAACCTTACGCGAAGCTCAAGTACCGCGAAGTCAAAGGTAGGCAAATGGCCTACATCGATAAGGGCGAGGGCGACGCGATCGTGTTTCAGCACGGTCAACCGGCGTCGTCGTGCGTCAGGACTACAGATGCTGTACGCGCCTACCGTAATCTGTCATGTCTCACCCCTACAAGGCTCATTCATTTTCCCTTCTTAGACCTCCTCCTTATCCGCCTCCTCCAATTGGAATCGGGCGCGATCGGCATTCTTTGCTAGAGTCATCACCGCCCTGAAGAATTCCTTCGATTGACCAGTGAAAAGCCCCATTTTTGTGAGGAACGTAGCGGCAGCTACCGCACCCCCGTCCTTCGTCAAGGTAGGCCGGATGATTGAACACTCGGGCAGGGCTGGTCGGGTATCGTCGTTTCTAACGAAATCGCACGGCTCAGGCATGATCAGGTTGGTCTGGAAGAGCTCGCCGCCAGGGTCGACATTGAGGTTGCGAAACTTTAACCCGGTCTTGGGGTCGACCAAAGGAGCTAAAGGATCAGACACCGCATTACCCGCCTTGTCATGCCAAGTCTGAAAGTGGGCTATCTCGGTTCCGCCGATATAGTACAAGATTCGCAGAACAACTCGACTGGTGGCCTTTTGGACAAAGGTGCCGTAAAGACTCGAGCCACCTTGCTCAATTGTTGAAAGTGAAACGCCGCAATATTAGCCATCGCTTGGATGTGCTTGGCCGCGTCGGATTTAAGCGGGACGGTTACGTCTGTATTCGGAGGGGTGTCTGCGTCGCTTATGGGAATGCCCGTCAGATTCTTAATATTTTCGACTGCTTGAGGGAAAGTAGCGCCAAAATCGGGGTTCTCGGTGCTGCGGTACCGAGTATACCAACTGGTATCCACGTTCAAGTGCATGAGGTTCGTGAGGCGTAATTTCCCCGAGGACCCTGTCGCTCCACTGCCTGGCAAAACTCGAAACGCCTCAAGGTTGACTTCCGGGGCGCCAACCGACGCCAAGAAATTGTTGTGGAAGTTAGCATGGCTATCCGAATCATCGGTTTGGTCGACGAGATACTGGACCATGTCGGCATCGAGGTTCTTAAGCGCATTCCCGAAGACTGGGTTTCCCAACGCAAATTCTTTATATTGAATCCACAGATCAGTCTCCAACGTTTCGGCTGCTGCCAGAAAGGTGAGGATATCCACATCGCCTTGCGTAAGTCCGCGTCTGAACTGGCTGGCGCGCGCCCTGCCTTCGGTTATCAGGAGAGCAGTCGCGGACGTCAGCGATGCCCCTGCAATGCCCATTTTCCTGAGAAAGGAACGTCGACCGACGCCACTATGATTGCGAGAGTCATTCTCGCAGCTTGCCGGTGGGGAGGTCTGTGTCCTGGATAACAACGGATTTGGGGGAATTTCTTGTTTTCATGTTACGATGCCATTTTTTCGGGGGGTCTTGGTCGATAAAATGGAGGCCACGGGTTATCGCCGCACCGAATCTGAAAGCAACGCGCCGCTACAATGACTTGAGGTATTCCACCAGGTCAGTTTTTTCCTGCTCTGTGAGACCCAGTCTAAATGCGGTGTCGTAATGGTTCACCACATCGAGGAGGTTGGCGAAGCGCCCATCGTGGTAGAAACCACCCTTCGTGTGCGTCCATAGTCCCTTCAATGGAGACGTGCGGTACTTCTTGTCGGGTGCGCGATCGGCTTGGAATTCGTCGATGCGGATGTCGGACGGCGCATGCATGTTCCAGCCCGGTTCAGTGTACAGCGGCGGAACGTGGCAAGTGGCGCAATTCGCCTTCTTCGCGAATACCTGCTTGCCGCGCAGCGCAGCGTCGTGGTCGAAACTTCCCTCGGGTGGGGCGGGCGGCGCCAACGCCAGTTGGTAGAAATGCAGAGCCGGGAGCTTTGCTGTGATCAGGTCGGGCGTGTTACGCACATTGCCGAAACCATTTCGCGCAGCAACCGGGAACCGGACCGGATCGTTCAGACGCGGATCAAAAAACGTTCCCTTGCCATGCATCTCCAGGTTGGCGACAAAGGCGTTCCAGTGGGTGATAGAGCCCCAGCCGGTCCAGGTGTGCAGGTTCACGCCAGCGAGACCGAAAGCGGGCGGAATGAGCACCGCCGCCGACTTTCCATCCGGCCGGAACCCCTTCCCGTCCAGGAAGAGCTCCGCATCGAACTTTCCCGGCCCCCAAGCCGCGAGCACTTTGCGTACCGTGGGCTGATCTACGCCGAGCAATACGCTCACGGCGCTCAAGTCGGGCGCGAGGCTGATAATAGCGCCCACGTTTAAATCCCGGTTGGCCCACCCGTCGAGCCGATGGCCGATGCCGCGCGCAACTGAATTGTCTACAATGGAGTGGCACAGGGAGCATTGAATGCCAATCGAACGAAGGCCGCGTCCGCCATCGAAGAAACCGGTGAGGCCCACGACCGCGTTCCTGCGTAGCAGTTCCAGCGTCACCGCTGGGTCATCGAGATCGACCCGGCCCTCCTTCAACGCTGTGACGATCGCGTCTGAGAGCGCGTCCACGTCAACCTTCAGACCCACCGCCAGGGCTGCTTTCGGACTCAGGCCCGGACCCACGCCGCCGAACCGCATGCCCTCGATCGCTCGATGCAACTTCAACGTATCGCCCCAAAAGCTCTCATCGCCGAAGGTGTCGAAACGGAATACCTCTCTGCCTTCGGCTAGGGTCCGTCGGACATTCTTTTTGAACTGCTTATCGAGCTCGCTGAACGACTGCTGGTCATCGTCCGACTTGGCGTTCCAGCTGGCGGCTAAAACGAGGATGGCGAGCGCAGGAATTGCCAGGAGGTATTTTCGGTTCATGAGGGGGCCTCCTTTTTAAAAGACAGATTTTAATGGAAAAAATTCCCTGGTTAAAATAGTTTATCAATATATTACTGTGATAATTGTATATTCTGTGGAATTTGTGCTGAGGGCTCGCTGTGTTAAGTTACCTAAATCGTACTCACTTGGTTTAATCCATGATTGCCTTGCTCGGACTTCGACAGCAGCAGTTGCTCACCCTCCTTCTTCAGAATAAGGAGGGTCTTACCGTCGAAGACTTGTCGAAAGGACTCGGCATCACAGACAACGCCGTGCGACAACACGTCACGGCGCTCGAGCGCGATGGTCTAGTCGCGAAGGGACAGACCCAGTCGAGTGGCGGACGCCCGGAGCAACTATACGGCCTTACCAGCTCAGGCAATGAACTATTTCCGCGTCACTATTCCTGGTTTGCGGAACTGCTCATCGATTCGCTGCGCGAGGAGCAGGGCGCCGAAGCATTGCGCAAACGGCTTGCGGCCATGGGTAAGGCTGTGGGGAGGCAGGTCGCGAGCAGACTCGCAGGGGCTAAGGACAAGGCCGAACGCATCCGGGCCCTGTCTGGCATCATGCGAGAATTGGGCTATGAATCGGGAACTATCGACCCGGCAAATGAGAAATTGCCAGCGATCGAGGCGACAAATTGTGTATTTCACAGTCTCGCCCAGCGCTATCCAGAGGTCTGCTACTTCGATCTCGCGCTGATGTCCGAAGTCGTCGGCAGCGAGGCAATCCACGATGAGTGCATGGTCCGCGGCGGCCATGTCTGCCGGTTTAAATTCAGGACACGCTGACAGGCGACGTTCAAACTCGTGAGCGAGGTAGTTGAAGTCGACAAAAGCTATTTTGGCCCAATCGGTTAGAGGGCCGCATGGGACCGCGGCACAGAAGCTGGGCCAAACCGAGCAACCGGTCTTTGGGACCTAGGAAAGAGAAGCCAGAGCCTGCACAGAGATTGTGCCTGATTGCCGGGAGAAGACGCTCCAAAAGATCATTCGCGGTCGAGTCGATCCTTCTAGCGTGCCACACAGTGCCTAATGGGTTGGCTATGGCTGATTGCCAATCCTGGAAGGGCAAGTAGAAAGCGGATTTTCATTGGTTTCCTCCGGGTGTTTAAAACGGTCTGTCGCCCAACGACCTGCTGCGGGATTTCTCCGAGTCGCCGGTAAAACAGCCTGCACCGGGGCAGAGGGAACGCCTTTGATTAAAGATCCTGAGCAACACTCCGAATGGATGCCTCGCCCGATTCGGAGTACAATCACTCGTGCTTCCTGGCATCAGGGCCTAATCAGCAGATGGCTTCTTCACCGCCGGGTTACCGTGTAGGCTGGTGCTGTGTGCTTAATGGCTTTCGCAGGAGCAGCCAAAACATCAAGCCGTGCGTAACCAGGAACGGCGGCACCAAAACTGTTGGAACGAAGTACGCAGCAATCAGCCACCCTGGCTCGATGCGAACTCCAAGAACGCCTTGATAGAATGCCGTCAAGAGATCAACAGTGCCCCAAATGTTCAACACCCAAACCATCGAGGTCGCGAACCGGACGCGCGCGGACAGCGACCATACGGTCAGAACCGCGAGAATGGCCGCAACGAGATCGCCATACGCCGCCGGAAAAGAAAAAGCCGATGGCAGCGAAGGTGATACAACTCCGGGAATCAGAAAGCTGAGGCCGATGAACCGGAACGTGTGTGGAACCGTTAATGCGATAAGCGCTTCTTCTCGACGCGCCATTTGGAGCCGGGGCCAGATGTAAGTTCCGGTCACGATGCCGAAGGCAACAAAACTCATCAGGACACTGAGGCCAAATAACGGAAGGCTATTCATTGTGCTGTCCGGTTAGTTTAGATAATTCGTGCATCGTTGTGCTTTCCAGATGATGGAAGAGCAAATTCGGTATCTGCTATCTCCCATTTTTGTTGCGTGTCGACTTCGACTGCACGAAGCAACCATCTCTTTTCGAGCGCGAGCACGAAGAGGCTTGTGAGCAAGGGATCAATCATGCGAATGCCTCCTTTAACGGACCATACGCCATCACTGACTTCTCGGTGCCGTGGTGCGCTTTCCAGTGGGCGTCGTCGAGCGCGAGATGTGGTGTCGGCGGTACGGGTTGCTCTTGCATCCGGTCGTAGGCCATGGGATCAAATCCCGGCAGGATCCCTACCGCCATGAAGCTCGCGAAGGCGGCGAGCCGGCCGGCAAAGCTCTGGCGCGATGCAGGCAATGCTGCGTGACGCCGGGCGATCGTTTCGAAGTCCTCGGCCTCTTTTCCGGTAAGCTCGCGTACCGTCTCGTTGGGCGCGCCGACCGCGAACGCGCCACGGTCATTGTCTTGGAACCAATACCTCAAGCCGCTGAGCAGAAAAGGCTCCGTACCTTGCGCCTTGGCGCCTTTGTAGAACATCCAAAGAGGCGACCTCACGTGCCGCACTTTGTGGCCGACGACGCGGCCGATGATCGTGGCCATTTCGGTGACAGTGAGGAGTTTCGGTCCAGTTGGCCGGTAGCTCTTGCCGGCGTGGCGTGCTGGATCGAGTAGCGCGGCGACTGCAACTCGGGCAATATCGTCGACCGAGGGCGGAGCGTTACGGCTCTCGCCGGCGACTGGCAGCGGAAAGACCCCGAGATGCGCCGCGAACGGCATCATTTCGAGATAGGGACTGTCAGCGAAGAAGCCGGGATTGACGACGGTGTGCGCGATGTTCGGAAGTGCGGCGAACATCCGGTCGATCAGCCAAAGCTGGCGCGACATCAGTGCCGGGTGGTTAGGCCCGGCCAGCCATTGCGAAAGCCCGACGATCTGTTCGAGCCCTGTCTCCCGCGCTGCGTCTGCAAAGGCGGACGCACTCTGGATCACAAAGGGATGATAGGGCGGGCAATAGTAGGCTCGCTGGACGCCGCGCATCGCCTCCATCAATTGGTCGGGATTGAAAATGTCCGCAACGACGACCTCGGCGCCGCGGCGCTGGAGCCGATCGCTGCGCCCGTCTCGGACGCGGACGGCGGCTCGGACGGGCCAACCTTTGGCCAGCAGTTCAGTGAGTACGGCGCCACCGGTTTTTCCGGTTGCGCCGGTAACCAGAATTTTTGGATTAATCATGGCAGAGAAGTAAGAGTAGTATTTTCTTTTGCGGTACGATATCGTACCGAAATTACCTGAACAGATGGTACGGTATCGTACCAAAAGCAAGTTAAAAATGTCGAAAATTAAAAAAAACAGGCGACGCGCACCCGTGTCCCACGGCAAGGCTAAGCACGTCTCCAGCTCCATCCGTGAGCGCGTGCTCAACGCGGCGTTTACCCTCTTTCGTGAACAGGGCTTTTCCAGCACCAGCATGCTGGATATCGTCACCCTTGCCCGAATATCTAAGCGCGACCTCTATGCGCTATTCAACAACAAGCACGCATTATTAGCGGCAATGATCAACGAACGGGCCCAACAGATGCGCCGGCCCTTGGACCCGACGACTCCTGTGCCACAGAGCCGGGAGGCGCTAGCCGCGCTGCTGGTTGAGTTCGGCGTAGCAATCTTGAGCACGGTATGCCAGCCGGAAGTGCTGACCGTTTTTCGGCTTGCGATTGCCGAATCCGATCGCGCCCCCGAGATTGCTCGAACACTCCACCGCAACGGGCGCCAGGCAAACCAGAAAGCGCTTACCGAACTGGTCAGAAAAGCTCAATCACTGGGATTGGTACCGGCCGGCGATCCCGGAGCTCTGGCTGCTGGCTATATTTCAGAGCTCTGGGGGGATCTTCTGATCAGGCTGTTAATGCGGATACGCCAGACACCAACAAAACGAGAAATCGAGGTCCGAGCCCGTGCTGCAACGGAAACGTTGATGGCATTGCGGTAGCCGCTGGGGCGTAGCCAGCGAGTAAGCTTTTGTGCGCTCTGCCCTGAAAGCAGGCTCCCAAACCGCCATGAAAGATGCAGCGCATCATTGCCCCTCGCTCCACTCACACTCGCACTCACACTCACACTTCTTCTGGATCTTCGCCGCGCACTGGGCAATATCAGTCTTGTGAGCGACCTCAAATCGTGGCTGGACAGTCTGTGGGCGCCGTGGCGGGTCGAATACTTTGAGCGAGCCGATCACAGTGCCGACTTCTTACGCCAGGCCGCGGAAGCGGCGAACGATCGCGACCATCTTGTGGTTTGCCGGCGAAAGAACACTTTCTTGATTATGAACCGGTACCCGTACTCGGCTGGCCATTTGATGGTTGTCCCATACCGCGCCGTATCTCGATTGGAAGACCTGACCGACGCGGAGAAGGTCGAGCTATTGAATCTGGCCTGCTACGCCCAGCGTTTGCTTGAAAAGGTCGTTAGGGCTCAGGGGTTCAATGTCGGCCTGAATTTTGGCGTGGCAGGGGGAGCTGGCGTTCTCGAGCATCTGCATCTTCATGTAGTGCCGCGATGGACCGGAGATCACAATTTCATGACAGTCCTCGGAGGAGTGCGCATTATCCCCGAGGGTTTGTTGCCGTTGTACGACAAGCTGCGAGAGGTAGTGCAGTCAGATTGCGCCTCGGACACGCAATCGTGAGAGGCGGGCGGATTGAGATAAACTGGTTTTGGCATTTCGTATATCATTAACGCCATTCTGTACATTCCACATAGTGTCCAACTGAGTTACTTGTCGTCCCGGATCGTATGCACTCAGCTTCCAAAATAAGAAGGCAGTGCGCGCAGATCCCGCAAGCGGACGAAAATCGTGGATATTTACTTTTTGGTTTGAAGTTTTACAGCGGACAAGGTTTTTGTGATGAGCCGTGAATGGAAATCCCCCAGGGCCCGCGCCCGCTCTTATTCTTCGCAACGTCAGTAAGTCTTTTCCGGGTGTTCAGGCATTAGCTGACGTGTCGTTTGACGTGAAGCCTGGGGAAGTCCACGCGTTGTTGGGGGAGAACGGTGCAGGCAAATCCACGTTGATCAAGATCATTTCGGGAGTCTATCCGCCGGACAGCGGGCAAATGGAAGTAGACGGTCGCGCCGTCCGTTTTACGCGGCCGAGTGAGGCTCAAGCGCATGGTATCGCGACGATCTATCAAGAATTCAGTCTTTATCCTGAGCTGACCGTTGCTGAGAATATTTTTGCCGGACACATGCCCCGGGCGCTTTCTGGAACTGTGCTGGATTGGAGGCGCGCCAGTTCCGCCGCCGAGAAGCTTTTGGAATCGTTGGATGCAAGCGATTTGAATGTGCGTTCGCGGGTCGGCACGCTGTCAGTCGGGAATCGGCAACGGGTCGAAATCGCGAAAGCTCTATCGCGTCAGGCGCGCATTTTGATTCTCGACGAACCGAGCGCGGTCCTTACCCAGCACGACACCGAGCGGCTGTTCGGTATTATCAGGCGCTTGTGCGCCCAAAACGTGGCAGTCATTTATATCAGCCACCGTTTAGACGAAATCTTCGAGCTGGCAGACCGAGTAACTGTCCTGCGGGACGGAAAGCTCGTCGGGGTTAAGGCGGCCAAAGAGACAAATGAGGCGGAGCTGATTCGGATGATGGTTGGACGCGCATTAGCAGAGGAACCGTTGCCCCACCTCGAGGAAGAACCTTCAGACAGAAAAGTAGTACTCCGTGCCCAGAAATTGGTTTGTCCGCCCCTATTGAAAGAGGCGACTGTCGAAATACGAGCTGGCGAAATCGTGGGATTGGCGGGCTTGATCGGCTCCGGGCGGTCTGAACTCGCTCAAGCGATCTTCGGAGTTACTCCGTTAGAGTCCGGAACCATCGAGATGGAGGGGCGAGCAGTAGAGATTCGCCGGCCGGAAGATGCAATTGCACTTGGGATCGCTTATGTGCCGGAAGACAGGCAACGCCAAGGCCTGATCAGCGCGATGACTGTTGCCCAAAACATCAGCCTGACCCGTCTCTGGCAGCTCATGCGCGGTCCATTTCTTGATCCGGACGCCGAAGATGCACTTGCCCGTCAGTACATCGATACGTTGCGTATCCGTACGCCGAGCAGCCGTCAGATAACACGTAACCTGTCCGGTGGAAATCAACAGAAAGTTGTCCTGGCAAAATGGCTGGCAACCAAGCCACGTCTGCTGATTGTCGATGAGCCAACTCGCGGGATCGATGTTGGCGCTCGCGCTGAAATCCATCGTTTACTCGACTCGCTTGCCCGGGAGGAGGGGATGGCGATCCTCGTCATTTCCAGCGATTTGCCGGAGGTTCTCCGGATCAGCGACAGGATTTGTGTGATGCGCGAAGGGTATCTGGTGGCGGAGATCAAGCGCAAGGACGCTACCCAGGAAACAATCCTGGGCGCAGCAATCGGTCAGAGAGGCAACGGCAACGGATGATGGATTCAACTGCACCCTCCGAAAAGGCGCGGTCGCACGCTTTCAGCGCGGGCTTGGTGTCGCGAGGACTGGCGCTGTTAAACCGGCAAGAGGCGGTCCTCATCGCAGCCTTCCTGCTGGTATTGATCGGTGTCACCTTGTTGAATCCCGGGTTTTTGGCGAGCGGGAATCTCGTCGATATTCTGTACAGCTCGTCATATGTTGCAGTCGCCGCCGTCGGAATGACTCTGATCATTCTCTGCGGTCACATCGATATCTCGATCGGCGCGGCCGTCGGGGTTTGCGCGACAGTTGCGGGGAGACTTGCAGTGGCCGGCGTGCCGCTTGGCCTGGTTTTCTTGGCCACGATCTGCACGGGTGCACTGATCGGCCTCATCAATGGTTTGCTTGTCGCCTACGGGCGCATCCCAGCCATTGTGACAACACTCGGGATGGCCAGCATCCTGAAAGGGGGGCTTATTTTGTCGACCGGCGGAGCCTGGATCTATGGACTGCCACCCGGATTCGGTCTCAGTCGTCAGAATATTCTGGGTGTTCCAGTGCCTATTTGCGGGCTGCTGTTCTTCGCAGTGGTGTTCGCAATCTGGCTCATATTCTTCGCTGCTGGAAGAGAGCCATATGCGGTCGGCGGGAATGCCGAGGCAGCGCGACTGTCCGGGATTTCCGAACGCAAAGTTACGCTCCGCGTCTTTGTACTGAACGGCATTTTGGTAGGCGTTTCGGCGATCTTATACGCCACTAATTTTACTGCGATTCAATCAAATGTTGCACCCGGTCTGGAACTGACCGTGATAACAGCGACAGTGATTGGCGGGGTCAGCATTCTGGGCGGTACCGGCACGGTGATCGGCGCAGTATTAGGTGCAATTCTTCTCCAGACGATCGGAACTGCGCTAGTTTTTATGCGGATCCGCGCGGAGTGGTTTCAGACGGTTCAAGGAGCGTTGATTCTGTTGACTATTTTGCTCGATGTATTCCGACGCAGGAGAACCACGCACACCGCAGGGATTGTAGCGTCGGGCGGCGCCGGTGAGGTCGCTTCGCCTCGCTTCTTCTGGGGATTGACTCTTCAGGAGGGAATCCTGATCTTTGTTCTGTTGGTCGCGGTCGTTCTGCTTTCCTTCGGATCCGACCGATTTCTCACTTCTTCGAACCTGCTCAATCAGACCCGCTTTCTGTGCGAAGTAGCGCTGCTGGCGGTTCCGATGACATTTATTATCATCCTGGGCGGGATCGACCTCTCGGTCGGGTCGATGCTGGCCCTCAGCGCTGTTTTGCTTGGATTTTCATGGCAAACGTTCGGAATTCCTCTTTGGCTCGCTGTGCTGATTGCGATCGTTGGCGGTGGGTTGGCCGGCCTGCTCAATGGGTTTCTCATCGTCTATTTAGGTGTGCCGCCGTTAATTGTGACGCTCGCAACGCTGGCTATCTATCGAGGGCTTTCGTTCGGCATCAGCCAGTCTCGATCTGTCCACGGCTTTCCGGACATTTTCTCTTTTTGGGGAAGTGGCGAAGTTCTAGGGATACCCGTCCAGCTTTACTTGCTGGTGATTGTTTTGATCGTTAGCGCTATGGTCCTGGCGAAAACGCCGCTCGGGCGTTGTATCTACGCGATCGGCAATAACGAGACCGCCGCCCGATTTGCCGGTTTGCGTGTTGGTCGCATCAAAATGATTGCTTACACCTTCAGCGGTCTGATGGCGGGAATCGCCGGATTTATTTTTACTTCCCGGGTTACAAGCACCCGAGCCGATGCGGCGACCGGGCTTGAGCTTGACGTTATTGCGGCGGTTGTCTTTGGCGGCACAAGCATTTTCGGAGGTCGTGGGACGATCCTCGGAACCGCCTTGGGCGTCGTTACGATCCAGCTTCTGAAGAATGGCTTACAGCTTTCCGGCCTCCGTGGGGATGCCACTGTCGTGCTAATTGGAACAGTCCTGATCCTTTCCATCCTCCTGAACCAATTTTTGGAGAAGCATTTCTTTGCAAAAGGGGGCTTCACCAAATCAACGAAAGAAAAAACATGAAGCAAACCAACTCTCTCATCCGATGGCTTTTGCCGTCGGTTTTGGTCTTGTGCATCTCCGCGTATGGCGCGGATACTGCGTATGACGGCGGTCAGCCAACCAACCCCAAAGATCTCAAAGGAAAAAAGATTGTTCTGGCAGATGTCCCGAAGCTGATCGGAATCGGCTATTTTGCCGCGACCACTAAAGGGGAAGGTGAAGCGGCAGCAGAGCTGACGAAGAACGGTCAGCCAACGGAGGTTGCAACCGACGCCCCAACCGAGGCCGCAATTCAGAAGCAGATTGAGTTTATCGACAACGCCATTTCGCGTGGTGTGGACGGTATATTGTTCGCCTCCAATGATCCGGTCGCTATTTCGCCCGTGCTGCGCAAAGCTCTAAAGGCTGGCATCCGTGTCGTTGGCTACGACGCCGAGTCGCAACCGGACGCGCGCGAATGGTTCGTGCAACAGGCGACGCCGGACGGCATCGCAAAAGCGTTAATCGATTCGATGGTGGCCGAAGTCGGGAAAGATGCCGATATCGCCATTGTCACCAGCTCGCTCACCGCGCCCAATCAGAATGAGTGGATCGCAGAGATGAAAAAGTATATCGCGGCGCAGGGGCTGAAACTGAACATCGTAACGATCCTGCCCTCGGAGGAAGACCAGCAGCTGGCCTTCAAGGCCACCGGCCAAATCGTCAAAGCGTACCCGAACGTGAAAGGAATCATCGGCTTGTCCAGCGTAGCTTTCCCGGGAGCGGCTGATGCGATTACCCAGGCCAACCTGATCGGTAAGATCGCGGTCACCGGGCTTTCCACACCGAACCAGATGAAGCCATTCGTAAAGTCCGGTTGCGTGAAATCGGTCGTGCTGTGGAACCCGGTGGATCTCGGGTATGCCGCGATTTATGCGATGCGAGCTGTTGTCGATGGTAAGATCAAGCCGGGCGCTACCGAGCTCGAAGCCGGCCGTCTCGGAAAACTAAAGGTGATCAAGGGCAGCCAAATCCTGCTCGGACCACCTTTCATCTTCAACAAAGACAACATCGACAAGTTTGATTTCTGAGGAAGGGAGTTTGCATCGTCCGCGAGGCCGCGATAAATCGCGGCCCTACCGGCAATAGACCACTCCACACAATCGGTAGGGTCGCGATTCATCGCGACCTCGTGCGGCTACCACGTCTCTTCGTTCGAACGATCGCTAGACGCGAGGCGCCAACACTTGTCGCGCCGTAGCCTTGGCGAAGGCGGACGCTCCCCGCCTACCAGCAAGTATACCCGCCATCCATGGTCAGCACGCTTCCCGTGAAATA
>Ga0070706_100004581_pt1 | contig 13272 bp, 12 predicted proteins | sample KBSK5501metaG_FD_65476 | JGI IMG/M metagenome (GOLD analysis project Ga0070706, IMG submission 65476) | Corn, switchgrass and miscanthus rhizosphere microbial communities from Kellogg Biological Station, Michigan, USA - KBS K5-50-1 metaG | ecosystem: Host-associated > Plants > Roots >...
CACGCTGCGGTTGTGATCCTTGTCGGACTGGACGTCGAGGACCCGCACACCCGGGACCTGGCCCAGCGCGTCGACGGCGGCCTTCACCACCTCGGGCCGCCGTCCCTCGCTGATGTTCGGCACGGACTCGATGATCCGGGGCATGGCCCCCTAGTATGGCCGCAAACGGGAGGCGGCGACGGTTTTTTTGCCTTGCAACGCTGCGCAGATTTCTCCATAATGGGCGCGATTTATCTGGGCGAAGGTCAAGCAATTTGACGCGTATCCAGCGACACCGCCTCCGGCGACTCCTCGATGAAGGCCGTGATCTCCTGGGTCGCGAGCGGGGGCGCGAGGCGGCCGACGTCTTCGGCCGCATCCTCCTTCGCGATCCGGAAAACGCCGAAGCTCGCCACGGCCTCGAGCAGGCGCGCGCGGCCACGGTCGAGGCGGAGCGAGTCCTGGCCACGCGGCTGCAGGAGGCCGAAGGCGCTCTCGCCGCCGGCGAGGACGAGAAGGCGCGGGCCCTGCTCGACGAGATCATCCGCAAGGGCGGCGACCGCGATCGGGCCCGGGACCTGCTCGACCGTCTCGACCGGCGCCCCGGCCGCCTCAATGCGGGACGAGGGCTCGGGACGTCGGCGGGCGAGGCCGAGGAAGGCGCTTCGGCCGCGACGCCCGCGTGGTCACGGCGCGCGGTGATCGGAGGATGGGTCGTCGTCTTCGGCCTCCTCGCCACCGGCGTCGGCTCGAGCTGGGATCGCCTGCTCGATCGCCTGGGTCGCGCGCCGTCACCGAGCTCGCAGCCTGCGCCTCCGGCCACGTCCGTGGCCGCGCCGACGCCCGGTGAGCGCGCCGTGGCCGACGCGAGGCGGCTGCTCGACCAGGGCGAGGCCGCCGCCGCCCTCATGGTTCTCGACCGCATCTCTCCCGACGAGCCGGCCTATCCCTTTGCGCGCGAGCTGCGCCGGCAGGCGGAGGCCGCTCTCCTGTCAGGAGGCCGCGGGAGGTGAACTGTCCCTCCTGCGGGCAGTCGCTTCCCCCCGGTTCCCACACCCGCTGCCCCCAGTGCGCGGCGCTCCTCGCCGGTCCGGCGGAGGGCGCGCTCGCCCCGAGCCCCCAGCCGGTGACTCCGCCGGCCCGAGACAAGCCGGGGGGTCTGGGGGGTGCGGAGCATCCCCCGGCTCAAGGAGCGAGCGCGGGATTCACTTCCGCGCGAGCGAAAGAGCCCTTGCGAGAGATCCCCGGCCTGCGCAAGCGGGAGCGCACCTGGAAGGACGAGGTCCGCGATCGCGTCCGGCACCGCCGCCAGCAACGGGGGGGCGGGGAGGATCTACCGCTCTTCCGCGACAGCGAGGAGCCCGCTCCGGAGGACCCCCCCGAGGAGCCGGTGGCTCCGGTCGCGGCCGAACCGCCTCCCGAGGAACGCTACGTGGCCGGTCCCGGTCCGCGCGAGCTGGGCGAGGACCTTCCGGAAGGCATGGACGATCTCCCGCTGCAGCGGTTCGACCCCCCGCCCGCCGAGCCGCCGGACGAGCGTGACCCTCGCGCCCAGGAGCCGGTGGAGCAGCTGAGCCGCGACGACGAAGGCCAGGACGAGGGCGACGACGGCGGGTGGAGGCTCGAGGCCCCGACGCCCTCCGTGGAGCCGCGTCCCGTCGAGCGTCCCGCCCAGGCCGGCGAGCGGGCGCAAGCGGCGCTCGTCGACGTCGGGCTCATGCTGGGCGTGTGGGCGGTCGTTGCCTACTTCGCGAGCCGGGCGGCCCGCGTGGGCCTCTTGGGCCTGCGGCCCTCCTGGCCGTATCTCCTCGGGTACCTCGCCTTCCTCGGGTTGACGTACGCCGCGTGCTTCACCGGCGTCACCGGCCAGACGCTGGGCAAGATGCTCAAGGGCCTGCGGGTGGTGAACGCGAACGGACGCCCTCCCGGCTGTCCCCGGGCTTTCGTCCGCGCGGCGCTGGGCAGCCTCGGCGTCGTCCTCGCCTTCGGCGGCATCGTCCCCATGCTCTTCGACCCCGCCCGCCGCGGCCTCCACGACCGGCTCCTGAAGACGCGGGTGGTGAAGGGCTAGTGCCGTTCCAACTCGATCGACCGACGACCGTCTCGTCTCGGAGCGGATAGTTGGAACGGCACTAGGCTGGACGCCATCACCCTCGACCGCGTCCTGGCCGAGGTCTGCGAGCGCGTGCGGGGCCGGCTCGTCACGCGCGTGAGGGCGGCCGGAGCCGACGCCCTGGCGTTGGAGCTGTCGGGCGAGCGGCACGAGCTGTGGCTCGACGCGGCGCCGGGCACCGCGGGCGCGTACCTCCTGACGCGCACCGAGCGGCGGGCAATCCCGGTAGAGGAGGCGACCGGCGGCCGAGCGCACCAGGCGTTGCTCCACCTGCGCAAGCGGCTCGCAAGCGCGCGCCTGCGGGCGCTCGACCGCATCCCGGGCGAGCGGGCGCTCGTGCTGGCCGCGGGACCTGCGGTCGTGGCGCTCCGCCTCTGGGGCCCGGCACCCTCCCTCACCCTCGCCGTGGATGGCGCGCCGCTGGCGAGCCTCGGCGCGGGACCCCCCGCCTGGCCGCCGCCGGCGGCCGCGCCCGAGCGTGAATGGACCGGCCTCGACGCGTCCCGCGTCGAAGCCGCGATGGGAGAGGCCTCGCCGGTGCGAGCGGTCCTCGCGGCCTGCCCCGGCCTCGGACCCGACCTGGCGCGCGCGCTCGCCGAGGGCGTCGTCTCGTGGAACGAGCTGAAGGAGCGTCTGGCCGCCCCGGAACCGGCCCTCGTCCTGCCGGGTCCCCTCGAATCGCTGTGCGACGCCGAGCTGGCCGCGCCTGGCGCGGTGACGCTGCTGCCCGTGCTGCTCCCCGGCCAGCAGGGCACCGTGGTCCGGCCGACGTCCTGGCTCGAGGCGGCGGCGACGTTTCTCTCCGCGCGCCGGCGCGGCGCTCGTTTCCGCGCCCGGCACGCGGCCGTGAGGGACGAGGTTCGGCGCGAGGCGCGCCGTCTCCGCGCTCTGGAGGGACATCTCGCCCACGACCTCGCCGGCCTCCCGCCCCCCGACGAGCTGCGCCGGCAGGCCGAGGCCCTGCTCGCTTCCGCGAGCTCCGTGGCCACGGCGGCGGGCGAGGTGGACGTTCCGGATCCCTACGACTCCGCGCGGCGCGTGCGCGTTCGCGTCGATCCCCGGATCAGTCTCCCCGCCAACGCCGACCGGCTCTTCGAGAAGGCGCGCCGACTGGAGCGGGCGCGCCTGCAGGTCGAGGCCCGCCTTGCCGGCACGCGCGACAAGCTGCAGGCGTCTTTCGCGCGCGAGGCCCGCGCGCTCGCCGCCCGCGATCTCGCCGACCTGGACGCGGCCGCGGGCCGTCCGGCCGCGCGGCCCGAAGAGGCTGCCGCCGGCGGCGGCGCGCGTCACTATCTGACCGCGCGCGGGTTGTCGGTGCTCGTGGGACGCGGGGCGCGAGAGAACCACCGGCTCACCTTCGCCGTCGCGGGCCCCGAGGACCTGTGGCTGCACGCCCGCGATGTGCCCGGCGCCCACGTGATCCTGCGCGACCCCGAAGGGCGGGCCGCCGCCGAGGACGTGCGGGAGGCCGCGGAGCTGGCGGCCTTCTTCAGCGACGCGCGCGCGCAGCCCCAGGCCGACGTCCACGTGACGCAGCGCAAGCACGTCCGCGCCGCGCGCGGCGGCCACGGCCGCGTGCGCATCGCCCACTCCGACACGATGCGCGTGACCCCGCGCGACCCCGAGGGCCGCCTGCGCCGTAGGCTATGATCGGCTGGAGTTGGAAGAAAAGAGCCGGAGCAACGCTAGCACCAGCCCTCCCCTCCCCCTGCGTGGGGAGGGACAGGGTGGGGGGTCATTGAAAGATCGGCTCGCCACCGCGGTCGCCACCGGCCTCGGTTCGGGCTACGCGCCGGTCGCACCGGGCACCGCCGGCTCGCTGGTGGGCCTGGCGCTGTTCTGGCCCGTCCACCATCTCCCGTTGGTGGGCCAGGTCGTGGCCACCGTCCTCGTCTTTGCGCTGGGAGTGGCCGCCTCCGCCCGCGTCGCCCGGCGGCTCGGCATCGAGGATCCCGGCCTCGTGGTCGCCGATGAAGTCGTGGGCATGTGGGTGTCGCTCCTCGGCCTGCCCCTGACGGGCGTCACCGCGGTGGCCGGCTTCGTCCTGTTCCGAGTCTTCGACGTCTTCAAGCCCTATCCGGCGCGGGACCTGGAGCACCTGCCCGGCGGGTGGGGCATCATGTGCGACGACGTGATGGCGGGGATCTACGCGAACCTCCTCCTCCGCGCGGGTCTGCTCGCGTGGCCGGTGTCGTGAGCGCCGAGAAATGACGCGGGCGGAGATCATCGCGGTCGGGAGCGAGCTGCTCGTCCCGGGGCGGTCGGAGACCAACGCCACCTACATCACCGGGAAGCTGCGCGAGGTCGGAGTCATCGTGACGTCGCGGGTCACCGTGGCCGACGACCGGGATCTTCTCGCTTCCGCGTTTCGGGCCGCGCTCTCCCGGGCCGACGTGGTCATCGCCACCGGTGGGCTCGGTCCCACCGAGGACGACCTCACGCGCGAGGCGGCGGCCGCCGCCGTGGGCCGCGGCCTGCGCCGGGACCCGTCGCTCCTCGAGGGCCTGCGCGCGCGGTTCGCGCGCTACAACCGCGTGATGGCGCCCGTGAACGAGAAGCAGGCGGACGTGATCGAGGGGGCGGTCGTGCTGCCGAACGTGCGGGGCACCGCGGCGGGGCAGTACGTCGAGTCGGACGGCCGCCTGCTCTTCCTCCTGCCGGGTCCGCCCGTCGAGATGCAGCCGATGTTCGACGGCCAGGTCCTGCCCCTCGTGGCCGGCCGCGCCGCCGGCGCGGTGCTCTGCACGCGGGTGCTCAAGATCGCGTCCATGTCGGAGAGCGACGTCGAGCAGGCCGTCGCCCCCCTCTACAAGACCTTCACCAACCCCGGCACGACGATCCTCAGCAACCCCGGCCACGTGGAGCTGCACCTCACCGCCGAGGGCGGCTCGGTCGAGGAGTGCGAGGCGCGCATCGAGGAGCTGGCCCGCGGGATGCGCGAGCGGCTCCCGGGCCGCATCTACAGCGAGGACGGCCGGGACCTGCCGGCGGTCGTCGGCGGGCTGCTCCGTGAGCGAAGGCTGACCCTGGCCCTGGCCGAGTCGTGCACGGGCGGGCTGGTGGCGGCGCGGCTCACGGAGAGCGCAGGTGCCAGCGAGTTCCTCGATCGCGGCTACGTGACCTACAGCAACCGGTCCAAGGTCGAGATGCTGGGCGTGGATCCCGCCCTCATCGAGCGCGCGGGCGCCGTCTCCGAGGAGGTGGCGCGGGCCATGGCGGAGGGCGCGCAGCGGGCGGCGGGGACGAGCGTGGGGCTCTCCATCACCGGCATCGCCGGTCCGGGCGGCGCGACACCCGACAAGCCCGTCGGCCTCGTCTACCTGGCGATGGCGGGCACGCTGGGCGAGCGCATCCGCCGTGCGCACTTTCCCGGCGACCGCGAGCGGATCCGGCACCAGGCCTGCCAGGCCGCTCTCGAGATGCTGCGCCGCGCGGTGCTCGGTCTATCCGCCACATGACTCCCCTCTCCCCGACGGGGAGAGGGGTCGGGGGTGAGGGGTCCGTCCGCGCCTTCGTCGCCCTCTCGTTCGACGGGCCCATGCGCGACCGGCTGGCGGAGGCGCTTCAGCGCCTGCGCCGCGACGTCGCGGGCGTGCGCTGGCTGTCGACCGAGACGATCCACCTCACGCTGCGCTTCCTGGGCCCGTCGGCGCCCGAGGCGCTCGAGCGCCTCTCCACCGGAGTGGCGGAGGCGGCGGCGGCCTGCGCGCCGTGCGAGGCCCGAGTCGAGGGCGTCGGCTTCTTCCCCTCGCACGGCCCGCCCCACGTGATCTGGGCCGGCCTCGTGCTGCCTCCCTCCGTGCTGGAGCTGCAGGCCGCGTGCGAGCGGGCGGCGGTGGCCGCGGGCTTCCCCCCCGAGGGGCGCCCCTTCCGCCCTCACGTGACGCTCGGCCGCTGGCGCGACCGCGTCCGGCGTCCGACCGCGCCGCCCCTCGACCTCGGCACGACCCGGCTCGGCCCCGTCATCCTGTTCAAGAGCGACCTCCGGCCCCAGGGCGCCGTGCATACCCCGTTGCGCACGTTCCCGTTGGCCGGAGCAGAAGGCTAGACTGGCGGGGCAACGCCTGCATCAGCCCTCCCCTCCCCCCGTACGTGGGGGAGGGACAGGGAGGGGGGGTCGATGACGACCGCCGTCCTCGTGGCCGCGTACCTCCTCGGCTCCATCCCGTTCAGCTACATCATCGCCCGCCGCCGCGGCGTCGACGTGCGCCGCGTCGGCAGCGGCAACGTGGGCGCGACCAACGTCATGCGCAGCGTCGGCCGGAGTGCCGGCCTCGCCGCCTTCGCCCTGGACTTCCTGAAGGGCACCGCCGCGACGCTCGTCGCGCTGTCGGTGGCGCCCGGCGGTGCGCTGCCCGCCCTCTCGGCGGCGACCGCCGTCCTCGGCCACATGTACCCGGTCTGGCTCCGTTTCCGTGGAGGCAAGGGCGTCGCGACCGGGGCGGGGGCGTTCCTCCCGATTGCGCCGCTCCCCACTGTCGCTGCGCTGGTGGCTTTCGGCCTCGCCCTGGCCACGACGCGCTACGTCTCGGTCAGCTCGCTCGCCGGCTGCGCGACCCTCGCCGCGCTCGCGTTCGTCCTCGACGGCCCGTCGCCGGTCGCCTTCGCGGCCACGGCCACGGCGCTGCTCGTCTTCTGGAAGCACCGCGCCAACCTTGCGCGCATCGTCCAGGGCAGGGAGAGCCGCCTGGGGGCGCGCCCGTGAGCCTGGCGGTGCTCGGCGGAGGCTCGTGGGGCACGTCCCTCGCCGCGCACCTCTGCCGTGCCGGCCATCCCGTGCGGCTGTGGCTCCGTGACCCGGCGGTGGCGGAGGAGATCAACCGCCAGCACCGCAATCGCGCGTACCTGCCCGGCATCGAGCTTCCCCCGGAGCTGAGGGCCACCACCGATCTCGCCGAGGCGGTGTCGGCGGCCGAGACGATCTTCGTCGTCATCCCGTCCGAGTTCTGCCGTGGCGTCTACCGCCAGCTCCGGGCCCACGCGCGCGAGCACGCGGTGATCGTCTCGGCCACGAAGGGCCTCGAGATCGACACGCGGCGGCGGATGACCGAGGTCGCGGCGGAGGAGACGCCGGGACGCTCGCTGGCGGTGCTCTCCGGCCCGTCGTTCGCGCTCGAAGTAGCCCGCGAGCAGCCGACGACGGTGGTGGTGGCCTCGGCGGACCTCGCGGTCGCCGAGGAAGTGCAGCGCCTGGTGTCGACGCGCGCCTTCCGCGCGTACTCGAGCGACGACGTGGTGGGCGTCGAGCTGGCCGGCTCGCTCAAGAACGTGATCGCGATCGCGGCGGGCATCGTCGACGGTCTCGGATTCGGGCACAACACGGTCGCCGCCCTCGTCACGCGCGGCCTGGCCGAGATCGCGCGGCTCGCCGTCGCGGGCGGCGCGCGCGCGGACACGCTGTCGGGCCTGGCCGGCCTCGGCGACCTCGTCCTCACCTGCACCGGGACCCTGTCGCGGAACCGCCGTGTGGGCCATGCGCTCGGCGCGGGGCGCAGCCTGGCCGAAGCGGTCGCCGAGACGCGGATGGTCGCCGAGGGCGTGCGCACCACCCTCGCGGCATGCGCGCTGGCCGAGCGCGCGGGCATCGAGATGCCCATCGCGATGCAGATGCGGGAGGTCCTCTACCGGGGCCGTCCGCCGCGCGAGGCGGTCGAGGCGCTGATGCTCCGCACGTTGAAAAGGGAGTAAACTATCGGGCCGTGTACCGCCTCATCTATCAGGACGGCGATACTCCCCAGAGCTTCACGTTCGCCACCGGCGAAGTCGTGATCGGCCGGTCGCCCGAGTGCAACGTCGTCCTGAAGGACTTCGGGATCTCCCGCCAGCACGCCAAGGTCCTGGTCGACGAGGAGGGGGCCCGCATCGTCGACCTCAAGTCGAAGAACGGCACCCAGGTCAACGGCGTGCCCGTCGTGGAAGCGCCCCTCAAGGACGGCGACCGCATCCTCCTCGGCAAGTTCCAGCTCACCTTCACCAAGAGCCTGGAGGGCAAGGTCGTCCTCGACGAGGCCAAGCCGCTCTCGGAGGAAGCCGGCACCATCATCCGCAGCGTCGGGGAGCTCTCCAAGCTCCTTTCCGCCGGCGACACCGCCGGCACCCCCGCCCAGGCCGAGAAGAAGGCGGCCGCCGACGTCCAGGAGCTCGCGAAGTCCAACCGCATCCTGAAGGTCCTTACGGAGTTCTCGAGGGACCTGATCGCCACCCGCCCGGTGGAGCAGGTCCTCCATCAGGTCATGGACATCGTCTTCGACCACGTACCCGCCGACCGCGGCTTCCTCATGCTCCACGAGGAAGGCTCGGACAAGCTGGTGCCGATGGTCGTGAAGCACCGCAGCGCGCCGTCGAGCGGCGACCAGGCGCGGATCAGCATCTCGAAGACGATCGCGGAGCGCGTCATCAAGGACCGCGTCTCGATCCTGACCTCCGACGCCCTCGTCGACCCGCGCTTCGGGGCGGGGGACTCGATCCGCTTCCACGGCATCCGCAGCGCGATGTGCGCGCCGCTGTGGAACAAGGAGCAGGTGATCGGGATCGTCCACGTGGATTCCCCGATGCTCACGAACTGCTTCAACCTGAACGACCTCGACCTGCTGACCGCGCTCGCCAACTACGCGGCGGTGGCGGTCGAGCGGGCCCGGCTCAACCAGAAGATCGTGGCCGAGGAGAAGAAGCGGGAGCGGCTGGGCCGCTTCCTCTCGCCGCAGGTCACCGCGCGCATCATCGCCACCTCCGAGTCGCAGAGCGCCGCCCTCGGCGTGCCCGAGGAGCGCGAGGTGACGGTGCTCTTCGCGGACATCGTGGGCTTCACCCCGCTGTCCGAGAGCATGAGCGCGCCCGCGGTGGCCCTCATCCTCAACGACTACCTCTCCCGCATGACCGACGTCATCTTCAAGTACGAGGGGACGCTCGACAAGTACATCGGCGACGCGATCATGGCCGTCTTCGGCGCCCCCCTCGACATGCCCGACCACGCGATACGCGCGGTCAAGACCGCCCTCGAGATGCGCGAGCGCCTCGAGGAGTTCAACACCGAGCGCAAGGAGGGGCCGCATCTGAGGATCCGCATCGGCATCAACAGCGGCAAGGCGGTGGCGGGGGAGATCGGGAGCATCAACAAGAAGGAGTACACCGTCCTCGGCGACACCGTGAACATCGCCAGCCGGCTCGAGAGCTCGGTGGCCACGCCCATGACCGTCGTCATCGGCGAGAACACCCAGGCCATGATCAAGGACGAGTTCGAATGCCGGTCCCTGGGCGCCAAGGAGCTGAAGGGGAAGGAGAAGGTGGTGAAGGCCTACGAGGTGCTGGGGCCGCTGCGGGCCTCCGCCCCCCGTTCCGGCACCGCCTCGCGGGGAGCGTAAGGGGTGCCCGCTCGTCCTCCCCGGCGCCGGCGCGGGCGCATCCTCGTCTCGCTCCTCCTCCTCCTTTTGGGCGTCGGCGTCGTCCCCCTCGTCGCGACCTCCTACCGCCTCGTATCGAAGAGCCGGGAGATCCTGGAGGACGACCAGAAATTCTTGCAGCTCGACAAGGCGCGCAGCCTGTCGCAACAGGTCAGCGTCTACGTCAAGAGCCTCCAGTCCCAGGTGGTGGCGATCGCGCGCACGCTCGAGGTGGACGTCGGTCCGTCCGCCTTCGCGGCCCGCGTGGCCCGGATCCGCGACGACGACGGCCTGCGGCGCTACGTCGAGGACGCGACCAGTCGTTTCCACTACGTGAGCGTCGTCGACGCCAGCGGATCCGGCGCGCGCTCGGGTGTTCAGCTCTCCGAGCCCGCCATCGAGCAGCTCCTCCGCGAGGGGGTCACGCGCGGGCTCCAGGGCAAGTCGATGATGAGCCATCCCATCATCTCGAGCTCGCTCCAGGAACCGGTGATGGTCCTGGCGGAGCCCGTGAGCCCCGGGGTGGCGAGGCCTGCCAGCGCCTCCGCCACCCTGCCCGGCGCACCCGCGAGCCCGCCGGCGGGCGAGGGAGCGCGCGAGGAGGTCGCGTCGACCGCGACCGGCGTTCAAGGCGTGGTGCTGGTGGTGGGAAGCCTGGGGCCGCTCTGGAACATGACGCGCGACCTGGGCCAGGGCGGCGTCTTCGACGTGTATGTCGTCGACGGCCGCGGCCGCCTCGTCGCCCACTCCGATCCGCGGAAGCTCGAGGGGAACCTCGACGTCTCCGGCGTCGAGATCGTCAAGCAGTTCCTGGCCTCCCAGGGCCGGACGGCGGCGACCGTTCCGTTCACGATCACCGGCCCGGGCGGGTCCATGCAGATGCTCGGCACGTACACCGGCATCCCCGACACCGGGTGGGGTGTCATCGTCCAGATCCCCCAGGACAAGGCCTACTACAGCGCGATCCAGATGGGGTACCAGTCGCTGGGGCTCGTGGCCGTCGTGACCGTCCTCGCGATCATCTTCGGCACGCTGTTCGCGGGCCACATCAGCCGGCCGATCCAGCTCCTGGCCCACGGGGCCCGGCGCCTGGCCGGCGGTGACTACGGCACCCGCGTGTCGGTCGAGGCGAACAACGAGGTGGGGGTCCTGGCCGAGGGCTTCAACCACATGGGCGAGGAGATCCAGAAGGCGATCGAGCAGATCCGGCAGGCGGCCCATCGCAACAAGGAGTTGTTCATGGGCGCGATCCGGATGCTCGCCAACGCCATCGACGAGAAGGACCCCTACACCCGCGGCCACTCGGAGCGCGTGGCGTTCTATTCGTCGCTGATCGCGAAGCACCTCGGCATGACCGAAGAAGAGGTCGAGCGCGTGCACCTCTCGGGCATCATCCACGACGTGGGCAAGATCGGCATCGAGGACAAGATCCTGCGCAAGCCCGCCGCCCTCACCGAGGAGGAGTACGAGATCATGAAGCAGCACCCGCGCAAGGGGGAGAAGATCCTGGATGCGGTGCCGCTGCTGAAGCAGATGGCGGGGGCGGGCCTGATGCACCACGAGAACGTGGACGGGAGCGGCTATCCCGACGGCCTCAAGGGGGACCAGATCCCGCTGCTGGGCCGCATCGTGAGCGTCGCCGATGCGTTCGACGCCATGACCACCGACCGCCCCTACTCCAAGGCCATGACGTTCGAGGCCGCGCTGTCGCGGCTGCGCTTCCTGGCCGGCAAGAAGTTCGACGTCGGCTGCGTCGACGCGATCGAGAAGGCGGCGGCGACCGGCGACCTGACCCCCGCCAAGGCCCGCCGCGCCTCGGTGACCGCGCGCCGACAAGCGGACCCGGTGCTGACCCATTAGGGCTTAAGGTATGAGCATGAAGGAACTCTCTTCCGTTCGCGTGGCCGTCGCGGGGCTCGCGCTGGCGCTGGCTATCGGTCCGTCCATCGCCGCGGCCCAGAACAAGTCGACGTCCGACTCCGAGATCAGCTTCAACGCCGGGCTCGCACACCTGCGCGAGAACCGGCCCACCCTCGCCCTCGAGCAGTTCAGGAAGGCCGTCAAGGAAGACCCCAAGAACGCGTATGCCTACAAGGGGCTGGGCCTCACCTACGCGCAACTGGGCAAGCTCTCCGACGCCGTGGCCGCTTTCCGCAAGGCTCTCGAGCTGAACCCCTATTACGTCGACGTGCGCAACGACCTCGGCACCGCGCTCGTGCTCTCCGGCAAGCGCGCGGAGGGGAAGGCGGAGTTCATGGCCGCCCTCAACGACCCGACCAACCCCACGCCGGAGATCTCGGCCCGCAACCTCGGCCAGGCCTTCCTCGAAGAAAAGAACTACCGGGAGGCCGTCAACTGGTTCCGGACGAGCTTCGGGCGCAACAAATCCTACGCCGACCCCTATCTCGGCTTCGCCGAAGCCGTCAGCGCCATGGGCCATCCGGACGAGGCGGTGGGTCCGCTGGAAGCGGGGCTCAAGGAGATGCCGGGCCAGCCGAACCTGCTCGTGGCTCTCGGCGAGGCGTACTACAAGATGGGCCGCTTCAGCGAGGCAAAGAGCCGGCTGGAGGAGGCGGTCCGCCGCGACCCTGCCGGTCCCTCGGGACGGCGCGCCACGGAGCTGATGAAGAACTTCCCCAAGTGAGGCGTCCCGGCTGCCCTTCCAGTCCCTGCTCGACGGCCTGATCCAGGACGTCCCCGGCGCTCGCGCCGCGCTGCTGCTCGACTCCACCGGCGAGGTGGTGATGGAGTCGGGGACGCGCGACGAGCGGCACCGCCTCGTCGGCGCGTATCAGGGAATCGCCCTCGGCGAAGCGCAGCGGGCTGCCGCGCGCCAGGGCGGCGGCCCGGTGTGGGAGCTGGTCTCACGCTACGAGCGCGGCGCCGTGATCCTGCAGCCCCTGAAGGACGGCTATTACCTCGTGGTCGTTCTGGGCCCGGGGGCCTGCGTGGCTCTCGGACGTTACCTCCTGCGCCCCGCGCGGGCCCGGATGGACCAGGAGCTGTGAGCGGTCCCCCGTCCTTCCTCGACCGGTTTCGCAAGGGCCTCGAGCGGACCCGCGACATCCTCAACGCGGACGTGATGGACCTCGCCCGTGGCGAACGCCCCCTCGACCCCAAGGACCTCGAGACGATCGAGGAGGCCCTCATCGCCGCCGACCTCGGCATGCCCGCCGTGCAGGACGCCATGGAGGTTCTCCGCCAGCGCAGCAGCCAGGTCTGGACGCAGGGGCCGCAGGCGATGCGAGCGCTGTTGAAGGAAGAGATCAGGAAGGCCGTCGATCGATCCTCGAACGCCCGGCCTTTCTCGTCCCGGCCCTGGGTCGTCTTCGTCGTCGGCGTCAACGGCGTGGGAAAGACGACCACGATCGCAAAGCTGGCGCAGGCGTGGAAGGCCGAGGGCCGCACCACGCTGCTCTGCGCGGCCGACACGTTCCGAGCCGCCGCGGCCGAGCAGCTCGAGATCTGGGCGCGCCGCGTGGGCGCTCCGTTCCACCGCGGGGCGGAGGGCGCCGACCCCTCCGCGGTGCTCACCGACGGTCTGCGCGCGGCCCGCAGCCGCGGCTACGACGCGGTGCTCGTCGACACCGCCGGCCGCCTCCACACCAAGGGGAACCTGATGAGCGAGCTGGCCAAGATGGCGCGCGTGGCCGGCAAGGAGGTGCCGGGAGCGCCTCACGAGACCCTCCTCGTGCTCGACGCGACGGTCGGATCCAACGGGCTCGTGCAGGGGCGCGAGTTCGCCAAGGCCGCCGGCGTCACCGGCCTCGTGCTCACCAAGCTCGACGGAACCGCCAAGGG
>Ga0070706_100004582_pt1 | contig 13271 bp, 8 predicted proteins | sample KBSK5501metaG_FD_65476 | JGI IMG/M metagenome (GOLD analysis project Ga0070706, IMG submission 65476) | Corn, switchgrass and miscanthus rhizosphere microbial communities from Kellogg Biological Station, Michigan, USA - KBS K5-50-1 metaG | ecosystem: Host-associated > Plants > Roots >...
GTGCAGGTGCAGCGCGGCTGGGACTCCCTGCAACGCCTCAAGCAGAGCCGACAGGCGCCACGGCCGCGCCATGCGCTGGCCGATACCGAGCAGCAAGCCGCCTTCAAAAAAAGATAAGGCCGCTGCTGCAGGCGGTGGCCACGGCGTTTCCCCACGCCCAGGTCGAACTGTGGGGCAGGGGGCCACCGATGAGCATCGCATTGGCTTCAAGCCGCTGCTGCGCCGCGTCTGGGCGCCGATTGGGCAGCGTCCCTGCGCCGTCGTCCAACACCGCTTCGCTTGGCGCTATCTGGTTGGCTTCGTCCACCCGGCCTCCGGGCGCACGCTCTTCCCTCTGGCGACCAGTGTCAGCATGGCGCTCTTCGAGGTCGAATTGGCCGAGTTCGCCCGTCAGGCGGGGGCCAGTCCCACCAAGCAGATCGTGCTCGTCCTGGACCGCGCTGGCTGGAAACCTACGAGTGTCAAGCTGCGGGTGCCGGAGCACGTGCACCTGCTGTTTCTGCCGCCGTATTCCCCCGAGCTCCAGCCTGCCGAACATCTCTGGCCGCTGACCAACGAGGCGCTGGTCAACCAGCATTTCGCCACGATCGAGGACCTCGAGGACGCCCAATTTGCCCGGTGCGCCGCCCTCCAGCAACGACCCGACGTGATCCGCTCGACGACGCGCTTCCACTGGTGGCCCAAGCAGATTCACAAACATCGAGGACCGAGGCGGAACTGATATCAGAGATACGCTGCTTCCAAAGGGAGGATGCGGCAGCTCATGGACCTAACAGACGAGCAGAGGAGAGTACTGGAACTGCTCATCTTTAGGGCTCACCAGCAAATCAGCGCGCAGCCCAACGAGCGGAAACAGAACGCCAATTACAGGTGTGTCGCCCCAAACACCCGCTGCGAGCCGAGCCGGCTACACCGCCTCCACCGGCAGCGCGGGTGGCTCCGCCAGGCGCACGACCTCCCAGCGCGCCTCCGCCTCCGTTGCCTGCACGGCAGCATCCGGGTCGGCGAAGCGCGCCTCGCCAGCGGTCTCCCATGCGAAGCTGTAGCGCGGGGCCAGTATACGCTTGCGGCGGCGTTCTGGCGTCGCGATGGACTGCCAGCGCGCGAGCAACAGGAGGCTGGGCACGGCGCGCGCGGCCAGCGCGGCTGTTGCGGGATCGCCGGTCCGCTCGATGGGGCGCACGCCGTCTCCCGTGGCGGCGTATTCATACGCGCGGCGCAGCTCGTAGCGCGCGCACGAGCGCAGCGCATACCTGCCGCGGTCGCCCGGCTCCGGCTCGCCAGCCGCCAGCGCGACCTCCGCGAGCAGCTGGTCCTTCAGGAGCTGTTCGAGGTCGGCGGCCAGTAGCTTGAGGAAGAGGCCGGGGTCGTCCGCGAACGCCGCGACGGCGAGCGCCTGCGCCAGATGCAGCCCCGTGCGCCGCAGCAGCACGAGCGTGTCCGCGTAAAAATATGCGGCAAGCTGTTCGACGGCGCTGAGCGTAGGACGCTGCGCGGTCTCGACGCCGCTGGCGATGGTGGTGACGGCGACGGCGCCTCCCGCCCGCAAGATGAGCGGCCGTCGCTCCGCAGAACCGCTCACGGCTGCACCTCGCCGGATGGCTCCGCGCCACCCGCGCCGTCCGCTGGCCATGCGCCGCCGGCGCCGTCCGCTGGCCATGCGCCGCCGGCCCCCAACGGGGCAGTGTCGCGGCGGCCGGTGCCGCCGGGTGCGCTGAGTGGAGCGGGAGGCGTGGAAGGTGTGGGTGGTGCGGCGGATACCGCTGGACGGCCGCGGCGCCCGCTGAGGGCGGCATAGCAGCAGACGAACGCGGTAAAGCCGCCCAGCACGAAGGCGGGCAGCGTCATCGTATGGCGTTGGAGGCCGAGGACGAGCGCCGCGCCGAGCAACGCGCCGTAGAGCGGCAGTAGGTCGCGGATACGGCGATAGTCCGAGAGAGCGGCGAGCGCACGCAGCAGCGCCGGCTGGCGTGGCCCCTGCGCCTCGATGGCGCGCTGCAGGGAGAGGGCCAGCACGAGCCAGAGCAACAGCGCGCTCGCCAGCAGCAGCGGCACCTGGATGATGCCGGGGTACTGGTCGAAGCTGCACAGCGGCCCTACCACGCAGGAGCTGACCGGCCCGTAGAGGTAGACGAGGTAGCCGATGAGGATCACGGGATTGTAGAGCACCGTCGCCAGCAGCGCTAGCCGCGGCGAGAACAGCCCCGGCGCAAGCTCGCCGTCCGCGAACGGGGCAGGCGGCTGTTCGGTCGCCGCTGGCGATGATCCGCGCGTTACGGGCGTGGGCATGAACGCATTCCCTTCTCCCCAACCCCTCCCCATCACGATGGGGAGGGAAGCCGAGCAGCGCTACTGATGCGTTAGGCCGGGCGGAGCCAGATCGGCGACGGCGGTAGCGCCTCGCGCACGCGTTGCTCGTCTTCGCGCTCCCAGAACGAGGGCACCGCGCCACCGGGCATCAGACGCAGGGCCGCCACCCACTCGGTCTCGGCGACCTGCACCGTGATTGCATCGGCGGCCTGGCTCTTTTCGCCGATGTGCAGGTGGGAATCATCCCGCGCGGCCACGAAGACACGCGGCGCACGCGGATTGGCGCCGGGATGATAGAGCATCACCGCGCGCTCGATCAACGTGTCGAACAGGTCCGACGAGCCTTCGCCGGGCAGCGCCGCCAGCGCCGCCTCCAGGCTGACCAGATCGCCCTCGAGATACGGCCGCACCACGGCAAGGCAGAACTCACGGATCGGGCTGGCGATCTCCGGCGCGTCGGCGTCCACCAGGTGAAAGCGCTCGCCCAGATGCTCGCGTAGTCGCAGCAGCAGCGCGCCGTGCGTCTTGTGCCAGGTCGTCGCGCCGGCCACACGCTTGCGCGTCAGGTCCTCCTCGAAGCGGGCCAGGCTGTAGTCGTACGGCCGTAGCTGCTTGCGATTGGCCACCAACACGTCGCGCCGGCCGATGGCCCCCTCGAAGAGATCGCGCTCGACGCGTGCCGCGCTGTGTTCCATCTCATCCGCCACGACGCGCATGAAGGTATCCCAGTTGATAAGGCGGTCCAGCACGAGACGGGCGCGATTGTGCAGTCCGGCCAGCAAGCCGACCCGGCGCAGGTCTTCGTGCCGCTCGCAGCGATGCGCCATCAGCCGGCGATACACGGCGCGCAGATCGTCCGCCGCTTCTTGCAGCTGGCGGCGGCGCCAGGCGGCATAGCCGAATCCGACGGCGGCGCCGAGCGCTGTGATGCAGAGCAGCAGCAGCGGCACGCCGAGGCGCCCGCGGAACCACTCCGCCGGCAGCATGGCCTGCGCCACGAAGACAGCCGGCGGCACCACGGCGAGCAGCGCCCCAACGATGCCGGCGAGCGGGGGCTGCTGCTCCGTGCGCCAGCGATGGCGCAGGGCGAGCGCAGCGATGACGCCGTCCTCGAGCTCGGCGAGCGTAGCCGGCGGAGGCTCCGTCTGCGCTGTCGCTGCCGCGGCGGGCATGGCAACCGCGGGGGGCGCGGCTGCCCCCGCTGTCGCAGGCGGATGCTCTTGCCCGTCCAGCCAGGGGCCATCGGCGTCCGTTGCCATCGTGCGCAGGAAGTCGCAATACTGGGTGTGCCGCGTCTGCTGGCGACGGCGCGCCTGGGCGCGCTCTTCCGCCAGCGACAGGCTCAGCTCCTCAGTGTAGGCGCGCGCCCGCTGCACCCCCGCGGCGCCCTGCATCAGCAGCGCGTTTGCCGTCTCGGCCAGCGTGTTCTCGCTGGTGTACGCGAAGCTCTCCCAGTGCGGGCGGATCGCGTGCGTCCACTGCTCGAAGCCCTCTTCAGCCCGCGCACGCTGCCTGGCGTAGGCATCCGGCAGGTCGTGGCCGGCGCGGGTGTGCCGCTCGAGCTGGCGGTCGCTAAACGCGGAGAAGATGAGGCGGCCATCCGGCTGGGCAGCGGGCTCTCCGCGCGGGCTGGTGAACGCCTCGGCGCTGAGTTGCGGCGAGCGGCGCCCGCCGCGCCGCGCGGCGCCAGCCTCCGCCACCCGCGCGCGCACGCTCGCCAGCCACGTCGCCGCCGCCTGCCGCTGCTCGCCCAGCGCCTGTTTATCCGCGACCTCCCTCGGCGGCACCCACTCGCGCAGGATTGCCGCGCCGAGCCGGTAGGCGCAATACTGCTCGGCGTGCGCGCGCGGGAAGCTCAGCCGGCTCGTCCCCACACCGCTCATACGCTCGAAGGGCTGCTCGACCATGTGCGGCAGGCTGCGGCGCAGCGTCTCCTCAAACTGGCGCGTCGTGGTGATGCCGGTGGCCGTCAGCACGAAGATCGCCTCGGCGGCGGCGAAGGCGACGTCGTTGGCGCCCTCCCAGAAGGCGCCGTTCTCCGCGTGCGACTCGAAGAGGTAGGCGAAGGTCGCGAGCCGCTGGCCATCCGACTGCTCCAGTAGCAGCCGCTGCCACGGCTGCGCGGCGGAGAGCGCCTCCTGCCGCCGGTGCTCCTCCGGCTCGCGCGAATAGACGGTCGTGAGCGCCAGCAGCACCCAACACTCCACCTGCTCACTGTGTGCAGCGGCGCGGATGCTCTCGGCAATCGTCGCGATCAGCGGCGAGGCGGTGGCCGCGGCAATCCACACGACGACCGCCGTCTTCGGCACGAGATAGCCCGCTGCTTTAATGCGCTGCAGCGTGGCGTCGTCGAGGACGCCGGCATGTGGGGGCCGCCCGGCCGGATGCGGCCGGCGCGGGTCTTCGCCCCGCAGCGCCTCCACGATCAGCGTCGTCAGCGGCACACCGCCCTCAGCCGGCTCCTCGCGCGCCGGAGCGCCGCCTCCTGGCCTCGCGCCAGAGGGCGCGATCTCCAGCGCGTCCGCATCCAGCCAGCGGCCGGTGGGGCCATCAGCACTGTCGGCGCTGTCCGCGCCAGCGTGCGCGACGGAGAGCAGGGCGACGCCCGGACGGCGAAAGGCGTCCAGGCTCGGCAGCAGCGTGGCAAGCTGCCCGCCGACGGCTCGCCCCTCCTCGCCGGCGCAGATCACGATCGTCGGGCGAAAGCGCAGCGGAACGACGTTGCCCATCTGCTCTCGCGGCGCGGGGACCTCTGCCTTTAGGCATGGAGATGAAGCGCCGCTCTCCTTTCAGAGTTGTCGATACCACTAACATTGTGCATAAACGCCGACCAGTGGTATACTTCCTATGTGGATACCAAACGCTCCGTGACAATCTTGTTGCCTGATGATGCCGACCTCCGTTCGACGGTGGCCGTGTTTCAGCGGGTGCAGCAGGATCTGTCCGAGGCAGCGTTCAATGAAGGTAAGCCACTTGGTGCACTGGCGTTGCACCGCGCGATGTACGCACAGGTGAGCGGCACCCTCAATAGCCAGATGACCTGCTCGGCTATCCGACTCACGGCGGGCGCGTTCGCTAGTGCCAAGAGCAACCGCAAGCCAGCCATACGCCCTTTCGCGTTCCGCCACGCCCGTGCTCTGTTCCTGGTGGGCGTCCGTGGGCGAGATGCAGACTTCCGCCAAGATGGCTCCCTCTCGATCTGGACAGTCGCCGGACGCAAGCGCATCTCCTATGGCGTGCCGGATGCCTTCCAGGAAACGCTGGCCTTGGCGAAGGAGATTGACAGCTTGACCGTTGTCGAACGTGACGGACGATTGCTTGGCAGAGTGACGATCACACTGGAGGTTCCGGAGCCACGGGGCGTCCTGCCTGTCGGGATTGACCTCAACGAGACGAATGCGCTGGTGGCGGTCAACCCGGACGGCAACACCCTTTTCGTGAGTGGCAAGGCCGTCAAGGTCGCCAACAAGCGCACCTACAAGACCCGCAAGCGCATCCAGAAGAAACACGTGGCCCGTAAGGCAGAGCAGCAAGACACCCGCAGGACGCGGCGTCTGCTCAAACGGCTTGGCCACAAACGAAGCCATCGCACCCGCACCTTTGCGCAGACGACAGGGAAGCAACTGGTCCAGTGGGCGCCAGCCCACTCTGTGCTCGTGTTCGAGGCGTTGACGGTTCCCCAACCGGGGAAGGGAATGGGGCGCGGGAAGGGCACGCTGCGACGTCTGTCGCAGTGGCAACGCCAACTTATTCGCACGGCGGCAGAGAGTAAGGCACAGGAGGTGGGCATGGCGGTGGCCGAAGTCAATCCGGCTTACACCAGCCAGAATTGCTGCCGGTGCGGACTGCGCGGGGTGCGCAAGCGCCACTCGTTTACCTGCCCTTCCTGTAGGCACACGGCCCATGCCGATGTCAATGCGGCGGTGAACATCCGCAACCGCTTTACCGTCTTACGGGACGGTGGGCAGCCTGTCAGTCTGCTCCGAAGCCCGGACTCCTCGGAGTTGCGGGCAACCCCCCGCCTTTAGGCGTGGGGTTACTGACCCGTCTATTCCTCCGTCGGCATCCCGCCGCGTGCCCAGCGGCCGCTGGAGCCGCTGGCGCCCGAGAAGGGCGGAGACATCGCTTGTATGCCGTTGACGGCGCGCGCCGCGCCGTCGAGCCAGCGCGGCCGGTCACCCGCGCCGCTCTGGTGGCGCCGAATCACGCGCTCCGCCAGGCTGCGTCCATGCTCGTCGCCTAGTGCCGTCGCGTCCATCACCAGGCGCTCCATCTCGCCGGAGCTGAAAACCGGCGCCTTGCTCTGCCCATAGCCGCGCGCGCCGTCGCCGAACCAAGCGCGCTGATGGTGTAGGAACTCGCCCATACTGCTGTTCGCCGCCTGGAAGAAATCGGGGATGGTGCCCAGGCTGATGGCGTGCTGGCCGTAGACGAGCTGCATGCGGTGGGGGTCGATCGCGCTGGCGAGCAGCGGGCTAGCGCCCTGGCGGCCAATGGTCTGCAGCCGATTACGCGCGCGATCCAGCAGGCGCCGCTGCGTCCCGTCGCGCCAGCTGATCCCCAGATACAGCGTCGTGCTGAGGTTGCCGCTGCCGTCGCTCCAGAGCTGATCTTCGAAGGCCACCAGGTCGCGCGCCAATCCTCCGATGTGCTGCAGGTGCGCCAGCAGCAGGTCCTCCACCTTGGAGTCGGGCCGCTCGCCCTGCTCCACACCGCACTCGTGCAGCAGATCGAAGAGATTCATCTGCGCGAGCCGGCGCAGATACACCTCGTCGCGTAGATATTGTGCCAGCCGGTCGCGCAGGTCCATCACGTCCAGCGTCATCAGGCCGGCGTCATCGCGATAGCGCTCGTGCAGCCAGGTGGTGAACTCGCGCGCGTAGGTCGCGGGCAGCTCCGTCGTCAGCAGGTCGTAGAGCCGCTGCACCGGCGCGCAGGTGTCGCCGGTGGTTTCCATGCCACGCATGCCCGGCAGATCGAAGATATGGCGGCGGTGGACGTGTGTGTTCTCCAACTGCCCACGCCAGGCCGCCGACGCATGCGCGGCGCTCTCCAGCCGGCGGACGACCTCGCCGCTCTCCACTTTACCGCGATACTGCGTCACCTTGTCGAGCTGGTCGTCGGTGTAGGCCAGCAGTCGCTCGAGCACCGCGCGCCGCCGGTCCAGCACGAGCGCGCGCACGCCACGCCTCTGCACGCGCGTGAAGTTGTCCGTGACGGCGGCCACCGCCTTATCCTTCATGCCGAGCACTGGCCAGGCGCGCAGCAGCGATCGCTGCAGCGTGCGGTCGGGCGCCTGGCGGCGGGGCACATTCTCGCCGCGCACGTTGTTGAGTGCCGCGCGATAGATGCGCTGGCGCACGCGCAGCAGCCGGATCTGCTCGCCGAGTGGCCGCAGCGTGATTCCGGAGAGCTCGGCGATCTCCTGCTCCTCGCGCGTGTGCGCCTCAGCATCCACCTGCTCCTCCACGCGCTCGAGATGCTCGCGTAGGATCGCCTCGTACTTGCGCAGCCGATCACGGCCGGCGCGCTGGAACTGGCGGTCGTCGAAGAGCGGCTCGTCGTGCTGCTCGAAGGCATGGTCCCACTCGCCGACCTTCTGCAGCTCGCTGCTGGTCAGCTGCAGTGTGTCCGTGCTCAGCTCGCCCGCCAGCTCGGGCAGCACTCTAGCAGCGGTGAGCTGGGCGAAGGCGGTGGCCGTCTCGACGGCGGGGAAGGCGACCTCCAGCGGGCAGGTGGTGCCGAACATCGTCGGCAGTCCAGCGGCGTCATAGTTGCCGAGCGTCCGCCGGTCCACACTCTTCGAGCGTTCGAGAAACCCTACCCCAGAAGCGTTGGTGATGCGCGTATACAGGTCCAGCCCGATGATGCGCGCGGCATGCTCGGCGGAGTTCATCGCCGTCTGCCCAAACAGGTAGATTTCGTTGGCGATACTGGTGCCGCGCACCTCGTAGGGCGTATTGAGCATGTAGGTCTGGTACGGGCCGCGCTCGCCGCGCGCCAGGCTGAGCGCTACCAGCTCCAGCAAAGTTGCCGTTGCGTTGCTCTTGCGCCAGCTCACGTCGTTGGTGGTGGCCTCGCGCACGTGCTCAGGCAGCAAGCAGAAGACGTTGAGTCGGTGCTTGAGGTTGAGCTGCAGCACGCGATGGCGCACCATGACGGCGATGTCGGCCAGGATGCCGCTGCCGGTGCCGCCGCCCAGGAAAGCGACGATGTTGATTTGGATCTCGCTCACCGGCCGGGCGTTGCGGTCCAGCGAGATCGCGCCGACCGCCGAGAGGGCTTCGTCCAGCAGTTGCACGATCTTGGCGCGATCAGTGCAGCCCGCGACGTGCCCGTTGTTGCGGATGCCACCCGCGCCATTGTCAAACGACTCCGGGATCTTGGTCGGGATGTAGGTGTGTGGGGCGATGCGCTCGTCCAGCCGGTCGGCATAGAGCACGCCATGCGCGACGGCGATGCGGAGATCGAACTCCAGCAGTGTGCCGGGATGCTCCTGGCGGAACTGGAGCACCTCGGCGGGGGGCGAGTCTATGTCCAGAAAGACCAGCGCGACCCGCCGGCGGTCGCTCTCCGGCAGCGCGACGAGCTGGCGCATCGCCTCGAGCGCCGAGTAGGCGGGGGTGCTGCCCAGGAAGATGTTGAGTGAGGGCGCCGCTACCTGTGGCTCGGTAATCTCACGTGGGCGCTCCTCGATGGAGCCCGCCGAGAAGTCCAGTCCTGACATATCGCCCTCACATTTCCTGCGTCATGCGCCGCGCGGATTCACCTGTCGCGCTGCGGCCACCGCGCATGCCAGCTCCCCGTAACCATACCCTACCACTCGTCGTCATCGTCATCGCGCCGGCGCGACCGTCCCCAGCGCGAGCGCGCCGGCGCGTCACTCGCCGCGTCATCATCCCCATAGCGACCGGCACGGCGCGCGCGTCCGCGTGGAGCGTCGTTCGCGTCGTCGTCAGAGTTGCCGCGGCGGCCGGCGAAGAGCGCGGCCAGCCCGCGACGTGGCGGCTCGTCGTCGGCATAGGCGTCGTCATCATCGTCAGCGCGCCGGCCGCGCAGGCGATTCCAGATCTCACGGCGCGCGCTAGGCTGCTCCCCCGCCTCTTCGTCGTCCGTGCCGCTGGCGACCACCGTGTACGCCACCTTGTCCTGGGGCAGGCTGATGGTGGCCTCCGTCGCTGGGACGGCCTGCAGCGGGACGCGGTTGCCGTCCAGCCGGTAGTTGCCGCGCTCGCGCGTGCCCTGCACGGTGATGCGCCCCCGGCGATGGAAGCCGAAGATCAGCCCTGGCTCCAGTTCCATCTGGCCGGAGGTGACGGCGCTGGGGGCGAAAAAGCCCGCCAGCCCGCGCCGCGCGCGGGCGAATTCCTCGCCGCCGCTGCCATCGGAGCTGACGAGGCGGCCGAACGGCTTGGGAGCGAGCAAATACCGTAGCTGGAGCACCAGATACGCCAAAATGAGCAGGTAGACGACCGTGATGAGCCAGGCGCGCAGCTCCTGCTGTGGCGTGGCCGGCGCGATCGTGACGTTGACCGTGCGCGTGACATGGGTCAGGTCGCCGTGCGAGACAGCGTATGTGCCTTGCGTCGTGAGCACGACGGCGTAGCCGCCGCTCGCATCCGAGGGGAATGTTACGTGGAATGCGCCGCCACCGTCGTTGGCGACCGTCACTGGGGTCGCGGTTTTGCTGCCCGCGCGCAGCGCCGTCCCCGTCACCTGCGCGTCGGGGTAGGCCTGGCCCTTTAGCGTCACCTGTCCGTGCACCACAGCCGAAGGGATCGCCGGCGCCGCACCGAGCGGCCAGCCCGCCAGCCAGCCTGTCAGCGGTGTGCCATAGAGGATTTGCAGGAGGCGATCCCAGCCGGTCACATTGGCACGGACCGCATCGGCGGTGGGCCGTCCCGTCTCGGGGGCGAGAAACAGCGCCGCCGGAAACAGATCCACGCGTACGACGCGGCTGACGGTCAGCACATCCTCGCTGGCGGCGTGCGCACGGATGGTGATGGTATATGAGCCGGAGGGCGCGGAGGCCGGCACCGTGACGGTCGCGGTGTAGGCCCCGCTGCCGGTCGCGTCACTGAGGGCGATCTGCTGCGCGTAGGGCGTCGTGGTGTCTCCGGCGAAGGCCAGCGTGCCGCTCAGGCTGAAGCGGCCGCCGCTGATGGGGCTGCCGCGGTCGCTGAGCTGCGCGGCGATGGTGAACGGCTCGCCCAGCGCCTCAACGGCGCTCGCGCCGGGCTGCGTGAGCGCGAGGGCGAGCGTCGAGACCTTGAGGCTGCTCATGAGAAACTGTCCGTTCCCCGCGACATCCAGTTCCCAGGCGCCCTGCTGCGGATTATCGATCGCGAAGATGGCGTAATACGGGTCGGTCGAGATGAAGGCACCGGCTGCGGGCGGCGGCAGGCGCTGGCCATTGGGCGCGAGCAGCGAGACGCTGGACTGGGGACTATCCTTCACGACCACGATATCCAGGTGGCTGACATAGGCGCCCACACTGAAATTGCGTGCGGTCGTGCCGCCAGCCACCGCCGTCGGTGCGATGTCCGGCCCGGGCGAGCGGCCGTTGCGCAGGCGGAAGATATCCAGGAAGAAGGGCATGATGTTGAGCGGCGACACGCCCGGAACGATGCCGTGTCCATCGTCGTACGCCGTGCCGGAAGTGGCGCTGGCTAGGCCGCCGAGAAACGCATGGAAGCCGCCGCTATCCGGGCCGAGCGCGACAGTATCCACCGGCCAGCCGTGCTGCTTGAACTGCGGCACGAGATCGTGCTGAATCGCGCTGATCTGGTCGCTGGCGTCAGGGTCTGGCGCGCCGTCGGTGAGCAGAATCACCGAGCCAGAGAGCGCGCCGTTCTGCGTCGCGTTGGTCAGCATCGTCGCGGCCCTGGCGAGTGCGTCGTAGGTTGGCGTCGTGCCGGCGGGCGCGCAGTTGTTGGAGCGCTGGGCAATGGCCGCGCGCAGACCCGCCCGCGCGTTGACGGTCGCCATCTCGCGTGGGGTGAGGCCCCAGTCCACCGCGGTGGGGAAGTTGTGCGGCCCGCCAGTGGCGCCGCTCGCCTTGAGGCCCACGACGCCGACGAAGTCGCCCGGGCCGCTCAAGTCGATGTATGCGTTGGCGGCGGAGCAGCGCAGTCCCAGCGCGTCGTTGCTCTGCATCGAGCCAGACATGTCGAGGACGATCACGGTAACGTGCCCGCTCGGCGTGGCGGCCAGACTGGCGTGCGCCTGCGCACCGGGGGTCAGCGGAGCCAGCAACAGCAGGAGCGCAGCGAGAGCAGCGACCCACACCACGCCGGTCCACCAGCGCGGGCGGCAGTCGCCGTGCGAAACGTCCATGCTTTCGCCCCTCCGTCACTCGATGCGAGCCGCGCCTGCGCGTCTGCCGGCCGGCGCTCCTGCTCGGTGAATCCGGAGGTGAATCCGGATAGGAGTGATACGCCCCAGGCGGGCCATTGGTTGTCCAACCAACCCGTACGCCTCAATGGGGTGGCTCATGAGGGCCACCGCTCGCCAGCTCCACTATGCCCACACGCGTCTAGCCGACGCAAGGTGACGGCTTGCTCCATCCATCTGGCGAGCTGCGGGGAACCGCAGCGGGGCGCCGAACGTCCTAGTCGTAGACACATACGTCATACTGGAGACGAGTTCTCCCATGCGCATCGTGTGGCGGTAGGGCGTCGCAGCCCCATGGCGGCCAACGGCGCCCACCAGAAGGAGGCGAATCCATGTGGAATCGTCCCGCTCCGTACATTGACGACAGCGATGACAGCGCGACCCGCCCCTTCAGCTCTGCCGAGACGCTGGCGCAGCAGCCAGCGCGCGTGCGATCCGCGCTGCGTCGCGCCCTGCGCGTGCTGATTCCCACCGTCGTGGCGGGCGCGGTCGTGATTGGCTTCGCCGCCGTGGCGCTGGGCAATCACCTGCCACGCATCGGCACAACTGCCGGCACGCGCCCCGGCGTAACAACCGGCACGACGGCAGGCACGCTGCGGCCCACAAGCGATTGCGGTCCGCTGCCGTCTGGCGCGGGCACGGGGGCGGCACTCTATACCCAGCAGGTCACACAGCCCTCCGGCACAGGTACGGGCCCGGCGGCTGGCGCGGACGGTAACGGCCCGACACAGATACGCGCCCCCGGCCCGCCGACCGTCAAAGACGACACCAGCCCGCCCGCCATCACGAACCCGCCGGCCGCACCGGCCGCACCGGCCGCACCACCGCAGCATGCCAGCGCCATGAAGCTGCAGGTCTGCGGCGTCGGCTTCCACGCGCATTCCACGGTGCGCTTCAGCCTGTCGCGCGCGGACGGCACTGCGGACGTTCAGATCCCCGGCGCGGGCGGCACGACCGACGGCAACGGCTCCTTCTCCGCACAGGTGCCGGCCATGCTGCCCGCGCAGTGCGGCATCGTCCAGCTCCAGGCGAAAGACGCCCAGGGCACGACTGCGACGATGGTCGTCCCCTCATTCCAACTCGCCATCGTCAGGTCCACGGCCAACTCAAGCGCCTGCACCGTGCCATAGTGCCATAAGCGCCCTGTGCCCCATGTCCAGGCGCCTCCACCCTCAGGCCCCTCCTCAGCCGCGGCTGAGGAGGGGCGTCCGTTGGGGACCCATGCGATCACAGCCAGATGCTATGGCACGCGAATTGGCCGCACGCCCACCTGCTGGAAGAATGGGTCCAGCCGCCGCGCCAGCTCCTTGAGGTGGTGACTCGGCACCTGTGGATACAGGTGGTGCTCCAGGTGATAGGTCAGCTCCAGAAAGAGCGCTGGAATGATCCGCCCGCGCAGCGTCCGGGTCTGGGTCAGCGGCGTCTCACCGTACTTCTTGTGGGGCAGATGCACCGTCAGCAGCGGATAGACCCAGCTCCCCACGATTGCCAGGGCCGCGTAGAAGAGCAGCGCAGGCGTGACGGGCCAGAGTAGGATACCACCGGCAACGACGGCGATGGGCAGACAC
>Ga0070706_100004583_pt1 | contig 13270 bp, 11 predicted proteins | sample KBSK5501metaG_FD_65476 | JGI IMG/M metagenome (GOLD analysis project Ga0070706, IMG submission 65476) | Corn, switchgrass and miscanthus rhizosphere microbial communities from Kellogg Biological Station, Michigan, USA - KBS K5-50-1 metaG | ecosystem: Host-associated > Plants > Roots >...
GTGCCGCGGCCAGGGCCGCACTACGCTGCCGCCACGGCATCACACGTTCCTCGCACAGCAAGCGGCAGAACCTGCGACAACGCCACTACCTGCTCGATGCGCGAGAGATCCACCAAGTCCAGTTCCCAGTCGGCCATGTGCAGGGGGGTCACCCGGAAACGCCGGTGAAGCTCCTCGCGTGCTCCGAGCTTGGCGGGATCACGATAAAAGGTGTTGCGCACCTGCGCCTTGTCGCGCATGACGTCGTCGACCTTCCCCATACACGCTCCTGGCACACCCTTTGGTCTTGACCATGGCACTGCAGGCTGGTGCTTGTCAAGACGACGAGGGTGCTGCTGAGCGTGGCGCGCTGGGCCATCCGCGAGCGACCGCCCTTGACCCTCGGGATGCGCGGGGCGGCCCCCATACTGCGCTGGATGGCCTACCAGGCATTGGAGCCCACTGGCTTATTGAGGCAGCCGGTCTACTGTATTCCTGGCGGTTCTGTTAGGCGCAGCAGGTACCGACTGCCATCTCGTGGGTGAGGACGCCGCACGTGGCTGCTGTGCCCTCGGCCTGCCCCGCGCCCTTCACGTCGCCGTGCGGGACGCGCCGCGGACGACTCGACCCCCGTTCGCTATAATCCGCATGTGGTCCGCGCTGGACATCACTGGATGTCGCTGGACCGCCCGTCACGCTCCGCGCCCGTCGTATGGAGCACGCCCACAGTGGAGCCCAAACGCCATGGCCCAGCTTCTCGCGCTCGATCTACCCGCCCCGCACGGCATGCTCGAAGCCCTGCTTCGGCTGCCCGATCCCGGCACGACACCGCGCATGGCCGCGCTCGTCTGCCATCCGCATCCAGCGCAGGGCGGTACCATGCACAATAAAGTCGTCTTTCGCATCGCGCAGGCGCTCGGCGAACTCGGCATGCCGACGCTGCGCTTCAATTATCGGGGCGTCGGGCGCTCCACCGGCAGCTTCGACGAAGGCCGCGGCGAGGCAGACGACGTGCGCACAGCGCTCGATGCGCTGGCAGAGCGCTTTCCCACGCTGCCGCTCTGCCTCGCCGGCTTTTCGTTCGGCGCCTGGCTGGCTCTGCCCATCGGCTGCGCCGACGCACGGGTCCACCAGCTCATCGGCGTCGGCGTGCCGGTGCGGCTGCTCTCCACCGATACCCTGGCGGACTGCGCCAAGTCCAAGCTCATCATCCAGGGAGAGCGCGATCAGTACGGCCCGCTCCCTGAGGTGCGCCGCTGGTTCGCACAGCTGCCGGAGCCCAAGCAGCTCACCGTTATCCCCGGCGCGGAGCACTTCTTCGCCGAGGAGCAGTCGGCGCTGACCGCGTCCATCGTGGACTATTTCCACTCCGGCGCCTCCGCACTCGGGCCAGTCGGTCTATGACAGAAGGATGGACAAATGGTAGACGGACAGTGCACGCCCATGCTACGATGAAGGGCAGTCACCAGCAAGCGCCCAGGGGCCGCGCCTGCGGCGCGGTGACATAGCCGTAGCGCGGAGGCACGCCATGTTGGGCAGGGAGCCACGCGTTCAGTCGCCCGTGCTGGATGCCTACTCCGACATGCCGCTCTACAATACGAAGGCCGTCGTCCATCAGACCGGCGTGCCAGCGCCAACTCTGCGCGCGTGGGAGCGACGCTATGGCATCCTAACGCCACGCCGCGGCGACAACGACTACCGGCTCTACTCCGAGCGCGACATGATGCTCGTCGCCTGGCTGCGCGAGCGCGTCGAAAGCGGCATGACTATCAGCCAGGCCATCGCGCTGCTGCACACGCTGGACTCGCCGCGCCGCCGCGGCAGCCGGCGCACGCGTCCCGTGCCGGCGACCGCCGAGCAGGCGGTTTCCCAGCCGTCGTTATTCACTCCCCAGCGCATCGCCCTCGGCGAGCTGGGCGCCAGCCTCCTCTCGCACTGCGTGCGCTTCGACGAGCCAGCGGCCCACCGCGCCATCAGCAACGCCTTCGCGGTGTATCCGGTGGAAGAGGTCTGTTTGGGGCTGTTCGCGCCGGTGCTGGCGGAGATCGGCCGGCTCTGGTCGCGCGGGGAGCTGAGCATCACCGTCGAGCACTTCGCCTCCGCCCTCATCCGCGCACAGCTCGAAAGCTTGCTGCGTAGCGCCGGGGGCGCGGAGAGCGGCCCGTTGGTGCTGATCGGCTGTGCGCCGGGCGAGCTGCACGAGCTTGGCCCGATGACGCTGGCGCTCTTCTTGCGGCGCGCCGCTGTGCGTGTCGCGTTCCTCGGCCAAAATGTCGAGACCGAGAGCCTGCTCGCCGCGGTCTCCGCGCTGCGCCCGGCGTGCGTGATTCTCTCGGCGGCGACGCGCGCGCCAGCGGAAGAACTGGCACGCGTGGCGGGGCAGATCTCGCCGCTGCTGGCCGTTGGCGCGCGGTTGTGCTGCGGCGGCCAGGCATTCATCAATGAGCCGGAGCTGGCGGACAGGCTTGGCGACGTCGTGCAGACCGACGCCCGCGAGGCTGTCGAGCAAATCAAGAAATGGGTGGCTGCCGCATGATCGTCGAGCGCTCCTCCGCACGCCCCACCACGAAGCAGGCGCCGCGCGGCGCGCGGCTGCCCGTTGCCGCGCGAGCCTGGGGCTTCGTGCGCCGGCTGCCGCGCCACTTCTATATTGGCGCCGCGCTCAATCTGGCCGCCTGGATCTCGTCGTGGGGACGCATTGGTCCGTGGAGCTTCACCTTCTTCGCGCTCTGGTTCGGCTTCATCCTCGCGCTGGACGGCGTGAATCTCGCGCGCTCCGGATCGTCGCCGCTGGCACGCAGCCGCGCCCGCTTCATCGGCCTGTTCCTCTGCTCGTGCCCGTTCTGGTGGAGCTTCGAGCTGCTTAACGTCCCGGTGCAAAACTGGCACTATGTCTTCGAGCGCTATTACTCGCCGCTCGCCTATTTCCTCATTGCCTCGCTCAATTTCAGCACGGTGCTGCCGGCGGTGATGGAGATCGCCGAGCTGCTCGTTGGATTCGACGGACTCCGGCCGCGGCTGCGACCCAAGAAGCTGGGTCCGCGTCTGTCGAACGCATGGGCGGTGGCGCTGATCGGCGCGGGCGTGCTCTGCGTCGTATTGGCCTCGATCTTCCCGCGCTATGCCTTCGGCCTGATCTGGCTGTGCCTGATCTTCCTGCTGGACCCGATCAACAATCTGGCGCGCCGCAAGTCCGCCGCTGGGCACTGGCTCGCCGGCGACTGGCGCTTCTTCGTGATGCTGCCGCTGGCGGGAATCTGCTGCGGCTTCTTCTGGGAGCTCTGGAACTCACGCGCGCTGCCCGGCTGGTACTACACAGTGCCGTTCGTGGACCGGGCGCCCCATCTGTTCGCCATGCCGCTGCCAGGCTACCTCGGCTATCTGCCCTTCGCCCTCGAGCTGTTCGCCATGTACCAGTTCACGCTGCTGATCGCGGGGCTGGTGGCGCGCCGCACGCTGCGCGACGCCCTCGTGTTCTAGGCGCGACCTGCCGCGCACGCCTCTGCTCTGACTCCCCTCTCCGCGTAGGAGAGGGGTTGGGGTGAGGTCTACCCAGCGGCTGGAGTCGGGGTCGTGGGCACGCGGGTCACATCGATCTCCTCGTATTTCTTCACGCGGTAGATCACCGTCGAGACGAGCCAACTCAAGACGAGGATGCCGACGATGTAGAAGCCGAGGTTGCCGAGCTGCAAAGTGTTGTTGATGAAGTCCCAGATCGGACCGGCGAATCGCAGCTGCGTCGAGACGACCTGCAAGACTTCGATGGTGCCGATCACCACGGCGACGAGCACCGAGATCAGCGTGATGTTGAGGTTGTAGTACAGCTTGCGCACCGGCTTCACGAAGGCCCAGCCATAGGCGCCGAGCATCAGGATGCCGTCCGTCGTGTCGGCCAGCGACATGCCCGCCGTGAAGAGCAGCGCGAAGACCATGATGAAGAGGAAGGGCACGCCGCGCTGGGCGGAGGTGGCGGAGATCGCCAGCAGTCCGACTTCGCTGGCGGTGTCGAAGCCCAGGCCGAAGAGGAAGCCGATCGGATACATCATCCAGCTGTTGCGCACGACCTTGAACAGCGGACGAAAGAAGCGCGCGAGAAAGCCGCGCTGGTTGAGGAACTCTTCGACTGCCTCCTCGTTGTAGGCACCGCCGCGTGTGACCTTGCGAAAGGTCTTGACGATGTCGAGCAAGACGATGAAGTTGAGCGCGGCGATGAGGTACAGGAATGTGGCGGAGACGCCGGTGCCGATCAGTCCGCCCACGGCCGCGAAGCTCGGCAGATTCGCCTGCACGAAGAGCGAGGCCGCCGCCAGGCCCGCGCTCAGCAGAATGACGACCGTCGAGTGCCCCAGCGAGAAGAAGGTGCCCACGGCGACGGGCCGCTTGCCATCCTGCATCAGCTTGCGCGTGACATTGTCGATCGCCGCGATGTGGTCGGCGTCCACCGCGTGCCGCAGCCCCAAGCCATATGCGACGAGGCCGATGCCGAGAAACTTGGGGTCGCGCAGCTGCATCGAGGCGGCGAGCGCCAGCACCCAGGCGAGGATGTTGAAGCCGACGAGCACGCCGTACATGCCGGCGATCTTCGAGCGTAGGTTTCCAGTGCCGTCGCGGAATATTGCGATCAGTCCGCCGAGCATCGAGGTGTCCTCCCAGCTGGTGGCCGGCACGTGCGCGCCGCCTCGTCTCGCCCGCCTCGTAGAAACAGCATACCAGCGGTCGTCGCGAAATGCAAATCTTCGCATCTGCCTATGTTCGCAGGCCGCACGGGCGGACCGGTGGCCCGCTGGGTGCGTCTGCGGTACTAGCTTTCTGTTCTACACGCGCGCCGGAAAAACGGATGCGGCGGGAATTATTCTGAAGCCGGGGAGGTCTCCGCCGCGCCCGGCGCGAGGGCCGGAACGCGGCTGGCGCTTAGGCAGGCGTCGCACACGCCGAAGATGGCCATGTGGCGTGCGCCGGCGCGGAAGCCATACTGGTGTAGGATGCGCTCGCGCATGGGGACCATCAGCGCATCCTCAATCTCTGCCATGTCGCCACAGCGCTCGCAGACGAGGTGATGGTGCAGCGTCGCGCCGACCAGCTCGAACTGGCTGGCGCCGCCGCCCAGATCGGCCTGCGTCACCAGACCGACCGAGGTCAGCAGGTCCAGCGTGCGGTAGATGGTGGCCAGGTTGATGGCGGGATAGCGCTCGGCGACCCAGCGCATGATCTCGTCCGCCGTCATGTGGCCGCCGGCAGCAGCCAGCGCCTCGAGCACGAGCACGCGCTGCGCGGTGACGCGCAGGCCGAGGCGCCGGAAGCGCTCGATGAATTCTTCTCGGCGTGGATGTGTCTGCTGCTGCTGTTGGGTCATTGGTTGGGCTTGCTCCGCTGCTGGTTCGTACGCGCCGCCGGCTGGGGAGACCGGCGGCGTGTTCCCTTCAGCATAGCACGCATGTGAAGGGCGGCGGCGGCGCGCCAGGTGTGTTGGAGGTCACAGCCGAACAGGCAACAAAGTTGCGTCTTCACACGTCTCTTGTATGTGGGGGCCCAACGCGGTGTTGGGTCGGCTTCATGATGCGCCGGCGATGCACGAACACACGGTACGGAGGGTCCAGGGCGAATTGCGATGGGCCGCTCAGCCGTGATAGTATTGCCAGCGAGATTGCGGGAATCAAGGAACATGCAGCTAGTCTATGCCCTGGGCACGCCGGCCTCGCTGGGGCCGGCCGCAGTGACCATCGGCTTCTTTGACGGCGTTCACCTGGGCCATCAGCGGCTCGCGGAGCGGGCGTCGCAGCTGGCGCAGCCGCATGGGCTGCGCAGCCTGGCCGTCACGTTCTGGCCGCAGCCGCTCGCGCTGCTCCGTCCGGAGGTGGACGACGGCCTGCTCACGACGCTCGAGCGCAAGCTCGCCCTGCTGGCAGGGCTGGGCACGCTGGATGCCACGCTGGTGGTGCCGTTCACGCCGGAGCTCGCCCCTCGCGAGCCAGAGGCCGTGCTGGAGGTGCTGTCACAGTGGTGCGAGCCGCGGGCGCTGGTAGTGGGCCCAGAATTTGCGTTTGGCAAGGCGCAGACAGGCGACCTGGCGTTTCTGCGGGCGATGGGAGTGGGCCACGGCTACACGGTCGAGAGCGTGGAGGTGCAGGAAGACGGCGCGCCGGTCAGGAGCGCGCGTATCCGCCGCTTGATTCGCGAGGGAGAGGTGGCGCAGGCGGCCCGGCTACTCAGTCGCCCCCATCGGCTTGCGGGCGAGGTCGTGCTCGGCGACCAGCGCGGCCGGATGCTCGGCTTTCCGACGGCGAATCTGCGCACCGACCCGCGACTGGTGTTGCCTGCCAACGGTGTGTATGCTGTGCGGGTGCGCTTGCCGGGCGAGGCGGAGGCGACGCATGCCGGTGTCGCCAACATCGGTGTGCGGCCCACCTTCAGCGGGGAGCCGCAGCTACGTGTCGAGGTGTACCTGCTGGACGTGACGATGGACCTGTACGGTCTGCGGCTCGACGTCGAGCTGGTGGTACGTCTGCGCGACGAGCAGCGCTTTGACGGCGTCGAGGCGCTCAAGGCGCAGATCGGGCGGGATAGCGTGGCGGCACGCGCGCTGCTGGCGCAGCGGGACGAACCGGCGAGCAGGGCAGATAGGAGCAACGCGCCATGGGCGTGATGAGTAGATTCGAGTCCATGATGCAGGGTGTCGTCGAAGGCAGCTTCGGCAGGGTCTTCCGTTCGCGGCTGCAGCCGGTGGAGTTGGTGAGCAAGCTGACCCGCGCGATGGAGAGCAACCTGCAGATAGGGCCGGAGCGGCGCATCGCGCCAAATGTATACCAGATTTACCTGAGCCGGCGCGACTTCGAGTATTTCGAGAAGTTCAAGCACTCGCTCAAGCAGCAGCTTGCCGACGCACTGATCGCCGTCGCGCGCGACCGCGGCTACATGCTGCTCTCGGTCCCGGTGCTGCACTTCCAGGAGGAAGACGGCCTGATCACGGGCGAGACGCACATCACCACGCAAGTCCTCGATCCGCGCCTGGCCCAGCTGGACGGCGAGCAGGTGAGCGACGCGGGGATGGTGGATGAAACGCGCGCGATGAGCCCAGGGGAGGCGCAGGCGCTTGTCCGCCAGGCGCAGACCCGCCAGGCTGTCGCGGAACCGCTGCCGCCCGCGTGGCTGACACTGCTCCAACCGGCGCGGGGCAACCCGCTGCAGATTACGAAGTCGGTGCTCCACATCGGGCGGCACCTGACCAACGACGTCGTCGTGAACGACAAGCGTGTCTCGCGCCACCACGCCGAGATTCGCTTCGAACGCGGCCAGTTCGTCCTGTACGATCTCGGCAGCACCAACGGCGTCGGCATCAACGGCGTGATGACCCACCAGCCAGTCCCGCTCAAGAACAACGACCGGATCTCGGTGGGCAGCCATGAATTCGTCTTTCAGCGGAGGTGAGGCGAGTGCTTCCTGATACCTATTCGTTTCTACTTATCCTGCGCATCGCACTCGTCGTCATCCTCTATCTGGTCATCTTGCAGGTTGTCTTCGTCTCGCGCAGTGAGATGCGGCGGGCCATGCTGATGCCGGTGGCGACGACGCGGACCAAGCAGGTGGTCGGCCATCTGGTGGTGATCGACAGCGGCTCGACCGCGCTTGTTCCCGGCACGCGCCTGGATATCGAGCCCATCACGACGATTGGCCGCGCGCCCACCAACACGATCGTGCTCGACAGCACCTTCGTCTCGACCGAGCACACGCGCATCCTCTACAAAGATCGCTCGCTCTGGGTGGAAGATTTCGGCAGCCGCAACGGTACACTGGTGGACCAGCAGACGATCGCGCAGGCGGTTGCCGTCGCGCCTGGCTCGATCTTGCAGGTTGGCGACGTACGTTTCAAGTTCGCCGTCTAGCGTCGCGGCGATGGCGCCCGGCACGATGCCGGGGCAGGTGGCGGCCCAGGATGAGCTTTCTTGTGCCAGAGGAGGCACTTTCATGCGGAACCTACGGCGCGCGCAGTTCGGCGGCATCGCCGGCCGCGGCTATCGCTGGACGGAGATGTGGCTGCTGGTGCTGCCCGCGGCCTTCATGCTGGTGGGGCTGCTCACGCTGCTCTCGGTGAACAATCTGGCCACTCCGGTTGACCACAACAAACTGCCGCCGCTCGACGCGTTCACGCCGGCCTTCGGCCTGATCGCCGCGCTGGTCGGGGCGCATCTTCTGCTTACCATCATCGCGCCAGATGCCGACCAAACCATCCTGCCGCTCGCCGGCACGCTGAGCAGCATCGGCGTCATCATGTCGCTGCGGCTTGGGCCAGACCTGAACCAGCCCACACTGGGCACCAAGCAGCTCGTTTGGGTGATCGTCGGCCTCGCCTTCTGCATCGCCACGGTGAAAGCGACGCAAGACCTGCGCTGGATTCGTAACTTCAAGTATACGTGGGCCGCCGTCGGCATCGCGCTTGTCGGCGTGACCCTGGTGCGTGCGCATAGCTTCAGCACCAACGCGCCAAGCCGCGACGTGCTCTCGATCGGCCCCGGCGGGCTCTCTTTCCAGCCGTCCGAGATTCTCAAGATCTGTCTCGTCGTGTTCTTCGCGGGCTACCTGAGCGAGAACCGCGAGATGCTGGCCAGCGCGTCCTATCGCCTGGGGCCGCTGAGACTCCCGCCGGTCAAGCATCTCGGTCCGTTGATCGCCATGCTCGGCATCGCGCTGCTGATCTTCGTCGGCGTGCGCGAGCTTGGCCTCGCCATCCTGATCTTCGGCCTGTTTCTCTCGATGCTCTACGTCGCCAGTAATCGCCCGATGTACGTCGTCGTCTCGATTTTTATCTTCGCCCTGGGCGCGTTTATCCTGTATCAGATCTTTCCCTACGCGCGGGCGCGGGTCGCGATCGTCGGCAACGCCTTCGATCCCAACGTCGCCCTCGACCAGGGCTACCAGATCGTGCAGGGTCTGATCGCGTTTGGCACGGGCGGGGTCTTCGGCTCGGGGCTTGGGCTGGGCAAGCCCTATGTGGTGCCAGCCTCCAACACGGACTTTGTTGCCGCCTCCTTTGGCGAAGAGTTCGGGTTTGCCGGCGTGCTGGCGGTCTTCGGGCTGTTCATGCTCCTGGTCTACCGCGGCATGCACATCGCCGTGAATGCGCGCGACTCGTTCAATCAGCTGATGGCGGTCGGCTTGACGGCTGGCTTTGCCTTGCAGACGCTCGTCATCCTGGCGGGCAATCTCAAGATCATGCCGCTCACCGGCGTGCCGCTGCCGTTCATCGCCTACGGCGGCAGCTCCGTCGTTGCCAACTTTATCATCATCGGGCTGATGATCCGGCTTTCCCAGCGCAACACCTAGCCAGGCTTGCGCGTCTGAAAGAGAGGGTGGCTACGTCCGTGCCTGTGTGGCGTAGGTTTTGCATTCGCTCTACAATGGATGCGGTCGATGCGGCCACTCGCGGTGAAGTGGCCTATGCGGTCGGCGGGCGAGCCTGCGCGACCCGACCTGTACGGTGAAGGATCGGATTTCTCGTGGCTCACGATAGACAGGCGCCCGCGCGGGCGCCGGTTCCTCCTCCTCTTGCTACGCCAGCGGTGGCGCCGGGCGAGCATGTGGGGAATCGGCTCGGCGCGTTCCTCTGCTGGGCGGTTGTCTTTGCCGATATCGGCACCTCTGTCTATTACGTGCCCGGCATTCTGTACGGGCAGGTCCACCTCTTGGCGGGTCTGTTCGTCAGCCTCACCCTCCTGGTGTTCCTCCTGCTGACGCTGAAATACGCCGAGGTGAGCGTGCGCTTCCCGGAGGGTGGCGGCGTCGTAACGGTGGCCGCGCGCGCCCTCAATCCGTGGACCGGTGCCGTCGGCGGCATGTTCATCCTGGTCGACTATTTTCTGACCTCGGCCATCAGCTCCGATTCCGGCTTGCAGTACTTCGACGCCATCTTCACTGGAATCAAGCCATATGTGCTGCCGGCGGCGCTGCTTGTCCTGGCGTTGCTGGGCCTGCTCAACTGGTGGGGCATCAGAGAGAGCGCCAGCGTCAGCGCGTTTGTGGCAGTGGCGGCCTTCGTCACCAATATGGCGATCATCATCGCGGTGTTGATCAATGTGCCGCTGCACGCTATCGGCCAGGTGATCGGCGAGATGTTCGCCGGCTCCATCACCCCCGTCGTCATGCTGACTGGGTTCTCCGGCGCGTTTCTGGCGTTCTCTGGGCTGGAGAGCATCTCACAACTCTCACCGGTCATGGCGCTGCCCCGGCGCAAGACCGTCACCTTGGCGTTGGCGCTGGTCGTGATCACCGTCGGCATCACCAGCCCGCTGCTGACGATTTTCTCGACCACGCTGTTGACCAGCTGCATGCCACACTTCACGGCCTGCTCGCCAGAGATCTGGCAGGCAAATTATGCCCATGGCCTGCTGGGCCCCACCAACCCGGACCCCGACAAGTTCATCTCCGAGCTGGCCGCCGTGGCAGGCGGCACCACGTTCGGCCGCCTGCTGGAGGTGCTGACGGCGCTGACCGCCTCGACGCTGCTGGTCTTCGCCAGCAACACGGCCATCATTGGCGCCTATCACGTGTTTCTGGCGCTCTCACGCATGCGCTTCTTTCCGTCCATTGTGGAGCGGCGCAATAAGTGGCGCGGCACGCCGCATGTCTCAATCCTTCTGGCGACCGTGATCCCCATGCTGGTGCTGGTCGCCGTACAGGGTAACATCACCATCCTGGGCGATATGTACGCCTTCGGCCTCTTGGGCGCCTTCACACTCACCTGTGTCGCACTAGATGTGCTGCGCACGCGCGAGCGCCGCATGGGCATTGTTGCTGATCTGACGGAGCTCGAGCAAGAGGCGCCGCTCCAGCGTGAGCTGGCGGTGGGTGAGCCGGCGGTGAATGGGCGCGGGCGGTTGGGCACTCGTCTGCACCCAGCGATCGTGCGACTGCGGATGCTGCGCCGCGTCTATTTCCGGCGGCGTGCGCGTCTCAGCCGGCGGGCCGGGCCTGTTACCGATTGGGCGAAGCGCGTCTGGCCGGATGTCAAGTACTATCTCGGCCTCCTCACCACGCTGCTTGTCGGCATCGCCTGGGTCACCAACCTGATCGCGAAACCGCTCGCCACGCAATTTGGCGGTGGCGTGACGGTGCTGGGTGTCGCCATTGCCGTCATTCACTATCGGTACCAGATGAACCGCGGCGAGCAGCCGGTCTTCCCAATGGCGGTGTTGCAGCCGATCCTGCGCTCCTTCCTGGTGGTGCTGCGGGCCGGCTCACCCGCTAACGAACAGGTCATCCGCGCCGCCGCGGAGAGCGCGGACGGGCATCCCCTGGTGTTCCTCTTCGAGGGCAAGCCCGAGCAGCGCACGCTGCAGGTCATGCAGTTCAACGATCCGTATTACTACGATGAGGAGGCCCAGCGCACCTTCTCAATGGCGGCGCGTATCAGCAAGCGGCTGGGCGTCACCGAGACGCGGTTCGTGTATCGGATTGGTGGGACACCGGCGGTACTCAGCGCGTGGCGTATCATCCAGCCAGACGAGATCATCGCCGAAGCCTCGGTCGCGAAATCGCTGTCGCGGCTGGTCGCGCCGGAGTACATTCGCTATCAGACGGTGGACGGCATGCGCATTGCACACTACGTTCGGCACCATGTGACGGGCCTGACCCAACCGGGCGCCGGCACGACAGGCGGGCCGAGGAGACTAGGAGGACAGGGGGGACCAGGCGGGCAAGGCGGGCAAGGCGGGCCGGGAGCACCGACGGTACCAGCGGCGCAGGAGCCTGATCGGCGGCCGGCTCCAGTGGATGCTCCCATTCTGCAAGATGCCGGCGTGCGCGCGGCAGCCAACCCCAGCCCGCCGCCCCAACGCGCCAAGACGACACCACCCACAGTGGCCCCACGCAAGCCGCTCGCTAAGCCGCCCGTCAATGCAGCGACCTCCCCGGCATCACGCAAACCGTCTGCGAATGGATCGCCGCCCACAACGCCGCGCGAGCCGACGGCGCAGCTTCCTTCGAGGCCAGGCGGCCAGCAGGCCGCTCCGCATGTGCGACGGCCCGTGACGTCTGGCAAGCGTGCGGCGGCTCCGACCAGGCCGCTGAAACGTGCTGCGCCCACGCCGCGCGCACCAGAGCCACCATCCGCGCCATCCACGAACATCGACGACTACGTGTGGACGGGCACGCAGTTAGTGCGTCGGGACGAGCTGGAGCAGCAGCAGCGTGACGACGCCGAGCAGCGTTAGCTGTGCAGAGACCAGTCATGGGCGTGCTGCGCCCCGCACCGGCCGCGGAGGGAACGGGGCGCGTCGGGTGGGGCGTCGCGGCGCACTACGCGCCGCGGTCCATCCCAAGCAAGTTCGTGACGTGCCAGGTTGCTGTGGAGGGGTCGTCGCCCAGATAGACGCCGTTGATCTTGCGCTGCAGGTCGGGATTGCGCGCGAAGATGGGACCACTGAACGCAAAGATCGGCCGCGGTGACGGCAGGTGCATGATCTCTTTGCCGAGGCGGTTGAGCGAGCGGATGCGCTGCGACGTGGTGACCGCGAGCGCCACGAGCACGGGGCGCTTGAGACGTACTTCGTGGACAAGCTCGCTCGCATCCACATCCTGGCCAAGGAACACCACGCGCAGGCCGGCCCGCCGCCAAAAGACCGCGAGCACCAGCGCCCCGACATCGTTCATCTCGCGCGGGCCGCAGCCGACGATGACCATCGGCGCGTCGAAGTGCTCCGCCGTCTTGTGAAAGATGGCAAAGAGCACGCCACGCACATAGTTCTCGGCGAACCGACGCTCTGAGGTTGTCAGCTGATGGTGCGCCCACATCTCGCCCGCGTGCGAGAGCGCGGGCTGCAACAGACTGATGCAGACCTTTTCGACCGGGAACGCCCCCAGCGCTTCGCTGACGATCTGGTTGGCGGCAAACGTGTCCAGGTTGGCAAAGGCGCGGGTCAACTGGGGGAGGAGGCCGCGCAGCTGCGGGCCGCGCATCGAGGCGCCGGGGCCGATCCAGGGCACGTTGGCCGCGCCTTCGCCGCGCGCCGCCTCCGGCCGAACGCTCGCGCCCACATTCCCGGTCTGCGAGGCACTTGAGGATGGCGGCAGCGGTCCCGAGACCAGATAGGGCGGCAGGGCGGCATAGTTGACCCAGGCCTCGCCAGAGCTTTCTGAGTTCTGTAGCGTGCCCGAGGTATCGCCGCGCTGCGGCGTGGCGTAGGACTCGTGGGGCTGGGACCAAGGCTGGGGTTGCGGCGCACTGGAAGACTGGAGCGGATCCGATGTGCGCAGTGGGCCCGATGCGCGCAGGGGACCAGGCATGCGGAGTGAGCGCGAG
>Ga0070706_100004584_pt1 | contig 13270 bp, 13 predicted proteins | sample KBSK5501metaG_FD_65476 | JGI IMG/M metagenome (GOLD analysis project Ga0070706, IMG submission 65476) | Corn, switchgrass and miscanthus rhizosphere microbial communities from Kellogg Biological Station, Michigan, USA - KBS K5-50-1 metaG | ecosystem: Host-associated > Plants > Roots >...
CATCGCAGCTATTCGGCGCGGCCGCTCAGTGCAGAGCTACTGCAGCTTCTGTTCGCGTGCGCATTGTCGGCGCCGTCCAAGAGCGATTTGCAGCAGGCGGACATCGTACATGTCCGCGACAGTGTGAAGCGCAAAGCGCTTGCCGATCTGATTCCCGATAATCCGTGGGTCCGCAGCGCGCCGGAGTTTCTGGTGTTCTGCGCAAACAACCGGCGCACGCGTCAACTCGCCGCACAGCGCGGCAAGCCGTTCGCCAACGATCATCTCGATGCGTTCATGAACGCCGCGGTCGATGCAGGCATCGTGATGACGACTTTCATTCATGCCGCTGAAGCCGCAGGATTGGGCTGCTGCCCGATCAGCTCGGTTCGCAATCGCGCGCAGGCGGTAAGCGATCTGCTCGGGCTTCCGGATTGGGTATTTCCACTCGCCGGTCTGTGCATCGGCTACCCGGCCGAAGCGGGCACGATCACCTCGCGGCTGCCGCTCGATGTCACGGTGCACGTTGATCATTACGACGAAAGTGGAATTGCGGCCAAGATCGACCGCTACGACCGGCGCCGCGATGCGCGCCAGCCGTATCCGAAACAGCGCGACGTCGAGCGTTACGGCAAAGCAGAGTTCTACGGCTGGTCGGAAGACAAGGCGCGCCAATACGCAGTGCCCCAGCGTGCGGACTTCGGCGCGTTCATCCGCGGCAAGCGCTTCAACCTGACGTAACCGGCGAAATTCTTTTCAGGTAAAAAATGAAACCCAGCAATCTTGTCATCATCATGTCCGACGAGCACAACCCGAAAGTCATGGGTTGCAACGGGCATCCGCTGGTAAAAACACCTAACATCGATGCGCTCGCGGCGGGCGGGACGATGTTCACCAGCGCTTACACGACATGCCCGGTGTGCGTGCCGGCGCGCGCGGCATTCGCGGTCGGCAAGTACGTGCATCAGATCGGCTACTGGGACAATGCCGACGCGTACGAGGGCGCGGTTCCGAGCTGGCACCACCGGCTGCGCAGCCGCGGCCACCGCGTCGTGTCGATCGGCAAACTGCATTTCCGCGGCATTGAGGGCGATGACAACGGCTTTTCCGAAGAAATCATCCCGATGAACATCATCGAGGGCAAGGGCGATTTAATGGGGTTGGTTCGGAACGATCTGCCCGAGCGCGGGCTCGCGTGGAAGATCGCCAAGCTCGCCGGCCCGGGCGAGACGTCGTATACGTTCTACGATCGGGAAATCGCGACGAAAGCACAGATCTGGCTGCGCGAGGAAGCGCCGAAATATCGCGACAAACCGTGGATATTGTTCGTGTCGTTTGTATGCCCGCATTTCCCGCTGATCGCGCCGGCCGAGTTCTACTATCAGTATCCGCTCGACCGGATGCCCGTGCCGAAGCAATATGCGCCGCACGAGCGTCCCGATCATCCTTATTTGCGCGATTACGCGGGCAGTTTCGTCTACGACAGGTTTTTCGATAGCGACAAACTCCGCAAAGCAATCGCCGCGTATTACGGTCTATGCACTTTCCTCGACGATAACATCGGCAAAGTACTGCGCACGCTCGATGCGACCGGGCTTGCCGCAACTACGCGCGTGCTCTATACCTCGGACCATGGAGACAATCTCGGTGCGCGCGGTTTGTGGGGTAAATCGACGATGTACGAGGAAGTCGCGGGCGTACCGCTGATCATCAGCGGCCCCGATATTCCGCGCGGAACGAAAGTCAGCGAGCCGGCGAATCACGTCGACACCTATCCGTTCATTATGGAATGCGCCGGCGAGGACAAGCCCGAGATGTATGACGATCATCCGGGGCACTCGTTATTCAAGCTCGCTGCCGGCGCCAAACCCGATCGCAACGTGCTGACCGAATACCACGGCATGGGCTCGACGACCGGCGCATTCATGATCCGCCACGGCAAGTACAAATACGTGCATTACGTTGCCTACCGGCCGCAGCTGTTCGATCTCGAAGCCGATCCCGAAGAATTACATGATCTCGCCCAGAATCCGGCGTATGCGAATGCCGTCGCTGAATGCCGTACGCGGCTGATGAAAATCTGCGATCCGGCCGAAGTCGACGCGCGCGCAAAAAAACGGCAAGCCGAACTGCTTGCGCAGAACGGCGGGCGCGACGCGGTGATCAAGCGCGGCGACCTGGGTTTCACGCCGCCTCCGGGCTATCCGGTAGTGCTCGGTTGATCGGGGCACATGGCGCCAGCGCGAAATTCATTATCGCCGCTACAGGAGGAAAGATGCGGGCGAGACGACTGATACTGGCATTGGCGAATGCGTGCTGGGCAACGCTCGCTGCCGGCGCAATGCCGGATTATCCGGACAAACCGATTCGCATGCTGGTGCCGTTTGCGCCGGGCGGCAACACCGATATCCTGGCGCGTGCAGTAGCCCAGAAAATGACCGCCAACTGGGGCAAGTCAGTGGTGGTCGACAACCGTCCCGGCGGCAGCGGTGTGATTGCAGCGGACATCGTGGTCAAAGCGGCGCCCGACGGCTATACAGTGTTCGTCGCATCGACAGGTGAAGTCGCAATCAATCCCAGCTTGATCCCCAAGCTGCCGTACAACCCCGAGAAAGATTTTCTGCCCGTTACGCTCGGCACCGTATCGCCACTTTTGGTGGTCGTGCATCCCTCGTCACCCGCCAAAACGATCAAGGAATTGATCGATCTGGCGAAGTCCAAACCCAGGACGCTGTCATATGCATCGGTTGGCACCGGCAGCCCGCAACATCTGTCGGGAGAGCTATTTAAGATATTGACTGGCGCCGATGTCGTGCATGTGCCGTACAAGGGCGGGGCGCCGGCGACCACCGCGCTGCTCGGCAACGAAGTTTCTTTTGGCTTCGTCGGCATGGGTCCGGTGATCCCGCAGGTGAAAAGCGGCCGGCTGCGCGCGCTCGCAATTTCGACCGTAAAGCGTTCGGCGGTGTTGCCGGAGATACCGACGCTTCAGGAAGCCGGCCTTAAGGGTTTCGATACCACGATCTGGTTTGCGTTTTTCGTGCCGGCACGCACGCCTAAAAGCGTGATCGCCGCGCTTAACCGTGAAATCGGGCGGATTTTGCGGCTACCGGACGTAAATGAGCGGCTTACCGGGCTCGGACTCGATGTGGCACCATCGACGCCCGAGGAACTGACGCGTTTTGTAAAGTCCGAGTCGGCCAAGTACCGCAAGATCATCGAGGATTCGGGAACTCGTCTGGAGTGAAGTTGAATACGGCATCCATGGCGGAGACCAGTATGAATCTTATGTACGCAATGCTCACTTTATGCGCAGGCTGGCTGCTTATCATCGCCGGTGGCGCGCCCGCTCAAACGCCATCGGCCGGCAGCTATCCGACCAAGGCGGTGAGACTCGTGGTTCCGTTCTCTCCCGGCGGCGCTACCGATCTCACGGCGCGCCTGATGGCGCAAAAAATGTCGGAGGCGTGGAAGCAGACGGTCGTGGTCGACAACCGTCCGGGCGCGAGCGGCATGATAGGCGCAGATCTGGTCGCGAAAAGCGCTCCCGACGGCTACACGGTGCTGGTGTCCTCGACACAGGAGATCGCAATCAACCAGCACGTGTTCAGCAAAATGGCGTACAACCCGCAAAAGGACTTCGCGCCGGTCACCCTCGCCGCGACCACGCCGCTCGTGCTGGTCGTGCCTCCTTCGCTCCCCGTAAAGTCAGTGAAAGAGCTGATCGCGCTGGCGCGGGCGCGTCCGGCACAGCTAACTTTTGCCTCCCCCGGCACCGGCAGCGTGCAGCATCTTTCCGGCGAACTGCTGAAGACGACCGAGAAGATCGACATCGTGCACGTGCCGTACAAGGGCGCGGGACAGGTGATGCCCGATCTCATCGGCGGTCAGGTGTTGATGTTCTTCTCCGGCATGCCGCCGGCGATGCCGCAAGTGCGCGCGGGCAAGCTGCGTGCGCTGACAGTGACGACGACCACGCGCTCGCCCGCGGCCCCAGAAATTCCGACGATGATCGAGGCCGGCGTTCCGGGATTCGATATCAGCAACTGGTTCGGAGTATTCGTGTCCGCGGGTACGCCGAAGGATATCATCACGAAGCTCAACGCCGAGATGGTGCACGCGCTCAGGCAGCCCGACGTCAAGGAGAAACTTTCCGGCCAGGGCGCAGAAGCAGTGGGCAACACGCCGGACGAGCTCGAGCGTTTCGTCCGCGCGGAAACGGCGAAGTATTCGCAACTCGTGAAAGCTTCCGGCGTGCGGGCCGATTGAAAGACTGGTGAGTGAAACCATGGAATTGACGGCGGAAGAGCAGGCGATGGTCGACGGCGCGCTCGGGGTGCCGGTGCAGCGCGCAATCGAATTGCAGATCGAGGTCGGCAGGTTCTACGATGCGAAGCGTTTCGTGCCTGTTACCAACGTGCACATGATGGGCGACATTGAAGTCATGGGCGATGGCGGACTGGAACACTTGCGCTGCCTTGCCGAACAGCATGCGCGCTGCGTGGTCAACATCACGACCAACGCCCGCTGCTTTGATTTCGCCCATGTCGACTCGCTCAAACAGGACCAGCGCGAGGCTGAAAAAGAGCTGCAATTGATCGGTTATTTGAAGCGCATGAACGTGATGACCACCGATACCTGCATCAACTACCAGACGCTGTATCAGCCGCACCTGGGCGAGCACGTCGCGTGGGGCGACACCGGCACCGTGATCTGGGCCAACTCGGTGTGCGGCGCGCGCAGCAATTTCGAATCCGGTCCCGCCGCGATGGCGGCGGCGATGACCCAGCGCGTGCCCGAATACGGCTTTCATCTCGATTGCCATCGCAAAGGCACGTTCGTGGTCGACGTGCAGGCCGAGCTTGACGACCTTGCCGAGTGGGGCGCACTCGCAAAGCTCGTCGGCGAATCGCACCAAAGCTATTTTGCGGTGCCGGTATTTACCGGTATCAACCGCGCGCCGAGTGCCGACGAATTGAAACACCTCGGTGCTTCGCTCGCGAGCTATGGCTCGATGGCGATGTTTCATATGGTCGGATTCACGCCCGAAGCACCGACGCTGGAAGCCGCACTGGGCGGAAACCGGCCGGTCGAGACGATGACAATCGGTAATGCGGATATCGAGCGGGTATTCGCGAGTTACCGAAACCCGAGTGGCAGCTGCAACTTTGTGGTGTTTTCCGGACCGCAGCTTTCACTATTCGAGATGAAGTATCTTGCCGGACTGTTTGACGGCCGAAAAGTGTGCGGCGGAACGACCGTGTTCGCAACCACGAATAACGGCGTACTGTCCGCCGCGCGCAAGCTGGGATACGCGCGGCAGCTCGAGGATGCCGGGGTGACGATACTCGAAGGCGTGTGCGTGTACATTTTGCAGAATCTCACGCAGATGCGCGCGGCGAACGGCTGGACCAACATGATCTCGAATTCAGCCAAGATCGTGAATACGATTACCGCGCACAAGTTTAATACCATCCTGCGCCGTACGCGCGATTGCGTGGATATCGCCTGCACGGGAGCATTCAGATGAGCACACCCTTGCTGACGTTTACGGTCGATCGCGCGTTCGGTCCAGTGGCCGAAGGCGAGGCGGTCGTGTCGGGCGAGGGCTTTTCCCCGCGCTACGATCTCGACCGTTGGACCGGCGTCATCACCAAACCCGGTCACCCGCTCGAAGGCGTGAATATTCGCGATAAAATACTCTTTTTCCCGACGGCTAAAGGCGGGATCGCCGCAGGCTGGGCGTTCTACGACATCAAAGTCAAAGGCATTGCGCCGAAAGCGCTGGTGTTCGGGGTGACCAATCCGGTGATGGTGCAGGGCGCGGTGTTTGCCAATCTGACGATCACCGAAGGTTGGCCGTGCGATCTGCGCGAATGCATCAAGACGGGTGACACGGTGCGCGTGACTCCGGCCGCCAAGACCATTGAGTTACTCGCAAGAAAATGAAGACACAGTGTGAGACAACGTGCATCGGGAACGCGCCTCTGCGTGAGGAAGTAAAAACGTGACCGCCATTCAAACGAAGTTTAATCTCGCGTTCATCGGTCTGGGCGTGATGGGTCATCCAATGGCGGGTCACCTTGCGCGCGCCGGCCACCACGTTACGGTCTACAACCGCACCCATGCCAAGGCCGAAAAGTGGGTCGAACAATACGGCGGGCGCTTGGCATCGACGCCGCGCGCGGCGGCACAGGACGCGCAGATCGTGTTTTCGTGCGTCGGCAACGACAGCGACCTGCGCCAGGTCACACTCGGACCGGACGGCGCGTTCGCGGGAACCCAGCGCGGCGCGATCTACGCCGATCACTCGACGGTATCGGCCGGGGTCTCGCGCGAGCTCGAGCAGGCAGCGCGCGCTGCGGGCTTCAGTTATCTCGATGCCCCGGTTTCGGGCGGGCAGGCCGGCGCCGAGAAAGGCATACTCACGATCATGGTCGGCGGCGACGCGCGCGCGTTCGCGACGGCGCAGCCGGTCATGGCGCATTACGGCCGGGCGGTCACGCTGATGGGACCCGCCGGATGCGGCCAGCTTACCAAGATGGTCAATCAGATCACCATCGTCGGGCTGGTGCAGGCGCTCGCCGAGGGGTTGAATTTCGCCATGCGCGCGGGCCTCGATGCGAAACAGGTGGTGGAAGTCATATCGAAAGGCGCGGCGCAATCGTGGCAGCTCGAAAACCGCGGCCCGACCATGATCGATGACCAATTCAATTTCGGCTTTGCAGTCGACTGGATGCGCAAGGATCTCCAGATCTGCCTCGACGAAGCGCGCCGCAACGGCGCGCTGCTGCCGATCACGGCGATTGTCGAGCAGTGGTATGGCAAGCTGCAGGAAAAGGGCCACGGCCGGCTCGATTCGTCGAGCCTGATGAAACTGCTGACGGAAAAATAACATCGGTATCCGACGGCAACCATTGCCGACCACCGCAATTATTTGCGGCAACTCACCGGGAGATATCGCGCATTGACGTCATCGCTGCTGCAGGTCCAGATGATGCTGCCGTTGTCTTTCTTGGGCACGAACAGGATGGATTTCCCCTCCAACGGCGAAATCGCCAAAAATACCTGAACCACGCCGTTGCGCGGGTCCACGCTTACGCTTTGGGCCTCACGGGAAACCGGATCAGACATACCCGCCTCCTTGAGATCACGGGGCAAGACGTTGTTCCGGAGATAGAAGTCCTCCACCGCGCGTGTCGCCTGTCGTCCAATTATTACGGCCCCGGCCACACGGGCGCGCACGGTGTAATCCTGGTAAGCGGGCAGAGCAACCGCCGCTATGATACCGATCGGGACTATGCACGCCGCCAGAACGATCAGGACGATCGCCCATACCGGCATCGGTGCCGCAGAAGCGCCGCGCTGGATATCTGCCCCCGTCGCATCACGGACGACGACCAGGCATCCTGCCACCATGTCATGTAACGCCTGTTTCCTGGCGGTGAACCCCGCCATCAGGTAGCCGATCATCAGGATCAATCCGGAAAGAATCTTGGCGAAATTGCGGCCCGTAGCGCGGGCAAACGAGATGTGGCCGCCCTCCAAGTTCACCACGCGGATGCCCAGCGCGATTTTGCCGAGCGTCGCCTGCTTGCGCGAACTCTCCATGATTGCGAAATAAAGCCACCAGACCAGAAGCCCAGCGATGGCCCCGAGCGCTTCTGCGATCTTTTTGTCAGGAGGCGTGACACTCATACCATAGATGAAGCCGACGATACCGCCTGCTACCAAGCCGAGCACCATCACGATGAGGTAATCCAAGATGAATGCCGCGAAACGCTTCCAGAAGCCGGCGTAAGCGTCTGTTACAGCGACCGCTGCCGCAACGGAGGGAATAGCGACGTGGGAGATCGGAAGTTGCGAGCCGCACTTCACGCAGAACCGCGCGTTATCGTCGTTCTGTTGACCACATTTTGGACAATGCATGATCTCCCTCTTGGTCTCCCCTGAGCGCACGCCACAGGTTATGCTGCTGGCATCCGATCCGCAAGCACGAGATATACTTGGAAATGATTCTGTGGAGGCCGCCGTTCCCAACCGGTTTGGAGGCACACAACGCAAAGGGAAATAGCTAATGAAAGATCGTGGAGACAGTTTTTATAAGGCACTTTCGTCGGACGACAAGAAACTCGTCCACGCTGCGTACACCCGGACAAACAATCAGATGCTAAAGACGGTGGGGCCCAACTTTCGGGCTTTGCCTCCGAAGGATCAATTCATTCTCATCGCCGTTACGTTGCGTTCCATGCTAACTGCCGCGGTCATCTCGGTATCGCGCAGTCATGATGTGTCCTAAAACCCGCGCTGTGGCTGCGCAGCTGGCGCGCGTCGGAATCGACGCTCAACAGCATCACGACGAGAGCGCAAACAATCAGCCCGCTAATGCGACGCACAATTTTGATAATCGAACAACGTCCGGTCTTGACTTGCGCCATGTTGACCCCCTTGAACGGCTACAGATCAGCCGACGCTGCACCCAACGCGAGATCAATCCGATTTGATTTCTGCGTCTTCGCGTTACCACTATCAACAACGCCGAACTCTCCCCGATGGACTATGCCAAGTAGGCTCACACCCGTATACGTGAATTACAAAGCGTTACATCACTTTCGCCAACCTTACGCGCGGACCGAATTACAAAATCGTAATTGTCCTTAGCACCCCCTTCGATTTACTCGATTTTTACCCCTGCCGTTCGCACGACCTTACCCCATTTGGCGATGTCGGCCTTGACGCGCTCGGCAAGCACCTCCGGCGAGCCGCCGCCAGGAACGCCGCCCTGCGAGAGCAGCCGCTCTTTGACGTCCTGCGTCGCAAGCGCTTTCTGCGCTTCGGCGTTGAACTTCAGAATAATTTCGCGCGGCGTGCCTGCGGGCATCATGATCCCGAACCAGCTGTCGGCCTCGAATCCTTTGAGCGACTCGTTAATCGCCGGTACGTCCGGTAGCACCGGCGAACGCTTGCTCGAGGCAACGCCGATTGCGCGCAGCCGTCCACTCTTTATATGCGGCAGCGAGGAAGGAATGCTGTCGAAGAACAATTGCACGTTGCCCGGGATCAAATCGGAGAGCCCCGGCGCGCTGCCTTTATATGGCACGTGCAGCGCCGTGAAGCCGCCCATCTGCTTCAACATCTCCTGCTCGAGATGCGAGAGCGTGCCCTGGCCTTGCGAGGCAAACGCGAGTTCACCGGGACGCGCCTTGCCGATCGCGATGACCTCCTTCACGTTTTTCGCCGGCAGCGACGGATGAACAACCAGAATGTGCGGCACGTTGCCGGCGAGCACGACCGGCGCGAGATCGCGCTGGAGGTCGTAGCCGAGCTTGGTGTACGTGCTCATGCCGATAGCGTTGGTCGTCACCGCTGACATCACCGCTGTGTATCCATCGGGTGCGGCCTTGGCAGCCATTTCGACGCCGAAGTTGCCGCCGACGCCTGGACGGTTGTCGACGATGATCGTCTGACCCCACGCCTCGGTGAGTTTCTGGCCGAGCGTGCGCGTAAGCAGATCCGCCGCGCCCACGGGCGGAAACGGGACGATGATTCGAACCGGCTTGGTTGGATAGCTCTGGCCGACGGCACCCGCAGCGGCGAGTGCGAAACAAATCGCGACAACTTGTGCAAACCTCTTTCTCATGATCAGCTTCCTCAACTGTGATTAGGAACGGCGTGCGATTTCAAGCGTTACCATATCCCATCGCCACGGCCCGTGCCACATACGCCCTAAAACGGACGCCACGGTGCCGAAACAGTGCAACTGACGTAAACTCGCTTTCAAACAGTACGAAGGAGTCTAAGAGTGGCTTTCGACCTTGTTATGCGCAACGCTCGGCTCGTCAATGGCAATGGCGCAACAGTCGATATCGCGGTCGGCGACGGACGCATCGCGGCAATCGCGCCGCGCATCCCGGGCGGCGGCGCGAGCGTGGATGCCGGCGGGCGGCTCGTATCGCCGGCGCTGGTGGAGTGCCATTTTCATCTCGACAAATCCCGCATCCTCGACCGCGTCGCACCGCTCGCGGATCGGCGCGCGACCGACTACATGGCGCGCACTGCCGCGGTAAAGCACACGTTCACGGTCGAAGACGTGTACGCGCGAGCGCGTGCGACGCTCGAGCAATGCCTGCTGAACGGCGTCGGCCACATGCGCACCCACATCGAGGTGGACCCCAACGTGGGCCTGCGCGGCTTCGACGCGATCGAGCGTCTCGCAAAGGATTACGCGTGGGGCATAGACCTGCAATTGTGTGTCTTCCTGCAGGAAGGGTGGACCAATGTTCCGGGCGCGGAGGCCATCGTGCGCGAAGCGCTCAAGCGGGGGGCCCATGCGGTCGGCGGCGCGCCGCGCTATGACACTGACGGCCCCGCGCAGATCCGGCGCATCTTCGTCCTCGCGAAGGAGTTCGATGTCGACGTCGACATCCATCTCGACGGCGGCTACACGACCCACGATATGGACATCCATCAAGTATGTGAACTCACGGACGAGATGGGCTGGGGCGGGCGTGTTGCGATCGGACATGGCAACAAGTATTCGTGTCTGCCGGCGCCGGAGCTCGAAGCGCTCGGGCGTCGGCTCGCGAAATCCGGCGTCGCCGTGGCTGTGCTGCCGACGACGGATCTCTTCACCAGCGGGCGTCATTTGGAGCACAGCGTCATCCGTGGCATCGCGGACGCCAACGCCCTCATCGCACAGGGCGCAAACTGCGCGATCTCGACCAACAACGTGTTGAATCCGTTCACGCCGTACGGTGACTGCTCGCTGGTGCGCATCGCCAACCTGTATGCAAACGTCGTGCAGCGCGGCACCGCTAAGGACCTCGCTGAATGCTTCGCGATGATTTCCGAGCGGCCCGCACGCATCATGGGCAGAAAGGACTACGGCATCGCCGTCGGCAATTACGCCGACCTCATCGTGTGGAATGCGAAAACGACGGACGAAATCATCGCGACGGTTGCGCCACCGCTAATCGGCTATAAGCGCGGCCGGCGCGTGTTTACGCGCGAGACGCCTGTCCTGCACAGCCCCGCATTGGCCTAAACGAGAGCTTCGCTTATTGACGAAAGCGTAGGGTGCGTCCGTGGTCTGATGAACTGCTAATCGAGAAGTGATAAATCTGCGCAGAGCCGGTATTGCAAACCACGACACAAAGTTGCAACATTTGTTTGCCTGCTGGATAGAGTGGCAAGAGAACAAGCGGGACAGCGTATGCTTGATGTGAGATTGCAAAGAAAGCCGCTTTGACACGCCCGGCTAAACGTGACAAGACAGGAGAATCAAACATGAAACGACTGATGATCGCGCTGTTACTGATGGTACCGCTGCAAGGATATGCACAACAGAATGCTCCGGCATGGGCTGCGCAGCAATGTGACCGAAGCTTTGCGCGCGGCACTCCCGAGCACAACCAGTGCATGATGCAAAGTCTTGGGGCCGGCATGCAGGGTGGAGGTGCGATCATCGGTCCTGACGCATACAACGCACCGGCGCCAGGAGCGCTTCCCCCGCCTCCACATGTGCCCTCGGCTAGGCAAATGGATTTTGCCTGCATGCAGAACTGCACACGGTACAACTATTCTCTCCAGTATTGTCAGGCGCGATGCTCTTATTGAACCCGGTCGATTTGACTGAAAAATAATGGCCGAGATCACTCCGATTCCGTCCGCAACGGTGACGCTGGTGCGTGATGCAGCCGGCGGGCTCGAAGTGTTGATGATGCAACGCAATTTCAACTCGGGCTTTGTGCCGGGCGCTTTTGTGTTTCCCGGCGGTGCGCTCGATGACGAAGACAGCACTGCCGATGCGTACGCACTGTGCGCCGGTCTGACCGACGTTGAGGCGAGCCGCGCGCTCGGCATCGCGCAGGGCGGGCTCGCCTACTGGGCGGCTGCGATTCGCGAGTCGTTCGAGGAGGCGGGGCTATTGATCGCATACGAGGCGCAGGGACGCATGATCGCGCTCGATCAGCACGAAGTGGCCGAGCGCTTCCGGCTGCACCGCCACGCGCTGAATGCAGGCGAGCGCGGTCTGCTCGATATCCTGCGCGCTGAAAAACTCATGCTCGCCGCCGATCAACTCGTCTATTTCGGCCATTGGATCACGCCGGTGTCGGCGCCGCGCCGTTACGATACGCGGTTTTTCGCAGCGATCGCGCCGCCGGCGCAGGAGCCGCTGCATGATAACTTTGAAACCATCAGCCATGTTTGGGTGCGGCCGGCCGCGGCGCTCGACCGTCACCGCAACGATGATTTCAAAATGCGCTTCCCGACGGCACGTACGCTCGAGGAGTTTGCCGCTTATGACTCGGTGGACGCACTGATGAAGGCGATGCGCGCCAAGCGCGACATCGTCGTTGCGTTGCCGCACCTCACGAAGGACGGCAAGCATCTGCTGGTGGGCGAGCCGGGTTACGATGAGGCGATTGCGCGCGAACAGCGGGGCCAATGGAAAATCTGAAACCGATCGTGCCGGGAGAGGTGGCGCAGCTCTCGGAACGGATACGGCGCGTTACTGCGCCGAATCCGGGCATGATGACGGGACCGGGCACGAATACTTATATTATCGGCGGCGATGCGCTGGCATTGATCGACCCGGGTCCCGCGAGCGCAGCGCACTTTGAAGCGATGCGCGCCGCCGTGGGCGAGCGGCTGCGCTGGATCCTGTGCACTCATACTCACCTCGATCACTCGCCCGGTGCACGCGCGCTCAAGCACGCGACCGGTGCCGAAGTGATCGGCATGCGCGCGCCGCAACACGGCAGTCAGGATGCTGCGTTTGCGCCCGATCGCGTGTTCAAGCACGGTGACGTGCTTGACGGCGGCGATTTCAAGCTTCGCGCGGTCCACACGCCGGGACATGCGTCGAACCATTTATGCTATCTGCTCGAACCGGAAAAGCTGCTTTTCACCGGCGATCACGTGATGCAGGGATCGACCGTCGTGATCGCACCGCCCGACGGCGACATGGTTGCGTATTTCGAGTCGTTACACGCGCTGCTTGCGCTCGATCTCGCGCGCATCGCGCCGGGACACGGTCATCCGATCGATGAGCCGCACGACGAAGCACGGCGCCTGATCGCGCACCGCTTAAAGCGCGAGCAGAAGGTGATTGCCGCGCTTAGCAAGAATCCGGCGACGCTCGACGAGCTTGTGACTATCGTTTATTCCGATACGCCGCAGCGGCTGCACCAGGTCGCGCGCCGCTCGCTGCACGCGCATCTGATCAAGCTTGCGCGCGAAGCTAAAGCGGTTGAATCGAATGAACGCTGGCAATTGCGCGGCTGAGGCG
>Ga0070706_100004586_pt1 | contig 13268 bp, 8 predicted proteins | sample KBSK5501metaG_FD_65476 | JGI IMG/M metagenome (GOLD analysis project Ga0070706, IMG submission 65476) | Corn, switchgrass and miscanthus rhizosphere microbial communities from Kellogg Biological Station, Michigan, USA - KBS K5-50-1 metaG | ecosystem: Host-associated > Plants > Roots >...
CTATTCGGCTTCTCCTATCGGAAAAAGAGACCGCCTGGCGGAATCCGCCAGGCGGTCGGACGTGATTTTGTTTATTACTAACTGTTAGTCCCAGTCTCCATGATGCCAGCGATGCCAACGATGGTAGTACCCATATCGATGATTGTAGTGATGATGCCGCCAATACCATGGACGGTAGTATCCGTAGTAATATGGGTAGTCGTAACCATAATAACCGGTATCGTAATAGTACGGATCGTATGGATAGTATCCTGGCACCCCAATGCCCACCGAGACGTGAACGCGGGCCTGCGCCGGTTGCGGAGCAAAAGCAACCAATCCCAAGGCGACCAGCGGGAGTAATAAGAACTTCTTCATAATGTAGCTTACCTCTCTTCTTCTGTAGTTGAGCAGGAACCTTGCCAACTGATCCTTTTCCTGCTCACCGCCCGAAATCGGATCTCTCTGCCGAGACGGGTGAGACGAGTGGTTCTATAACCTTAGACGCGAGTGACCCGTGCCGAATTCGGCGGATCGAGCAAAATTCACTGCAGAATGCAATGGCGGATGCTTTTTTGGGCGGTACGCCATCCAGGTCGACTCCGAAGCCGGCGTCGAGCTGGAAGTTCAACATTGGCTTCTGGTACGGAAACAGCTCGCGCTCACCGGCGTTGCCCGCGAATAGCCCCCTACAAACGAAAGAGCCCGAGCCTTATCGGCTCGGGCTCGGATTAAAAGACAGCCGTTACAGCCTTATTGCGCTGCTGGTGACGGCGATGCAGCTGGGCTAGCCATTGGGCCTTCCTTCTTAGCCGCACGATGATGACGGTGGCTAGAGGCTTTATGGCTGCGATGCTTCTTGCCCGAAGTTCCCTTCTTCGCTGCACCCTCAGCCGGTGAGGCGGCTGGAGAAGCTGCTTCGCCTGCAGCAGGAGTCGGGGCCGGGGTAGCAGCAGCTTGGGCGTATACGCTCGATTGAGCAATCGCACCGAGACCGACCACTGCTGCCAATAGGAGAATGCGTTTCGACATAATAATATCAGGTTGTTGTTATCAAGACGTATCTTTAACTCATTGATGGGTTTTCGAACTGCGCTGTCGACGACACCCGCCTCGGCGGGTCGCCCTCGTAAGCAGCAGCAAAAGCACTGGATCTCGCTATGGCCAGGAAACTACCCGTCATAGATTGGTTTCCAGTGGAGGCTTATCCGTAATACTTTTTCGTACGTTACCTCATCAAGCTGAACCCTCGGAGAGGGCTGAAGTTTCAAAGAAAATGTTATTATCGAGCGAAACATCGGTCCAAGAAACGAGCGAGCCCGAGCGATCGCTCGGGCTCAGTCTAAGATTCGCTGCTAATAGCGGCGATTTCGGGATTTTGAAAGCTACGAGGCTTTCGGAGAAGCTTCTTTCTTCGCCGGTTTCTTTGCCTTATGAGTCGTGTGCTTTGCGGCCTTCTTTGTTGAAGTTTTTGCCTCAGTGGTAGCGGCAGCCGGGCTAGGAGCGGCCGCTGCTTTCTTTTCCTGTGCGTAAATGCTGGGTTGAGCGAGCAAGCCAACGCCAAGAACCGCTGCTATAAGGAGAATGCGTTTTGTCATAGTATGTTGTTACCAAGAAGTATTGCTTTTCTTACAGATGTGTTCGAACTGCGCTGTCGAAGACATTCCGCCACCAGGCGGACCGCCCCTCGTAAGCAACAGCAAGCACCGAATCCAAACCAGAACCAGGAAACCGCCCGGCCATAGAATATCTCCAGTGGAGGCAGTCCGTAATACTTCTAGTACGTGACCTCACAAGCTGAACCCCTTGGGAGAAGCTAAGTTTCGAAATTTTTTTAAGCTACTGGGCAGGCAGCACCCTGCACCAGACCCGAGTTATCTTAAAATTTCTAAGAGAATACGCGCTCCGGCACCTTGAAGCAGGTGCTATGCGATTCCAAAAGGAGGCGAAAGGCGGCTTTGGAATCCGGTTGAAAATATAGCAGGGGCAGCAGACCTCTAGAGATCCTATGCTGGAACGTCCTAGACCATCTCTTGGTGTTTGTTATTACCCCGAACAATGGCCGGAAGAACAATGGGAAGGCGACTTTGGCGATATGCACGATGCAGGGATCCGTTTTGTCCGGATCGGGGAGTTTGCATGGAGCAGACTGGAACCCGATCCGGGCGCCTACCAGTTCGACTGGATGAAACGGGTACTAGACCTGGCAAACGCTAAAGGCTTGTCCATTGTGCTGGGTACGCCCAGCGCGACTCCACCGAAATGGCTGGTGGAGCAGATGCCGGATATGCTGGCCGTCGACGCGCAGGGCCGGCAGCGTAAATCCGGATCGCGACGGCATTACTGCTTTTCGCATTCAGGCTATCGAAACGAGTGTGCACGTATCATTCAGAAGCTGGCAGAGGAATTTGGAGCCCATCCTGCTGTCGCTGCCTGGCAGACAGACAACGAGTACGGTTGTCACGACACGGTTCTGAGCTATTCAAATGCTGCGCTGATTGCGTTCCGAACATGGCTTCGACTGAAATACAAGACCATTGCGGCCCTGAACAAACGCTGGGGCAACGCCTTCTGGAGCCTGGAATATCGAGAATTCGATGAGGTCGATCTTCCCAATCTAACGGTCACGGAACCGAACCCATCTCATCAACTCGATTTTCGCAGATTTTCTTCGGACCAAGTTATGGCTTTTAATCGAGTCCAGACCGACATAATCCGCCGCTGGTCTCCGGGTCGCCCGATTTTACACAATTTCATGGGAAGCTCTCTCGACTTTGACCATTTCTCTTTGGCGCGGGACCTCGATATCGCTGGCTGGGATTCCTACCCGCTTGGTTTTCTCAGCAGGCTTCCGGTTTCGGCGCAGCACAAAACACGCTACCTTCGGGCAGGCGACCCGGATTTTTGCGCTTTCCATCACGATTTATATCGCGGCTGCTGTCGCGGCAGATGGTGGATCATGGAGCAACAGCCGGGGCCAGTGAACTGGGCTCAATACAATCCTGCGCCGCACGCCGGAATGGTCCGGCTCTGGTCACTCGAAGCCTTTGCCCACGGAGCCGAAGTTGTCAGCTATTTCAGATGGCGGCAAGCCTTGTTCGCTCAAGAGCAGATGCACGCCGGATTGAATCGGCCGGACGGAACACCGGATATGGGCCTTTCGGAAGTTCGCCAAGTCGCAACCGAGCTGGAGCAGCTTTCATCGATCAAACTGGAGCAGGCACCGGCGGCGCTGATCTTTGACTATGAAGCGGCATGGACACTCGAAATTCAACCTCATACCGAAGAGTACGTGTATCTGGGGGTCGCTCTCAGCTTCTATCGAGCGTTAAGGCGAATCGGATTGAATGTTGATGTGATACCGCAGGAAAGCTCACTCGACGGGTACAAACTCATCGTTATCCCGTCGCTGCCGATTCTGGATCCAGACCTAGTTAAACGCTTGAAGGATTTCGGCGGAGAGATCCTCATTGCTCCTCGGACATGTTCCAAAACTGAAGATTTTCAAATTCCGTCCAATCTCCCGCCTGGGCCCCTACAACAATTGATTCCAATCAAGGTGCAACGGGTCGAGTCGCTGCCGAGTTTTGCTCCAGAACGTCTGACCTGGAAGTCGTCCGGCTACGAAGTGGGATTGTGGTTTGAACATGTCGAAACCGAAATTGAGCCGTTCATCGCGCTACCGAGCGGAGAGGGCGTGGCGTTCCGTAAGGGAACCTACACGTACCTTGCGGCGCTGCCGAGTCAGGAGCTATTGGACGCTATCGTGGCGGAATTAGCAGACGAAGCACAGCTGGAAACGGTGCAACTCCCTAAAGGCGTGCGAACTCGGCGCTGCCGTGACGTCCAATTTTTCTTTAATTACAATCCGGAACCGGCGACGTTGCATCTTCCGGCAAGAACGGAGTTTTTGCTAGGCTCGCGGGAGATGCCGGTGGCAGGGGTAACGGTAGTGCGGACAACGGGCGCGAATAGGTAAGTTCGGAATCTTGGAGGTGGCAGCCGCACGAGGTCGCGCTGAAGCGCGACCCTACCGGCCATGGGCTACGATCACACGGTTTGCGCGCAATATTGCTTACCAGATCTGGACCCGGTCTTTGGCGGGGCGCACCATGGGGCTTTTGTCTGGTACTTGAAACGCGTGTGCGAATTCTGAAAGATTGCTCAGCGGGCCGTTCACTCGGAACTGGCCTGGGCTATGAGGATCAACCTGCAGACGGAGCCGCTTCGCTTCGGGCCGTGTGTTATTCCTCCAAATCTGCGCCCAGGATAAGAAGAAGCGTTGTTCCGGAGTAAACCCATCGATCTTTTGAGTCCGTTCCGCAGCAGGTTTGCGCTGGAGCGCCTTTTCTAACGCAGCATAAGCGAGTTTAACACCTCCCAAGTCGGCGATGTTCTCGCCTTCGGTCAATTCGCCATTGATATGCAAATCATCGATCGCGACGTAAATATTGAACTGTTCGACGATTTTCTTGCCGCGTTCCTGGAACCGTTTTTCGTCAGCGGCGGTCCACCAATTCTTCATGTTGCCCTGAGGATCGTACTTACGTCCCTGGTCATCGAAGCCATGAGTCATTTCGTGGCCGATAACAGCACCGATTCCACCGTAATTGACCGCGTCATCAGCGTTGGCATCAAAGAACGGAGGCTGCAGAATACCTGCAGGGAATACAATCTCATTACGCTGAGGACTGTAATAGGCGTTTACGGTAGGCGGGCTCATGCCCCACTCGGTTTTGTCTACAGGCTTTCCGATTCTTGCTAGCCTGCGTTTCAGCTCGAATGTTTCCGCAGCCAGAACATTCAGCACGTACGGCTGATCCTTGATCTCCAGTGAAGAATAATCGCGCCACTTATCGGGATAACCGATCTTAACACCAAACGCGTCCAGCTTCTTAAGCGCGGCTGCTCGTGTCTGCGGACCCATCCATTCCAGTTTCTGAATTCTGTCCCGAAGCGCGCTCTTCAAATCATTGATCATTGCGAGTGCGCGCTGCTTGGCTTCGGGAGGAAAATGTTTCTCGACATACAACTGGCCTAGAGCCTCGCCAGCGCTTTGATCAATCTGCCGCAGAACTCTCTTCCAACGCGGCTGATTCTCTTTTGTGCCCAGCAAAGCCTGTTGATAGAACGCGAAATCCTCATCGACAAATGGAGCGCTCAAATATCGAGCGACTGAATGGAGCAGATGCCACTGGAAATATGCTTTCCAAGTGTCAATCGGCGTGCTTGCGATGAGCTCGCCGGTTCGTTTCACGAAATCAGGCTGGCCGACATCGGTCTGCGCCATCTGCTCCTTCGATAGCTCGAGGCCATCAAGGTAAGCCGACCAATCGAGATCGGTGGCAAGCTTTTGCACATCGGCAAATGCAAGTTTGTGATAATTGCTCTCGGGATCCCGCAACTCCGTTGGGCTTTTCGATGCTTTGGCCAGTTCTGTTTCCAAAGCGAGAATTTGCTTTGCCTTCTCGGTCGCGACGGCCGCTGTGTCGCCCAGCAGTTGGAGCATTTTACTTACGTGCTCGACGTATTGATCGCGCAGCTTTTTGAAGCGCTCATCGTCCTTCAAATAGTAATCACGCTCAGGAAGTCCCAACCCGCCTTGGCCCAACTGCGCGATCTGGTTCTTTGTATCCCTCTCATCCAAGTCGCCGGTAATGCCGAACAAAGCGTCAACGCCTAAAGCATGTAGATGGCCAAGAGCAGCAGAAACGCCTTTTGCATCGCTGATTTTTTGGATTGCGTCGAGCTCCAGCCGCAATGGTTTCGCACCTTCAGCGTTAACTTGTTCCTCGTTCATTCCACTCAGATAGAACTGCCCAACCAGTTGCCGAATTTTGTCGTTCGAGGCCTCTCCTTTCCTGACGGTGCCAGCCGTCTCCTCCAAAATTTCGTGGAGCGACGCCAGATTTCGTTCAAACAGTTCCTGAAACGATCCCCATTGGCTGTACTCGGCTGGAATTGGATGTTCTTTCACCCAGCCTCCATTGGCGTACTGATAAAAGTCCACACCCGGCTGAGTAGTGGCGTCCATGTTCTTTGGATCAATCGCGGGCGCACCAGCAGAATACGCTGAAAGAGGTATCATGAGGAGGAACGGTAACCCGAGAACCGGGAAGTCAACTAGACGCATGGCGGATGCTAGACGCGGGTTGCAACGCCGTCAACGCCGTCACCGCCGACATCGCCGGCAACAGAAGAAACCTGCGAACGAACAGGCACTGACGTTGGCGGCGATGATGGCACTGTCGGCGATGTCGGCGTTTATGTTACCAGATATTCACTCGCTGAGCAGGAGGGCGAACCATTGGGCTACTATCCGGCACCTGAAACGCGCGGGCGAACTCGGGCAGATTACTTAACGGTCCATTCCCGCGAAATTTGCCTGGGCTGTGTGGGTCAACTTTGATCAGAAGCTTCGCGTATTCGGGACGAATGTTGTTTCTCCAGATCTGGGAAAATGACAGGAAAAATCGTTGTTCCGGTGTAAAGCCGTCGATTTTCTCGCTGCGTTGGTCGGCTGGTTTTCGCTGCAACGCTTCTTCAAGCGCCACGTAGGCGATTTTCACTCCTCCTAGATCCGCAATATTCTCGCCCTCGGTAAGCTTGCCATTCACGTGCAAGTTATCGATCACGACATAGTTGTTGAATTGATCCACGATCTTTTTGCCACGTTCTTCGAACCGTTTTTCGTCGGCAGGCGTCCACCAATTCTTGATATTCCCTTGAGGGTCGTATTTGCGGCCTTCATCATCGAAGCCATGGGTCATTTCGTGTCCAATCACCGCCCCAATTCCGCCATAGTTAACGGCGTCGTCGGCATTAGCATCAAAGAAAGGTGGTTGAAGAATTCCAGCGGGGAAAGAGATCTCGTTCCGTTGCGGAGTATACTCGGCATTGACAGTTGGCGGGCTCATCCCCCACTCGGTCTTATCGACCGGTTTGCCGATCTTCGCGAACTGGCGCTTCGCCTCAAAAGCTGAGGCGGCAAGATCATTTAATATGTAAGGCTGGGCCTTGATCTCCAGACCCGAGTAATCTCGCCATTTGTCGGGGTAGCCGATCTTGACGCCGAACGCGTCGAGCTTCTTCAAAGCGGCTGCGCGAGTTGCTGGCCCCATCCAATCTAGCTTTTCAATTCTTTCTCTGAGGGATTGCTTGAGGTCGTTGACCATCGCCAGAGCGCGCTGTTTTGCTTCGGGCGGAAAATTCTTTTCTACATAAAGCTGGCCCAATGCCTCGCCAGCACCAGTATCAATAGCTTGGAGCACACGTTTCCATCGTGGCTGATTCTCTTTCTGGCCGGTGAGAAGTTGCCGGAACCGGAATGCTTCATCGACAAACGGATCGCTGAGGTCCGGGGCAGTTGCGCTGATAAGATTCCATCTCAAATATGCTTTCCAGGTAGGAATCGGTGTGCTAGCCACCAATTGCGCGACGCGCTTGAAGAACTCGGGCTGCTCAACGTCCAGCTTGGCGACCTGCTCTTTCGACAAATTCAGCCCGTTGAAATAAGCCGCCCAATCGAAGCCGCCGGCAAGCTTTTCCAAATCTGCAATCAGCATTTTGTGGTAGTTCTTTTCTGGAACACGCAAGTCGACCCTGCTTTTGGAAGCTTTTGCCAGCTCAGTTTCGAATGCCAGAATCTGTTTAGCTTGAGTTGCCGCTTCTTGGTCTGTGATGCCCAGTAGTTGGAACATCTTGGTTAAGTGTTCAACGTACTGATCGCGGATCTTCTTGGATTGGTCGTCATCCTTCAGATAGTAATCCCGATCTGGCAGGCCGAGACCTCCCTGGGTCGCAATGCCGATCTGATTGGTGCTGTCCTTTTGATCGATGTCTCCGGTAAACCCGAATAACGCGCCAATCCCGAGTGCGCGGAGATGGGCTAGATATGGTGCGATCGCTTTCGAATCGGAGATTTTCTCTATCGCGTCCAATTCGGGCTGAAGCGGCTTTGCGCCCTGCGCATTGATCAACTCTGCGTCCATTCCGCTAGCATAGTACTCGCCTACCAGCGCCCGGATGCTGCCGGCCGGAGCCTTCCCACTTTTAACATCAGCGGCACTATCTTCGAGGATCTGATGCAGGATCTGGTAGTTGCGTTCAACAAGCTCTTCAAACGATCCCCATTCACTGTAGTCAGGCGGGATCTCAGTCTTCTTGAGCCAGGAACCATTTGTGTACTGATAGAAATCCACGCCTGGCTTTGCTGAAGGATCCATGTTCTGAGGATCGATTGCCGGAGTTTCCGCCGAGTAAGCGGCAGCCACAAAAAAGAAGGGAACAAACAGAGCAGCTAATCGCATCGCGAATGCTAGATGCGAGTAAGAACACTGGCAAGGGCCCGAAAGGGCCTAATCGGTAGGTTGCTGTAGGGCGGCAGGCCTCTGCCGCCGACACCCTGGATAGTAAAAGCAATTCGTGCAATTCGTCGGTAAGGCTGCCATCGCGACCCGCGCTTGGGTTGCCAGCGGCAGAGGCCTGCCGCCCTACAGCAACCTCGGCTCTTACCAAATTGTCACCCTCCTCGCTGCGGGACGAGACATCGGGCAGTTCTCCGAATCCTCAAATGCCCCGGCAAATTCTGCCATGTTACTCAACGGACCGCTCCACTCGCTGTGATCATTCGGGATCGGCGTGTTCTTTAGCCAGGCTCCATTGGCAAATGTATAGAAGTCCTCGCTTGTCTTAACGGCTTTATCCATCAGCGTTGAGTCGAGCGGATGTCCAATTGCGGGGGAAACAATCAGCCAAGACAAAATCAAAGCGGGGAACGGAGCGGCAATTCGCATGGCGCCAAGGTTAGATGATGGATTTACGGCCAGCAAACAATGGAGCTACCAATCGCACGAGGTCGCCCAGCACCTTTTTAAAGCGGCGAAAGCTCAGTGATATAAAGCAACCTCAACAAATGGTGCTGGGCGACCCTACCGATGACAGACCAACATCGAGCTCCGGTAGGGCTGAGGTTTATCCCGCAGTGGCGGGACTCGTGCGCAGACCACGTCCCGAGACCGTGCGCTGCCACGTTACCAAATATTCACTCGGTCCGCGGCTGGGCGCATCATTGGACTAGTTTCGGGTATGTGAAACGCCTGGGCAAAATCCGGTAGATTGCTCAATGGCCCAAGCACCCTGAATTTAGGAGGACTATGCGGATTGGTCTTAACAAGCAGCCGAAGGGCCTCGGGCCGAAAGTTAGCCCTCCAGAGTTGAGCGAAGCTGACGAAAAATCGCTGCTGAGGCGTTAGTCCATCGATCTTTTGATTCCTCTCCGCCGGGGGCTTCCGCTGCAAAGCTTTTTGAAAGGCTGTGTACGCGATCTTAACTCCGCCGAGATCCGCGATGTTTTCTCCCTGGGTTAACTCACCATTCACATGCAGGTCGTCCACCGCAACGTAACCGTTAAATTGCTCCACAATCTTTTTGCTCCGCTCCTGAAACCGTTGCTCATCTTCTTTCGTCCACCAGTTCTTCATGTTGCCCTGTCCATCGAACTTGCGCCCTTGGTCATCGAACCCATGTGTCATTTCATGGCCAATCACCGCGCCGATGCCACCATAATTGGTAGCGTCATCGGCTTTGATATCGAATAGCGGGGGCTGCAGGATCCCTGCAGGAAATACGATTTCGTTTCGGTGTTCGGTGTAGTATGCGTTCACCGTCGGTGGGCTCATCTCCCATTCGTTCTTGTCAACCGGCTTCCCTATTCTGGAAAGGACCCGCTTAGCTTCGAACGCGCTCGCTGCCAGCACATTCAAGACATAGGGTTGGTCTTTCATTTCGATGCCGGTGTAGTCGCGCCATTTGTCCGGGTAGCCTATTTTTACTCCGAACGCGTCCAACTTTTTCAAAGCCGCAGCACGGGTCTCTTTTCCCATCCATGCGAGGTTCTGAATTTTCTCGCGCAACGCGGTCTTGAGGTCATTTACCATTTCCAGCACCCGTTTCTTGGCCTCTGGAGGAAAGTATTTCTCGACATAGAGCTGTCCCAAGGCTTCTCCCACATCGCTATCAATCTCGATCAAAACCCGTTTCCAGCGCGGTTGATTCTCTTTCACGCCGGTTAACACCTGTTTATAGAACTTGAAATTCTCGTCTACGAACGGGGCACTCAGATAAGGGGCACATCGGCGGATCAAATTCCATCGAAAGTAAGATTTCCATGTATCAACCGGTGTACTCGCGACCAGCTCCCCGACCTTCTTGAAGAAATCGGGTTGCTGCACGTCGATTTGGGCCACCTGTTCTTTGGAGAGCCCTAAAGCGTCGAAGTAAGTTGCCCAATCAAAACCGCTGGCCTGGTTCTCCAGGTCGGCGATCGGCATTTTGTGGTAGTTTTCTTCAGGACTTCGTAGTTCGACTGGAGTTTTTGACGCCTTTGCCAGTTCGGTTTCGAACGCGAACACCTTTTTCGCGTTGTCGGTCGCCGCTTGTTCAGGGTCTCCCAACAGCTGAAACATTTTCGCCACATGCTCAACGTATTGGTCTCGCAGCGTTTTTGATTGATCGTCGTTCTTGAGATAATAGTCGCGGTTCGGCAGACCGAGGCCGCCTTGCGTCACGATTGCGATCTGGCTGGTGCTCACTTTCGCGTCCTGGTCTCCGGTAATCTCAAACAATGCGCCAATGCCTTGGCCGTGAATATGAGCGACATACGGTGCTAACTGTTTTGCGTCGGAAATCTTATCTATCGCATCCAGCTCGGGCTGGAGCGGTTTAGCACCGTCGGCGTTGATTTTTTCCTCGTTCATTCCGCTGAGGTAGAATTGGCCAACCAAAGCGCGCGGACTTCCCGGCAGCACATCTCCCTGGCGAACCGCGGCTCCGGCGGCGTCCAGAATCTCTCGCAGCGCTGAATAGTTGCGTTCGCGCAACTCTTGACCGGTACTCCATTGGGAAAACTCCGGTGGAACCGGATGATCTTTAATCCAGGTTCCATTAGCGTACTCATAGAAATCGCTACTTGGCGCGGCTTGCGGGTCCATACTCTTCGGATCGAGAGCTGCCGCAAGCGAGGGCAGCAGAAATAAGGGAACCCAAAACCAGGGCCTGAATAAAAGCGAGGGGGTGGACATTCGACCACGCTAGATTGGAGGCGACAAGCGCGCAAGCAACGTGGCACCGCTCTTTAGAGCCATGGCGATCGATTGATTCGCAAAAAGACCGGCGTCTAAGCGGCATTTAGCAAATCCTCCGGGCTCATCAGCGGCGAACCTGAACTAAGTAACGGAGCCACAAGTGAGCGATACAGAAGATTATCCCGGTCCGACGAAGGACCATTCCGAAAAGAAAGGAAAAGTAGGCCAACGCCCTGGCCGGGAGGATACAGACGAGGAAACTGTTAAACCTACCTCGAGCCCTCAGCCCAAGAAGTCAGAAAAAAAAGAAAAAGATTAGGCCCTGAATTTTAGTCAGGTGACGCAAAATTCTTGTTCGGGGTTCGTGGTTGCGCGGCGCGCGCTTCTTGGCATTCTCTCGGTCTGATGGCGAGCGAAAGGAACAGTCTCGATCCAAAGGCGCCTGAGCAGTCGGGCTTCTTTATCTCCACCGAGTCCGTTTTGGTATCGGTTGCCGCGCTCATTCTCCCTTTCCTGGGCGTTACATTTTCTCCGCCGCCTCAATCCTCGGTGTACCCTGGCCTGCTTGCTGCTCTTACAGGTCCGGATCTCTGGCATTCGGCTTGGCTGGCCCGACTTCTAGTGGCCAGCGGAATCGAGATCGCTCTGGCGGCCGGTATTGGACTAGCATTCAGCAAAGCGGCGTCAAACGTTTCTCGATCGCTTGTTCGAATCTTTTTCCTGATTTCAGCGATCAGCCTGCTCTGCTGGCTGGCAATTCCCAGTATAAGAAGTCTGGAGAACGGTTCGGTTCTAGCCGACTTTTGTATAAGTCTGCCGATCTACATCGCCGCAGTGTTGGCGCATTTACGCCTGGTGCAACGGTCCGTCTACGACGCCATTTCGATCGATGGCGCATCACCATGGCTAACATTCAAGACGGTTATGTTTCCCCTAGTAGGTCCGGCTCTCCTGATTGTGGTCCTGTCGAGGCTCTTCGTGTTATTTCAAGAATTTGGCCGGCATTACGGTTTGTCTGCTACCATCCCCCTGGGATGCGCCTTGGCAGTTTTGGCGGCTATACTGATCTGGAGAGCCTTCGTCGCCGGCGTTTTCAGGACCTCCCAGGAAAAGGTCGCGGACCGGCAACCTATCGATACGGTCAAATTGCTCGACGATTCGAATATCAATTTGGTGGAGGTAAAGCTTCGCTCCAAAGAAGGCACGCAGATCCAGATGTTCGGAGAATCGGCTTGGACATCACTTTCACCGGAGCTAGCGCAGCAGCTCCAGCAACACCAAGTTGAAAAAGTCGCGGTAGGAGTTCGGCCGGCAAAAGTTCAAATTTTGAGTGAACCGAAGAAAACTGCCTTTCATGGCGTCGTTTACAGTTTTGAACCGCTCGGGAAGGTTGGACTACTGACGATCGAGGCGGTAGACGGCACACGGGTACGCGCCTTGGTCGACAGCTCTCTGACTTTCGCCCTGGATCGCCGCATTTCGTTCTGGATAGATCCGAATGATCTTGTGCTCCAGGGCCAGGCAACCCGACCTGCGCCCAGCAATCCTAAAGATAAAGAGCCTGTAAAGGACATCGATGGCTGAACTCGCTCTAAAAAGCATCGTCAAGCGATACGGACGGACCGCTTCACCGGCAATCAACGATTTGAATTTAGAGGTCGGTGACGGTGAAATTGTGGCTTTACTGGGTCCAGCACGTTCAGGAAAATCTACTTTGTTACGCCTGATAGCGGGCCTTGAGTCGTGCTCGCAAGGCGAGATCACAATCGGAAACAAGATGGTGAATGGAATCCATCCGAAAGACCGGAGAATCGGCTTCGTGTTTTCTGACTGTGCGCTCTACCCAGCGCTGACCGTCCGAGAGAACCTTACGCTCAATCTCAGGGCACGGGGGGCATCTCGGAAAGAGGTTGACAAAAGACTCGCTGAGACTGCGGAAAGCTTCGGTATCGCGCCGTTACTCGAGCGCAGGCCTGCAGCTCTATCCGGAGCCGAAAAACTGCGAGTCAATATCGCTCGAGCTATTATCCGTCGACCCTCGGTGTTGCTTTTGGACGAACCATTGAATGGTCTGGAAGGGATGGCTCACGTGCACATGCGGACCGAAACAAAACGTTTTCTCGTGGAAATCGGGCTGACCACGATCATCGCAACCCGTTCGGGCGAAGATGCAATGGCTCTGGCAGACAGAATCGCAGTGTTAGA
>Ga0070706_100004590_pt1 | contig 13255 bp, 15 predicted proteins | sample KBSK5501metaG_FD_65476 | JGI IMG/M metagenome (GOLD analysis project Ga0070706, IMG submission 65476) | Corn, switchgrass and miscanthus rhizosphere microbial communities from Kellogg Biological Station, Michigan, USA - KBS K5-50-1 metaG | ecosystem: Host-associated > Plants > Roots >...
GCGTCGACCGCGGCCACGTAGACGGTGTCGCCGGTCAGGCTGCCCGCGGAGGGGACGCGGTCCCACGGCAGCGCGCGCTCTCGGTCGATGAGGCGCCGGCGCTCGTCGGCGTAGGCGGACGAGAGCAGCCGGTCCACCGGCACCGGCGCGAAGGCGGGGTCGGCGACGAAGCGGTCGCGATCGTGGAACGCGATCTGCTTGGCCTGCACGAGCAGGTGCACGTGGTCGGGGCCCAGGAAGGGCAGCGCGCCCAGGTCGTAGGGCTCGACCAGCCGTAGGGCCTGCAGCACCGAGATCCCCTGGCTCGGCGGCGGCGTCTCGTGGATGGTGACGCCGCGATACGTCGCGTGGATCGACTCGCCCCACCGCGCCCGCTGCGCGGCCAGATCGCGCTCGGTGAAGAAGCCGCCTCGCTCGCGCGCCCAGCGGGCCATCTCGCGGGCGGTCTCGCGCTCGTAGAACCCGGCGCGCCCGGCGCCCAGCCGCTCGAGGGTGCGCGCGAGATCCGGGTTGAGGAGGCGCCGGCCGACCGCGGGGCGCGGTCCCTCGGCGAGGAAGATGCGCGCGGCGGGCGGATCGGCCGCGAGGACTGGGGCGGAGCGCTCGATCCACTCCGAGAGCCGCCGGGTGATCGGGAACCCGTCGCGCGCGTAGCCCACCGCGGCGGCCAGGTCGTCGGCGAGCGGCAGCCGGCCATGGCGCGCGTGCGCCTCGCACCAGCCATCCACCGCGCCCGGCACCGTGACGGTGGCGGGCACGACGCCGCGGAGCGGGATCTCGCCGAGGCCGCGCGCGCGGAACCACTCGATCGTGGCGGCCGCGGGCGCCGCGCCCGCCGCGTCGAGCGCGTGCACCGCGCCGGTGCGCGCGTCGTGAATCAGCCAGAACGCGTCGCCGCCCACGCTGGTCATGTGCGGGTAGACCACCGCGAGCACCGCGGCCGCCGCGATCGCCGCGTCGACCGCGGAGCCGCCCGCTTGCAAGATCTGGACGCCGGCCTGGGAGGCCAGCGAGTGAGGCGAGGCGACCATGCCGCGGTACGCCAGCGTGGGCGGACGCCCGGGATCGAGGATGCGCCTAGCTCCGCGCCGGCCCGAGCGGCAGCTCCATCCAGACGTCCGCGCGCGGGTTGCGGTTGTAGTCGCCGATCTCCCGGAAGCCGTAGCGGCGGTAGAGGCGCACCGCGGCCTCGAGCCGGCGCTCGCTGTCGAGGCGCAGGGTGAGGCCGCCCAGCTCGCGCGCCTCGTCCAGCACGCGGGCCATGAGCCGGTCGGCGAGGCCGCGCCCGCGACACCCCGGCCGCAGCCACATCCGCTTGAGCTCGGCCACCTGCGGGGCGAGTCGGCGCACCCCCGCGGTCCCGACGATCTCGCCGACCGGGTCGACCACCACCAGCATGACGCCGGCCGCGCCGTCGTACTCGCCCTGCCAGTCGGCCACGTCGTGGTCGAGGCCGGCCGCGTCCACGTCTTCGCCGAGGAACGCGAAGTACTCGGCCAGCTCCCGCGTCACCCCCGCGTGGTCAGCGGGGCCGGCGCGGCGGATCTGGTAGTCCTCCGCCACTACCGCTTCCGGGCGTGCGCGTCGAGGCCGCGCTGCCAGAGGTACTCGGTCTCGCCCAGATGCTTGCCGACCCAGCGCGAGAGCACGAAGAGCAGGTCGCTGAGCCGGTTCACGTACTTGAGCGGCCACTCGCCGATCTCCTCCACGCGCGACAGCTCCAGCACGCGCCGCTCCGCGCGGCGGCACACCGTGCGCGCCTGGTGAAGGAAGCCGCCGACCGGCCCGCCCCCCGGCAGGATGAAGCTCTTGAGCGGGGTCAGCTCCTTCTGGCACTCGTCCATGAGCCGCTCGAGCGCGGTCACCTGCTCGGGGCCGACCCGGAACATCCCCTCGTAGACCGCGTCCGCCGGAGTGGCCAGCTCGCTCCCCAGGTCGAACAGCTCGTTCTGCAGCCGCCGCAGCACCTCGTCGAGCCACCGGTGCCGCTTGCCGCTCTTCTTCCGCTCCGCGTTGAACACGCGGGCGAGCCCGATGATCGCGTTCAGCTCGTCGACGGTGCCGTAGGCCTCGATGCGCGGCGAGTCCTTCGGCACCCGGCGACCGCCGACGAGCGCGGTCTCGCCGCGGTCGCCGGTGCGCGTGTAGACGCGGGTGATGCGGACGGGCATGCGGGCTCCTCCCGCGCCGAGGCTAGCACAGGTGCTAGACTCTGGCCATGAGCGGGGACGCGTGGCGCGACAACCTGGTGAGCGATGCGGAGGGGATCGCGCGGATCGTGCGCGAGTGCCGTCGCATCGCGGTGCTCGGCATCAAGACCGAGGCGCAGCGCGACCGCCCCGCGTTCTACGTGGCCGAGTACATGGCGCGGGCCGGCTACGACGTCGTGCCGGTGCCGGTCTACTACCCGGAGGTCACCCGGATCCTCGACCGGCCGGTCTACCGCACGGTGCGCGACGTGCCCGGGCCGGTCGACATGGTCGACGTCTTCCGCCGCCCGTCGGACATTCCCCCGCACGTCGACGACATCCTCGCCGCGCGTCCCCGCGTGGTGTGGCTGCAGCTCGGCATCCGCCACGAGCACGCCGCCGAGACCTTCGCGCGAGCGGGCATCCAGGTGGTGCAGGACCGCTGCCTGCTCGTGGAGCACCGCCGCCTGCGGTAGCTTCTTCGCCCATGTCGATGCAGGTCGCGTTCTACAAGGTCGACGACGGGCGCCTGTGCGCCTGGATCGCGCGGATTCCCAAGCGGCGGCCGCTCCAGGGAAGCACGATGGCCTCGGGGCGGGACCTGCCGCACGACCTCGCCCAGTTCGTCGTCGAGTCCACGCTCGGCTTGCCCTCCGGGTTCTGGGGCCTGCTCGCGATGGGTGCGACCTTCGAGAGTGTCCGGCGCCGTCCCACGAGGCCGGGCCGACAGGTGATCCGCACGCATCACGCGGGACTCGTCGCCACCGAGCACGTCGTGAATGGCCACGTGGGCGCGTGGCGCGCAAAGGTGGCGACACTGGCGGGTCCGGGCCTCGACGAGATGCTCGTCCGCTGGCGATCGCTCCCCGTCGGGGAGGAGCTCCTCGTGGAGTGGACGATCCCGCCTGCCGGGTTCAACGTGCGGCGGCGAGGGTCTCCAGCGCGAGCGTCACGTCCTGCCACTCGGTCTCGCTGAGCGCGGCCGCGCCGAAGCGCGCCCGCTCGTAGTGACGCGTGAGGCGCGCGAACGGCTCGGCGCGCTCCGGGGCGGTCGCGCCGACCCGCGTCGCGAACTGCCGCGCGGTCTCCGCGGCCGCCGGGGCGAGCCCGCGGCGGGCGAGCAGCCGCAGGGCGCGCAGGTAGAAGGCGGGCACGCTCGCGGCCGGGCGGCCGGCCCCGCGACCCGCCAGGCCGCGACGGCCGAGGAGCCAGACCAGCGCGAGCCCGCCCAGCGCGGCGCCCGCGGCCAGCAGGGCGGGACTCACCCGCCAGTGCCGCGGCCACGAGAAGCCGACCCGCACGTCGGTGGCCTGCCGGTGCACGCTGGCCGCGAGATGCACCTGGTCGCCGAGGCTCCAGTTGATCACGTAGCGGTACCAGCGCATGCGGGCCGCGTCGAGGTAGAGCGACACCGATCCGGGCGCGGCGGCCGCGACCTCGCCGCGCGGAGACGGATCGAAGGCCACCCATCCGCGTCCCTCGACGTAGGCCTCCACCCACGAGTGCGCGTCGCTCAGCCGCACCATGTAGTAGCGGCCGTACGGGTTCCACTCGCCGTGCTGGAAGCCGGCTACCACGCGGCTCGGGATGCCCTCGCTGCGCAGCATCACCGCCATCGCGGCCGCGAAGTACTCGCAGTTGCCGGACCGGCGCACGAAGAGGAACTCCTCCAGGGGCGGGCGCGCGGTCTCGCGCCGGAGCGCGAGGGTGTAGCGGTAGTTGGTGCTGAGGAACGCGCTGATGCGGCGGGCCACGGTCTCCGGATCGCGGGCGCCCGCGGCGGCCTCGCGGGCCAGGCGCGCGATGTCGGGAGAGAGCGCGGGGAGCTGCAGGAAGCGTGCGCGATCCCCCGCGGAGAGCGGGGGGAGGCCAGGGCCTCGCCGCGATGCCGGGGCGGCCGGTCCGAGCGCCTCCTCCAGCTCGGACTCGACGACGTAGTGGAGCCGGGCCGTCGCGCTCGAGGTGCTGACGCCGCTCATGTCGTCCACCACCAGGGTGGGCGACTGCAGCTCGATCCTGAGCACCCGCGGCGCCCCGAACACCGCGTCGGTGCCCATCGGCTCCAAAAAGATCTCCTGGCGCAGGAGCGGTCCCCGGCCGCGCGGCAGCCCGATGCCGAAGTCTCCCCCCGCGCCGCGGCGGACGTAGCGGTGCGGAGTGCCCGCGCTCGACCAGGCGCGGCCGTCGAACTGGTCGAAGGCCACCCCCCGCCAGCGCAGCTCGGGCAGCGTGGCCGGGTCCACTCGCTCGTCGGTGAGGTACACGCGCATCACCACGCTCTGGTCGGTCTCGATGTCGCCGAAGCTGCCGAGATCCACCCGGTCCGAGAAGCCGGTGACCATGCGCCCGAGCTGGGCCCGCAGCGGCAAGGCCGCCTGGCCCACCCGGGGAATGATGAAGAAGAGCCCGCCCGCGAGCGCGAAGGTGATGACGGCCGCGACGAGGCTCACCCGGGTGAGCGGCCCGCGGAAGAAGACGCGACGGGTGGAGGAGCCGGCCGCGCCCTCGCGCCCGGCCTGCTCGAGCTCGGTCACCACGTGGTTGAGGATCAGCATCCAGGTGCCGAGCACCAGGAAGACCACGAACACCACCAGGAAGCTCAGGCTGAAGCTGATCGACGCGGCGGCCACCAGCATGAAGAACGACAGCAGCGCGGCGTCGCGCAGGTCGCGCAGGCCGCGGCGCACGAAGAGGCGGAGGAGGATCAGGAACAGCAGCAGGTGCACCATCCCGTCCAGCAGCGAGTAGGCCAGATAGAAGAGGTCGATCGCGATCGCCACCGCGGCGGTGCCGACCAGGCAGTAGCCGAGCGCGGGGCGCACCGCCCCCCGCGCGCGGGCCTGCTCGTGGCCCCAGCCGATCAGGATGGCCAGCACCACCAGCGCCGCGCCCAGCGGGCCGATGAGGGCAGCCCCGTAGAGCGCGGCCACCCCGGTGAACACGAGCAGGTAGGTGACGAGGCGGAGCGCGAGGAGGGCGGACATGTCAGGCGAGCGGGACCTGGATCTCGCGCAGCCGGCGCGCCGCGGACGACGCATCGCGGTCGAGCGCGACGGGCGCGATGGGCTCGGCCGCGGCCGGGTCGTAGAGCGCGAGCGCGGTGAGCACGCGGCGGAGATGGAGCCGGCCGTGGCCGAGTGCGACGAAGAGGCCGGGGCCGACCAGCTCCACCCCGGCTCCAGCGCGGATGAGTGCGACCGCGAGCGAGGCCGCCTCGGAGAGCCCGGTCTCGAGCGCCTCGGTCCCCGCCGCCCCGCGCCCCACCAGCACCAGGCGGCAGTCGTGGCTCGTATCCGCCTCGTGCTCGAGCACCATCAGCGTCTCCGCCTTCGCGCTGCTGCGCCAGTGGATGAAGCGCGGGTCGTCGCCCGGCCGGTAGGCGCGGAGGTTATAGAGATCGCTGCCGCGCCCGCGCCGGCGCCCGGCCGACCCGCTCGCATCGCCCAGTCGCCCGAGCGATTCCGCGGAGAGCGGGCGCACCGCCGGGAACACGAGCACCTCGGCGGTCAGGGCGGGCCGGCCCGCCTTCATGAAGAGGCCGAACGGGAAGCGGGTGGTGATGCGCACACCGGCCAGGTGGTGACGGCCGCGGCGCGGGAGCGTCTCCTCCCAGGTGGCGAGCCGATCGGTACCGGCCTCGATGCGTCGGAAGTAGATGAAGCGCGAGCTCGACTCCAGCGCGCGCGCCTGGGGTGCGAGGAGCTCGAGGGTGACCGAGTAGGAGGTGAGCCAGCGCTTGCGGTTCAGCAGGGTGGCCCCGAGAAGCGCGGGACGCCCCGCGTAGAGCTCCTCCGGCGGCATCCCGGTGAGGGCGAGCCCGCGCATCGCCTGCTCGGAGAGGATGCCGGAGACCACGATCAGCGCGAGCAGGGCCGAGACCAGCAGGTAGAGCAGGTTGTTGCCGGTGTTGATCGCGGCCACCCCGAGGCCGACCGCGACGAAGAGACACCACCACCCGTCGCGCGTGGGCTTGATGGTGCGGCGCGGGTGGAACAGCCGCCAGAGCGCGGCCCGGAGCGCCGTCACCGCGCGGCTACCTCGGGACGGGAACGTCCTGCAGGATGGCCGCGATCGCCGCCTCGCCGTCCATGCCGCTCGCGGTCGAGCCCGGGACGGAGGCCTTCACGATCACCCGGTGGCCGAGCGCGGGGCGGGCCAGCTCCTTGATGTCGTCCGGCAGCAGGTAGTCGCGCCCGTCGGCGAGCGCGCGGGCGCGCGCGGCGCGCAGGAGGGCCAGCGAGCCGCGAGGACTCACCCCGAGGGCGAGCAGCGGCGACCGGCGGGTGGCGGTGACCAGCGCGACCAGATAGTCGAGCACCGACTCCTCCGCGCGCACGCGCTCGGCCGCCTCCTGGACGCCCAGCACCTCGTCGGCCAGCACCACCGGAGCCGCGCCCACCGGGGGCGGCGCGGTGTCGCCGCGCAGCACCGCCTTCTCGTCCGCCGCCGCGGGGTAGCCGATGCGGAGGCGGAGCAGGAAGCGGTCGAGCTGCGACTCGGGCAGCGGGAACGTGCCCTCGTACTCGCGCGGGTTCTGAGTGGCCAGCACCATGAACGGCCGCGGCAGCGGGTACGTGGAGTGATCGAGCGAGACCTGGGCCTCGTTCATCGCCTCGAGCAGGGCCGACTGGGTCTTGGGGGTGGTGCGATTGATCTCGTCGGCGAGCACGATGTTGGTGAAGAGCGGGCCCGGCTTGAACACGAAGTCGCCGGTCTTGGGCTCCCACACCGAGACCCCGAGCACGTCGGACGGCAGCATGTCGGAGGTGAACTGGATGCGCTGGAAGGAGGCCCCGATGGAGCGGGCCAGCGCCGCGGCCAGCGTGGTCTTGCCCACGCCGGGCACGTCCTCGATCAGCAGGTGCCCGCGCGCCACCAGGCCGATGACCGCCAGCCGGACCACCTCGGGCTTGCCCACTAGGGCGCGGCCGACGCTGTCCTCGAGACGGCGGATGATCTCCGTCGAGCCGCCCATAGGATTCCACTATACCGTACGCGGATTTTTCGCCCGCCCCCGCGCGCTGGCCCGCGCCGGGCGCCATCGGCTACAATGCGGGCGCGATGGCCCTCGAGATCCCGCCTGCTCCGCGCTGGCCCCGCGAGTCGCGTGCCGCCTGCGCGTTCACCTTCGATCTCGACGCGGAGACCCTCTGGATGGCGCGGGGCGTCCACGAGCCGGTCACGCTCTCGCAGGGCCGCTTCGGTCCCGTCGAGGCGCTGCCGCGCATCCTCGCCCTGCTGCGGGCCAACGAGATCCGCGCCTCGTTCTTCATCCCGGCGTGGGTGGCCGAGCACTATCCCGATGCGGTGCGCGCCATCGCGGCCGGCGGTCACGAGATCGGCTGCCACGGCGACGAGCACGAGAAGGTCAGCGATCTGCCGGTCGAGCGGGAGGAGGCGATCCTGGTCAAGAGCCTCGAGGTGCTGACGCGCCTCGGGGACAAGCGCCCCCTCGGCTACCGGGCGCCCGCCTGGCAGCTCTCCGGCGAGACCCTCGGCCTCCTCGGCCGTCACGGTTTCGACTACTCGTCGAACATGATGGACCGGCTGTCGCCCTACCTGCACCCCGCCGCAGGCGGCCGCGCCCTCGTCGAGATCCCGGTGTCGTGGGTGCTCGACGACGCGCCCTTCTTCATGTTCACCGGGCAGCGCGCGATGCAGCCGCCGGGACCGGTGCTGCAGGGCTGGCTCACCGAGTTCGAGGGGATCACCGAGATGCACGGGGTGACCAACTTCACCTTCCACCCCCAGATCATCGGCCGGCCGTCGCGGCTGGCCTGCCTGCGCGAGCTGATCGACCACGTGCGCCACACCCCGCGGGTGTGGATCGCCTCGCTCGCGGAGATCAGCGCCCACTACCGCGCGACCGCCGCCGCGGGCTAGGCCGCGGCCGGGCGCGGCCGCCGGCTAGGAGCGGAAGCTCGGGGCGATGTCGGCCATGAACCGATCGAGCGCGCCGCGCCCATCGGTGGGGAGCAGGAACGTGGGAATGAAGAGCATGCCCACCCCCGCCGCCTGGAGCTTGCCGAGCTTGTCGCGGATCTCGCCCACGCTGCCGGCCAGGACGGTGTCGCGGGCCTTGGCCAGGTCGGCGCCCATGCGCTTCATGTACAGGTGCTGGATGCGCTCCACCCCGGCCCGATCGTCCGCGAAGCCCAGTACCATGACCGCCGAGCGCAGGATCTGCTTGGGATCGCGCCCGACCTTCGCGCAGTGCTCGTCGAGGATGCGCCCCTTGTGGGTGAGCGTCTCCGGGCCGCCCCACACGTTCCAGTGATCGGCGTGCTGGGCCGCGATGCGGAGCGTGACCTTCTCGCCGCCGCCGCCGATCATCAGCTCCGGGTGCGGCTTCTGCACCGGCTTGGGCATGAGCGGCGCGTCGTCGAGGCGATAGAAGCGGCCCTTGAAGCTGGCGCGCTCCTCGGTCCAGAGCGCCTTCAGCACCCGGCACGCCTCGTCGAGGCGCTCGAGCCGCTCGCGGGTGGTGTAGAAGTCCATCCCGTAGGCGCGGTGCTCGTTCTCCTGCCAGCCCGCGCCCATGCCGCAGATCAGGCGGCCGCGCGAGATGATGTCGACGTTGGCCGCCATCTTGGCGAGGAGCGCGGGATGCCGGTAGGTGTTGCCGCTCACGATGGTGCCCACCCGCAGGCGCTCGGTCCGCGCCGCGAGGGCGGCGAGCGCGGTCCAGCACTCGAGGGTGTCGCCCACCCGGTCCGCGGTGTTGGGCATGAAGTGATCGGTGACGCAGGCCGCGTCCCAGCCGGTCCGATCGCAGTGCTGCCAGAAGCCCAGGACCTCGTCCCACGTGGTGCCGCTCATCCCGGTGAAGAGGGCGAATTTCATAGTGGCTGGATGCTACGAGTGGCCGCGCGAGAGGTCAAGTGGAATCCCCCATCCTGATCATCCATCCGGGCGCGCTCGGCGACGTGCTCCAGGCGGTGCCCGCGCTGCGGGGGCTGCGCGCGCGGAGACCCGGCGCGACGCTCGTGTTCGCGGGCCAGTCGCGGCTCGGCCGCCTGCTGGTGGCGCTCGGCGTGGTCGACGAGGCGCGGGCCTTCGACGGGCTGGGGCTCGAGGCGCTCTTCACGGACGGGCCCATTCCGCCCGCGCTCGCCGAGTGGCTCGGCGGCTTCGCGCGCGTCGTGTCGTGGTTCGGCGCGCGCGAGCCGATCTACTGGGCGCGCCTCGGCGCGCTCGCCGCCGAGCTGACGGTGGCCCGGCCGGTGCCCGATGACGAGACGCCGGTGTGGCGCCACCTGCTCACGACGCTCTCCCTCGGAGACTTCGTGGAGACCGATTCGGTCGCCCCGATCCGGCTTCCCGCGCGGCCCGGCGCATCCACGGTGGTGGTGCACGCGGGCAGCGGCGGCGCGTGGAAACAGTGGCCGCCGGAGCGCTTCGCGGAGGCGATCGGCGAGGTGACCGCGCGGCATACCGTCGCCGTCGTCGTCCACCAGGGGCCCGCCGACCGCGCGGCGGTGGACGCGCTGCTCGCTCGCCTGGACCATCCGGTCGAGCGGCTCGTGGAGCCCGAGCTGCCCGCGCTCGCCGCCATCCTGTCGGGCGCGCGCGCCTACCTGGGCGGCGACTCCGGGATCAGCCAGCTCGCGGCCGCGGTCGGTGCGCCGAGCGTCGTCCTCTTTCCGCCGGCGCACCTCCCGCGCTGGTCACCCTGGAGCCCGTCGGCGCGCCCGATCGCGATGACCGGTGACGAGACCCCGCAGGTGATCCGCGAGCTCGAGCGGCTGCTCAGTTCTGCTTCGCGATGACGTGGTCCTTGATCTTGTCGTAGGTCGCTTTCGGCAACACCTTCTTCTGCACCAGCTCGTCCTTCCGCTTGTAGGGCCGGTTCTGGACGATCTTCTTGGCGTACGCGTCCCCGATGCCGGGGATCGTCTTGAGGTCCGCCTCGCTGGCCGTGTTGAGGTCCAGCGGCTCGTGCGCCATCTTGTCGTCCTTGGCGGCGGGCGCGGGCGCCGGCGCGGCCTTCGGAGTCTGGGCCCAGGCGGTGGGAGCGGCCAGCATGCCGGTCGAGAACAAGACCGCGATGAGCAGCGCGATCAGTCGCTTCATGGGTGCGCCTCCTCGTAGGTGAGTGTGACGGCGACTCAGCCGATCTTGAGCAGCTCCACCTCGAAGATCAGCGTCGCCCCCGGCGGGATGACCCCGCCCGCCCCGCGGTCGCCGTAGCCCAGGTGCGCGGGGATGATCAGCTTCCGCTTGCCGCCGACCTTCATCGAGAACACGCCCTCGTCCCAGCCCTTGATGACGCGGCCCTTGCCGACCGGGAACTCGAAGGGGGTGCCGCGGTCCACCGAGCTGTCGAACTTCTGGCCGCTCTTCAGCCACCCGGTATAGTGCACGCTGACCGTGTCGCCCGTCTTCGGCCGGGCCCCGGTCCCCTCGACCAAGTCCACGTAGCCGAGGCCGGTGGCGGTCTCCACGACCTGGTCTTCGGTGTGATCGCTCATGGGTCATCGTCCTCCCTTGGCGCTCCATAGTACCAGCGGTGCAGGCGCGCGGGGGCGACCCCGCAGGAGTGCAGCAGGCGCAGCGCCCACATGAGGCCGATGGTCCGGAGCGGGCCCTCCCGCTCCCACTTGCGGGCCGACGTGGTCACCTGCGCGCGGAGGGCGGCGAGACGGCCGCGCGCCTTGAGGCGGCGGCTCAGCTCGATGTCCTCCATCAGCGGGATGTCGGGGTAGCCGCCCACCGCCTCGAAGTCGGCGCGGCGCACGAAGATGGCCTGGTCGCCGGTGCAGATGGAGGTGGCGCGCGACCGCGCGTTCATGAACCAGGCGACCACACGGAGGATCCGGCGCGGGCTGTCGAAGCGCACGTCGAAGCGGCCGCCCACCACCGCGGGCGCGGCGAGCGCCTCCGCGATCGCGGCCGCGGCGCCCGCGGGCAGCCGGGTGTCGGCGTGCAGGAACAGCAGCACGTCGCCGCCCGCCTCCCGCGCCCCCGTGTTCATCTGGCGGGCCCGTCCGCGCGCGCTCGCGAGGAGCCGGACGTCGGGCCGGCCCGACGCCGCCGCAGCGGTGCCGTCGCGGCTGCCGCCGTCGACCACGATCACCTCCGCGCCGGGGCAGGTCCGCGCGAGGTCGGGCAGGAGCCGTGTGAGGTTCGCGGCCTCGTCCAGCGCGGGGACGACTACGCTCAGGATCATTCTCGGGGAGCCGGCCCGATCGTGATCGTGTCGTAGTAGGCCACCGCGCGCTCGCCGGTGTCGTCGGTGTCGGTCATCAGCGCGATACCCTCGATGCGGGGCGCCTCGCCTCCGCCTCCGACGATCCGCCGATAGTCGGCGTAGATATCGTGGCTCTCGGTGACCCAGGTCCCGGCCAGGCCGGCGCCGCTCTGCGCGATACACACCCCCGCGGTGGCGGGATCGTAGCGGAACGCCACGTACACGCGCGCCGCGTAGTCGTCGCCCGACTTGCGGCGCGGCTCGGAGTGGGCGAGCACGCCCTCCACCTTCCAGCGCCAGGAGAGCATGCGGGGCTCGCGCGGGTCCAGATCGAGGCGCCGGTAGAGGGCGGAGGCGGACGCGTCCGCCTGCGCGCGCAGCACGAAGCCCTCGCCCTCGGGCACCACCGTGTAGCGGGTGTGGCGCGGGACCCGCGGGAACGTGAGCAGCGTCTCCCAGCCGGGCGGCGGCGCGGCGGGATCGGCGGGCGGCGCGAAGCCGAAGCGCAGCGGCTCGGCCGCGCGCGCTCCCGCCGCCGCGGCGAGCCCCAGCAGGATCGCGGCCAGGCGCGCGAGCCCGGCGCCGCGCATCAGCCCGTCCGCAGCAGGTCGTCGAGCGCGGCGCTGCGCCCGCGCAGCCAGCGCGGCAGCAGCGAGAGCGCCACCAGCAGCACCCCGGCCCCGCCCAGCAGCAGCACCATCCGCCGCACGTCCCAGGTCCCGGTCACGATCGCGCCGGCCGCCACCGTGTACGCCACGGTGGCGGGGAGCATGCAGATGAAGGACGTCACCAGGTAGGCGCGGAAGGAGATCGAGGTGAGGCCGTAGGCGTAGTTCTGGAGGTTGAACGGAAAGATCGGGATCAGCCGGGTGATCATCACGATGCGCCAGCCGTGGCGGGCCACCGCGCGGTCCATGCGGGCGAGCGCGGGATACGGGGCCATCCAGCGCTCCACCGCGTCGCGCGCCGCGTAGCGCGCGAGGAGGAAGGCGAGCCCCGCCCCGACGGTGGCCGCGATCGCGGCGTACACGGCGCCCTCGATCGGGCCGAAGACGAGGCCGGCCAGGATGGTGAGCGGCAGCGCCGGCACGAACGCGATCACCGCGACCACGTAGCCGCCCACGAAGACCGCGGGGGCCCAGGCGCCGAAGCCGGCGATCCACTCGCGCAGCCGCACCACGTTGTCGAGCCGGACCAGGTCGGTGAAGCCGAGCGCGCGCACCATCGCCACCAGGGCGACCGCGATCAGGCCGACCAGCAGCAGCCGCTTGCTCAGTACTTGCCCCGGGCGCGCTCGCGGGCGGGCAGGTTCTCGAGGCAGGTGGTCCACCACCCGGTGCGGATCGTCTCCGCGAACTCGGGCGGCAGCCCCTCGCGCTCCATCTCGCGGGCGAGCGTCTCGTGATCGTAGTGGACGGGCACGAACTCCACCGTGAGGTCGGGCCCCGCGGTCAGCACCGTGTACCAGACGTTGGGGCGGCCGTCGTTCTCGGGCCGGCCGATCACCCCCACGTTGATCGCGTGGCGCGCGTCCGGCAGCGCGCGGTGCCACTTGATGCCGGTGTGGGTGCACAGCATGACGTCGGCCTCGGTGCGCTCCATCAGGTGGCGCAGCAGGCCGTCCGGGGTAGCCGACTCCCACAGGAACTCGTTGATCACCCGCGGGGAGCCGTGGCACATCAGCACCCGGTGCGGACCCAGCTTGAGACGGCGGTGGCGGGGCAGCGCGCCGAGCCACGCCTTGTGCTCGGTCGACGTGCCCTCGAAGGTGTAGCGGTAGCTGATCGCCGCGTAGTGGTTGTCGCGCGGGTCGGTGTAGCCGCAGCCGCAGTCGGTGCGCCCGGAGGCGAGCGACTCGTCGTAGTTGCCCTGGATG
>Ga0070706_100004592_pt1 | contig 13253 bp, 3 predicted proteins | sample KBSK5501metaG_FD_65476 | JGI IMG/M metagenome (GOLD analysis project Ga0070706, IMG submission 65476) | Corn, switchgrass and miscanthus rhizosphere microbial communities from Kellogg Biological Station, Michigan, USA - KBS K5-50-1 metaG | ecosystem: Host-associated > Plants > Roots >...
AACGTGGAGTTCCGGCCCGGCGCCGTCCCCGATGGAAAACACCACGATTGACTGTTTTGCCCGGTTCTTGACCACGATGGCGTAACTGGGCTCATGGTCAGGATCTTGCACCGCCATTACCGTCACATCGTTGGCAGGACCTTGACACGGGTTAGGATTCACGGCCCGAGATTGGGCTGCGTAGCTTGTCATCGCAAACATCAGTGCAACCACCAGCCAAAAACTTGTCTTGATTGTAAATCAATCGAATTTCAGGTCGCGCTCTCATGGGTTCCCTCAACCACAGAAATGGTGTGTGTCATTCGCCAAACATCGAGAAAGGCTGCAGTGGGCAAGATGTGACTTCCCTCGCCGAACTCATTCCATGCCTCTATTAGCATAAGGGGTGGAGTGGGCGCGGGCTCAGGCCTGAGTTGGAAGGGAAGCCCGTTTTCTCCAAAACCCTTTGTGACAAAATCCGTACAAAAACAGGAAAGCTCTTGACTGCCTGCCTGCGAGCGTGCAAAATTTCGCCGCGCTCCGATTTGACGACTCAGCCCCCTCGATCCCGGTGTTTGCCGTGGTTATTCGAGTGTAAGTCGCGAAGTCGGAGCCAAGCGAATAGGCCCTACCTGCAATGAACGATCGATTTCGCACAGGCGGTGCCAACACGGTAACACCCGGCATGCCCGTCAAGACTCTGTACGGGACGTAAGGCCGGGAATACCGATTCGGATTTGTCGTTGATGTCACGTAGTTCCGAATTTGAGCCTCGCGCAGGATCGCCCATCGAGTGTGCCGGTCCAAGCGCCACACGAATTCACCAGAAACAGCATTCCCGGTGCACAGAAAGTTATATGCGGAGCAATGTTCATAGGCACAAGGACACATACGAACGGTGCCCAGGCCCTTCACTAGGCAAAGCAAATAAGTGATGTTGCCCGAATCGGGAATCGCGAAACAAGAGAATCTTCGAGGCTGGTGATCCGCGATCTTTTCTGAGCGCCTTTTCACCGCTAAACGGGCCTTGGGTATCAGCCTTAAGCTGGCAGTGCAGCTATCGAACGAGCGCAGCCGCTGCCAAGAAGGGACAGCGATGGGCTTAACCGAGGCGCAGCTCGACCAAATCGCTGGGGTACTGTTTCTGCTGAAGAGTCCGGCGCCGAGCCCGCTGCCCACACCTGCGAATACCGATGACACGACTAATCCTGCAAATCTTGCGGCGAAGATGCAGCCGATTTCGACGGATCCGCAGTTCAAGGACTTCGGGATCGGTGTCGTCGACTTTACTGCCAGTCTCACCACGCCCAAGGTGTGGCAGTACAACGCCGACAAGTCCTGGCGAATCGCCAGCACGGGAAAGCTCGCAATACTGCTCGCGGCCGTCCAGTTGCGCGACGACGTTCGTAAAGTCAAGGCCACCGGAGTCATCTCGACGTCAGCGGACTTTGACACGGTTTTTGCAACCATTTGGACGCGATCGAAGAACGCCGGGATAAAGAAGATCGCCGGGACCGACAACGCCCCCCGCATATCGACCATCTTCGATCTCTCCAAGATCCCGCCAAATTTCATCGGCGCCGACGTGCCCTTGGACAAGCAGAAGATGAGCGACATCGGCGACACTGAACTCAAGTGGGCGGACGTACCGGATTTCACCTTCTGGGAACTGCTCAATCTGACGGGCACGCAGTCCGATGACGTCGCTGCAACCGCTTGTGTGAGTGAAATTGGGGTGGCTTATATGAAGGCCGTCCAGCGAGCCTATGGCCTGTTCGCTCCCAGCAACGGGATGCATATGTTGCTGGCCGCTGGGTATAGCGGGTTGGACAAAACGGCGAAAGTTAGCAGGGCTGCGGGTGCGCCGACGTACCGGCCCTTGACTCGAACCGAGTCCAATCCGGTGATCGATACCTTTTTTGAGCCGCCGGGCCTGATTCCGTCACGGAGTTCAACGCAACCTGGTTCGGCTGCCGCTCTAACCGCATACATACTCGCACTCATGCAGGACAAGCTGGTGGACAAAGATGGGTGCGATACCATCCGGACCCATTTGGCTGATGAAACTGGCCTGAAGTCGTCGGGAGCCACGACTACAACAAGCCTGATACTTCAGGGAGTCGACCCCATCTCCCACGTAACCAACGCCCATACCAAGCTGGGGATCTTGAACCCAACGAAGAAGCAAGCCGCCAAGGGCCAGATAAGCATACGTGCGGAGTTTGCATACCTCGAGGCTGGTGGTCACAAGCTCGCGGTTGTGGCAGCGGGTATTCAGCCGAAAACAATTGGCGGAACGCGGGTGAGAGAGTTCGACCTGGGAAGGGCCTTGGGCGCCGCCGTCTTCAACGCTCTCTGAAAGGCCTTAGCGGGAATCAAGTGATGCGACACAGTGCAAAATCGGGACGGCATTCATGAATGAGGCGCTAAGCGAAATCTGTAACGAGTTCCTCGACGCGCTGGCGCCGCTCGTCAATGCCGCGCAGGATGCGAACCAGCTGCGACTTCTGCTGGCAGACCTGGGCTGGACGCCGAATTCAGTACCGGCGCCGTTGCAGGCGCTCGCCGACGCAGGTGCCGAGCTCCTTGACCTGATCGGCACCGATCCCAGCAGCATCGATGTTACGCAAGCTCTGGGGAAGGTAGCCCATCTGATCAACGCGATCAATGCGATCGCCACGAATCCGGACAACGCATTTCCCGCTGGAATCGATATTGCGAACTTTAAAGCTACGGTCGGCCGCGATCTTCTTGACTACATCGTCGTCGAGCACCTGCTTAGCAAACATCAACGCATCGGCGGATTACTGAAGCTCATCGGGCTGATCCGTCTCATCCCAACACCCGCTGTGGGCTTACGCCAGCGGTACCTGAAGCGCGAGGTCGAATGGAACCGGATAGGAGAGCTCTTCACCGATCCCGGAAAGGGATTTCGCGACGTCTTTGACTGGAACAACGTCCCCAAGCTTCCTGACTTACTCGCCGATCTGACGAGTCTGCTGGAGAGCTATGGGCTACTGCAATTGGGTTATTTCGAACCCTTCGATGCCTTCCTTGCGTTCGTCAATCAAGGTGCAGTCGGGGCGGTTGACCAGCCGCTTGCAGTTGTCTTCTCGCTCGATCGAGCGCTGTGCGCGCCCGCTGGGATCTCGGCGGGGATCCAGTTCATGGCGCGCCCTGCCACCGCGGCGCGGGGCCCCGCGCTCTCGATCTTTCCGTATGCATTGCTCAATGGAGCGCAGGAGGTCAAGCTCAACGACACTTTCTCGGTGTCGATACGGGGCAACGCAGACTTCACTCAAGGGGTCGCGATCACCCTCGCCCCAGATCACCCGCCGGAGGTGCAGGCGGGGTTCTTAGGCGGAGGCGTGATGATTCCGGGTGAGGCACAACTCGGCTTGAAGATCAGCCCGCCTGCCGACGAGCCAGAACGGATTCTCATCGGAACCGCCGATGCGACACGGTTTGCGATCAAGACGGTCGGTGTGTCAGTGGGCGCTCGCGTCCTGGCCGCGTCAAGGATCGAAGCTCTGGCGGAGTTAACCGTCGAGGGCGCACACATCGTCATCAAGCCGGCGCAGGGGGAGGCAGATTCCTTCTTGAGCTCGCTGCTTCCCAACGGCGGGGTCGATGCGAGCCTGTCGTTCGGTCTGAGATTTTCTAGCTTAGGCGGATTTCAGTTTACCGGCGGTGGCGGTCTCGAAATCAGTTTCCCGGTTCACGTGCAGCTGGGCCCGATCGATTTCCAACAGTTGGCGGTAAGCATCAAGCCGATCGCTAGCGGCATCGAGCTCGATGCCGGCGCCACGATCGCCGGTGATCTTGGACCTCTACAAGTCGCGATCGATCGCATGGGTTTCAAGCTGGTCGCGCAGTTTCCCGACCCGCCGCGCGGTAATCTTGGACCCGTCGACGTCGCCTTTGGCTTCAAACCACCCAATGGTGTCGGTCTCGCAATCGATGCCGGAGTGATCCAGGGTGGTGGGTATCTCTATATCGATACCGACCGCGGTGAATACGCCGGAGCGCTCGAACTAATTGTTGCGGATTGGTTGACGCTCACCGCAATTGGCCTCATTACAACGAAGATGCCCGACGGATCCAACGGCTTCTCGTTGTTGGTCATTATTACTGCTGACTTCGGGACAGGTATCCAGCTCGGGTTTGGGTTCACGCTGGTTGGCGTAGGAGGTCTCCTCGGCCTCAATCGCACCATGCTCTTTCAGCCGTTGATGGACGGCGTCCGTACCGGCGCAATCAATGGCATTCTGTTCCCAACCGACGTCATCGCCAATGCGCCCAAGATCATCAGCGACTTAAAGGCGATCTTTCCCCCTAAGCAAGACACCTTCCTGATCGGGCCGATGGCCAAGCTTGGCTGGGGTTCGCCGCCTCTGATCACGCTCTCTCTGGGTGTGATCATCGAGATCCCGCCAGGTGACGTGGCCATTTTGGGGGTGTTGAGCCTGGAAATTCCAGCCGACGACCCTATCCTTATTATTCAGGTCAATTTTGCCGGGGCGTTGGAATTCAGCAAGCAGCGGCTCTATTTCTTCGCCGCGATGTTCGACTCGCACATCCTTACCATCACCATCGATGGGCAGATGGGCGCACTGTTCGCCTACGGGGCTGACTCGAACATAGTCGTTTCGGTGGGTGGATTCCACCCTCACTTCAATCCACCACCGCTTCCTTTCCCTTCTCCGGGGCGCGTCCAGCTCGACATTATCAATGAGTCGGCTGCGCGTATTCGTTGCGGCGGCTACTTCGCCAGCACCAGCAATACCCTCCAGTTCGGAGCGTTTGCGGAATATTACTTTGGCTTCAGCGCCGTCTCGGTGACCGGGCACTCGAGCTTCGATGTCCTGGTGCAGTGGTCACCGCTGTACCTGATCGCGGAAGTCAGAACCAGCTTCTGCGCAAATGTCTTCGGGGTGGGAGTATTCAGTTTAGACATCGATGTTGCTGTAGAGGGCCCCACTCCATGGCACATACACGGGCACGGCAGTATCTCCTTGTTGTTCTTCAGTGTTTCGGTGCCGATCGACAAAACGATTGGGGAGGTGCACGACACCTCATTGCCTCCGATCGCGGTCTTGCCGATGATCGCTGCCGAACTGGGAAAGAGTGCAAATTGGAAAGCAGCTTTGCCAGCGGGCTCGAACCTCCTGGTAACGCTTCGGAAGCTTGATGGAGCGGATTCGACAACGGTTCTGCATCCCGTGGGAACCTTGCAGGTTAGTCAGCGAGCCGTACCGCTCGAATTAACCATCGATAAGGTGGGAGCGCAGAGGCCGGCTGATGCCAATCGCTTCAGCCTTGCTGTGACCTCTTCGGGCTTGGCGAAGAGCGACGATCTTACCGAGCCATTTGCGCCGGCTCAGTTCCAGGACATGAGCGACGCTGCAAAGCTTTCTCAACCTGCTTATGCTCCGTTGCACAGCGGTGTAGAGCTCGCCGCAAGCGCCGCAGCATACGCATCCGGGACCGCCATCAGTCCGCAGATGCGCTACAGCCTCACGGTTGTGGATACGCAGTACCGGCGATTTCAGAGGCAATTTTTCCCATTTGTGAAATCGCTGTTTGCCCACTTCCTGGGCGGAAGCAGCGTAACCTTGAACGCTTTCTCGGCGGCGACCGCGCAGTCGATGCAGCCGAAAACGGAAAAGATCTCCGCCGTAGCTGAGACCTTCACAGCGGCAAATCAGTCTGACAATCGCGCCTACGGCGCCAGCCTGAAGATCTTTAGTAGTCAGGTTGCAGCCCAGGACTATATCGACCACATCGTCAGCGCTGATCCCATGTTGGCCGGTACGTTGCACGTGCTTCCACAGTTTGAGGTGACGCCGTGACGCAGTTGGGCAGCTATGGTTTCTTGCCGTGGCTTCGAAACGGCATTGCAAATACCATCACGAGTGCTGATCTCGATCCGACGGTCAAGACCAGGGTCGCGATTAACGTCACCCTTCGACTGTCGGGTGATCCGATCGCCGGTAACGCTCAGCTAACGCAGGATTTTACTCAGGCGATCTCCCTGTACGGCCCTGGAGACGTGGTTGGGATCGACTCTCGCGCGGTCGTGCGGGCCGAGCCGCGCCCGTGGGCCACGAACTTCGAATCGAACTATCTCGCGGCGATCGACTTCTACGACGAGGATTTTCCCTGGCGCTACACACCTGCTGTAGCCAACACGCCGGACCCGGCAGGCACGAGCAACCTGCGCCTGCGACCCTGGATCGCTCTCATCGTCCTGCAAGAGTCCGAATTCAAAGATGGTCAAGACCTCACCAATCGCCCCGGGCCGTACATCGCGGTGGGCGACACGAGCGCGTTACCACCTGCTGCGGAGCTCTGGGCCTGGGCGCATGTGCACTTCAACCAGTACCTTGGGGCCAGTGCGACGGAATTGATCTCGCCGGATATGAGCGCGGTGCTGCCTCGGGTCCAGGCCGCGCTCAGCGCGAACCCCGATGTAGCGTATTCGCGCCTTCTGTGTCCGCGACGCTTAGCGGAGAACACCGGCTACCACGCTTTTGTTGTTCCCGTATTTGAAACCGGACGTTTGGCGGGGCTCGGTCAAGACCAGGGGCAGGCACCGCATGCCACCTTCTCGGCTTGGGACACTTATAACGGCAAGCCCGAACCTAACAATTTCCCCATCTACTACCGTTGGTACTTCCGCACCGGGCCAGTCGGTGACTTCGAGTATCTGGTCAGCCTGCTCAAGCGACAGCCCATCGATCCGAAGTTCGGCATCCGGGACATGGATGTGCAATTTCCCGGTTCGGGAATTCCAGGAATAACCGATGCCACGTTGCGCGGGGTCCTTCGTCTCGGGGGTGCATTGCGGGTCCCGGACGCCGACCTAGACGATGCGCAGCTCGCCGATCGCAACACGTACGAAAATTGGGACCAGCCGTACCCGCACGTGTTCGAAAAGCGGTTGGCGGCATTTATAAATCTCGCCGACGACTACGCGAGGACCGATCCGAAGGCAGCTAACGCAGCGGCCAACATCGGACCCGACATCGACACCAACCCTGACCCGCTTATCACTGCTCCTCTCTATGGCCGTTGGCACGCCTTGACGCAACGATTGCTGAAGAACGCAGATGGCACCGATGTCGCAAACCCGGAAAACTGGGTCCATCGCCTGAACCTCGATCCTCGCTATCGCGTGCCGGCGGGCTTCGGGGCAGATATTGTCGAGCAGAATGCGGAAGCATACATGAACGCCGCTTGGGAACAGATCGGGGATGTCCTGGCTGCAAACCAGCGCCTGCGTCGACTGCACTTCGCGACCGCGGTCAGTGCCCGCTGGTTTGAGAATCACCTGCAGCCGCTCGCGAGGGTGAATCCAGAACGAGCCTACCAACTCGCGGCCCCTACCTCTGCGCGCGTAGTCGCCAACGCCAAGACTTTAGCGTTCGCCCAGAGAAGTTCTCCTCTCGGCTCGACTTTAACCTCAGCTGCCTTCCGCAGCGTGGTTCGACCGAACGCGCGGCTGATGCGCTCTCTGCCGTTCACACCGACAGAAACTCCCAAGAACCTCCTCGCGCGTGTCAATGCTGGAAAGGTGAGCGCTGCACCACCGATAACCGTTCCGCCGGGTGTGGCCACTGTTGATAAAGCAGCTGCGACAGTGGCGGCAGGGTTGGGCATACCGTCGTGGCTCGCACCACTGCTCACGCGTTTCCCGCGTCTGCCCATCGTGGTGCTCATCGCCGCATTGCTGCTTGCTGTCCTGTTATGGGTCTTGGTGCCGGTCGTGGGTGCGGTGCTCGCTGCAGCAGGGTTAGTTGCAGGTGTCTTGCTCTACCGGCAGCTGCGCAACTGGTCGGTCACCAGCACGCTCGCGAACGCACTAACACCCTCGTTGCAGATACCGGTGATCATCGACCGCATGCCTAAGAGTCCTAACTTCGTACTCACCCAGCCCGGTGCCACCGTCACTGCAACGACCGGATCCAGCGACAGCGCGACCGCTGCGAAATTCAAAATTGGCCTGCGAGACAGTTTTGCTCTGATGCAAGCGAGTGCGGCTGTCGACGCCACACTGAAGCGGGTGCCGATCGTGATGGGGACCGCGACTGATGCCGCGATCACTGCACTCGATCCGCGGAAGACCATCCTGAGGCGCGGGCTGACATCCCTCATCCTTCCCGAATGGATCCGGGATGGACTTGTGGATCTGTCGGGTGAGGTGATGGCGTATCCCAAAATCGATCTACCCATGTACCGGCCGCTCAAAGATCGCTCGATTGAACTTCTGCTTCCGAACATCAACGTCATTGCGCCCAACAGCATCACCCTGGTCGAGACGCATCAGAAATTCGTTGAGGCGTACATGGTCGGACTCAACCACGAGTTCGCGCGCAAGCTCCTGTGGCGCGAATACCCGACCGACCAGCGTGGAAGCTACTTCCGGCAATTCTGGGACCCCACTCCGTATCTCAACGCCTCGGTTCCGGATGCGGCAACCGCCCACGAACACGAATATGACATCCCGCCGTTGCATGAATGGCCGATTGAGTCTGAACTAGGGACGCACAGCAACCATGCGCCTACGAGCCAGACAGGTGAGGATGCCGTGCTGGTAATCCGCGGCGAATTATTGAAGAGGTACCCGCGCACGGTGATCTATGCGCAGAAAGCGCGCTGGCAGACCAATGCCGGCGGCAACCCCGATTCCACCCTTCCCCGCGAGCTTGACGACGTTCCCGATACGGGAACGCCGCCGCGCGACAAAGTTCGAACGCCGCTTTACGAAGCCAAGGCGGATCCCGATATTTATTTCTTCGGCTTCGATCTTACGATCGACGCGGCGAAGGGTGGAACCAAGTCAAGCGACGATCCCGGCTGGTTCTTCGTGATCAAGGAGCGGCCCGGCGAGCCGCGCTTCGGCCTCGAGCTCACACGCGATGACGCTCCTCAGACATTTGCTGATCTCATCTGGGACGATGCTATGCCCGGCGGGTCTCCGGGACAGTATCTGTCTGCCACGGCGTTGGCTTCGGTGACTCTTGCGGCTCCGACGCCGGAACGGAAGGACCAGCATGACGACGACGTTACTGTGAATGCCGCCAGCCCGAGCGCTGCGCGCTTTGCGTATCTGCTGTTGAGGTCTCCGGTGATGGTGGCGGTGCATGCCGCAGAGCTGCTGCGTCAGGGAGGTGCTTGATGGCGAATTTTGCGACTGTCACACGCGAGCTCCAAGCTGCCCGGGCGGCTCTCAGCAGCGCACGCTCCAACGAAGCGATCTTTCGCGAGCGGCTGCGCGGGTTGAGCGCACAGGGCGCGCTGAGCGCCCGGTCGGCGGGTAAAAAAGACAAGACAGGAATTGCCGCTGCCAAAACCCATGCCCGCGACCTGCAGGCGGCGAGGGACAATTTAGCGGCCGCCTCCGCCGCGGTTACGGCGGCTATGCGTGCGCTCGCTACCGCAATCGACAATGCTCGCCCGTTCCTTGACCCGCGAACCAGCCTGCCCGCTTTGCAGACGCAATTTCCCATAACGCTACTGCCGGTGCGGGTGGAGACGCGGTTCGGTGCCAAACCCACAGACCCGGGCGTAACTCAGCTTTGGGTGCGAATTTATCCGGATGATTGTTGGGTGGATACCTTCGAGCCCCTGCTGTCGGCAAACGAACTCAGCAACGCGAAACAATACTGGGCGTCGTTCTGGCGCGCCGGCGGTATCGAAGCCGATCAGCGAGCCGCATGGCGTAGCCTGGTGGCAGCCCACGGCTCCGGGCGCGCCAACTACATCCTTGATCAATTCCAGCCTCAGGACCTTCCGACAATCACGAGGGCCAACGCTAATGATGTCATTCTGGTCATTCCCACCGACACCGAACCGGCCTTGCAGGATCGGAACGCCCTCACCGATTACTGGTCCGTCGTGTGGATAGCCGACGGTGACCGGGCGAAAACTGACGCAGCAAAGACTGCACTCACAACAGCGATTGGAGCGCGCGCAGACGCCCTCCTCCAGCAGTATGCTCCTTTCAATCTTGCGGACAGCCCACCTCCGCCGTTGACTCACAGCGACGTCAACGTGCGCGTCGCCTTCGTGATCTTTCCACCAGATCCTCAGGTTCAAGCCAGCAGTTGGTCGAGCGCTCCTCGAGTAACCCATCTCCCGGACTGCTTCGCGGTGGTCGCCCTAAATAGCGGGCAGGTGGCGCTCTCGGTTGTCGGAAGGCCGATCACGTTGCCGCTCTTCGTGGGTCCCGACCCGCAAGATGCGAACAACACCATTCGAGTGGATTCGCAGACCGGTGACCTAATCATTCCCGATCGGCTGAAGTGGATGGTGGACTTTCAGGCAGCGGTTGACGCCGGCATGGGCGTCGCAATTGACCTGACCGCGGAGCAGGCGAAAACGGGCTTCGATCGTCTGTTCGTAATCGGCGTGCAACTTACGGCCGAGGCCAACGACGGGCAACTCGCGCTGGCCGAGATCCTAAACCATCATGCGATGAGTGGGAGTGGCCTCGAAATACTGACTCAGGGCGCACCCACGCACAACACGACCGGCAGGGGGAGTGGCTACTCGAGGCGCGATGACCCAGACGTCAGCTTCGATGATCGGAAGAAAGCTCCGCTGTTCACCGTAACCAGCGATGCGATGCAAAAGCGCGACGGACAGATTCTGGCTGAGGCTTTGGGCGTTAGCGCCGCGACTTTCTCACGCATTCACGGTGCGGATCGGCTTGATCAACGCGAGGCACGGGCTGTGCAGTCGCTGTTATGGCCAGCGACGCTTGGCTACTGGATGGACAAGCTGATGGCGCCGGTGTTCAGCGACGCTACGGTCGAGAATGCGCGCTGGTTCTTCACGAACTACGTGCGCGGCCGCGGCGTTGTACCGGCGATCCGAATCGGGAAACAGCCATACGGCGTGCTTCCCACTGCGGCGTTTTCTCGAGTTACCTGGTTCAACCGCGATAAGACCGGGATCGCCACTGCATCGGGCTCGCAAGGCGACTTCCTTGCCAAGCTTTACGCCTTTCTCAGACGCGTCGATGCTGACTGGACCCGGATGAGCGCTGCCGCCGCTTATGTCGGCAAAGCTGGGGACCCCCACGACCTCCTCCTCAACATCTTGGGCTTGCACCCGGATTCGGTCGAGTTCTACACCCGCAATGCCGAGAGCATCCAGATGATCTGGAATCTTATTAACTTATCCGGTCAGGGCGCTAATCTCTGGCCGATTTTTCAACAACTCCTGGATGCAGGCGCGCAGCGTCTGCGATCACTGGGGTATGCCGGCGATCCACCGCAACTGCTGCAGCAGCTGTTTGTTGGACAAGCAAGCCTGATCGCGTCGCTCATCGATGATCGCCCATCTTCGGAGTCCACGCCGATTCGCGCCTACACCGATGACGGGCGAAACTATCTGCAGTGGCTCTCGAATGCTGCGAAGACCTCACTTGATGCCCTGCAACAGGAACAGGGGTTCTCAGGGAATCAAACGCCCCAGGCTCTTCTCTATCTGCTCGCTCGTCACGCACTCATGCTCGGGTATTACGACACCAGCTATCGGCTCTATCGATCCGGTGGCTTCCTATCAGGCTCGGACCTCGCCGCCATGAAGCCCGAACCCGCTTTCGTTCATGTGGATGCGACCGCGACCGGCAGCGAGAGTCGCTTTGCGAAGCTCTATGCTGCCGAACCGCGAATAACTGGGAATCCTTCGCTACTGGTAAGCGATTTCATCACTGTCCAATACGAGAATTTGCCGGAAGCCGCTGATTTCGCGGCACAGCTCTCCGCGCTCGACCTCCTGCAACAGAACCCGACCGCCGCCCTCGAACGCCTGCTGGCGGAGCACGTCGACGCCTGCTGCTATCGACTCGATAGCTGGTTGCTTGGCCTGGTCGCCGTCAAGCTGGAAGCGATGCGCTCGCTCGGCGAATCTAAGGACAAGCGTCAGGGGACCTACCTCGGCGCTTACGCGTTGCTTGAGGAGGTGCGCCCGAGCATCACGCCGCTGCAGCCTGTAAAGTTACCTGAGGATGTCGCCGCCCAATTTCCCGGGAAGTCACCGCTCATGTCGGATGCGAGCAACGGAGGTTATGTGCTCGCGCCCTCGATTCCGCAGGCGAAGACAGCGGCGGTCCTCCGCAGCGGTTATATCGCGAATGCGACATCCGAAAACTCGAAAACGTTAGCGGTCAACTTGACATCGGACCGTGTTCGCCTGGCGCTGTCGCTCCTCGAGGGTATCCGCAACGGGCAGAGCCTGGGCGCCCTTCTCGGCTACCGATTTGAGCGTGGTCTTCACGATGCCTACGGTGTGGCTGAGGTGGACAAGTTCATATACCCGCTTCGCAAGGCCTTTCCACTGGTAGCGGACAACCTGACGGCAACACAGACGCATCCCGATGTGCCGATTGAAGCCATCGAGGCGCGAAACGTGCTGGACGGGCGCAAGCTCGTTGCCCAGATTCAATCGAGCGGCCAGAGCCAGTATCCATTTGGCGTGTCATCGCCGGCGCTGCCCGGCGCTACGCCAGAAGAAAAGAGCGCGATCAGCCAGGAGGCCAACAAGCTGCTCGATGTCTATGATGCGATTTCCGATTTGGCACTCGCTGAAGGCGTTCACCAGGCCGTGCAGGGCAATTTCGATCGACTTGCCGGCACGCTCACGACCTACTCCACCGGGAATTTTCCGCCCGAACCAGAAGTCGTTCAGACCCCGTCTAACGGCGTCAACGTCAATCATCGCGTCGCGGTTCACTTTACGCCCGGACGGCAAGCACCAGAGAATGCCTCCCCGCGGGCCGCAGCCGAGCCCGCTCTCGATGATTGGTTGGCGAAGGTTCTGCCCGAGCTTAAAGACATTCAATGCACGGTTACGTGGAAAGATGCATTGAGCAATGCCGATGGAAACCGCATGGTCTCGCTCGATGACCTCAAGCTTCGGCCCATCGATGTGGTCGCTCTTGTGCGCCCGGACGATGCACAAGCCATGACCGAACTCGATGACCGGATTGTCAGATTTGTGATGACGAAAGCAGGGCTGCGGCCCGACACTCGTCCTGCGATCTCCTATCTGACTGCACCCGCGGACAAGATCAGCGTCTTCGCAGCCTCAGGCCTTATTCGCGCACTCCGCGCACTGTTAACCCGCGCACGGCCGTTGCGCGCGACCGATACTCTCCTGCAGGCAGACGTTCAGGGCGATCCGAATGCCGTTGCCAGGATAGATCGAGCCCGAGTTGCGGACCGCATCACAGATTACGACGCATTGTCTGCGGACGTGGGAAC
>Ga0070706_100004593_pt1 | contig 13251 bp, 12 predicted proteins | sample KBSK5501metaG_FD_65476 | JGI IMG/M metagenome (GOLD analysis project Ga0070706, IMG submission 65476) | Corn, switchgrass and miscanthus rhizosphere microbial communities from Kellogg Biological Station, Michigan, USA - KBS K5-50-1 metaG | ecosystem: Host-associated > Plants > Roots >...
GTGCATCTTCGCCTATCCAGACGCAGTTGTGGGACAAAAATGCCCGTTTTGCCGCTCAGGTGAAACTGATATCAAGATGTGTTCTGGATGGTAGAGAGGTTCGAACATACTATGAAGAGCAGGCAGAAATAGTGTATCATGAACAGCGGGTTGCTTACCTTCTATCAGCAAGAGAACAATGAGGTTGGTAAGATGCAAGAACAAGAAATTGAAAGCTATCTCGCAGAACTTGGCCAGGAATTGCAGAACCTGGGAGTACAATACCCCATACGCATCCTCTTAGTCGGAGGGGCGTTCATGCTGACGCAAATTCACAACAGATCCACGACAAATGATGTTGATGTGCTGCTCAAAGATGGAGAGGACTCCACGACCGCGCCGCGTTATCAGATCTTCAGGGCAGCGGTACGGGCAGTCGCACGCCACAACAAGCTTCCAAGCAACTGGCTCAATGACATTATGGGCGACTTTCTCCGTGACACTGGCACCGCGCCAGATGGAACCCTGTGGCGCACCTACACCATGCTTGAAGTGTATATACCGCCGAGCGACTATGTTCTGGCGCTGAAGTTATTCGCGGGCCGTCCAAAAGACCGGGATGACATACACTCCCTCTGCCAGCAGTTGCCTATTCGGACACGCAAACAAGCACAGCGACTCGTTGATCGGTACATTCCGAATAGGCAAGTCCAACAGCTCAACCATCTCGATGATACCCTGGACGATCTGTTTCCCTAGCGAGGGGTATGATACAATGAAAAGAACAGGGCATAAGCAGAAAGAAGGGAGAACCTGGAGACGCTATGAAATCAGGTGATCGCGAACAAACGATGGCCATGACCTATCAAGCCATCTGTCAGGGCGAAAGTCCCTGGATAGCGTTGGGCAATTTCATGAATGAGTGGTACGACTATGCGAAAGAACGACGCGCGCACCTCATCACTGATCCACTCACCCTCCCTGAGGAGCCAGGTATCGATGCTCTCCGTTGGGCTGCCTTCTGTGCTGCCTCGGTAGAGTGGCTCTGCCGTCGCTACGGGGTACCTAGTCCATCCTGGGTCTACAACCCCGCTTACTCGTTGCCCGAACCCTGGTTCGACTCCCCTGGCGCCCACAAGCCACGGGTGCGAGAACGGCTCCTGCAGCAAACGCCAGAGCCATTCGCCAGGCGCAATGTCTATTGTGGCAACCGCATATTTGCCAACAAATATGAATTCGCCGAGCAATACCAGCGCCATTCTACCATCAAGTCTACCGCAACACCGACCTTTTCCTAAATGCTCAATCCTCGTACTTGCGCATATACGTTTGTGTGGCAACAGAGGCTACTACTGACCTCTACGTAACTCGCTCAACTGTTGTCATGACTGATTGCTGCCTTCGCGCGTTCGCTGTCAACAGTTCAGTCTCCAATGCACAGATCAGTTGATAAGTCGTGAAGGAGAGAAAAAAAGTGTTGGGAGAAACTGAAAATGGAGAGACTGGTGTTGCTCTGTCTCTGCGCTACTGCGGATTGACTGAGTTGCCAGAGTCGCTCGTGCAGTTGAGCGAGTTACAATGCCTGGATGTGACCGGGAATCACTTGACCGAGTTGCCGCAATGGCTGGGGAACGTACCCTGTCTGAAAAAATTGGTGGTCGATGGGAACCAATTGACGACGCTGCCGGAGTGGCTGGGAAACGTAGGGTGCTTGGAAGAGCTCCATGCAGATGGGAATCGGTTGACCGCTCTTCCGACCAGCATAGGCCACCTTGCGAAGCTTGAAACGTTATGCCTCTATAACAACCAGTTCGTCTCTCTCCCTGAAAGTATCGGCCAATTAACCCGGCTCAAGGATATAAGCGTCGGGAGAAATCGGCTGGTTGCGCTTCCTGAGTCGTTCTGGGGGTTGACACAGCTCCAATCGTTGAATATAGCTGAAAATCGGCTGACAGAACTGCCTGAGCGTATTGGTAAGCTGCTAGGGCTCCAGACACTTGATGTGGGGCATAATGCGTTGACTGACCTGCCGGAGTCGCTGGGCCAGTTGGGGAACCTGACGTTTTTTCTCTATCTCAGCAATAATCGCTTAACGGCGCTGCCGGAGTCACTCTTTGAGAATCTGGGGAGCCTGCGCTATCTCAATGTCACGGATAATCGCTTAACGGCGCTGCCGGAGACTATTGGCAAGCTGACCAGTCTCAAAGAGTTGAGGATCTACCATAATCAGTTGACTAGACTGCCAGAGTCGCTGGGGAAGCTGGTGAACTTGAGAGCATTGCATGCGATGAACAATGCGTTGGAGGCCCTCCCTGAGTCAATTGGGAATGTGCAAGAACTCAGGGAGTTGCATGTGTCTCAGAATCGGCTCATGGTTTTGCCTGAATCACTGGGCAAGCTGGCGCACCTACGTGCATTAGATGTGAGGAATAATCACCTGACAGCTCTCCCTGATTCGCTGAGCAATGTGAGAAGCCTTACCTCTCTTGATGTGAGGGCGAATAGGCTGGTTTCGCTCCCTGAGGGGATTGGGGAGTTGCCACATCTTGAGAAACTGGATGTACGGTGGAACAAACTATCTGCTGACCCCGGGTGGTTTCAACAACTAGAAGAGCGAGGATGTAGTGTGTATGTATAGCCGCCTGCGGCAGCCATACTGACATCCTTGTACATGATCGAAGGCAGTCAGCAGTCGCCTGCCAGGAGCAAGGTTCAACGCCTTAGGCAAAGGTCTGCAAAGCGACTTCACTCCCTCATCTTTCCTCATTTCTTCTTGATTTCTCGCATCTGGTCCTCTTACCAAGTGTTCGCTTGCTAGGTGTTGAATGTACCAGGGAAGAACCTATCATGATGCTGATGGAGTTTTACCCGACACCAAGAGCACTCGTCAACGCTCAAGCAACAGAGCAAGGGAGGGCTGTATTGACAACAGCCGTCTGCACTGGGTATACTTGTGCTGGATATATATAGAATTTTTGTTCTATTTTTGTGATCTGGAAAGGTGCGCATGTTAACACATGATGTAGAAGAGAGTACGCTGTAGTACAATAATATCCTATCTTACCGCTTTTGCTCACATCTCTACTCGTAGTGGGTAATGCACGAATATCTGTTTGATGCTCTTATCAACCCGCTCATGCACTCTCTCTTGCTTCGAACTGGTCTATCCATGCCGTCATGTGGTGTAGTGAGCGACACGAAACAGCGATGCAACCTTTTTTCACCATCTGAGAGAGCAAGTCATGCGGAACAGCGAAGCGTTCTCTGGCGTATCCAACCAGCAGTTCTTCTGAGCGAGAGAACGACTTGCCTCAGCTCAACCCTGTGTCGAAAGCGTCTAATCACGTATTGTTAGGGAAAGGAGCGATGGGTCACTCTGTTCGTCCAACAGCGTCGTATCCCATCATCTTCTCTGTCTATGAAAAACTCTGCGAATGAAACTCAGGCTGGCGCGGGCCATCAAGAAGCGTTGCTCCACCTAACCCTCGAGGGTCTGATTCCGGCCAAACAAGAACTCGTTCTCAATCTTGCCGAGCGCACGGCCACACTCTTCTCCAATGCTCCTGACGGCAAGGCTGCGATGGTGGAGCAGAAGCGTTTTTCCCCCAACGGCATGCGCGTCCTGGTGCCACTGCTACAAGCCTATCCCAAGTATTGCCTCCACGAGGTCTTGTTCGCGAGCCTGTTCTCGTTGCCGCTCGACGAGGCGTATCAGCAGATGCGAGAGATGCGCTCTCTCACCATTCGCTCGGTACGCAGAGCAGTTGCCAGTCTCCCTACCAGGTTGCGCGCCTTTGGCTGGCAGGTGCGTTCCATCCGCGGTGCAGGCTACCTGATCGAAGCGATCACAGCAGAGTAGGCCTGAGACGCTACCCCAAAGCCCGACAGTTCGCCTCTAGCTCAAGATCAACCGCAAACGCCCGGTCAATGTGTCGCGAATAATCAGCACAACTCCCCAAAAAAACGGTTCCTCAACAGGGATTTTTTGCTGACGATCTGGTACATTTGTTCTATGGACACAGTGAGTATCTGCTTCATGTTTTCCTGCAACTAGTGTAGGAGAGGCCTTTGTCGTGCGTCCCATCTGCTTGCATGGGGGCGAGGAACGTCGATCCTCGCCCCGTGTGTTTCTTTTCTGTCCATGGTATGTCGTCTGAGCGAAGAGAGGTCGTACTGCTACGATGCGTGCTCTTACTGCGTTTCCTTCCTCCTTTCTGAACCTTCAGCTTCTTGAGGAGGTCTTGTATGATCTTCCTCCCCTGGAGGGCGTATTTTTACACTGGCACACGTATGGGGTGACGGCCACCACTGCCGGCATGAACTCACTTCTCGCCCGGCGCAAGCAGTTCCTTGGCCCGACGACGCTGTCAGGAGCCAGCATTCAGCTGCTCTATGCGTGTGCGACCGACAGCCTGCGTCGCCTGCCTGGGCAGGAACTGCACTCACCGTGGGACAGCCGTCCTCTGCATGCCCGTCTGCTCCGGCATGGACCCTCGTTGAGCGCTGCCGAGACTCAGGCGCTGCTTCCGCCAGGGGTGCTGGTACACAAGACCGTCTCGATGACACTGGCCGAGACCTTGCTGCTCTGCACTGGTGTGAGCCCGCAGAGAGTGACCCGCCAGCATCTACGTGCCATAGCAGCGGCTCTGGCATTGCCCAGACGGACCGTCAAACAATGTACCGTCAACCCTTTGACCTCCAACCCGGTTGAGACATTCGCCATGCAGCCAGGGATGGTCTCTCCGTTCTTGCATCCATCCCATCACACCGGATTGGGTGCGCTCGTCCTCCTACCATGGCCAGCACGGTGGGAAGCGCAAGCGCGGGAGGTGGCGATTTCGCTGTCGCTGTGGGAAAGCCTGTTGCTCCCTTTGCGCTGCCTACGCCAGCTGATACGCAGCTATGCCAGACGAGCGTATCCTGGGGTGAGGATCATCGAACTGGAAAGCGAGGGTTCTGTCTATGCGTATGCAGAGCAGATTACCGGCTAGCCGTGCAGCGCTGATTGTGCCTCTCGCAAGCGACTGCGCTGTGGTGAGGGTGGGTCAGCAACAGTTGCAGGCATGGTGGGAGCACCTCTGGCCCAATCCACTCACCCAGGAGAGACTTCACCTGCATGCGTTTGTATGCAAGGAGCATACCGTCACCCTACGCGCTCTGATCAACCTCGCCTGTGCAGCGCTCAGTATGCTCAGGTATCTACCCAGAAGTTCCCAGCAAGGAGAGGCAACGTTATGCCAGAGGTGACCTCGCTCCAACAGGTAGAACGGTCGCAGTTGCAGGGGCATCACGTGCAGCACAGCGACACGCAGCACCTCTTGATTATCGATGGTGCCGTCGTTCCCTGCACGCCGAGCGAGTACGACTTGCTCATGCCTTTGCTGAAGCATGCTGGAGAGCCCGTCTCGTTTACTCTTCTGCTCGACAAGCAGGGACAAAAGACCCTTACTCGCAGTATCCGGCACGGCCTGACCCAACAGATGAGCCGCCTGCGAGGCAGGCTCTGGCCGTTTGGCCTGGATATTCTCTGTCTCAACAGCTACGGTTACCTGCTGCTCTCCCGGTCAAACGAGCAGGGTGAAGACATCTAAGTGTCAGCATGGCTCTGCATGACACGATCTTGCGCTGAATTTCATCCAGGTCTGCCATGGCGGATGGTCTGCCGGTTCTACCGGTTTCTTTCATCGCTTCATCCCGCTGGCTGTACCATCCCTGTTGCTGCCTGTTTTTATCTCGAAGGAGGAATGTCTCAATGGGTACCGCTCCTGCTCAACTGTCGTCCTCATCCCTGGAACAGGTCTTGTCTCATCTCAAGGGGGTGCGCACCTCGATGCGTGGCTGGAGAGCATGCTGTCCAGCGCATGCTGATCGCAAACCCAGCTTGAGCATTGGCCTGGGTGAGCACGGTCAGGTCTTACTCAAGTGCTTCGCCGGGTGCTCGCTCGAACGCATTGTGGAAGCCATGGGACTCACCATGACCGATCTCTTTCCCGCTGCAACCCCGACACCTGATGGGCAAGCGACCTCACCAGGCAAAACGCGCCAACCTACACTCTCCCTTGTTGACCTGGCGCTGGAAAAGCAGCTTCCCTGGAAGTTTCTGTTCCATCTGGGAGTGATGGAGTATCCCTCCGGTGGCCTGCAGATTCCCTATCATCTTCCAGATGGCACGCTAGCACCACGCCACCGCATCAGAACGGCGCTGGTTGCGAAAGAGGGATCGCGCTGGAGCAAGGGCGAAGGCACGATCGTGCCTTATGGTCTGGCACGGCTGGACGAGGCCAGAAAAGCGGGCTACCTGGTGCTGGTGGAAGGGGAGTCGGACTGCTGGATGCTCTGGTACCACCAGTTCCCGGCCTTGGGACTGCCAGGCGCTGAGATGGCCAGGACGTTGGAGGAGTCCATGTTGGCTGGCATTGACCGGCTGTACATCATACAGGAACCGGATGCAGGGGGCACGGCTTTTGTGACCCAGCTCGCGCGCAAGCTGGAAGCGTGGCAGTGGCCGGGAAACGCGTTCGTGCTCCGACTACCCGGAGCCAAAGACCCCAACGAGTTGCACCAGCAAGACAGGCAAGGGTTTCGCGTAGCCTTTCAGCGTGCGCTGGATCAGGCCGAGCCGCTCTCCTCCCGCAGTTCCCACTCAACAACGTCACCACCCCAACAAGGTCAGCCTTCCATCTTCAGCCTCCCGGACCTGCTGTCCTGGGAGTTGCCGCCCGTGCGCTGGACTATCCCAGAAATGCTGCCAGAAGGATTAACCTTGCTGGCGGGCAAACCCAAGCTGGGGAAAAGCTGGCTTGCGCTCTCCGTCGCGCTCTCCATTGCGGCGGGTGGTGTGGCTCTCGGCGCACAGCCTGTCGCGAAAGGTGATGTCCTCTACCTGGCGCTGGAGGATAACGCACGCCGCTTGCAAGCCCGCGCCAGACGACTGCTCGCATCCATGACGGAGACCCCGAGCAATATGGAGTTTGCCCTTGATTGGCCACGTCTGGGTGAGGGAGGGTTGGCCTCCCTGGAGGAGTATCTCAAGGCACATCCCCAGCTGCGGCTGGTGGTCATCGATACCTGGGCCAGGGTTGCGCCACCATCTGGGGAGCGGCGCTATTCTCAGTACGAGGGAGACTATGAGGCGCTCACACCCCTCAAACGGCTAGCCGATACCTATCACGTCTCGATCCTGGCGGTGCATCACCTGCGCAAGACCGGCTCCAGCGATGTGCTGGATGAAATCATCGGGTCGACGGGTGTGACCGGGGCCGTCGATGGGACAATGATCTTGAAACGCGAACGAGGGCAGATGGAGGCCACGCTCTTTGTCACCGGGCGCGATGTCGAGCGCGAGCAGCAACTGGCCCTCAGCTTTGATGTGACAACAGCCCTGTGGACCCTGGTAGGCAATGCTGAAGAGGTCGGGTGCACCAGAGCGCGCCAGGAGATTCTCGACCTGCTCCGCGAGCGGCATCCCGACGGGATGAGTCCGAGGGAGATTGCCGAAGCGTTGGAGAAGAACTATCACACAACGCGCTCGCTGCTCCGGAAGATGGAGGAGACCGGTGAGGTCAGACGGTCTGACGGGCAGTATATTGCAACAGCTACAGATACCTTTCACTGTCAATGGCGGCCATCAGAAAGGATCGATCCAAAGGAACAGCTTGAGCAACAGCAACCGACTTGTAGTGATGCGATTGATTACACTGATTACGTTGATTACGTTGATTACGTTGATTACGTTGATGACACCCCCAATGATTCTTTCACAGAGGTATGCGATCTCTCTGAAGCGGCGGCTGCGCATGAGGCACAGGAGTCGATCCGTGTGCGCGAAGAAGTGGCAGAGATCCAACACGAGAGGAACCAGCGAGAACCTACTGTAATCAATCGTAATCAACGTAATCAGTGTAATCACTGTAATCAACGTCATCAGATTTACGAGCCGACAGCATCAGTGGAAGTTCGAGAAGCAAGCTCTGACGGGGCAGACAACACTGCACGGGAAGAGCAGCAAGAGGCCTTTCTTCAAAGGAATCGTTGTCCTCATCACCGACATGCACATCTGGTGCGTTTTGACCCCGCCGGTCAGGCGTGGTGCGACAAGTTAGATTGCTGGAATTGCTACCGGCTCATGAAGATTGGTGAGGCGTTGGACTATCGTTGCCTTACGGATCAAGGAGGAAATGTGGTGATCGGCCAGGGCATGACTGCCTGGTCTGCCTTTGTGATCTCGCAGCGAGCGTTCCTGATCGCCGTCGCAACCGAGCAGGCGATGGCGATGTGTAAAACGCTAGACAGCGAGGTGCCTGACTTGTCAGGCGAGGTGAAGCGCCTGGTGAAGGTACGTCCGGCACCCTCTTGAGAAGAATACACCTGAGTATGTATGACCAGGCCTCATCTCGATCACTTTTCTGAGTGAGTCGCAGCCATCACCGTATCATAAAACAACAACTCGAACTCGTGACTTAGGCGCACAGCGCGCGTGATGCGCTGGCGATCTTCGGGCGTATCGTAGCGAGCCAGCAGGAGAGAATCAATGGGCGTAACCTTCGCCCCTATCTCGTCATGAGACGTAAAGAAGGCGACCTGCTCCGCGCTCATCCCATACTGCTGTATCAGGGCTGGGCCGACGCGCGCGCAAATCTGGACGAAGATGTCCTCGCTGGCGCTGACAGCGGCGATTTTCTCCGGCGCAGAGCCATAGGCCAGCATCCAGTAGAAGAAGTTGGTCAGAGCCATACAGCCAGCCAATGGCTCGGCAGCGTCAAAATCCGCTCGTGATAAGCCCAGCGCTTCGCCGAAGCGCAGCAGCAACGTGTAGCCGCCGATCTTGGGCACGAGCTTCGCAAGCAACAGCTCTTGCATGGCAAGATCAGCCATTCCGACGACGGCCAGCGTGTCGAGACGATAGGCTTCCCGCACCAGCCACCAGTCCTGCAGCGCAAAGATGCGTAAGGTTTCGCGCTGCACCGTTCCATTTTCGATCCCCGTCCAGAGCGGGTGGTGCAGCAGACGCTGGCGTAATGATTCCACCTCCTCGTTCAGGATGCTATCAGCGAAACTCATCGCTTAGTGCTCGTTTCTCGTAAGCGGTGTGCGCGCGATAAAATCCAGGATGTGCTGGGCGATTTCCTCGCCCTTCTCCTCCTGGAGGAAATGGCCAGCTTCGTGTAGAGTGATGTCGGGCTGTTCGTTCGCCGCTGGGATCAGCGCGCGGAAAAAGCGGTCGCCCCCGCTCGTGATGGAATCCCCATCCGAGAACATGACCAGCGCGGGTTTGCGCCAGTGCGCTAAGCGCTCTCGCGCCTGTCGCACGGCGGGGGCAGCCGGATCGCTGGGCTCGACCGGAACCAGCAGAGGGAACACCATCGCCCCGGCTTTGTAGGTGCTATCGGGGAATGGGCTGTTATAAGCTGCGACCACATCTGGCGGCATCTGCTCGCCGTGAACGATGCCCGATACAATGATCCGCCCGATATCCATATCCGGCACAAGCGCAGCGAACATTCGCCACCTCGTGAAGCCCTCGGTCATCGGCTCATCACCGGTCGGCAGCCCCGTATTCATGATCACCAGGCGCGCGAAGCGTTCCGGCATCCCAGCGGCGACCGGCAAGCCGATTAACCCACCCCAATCGTGGACGACCAGCGTCACCTGGCGCAAGTCAAGCGCCTTGATAAAGCCGACCAGCGTGTCATGGTGCATCTGAAACGAATAGGCATCGCGTTCGGTCAACGTATCTGAACGGCCAAAACCGACAAAATCCATGGCGATGACCCGGTGGTCCTGTGCCAGCAGCGGGATCATCTTGCGATAGAGATAGGACCACGACGGCTCGCCATGCAGGCACAGAATACGCTCGCCCTGGCCTTCACCTATGTAGTGAACACGCAAGCCGTTCACCTCGACATAGCGCGGCTGGTACGGAAAACCGGGCAAATGGGCGAAACGCTCATCCGGTGTGCGCGTGATAGGCATAGGGACGCTCCCATTCTTGGCATCGTTTGGGCCACAATTTCGACAATCATCTCGCGTCTATCATAGCATATGCGAAACCATTGGGCGGTGGCAACACTGATACCGTCCTCTCCTCAGTTTGCAACGAGCAAACAGGCAGAGCATGCGAGCGTGACCGAGAGAGATCAGAGCCTTCATGCGGCGATACAGGAGCAGGCAAGCCAGCCCGATTGCTGGGCTGGGGATGCCTTTTTTTCTCATGTGCGGACAGGGTGGAAGTCGAATAGCGCTCAATACCACGGGATGTACAGGAGTTCGCTGCGCAAGAGATCGATCCTTTCCTGAGCGATGCGGTCGGCAATTCGTATCCGCTGCATGCTCACTCACCCAACTTCTTACACCGTTCTTCTGAAGCTTTTCCTGCTGTTCTCGAACAGGTTGGTTGATCCTACACTATCCACGTTTTTAGATGCAGCTCTCATTACTGCTCCTTTCGGTTGCGTGCTGCCACCTGCTCTAAGACCGCCACAATCCGGTCAATCTCCGCTTCTTCTAATTCCGGGTACAGTGGGATATGGATGAGGCGTTGCGTCACCTGTCGTGCTCCCTTCAGACCTGCTATCCTGCATGGCAGCTTCCCTGTCCGGTACGGCGTCTGATCGGGTACCAGCGTGTAGGCCTCGGTAGCCTCAATGCCGACTGCTTGTAAGGCTCTCTCTACCTCCCTGCGGGTCTCCAGGGAGGGCGCCTGCACCGCATAGGTGAAATAGACATGCTGGCGACCAGGAGCCGTGAGAGGCGCTTGCAGCTGTGAGTTCGCTAACGCTGCGGTATAGCGTGCCGCTATCTCTCGACGACGCTCATTCCATCTGTCCAGCTCCGCTAATTCCTGCAGGCATTGCGCTGCACTGAACTCGTCCATTCTCGCTCGCATGCCCCATGTTTCATGCACATAGCGCTGGGTCGCGAATCGGCCCAGGTCCCGCATGCCACGTAGGTGGTATGCGATCTCACGGCGTCGTGCCAGCAGCCGTGGGGAAATTGTGATCAGGCCAGCATCGCCCAGACTGCCCATATTTTTCACCCCGTTGAGTGAGAAGCAGCCGAGATCGCCCATGCTGCCTGCGTAGTAGGTAGACCTCATCGAGGGAAAGTCGCAGGTGTAGGTCGCTCCGTGGGCTTGGGCGGCATCTTCCACCACATAGAGACCAGAGGCGTCTGCCAGATCCAGCAGCGGCGTCATATCCGCCATCTGCCCATAGACATGAACCGGGACCATGGCCGCCGTTTTCTCGGTGATCGCTTCCTCGACTGCTGCGGGATCGATAGTGTAGGTGTGCGGGTCGATATCAACAAACACAGGGACCAGGCCTGCATCGTGAACAGCATAGGCCGTGGAGATAAAGGTCAAGGCCGGTACGAGCACTTCACGCCCAGCTTCGATATGCAGTGCCTCAAAGGCCAGCCGTAAGGCAGTGCTTCCCGAATTCACGGCGATCGCAGCAGCCACCTGCCAGCGCTCCTCGATGAGCCATTCAAAAGCACGGACATAGGAGCCTTGCACATACTTCCCGGTGTTGAGCCCGGCGTCAATCACATCTGCCAGCGTCGCTAACAGCTGTCTTTTTCGACGAGCACAGCGGCGGCCATTGCCCTGTGCAGGTATCCTATGCACTGGTGTGGCAGACAATGAGCTTGGAGGTTGTCGCATCATCGTTTCCTTTCTCCCATGCAAACGTTTCTCCTCTCTTTTCAAGAGTACATCAGGTATGCTCCTCTCGCCTCAGCACTGCGTGGTGCATACGTCTAGCTGTGAGCCATAAGAGTCCTGTGCCATTGGACGCTGACATACTGCGTCCTTTTTACCTGCAGCAGCCACGCGCGAGCTGTGCAGGCGTTGGCGGAAACGGGAGCGTCGCGACGCCATACAAGGTATCGCCACGCAGCGCCGCGATGATGTTTCTGGCCACCTCGGTGGCGACTCGCACCTGTCCTCAACGGTCGATGCTCCTACATGCGGGGTGACAATCACCCGTTCATCTAAGAGGAGCTGACTCAGTATCGTCTTGTCGCCGAGGGGTTGCTGGCTGAAGACATCGAGCGCTACGCCTGCCAGGCGGCCTTCCTTGAGGGTAGCGAGCAATGCCTCCTCGTCAATCAGGCCGCCTCGTGCACAGTTCACCAGGTATGCACCCGGTTTGAGCAGGTGCAGTTGCTGAGCACCAAGTAGGGTGCGTGTCCCGCTCGAGCCCTCGGTGAGCGCAGTATGTAGCGTGACGAAATCGGCCCGTTGCAGCACCTCTGCTTTATCATGGAGTGTCACACCTGCTCGCTTCGCCTGTTGCATAGACGCAGAGGGGTCATAGGCCACTACGTGCATGCCCAATGTGTGCGCCCGTTGCGCCACTTCCTGGCCGACCCGTCCCAGGCCGAGGATGCCGAGCACCTTCTGGTACAGCTCGACCCCCAGGAAGCGACTCGTTTCCCACATGCCTGCTTTGATGCTCCTATTGGCAGCGGGGATGTGTTGCGCCAGTGCCAGCAACAGGGCGATGGTATGTTCGGACGCAACGACCACCTCACCTCTGGGGGCATTGACCACCAGCACCCCTCGCCTGGTCGCTGCCTCCAGATCGATGTTCTCCAGGCTTGACCCGGCACACCCGACCACCTGCAGGTGAGGTGCTGCCGCCAAGAGCTCACTGGTCACCCGCGTTTGGCTGCGCACAATCAAGGCTGTATAGCTGCCGATCAGTGCTCGGAGTTGCTCAGGTGAGAGATCAATGCGTTCGTCGATCTGTGCCTGGGGCAGTTCTTTGCGTAAGAGCGCAATCCCTGCCTGTGCGATGCGTTCGGTAAGCAGGATGTGTTGCACGTTCGCTTCCCACCGTTGTACTGCTACCATGGAGAAATCCCTCCTTCTTCCTGCACTCACCACGCCGGCCGGACATGGCTGTAATCTACCCGAGACCTACGCTGTGTGAACTGCGAACGCTGATGTCCGTCACCAGCCCTCAGTACAGAGACCAGTGCTGAAACGGTCAGCATGAGGAGGAAACATAGGCCGATGATGATCAGCACACGATCGACGCTGCCGTAGAGGTCAATCAGCAAACCGACGAACGGGGTGAGAACAGCGATCAGCACACCTTCAGTTGTCGCAAAGCGTCTCGTAACCCACACTTCTTGCGCACGCTCATGCGCCAGTCGTAGCGTATCCGTCAGTCCCATCCCTTGACCAGGCAAAAGGTGACGGTGCGTCAACATCACCGTACCCAAGCTCGGCCTAAGTCGTGGCAGCAGGAAACCCCAGATCGCCCC
>Ga0070706_100004594_pt1 | contig 13250 bp, 3 predicted proteins | sample KBSK5501metaG_FD_65476 | JGI IMG/M metagenome (GOLD analysis project Ga0070706, IMG submission 65476) | Corn, switchgrass and miscanthus rhizosphere microbial communities from Kellogg Biological Station, Michigan, USA - KBS K5-50-1 metaG | ecosystem: Host-associated > Plants > Roots >...
CAGGAGGCGGCCCAGGCCGCCGAGTGCGCATCGTCGCAGGGCAAGTTCTGGGAAATGCACGACTCCATATTCGAAAGCGAAGCTCCGACGCACGAAATCCGGCTACACCGGTGCGCGGCGGAAGCCGGTCTTGATCTCCTTCGGTTCCGGCGCGAGATGCGGGCGCGCGTCCACGCTGAAAGGGTCCAGGATGTCCAGGAAGGCGGCCTCCGTAGCGGGGTCGCGGCGGCGCCGGCCTTCTTCATCAACTCCATCCGGCACGAAAGCTCCTTCGGCTTGGCGACCCTGCTCGCGGCAATCCAGGCGGCTTCGGGCGGGTGAGTCGCATCGGTTAGAAACCGCCACATCGCGTGAGCGGCTGCAATCGCTTCTCCGGCGTCGTCCGGGTCTTCAACAATCTCCAGGTCAAGTAGCCTCCTTCGGCCTGATCTCCCGGTAGTCCTCCCTCACCGCCGAGCCACGACGCGGCTCGGCTTTTCTTGCCCGTGGTAATAAGAGGATGATGCGGATGTCGGGCGACCCCATTCGCGCCGAACTCTTCTCGGTAGAGCACCTGGAGCAGTTCGCCGCGACGCTGGCTGCCCAACAGCCCGTCCACCCCGGATTGAAGCGCGGTCGGCGCCTGCTGCCGCGCTTGCGCGAGAACGCCAGGGTGCTCGTCCAGTCACAACGGGCGATCGCGGAGAGCAGTCGGAAGACCCGCACCGTCTCTCCCGCTGCCGAGTGGCTGCTCAACAACTTCCACATCGTCGAAGAGCAGATTCGCGAGATCCAGGAGGATCTGCCTCCGGGGTTCTACCGCGAGCTGCCGAAGCTCGCTTCCGGGGTCTTCGAGGGCTACCCTCGCGTGTACGCCCTGGCCTGGTCGTTCGTGGCTCATACGGACAGCCGCATCGAGCTCGAGACGCTGCGCCGTTTCGTCCGCGCCTACCAGCGCGTGCAACCGCTCACGATCGGGGAGCTGTGGGCGTTGGCAATCTCGCTCCGCGTCGTCCTGGTGGAGAATCTCCGGCGCCTGGCCGAGCGCGTCGCCGCGCGAGGCGTCGCGCGGGAGCAGGCCGACGCGATCGCAGACGCTCAACTCGGCACGGGCGGTATTCCGAAGCCGAGCTCGGCGGCCGTGATCCAGATGCTCGAGAAACGGCCGTTCACGCACGCGTTCGCGGTCCAGCTCGCCCAGAGGCTCCGCGAGCAGGATCCCGCGGTCACGCCCGCGCTCGACTGGCTCGACCGCCGGTTCGCCCGCGACGGCATTACGGCCGAAGAGGCCGTCCACGTCGAGCATCAGGCTCAGGTGGCCACGCATGCCACGGTGCGCAACGTGATCACGAGCATGCGGCTGCTCTCTTCCGCGGACTGGGCGGACTTCTTCGAGAGCGTGAGTCTCGTTCACGAAACGCTGTGCGCGGGCACACGCGTCGCGGAGATGGACTTTCCCACGCGCGACCGCTATCGGCACGCGGTCGAGGAGCTCTCCCGAGGGACCCTCCATGACGAGCTCGAGGTCGCGCGACGCGCCGTGCGCGTGGCCCAAAGCACCGGAGCGCCATCCGCCGGATCCGAGGCGGCCGCGGACCCGCGTCTGGCCGACCCCGGCTACTACCTCATTTCCAAGGGGCGGCCGCGGCTCGAGGCGGAGCTGGGCTTCCGGCTTCCCGTCCGTCAATGGCTGCGGCGCGCCTGGTTTGGCGCGGCCGCTCCTTTCTACCTGGGGTCGATCGCCCTCTGGACCGCCGCGATCCTCGCCGTCCCCGTCGCGCTCACGGCGGCCGGCGGCGCTTCCACCGGGTCGCTCATCCTGCTCGCCCTCGTCGCGTCTGTGCCCGCTTCGGACCTGGCGAGCGCCCTCGTGCAGCGGTTCGTCACGCAACTCGTCGGACCCCGACGCCTGCCCAAGCTCGAGCTCGCCACCGGCGTCCCCGAGGAGGCGCGCGCTCTGGTCGCGATTCCGATGCTCCTGACCGACGACAACGAGGTCCGCGAGGCGGTGCAGCGGTTGGAAGTGCACTATTTGGCCAACCCCGACCCCGAGCTGCGGTTCGCTCTCTTGTCGGACTGGCCCGATGCGCCGTCGGAGACCCTCCCCGAGGACGAAGCGCTCGTCGCGGGTGCGCGTGCAGCGATTCGGGAGCTGAATGATCATCACGGACCCGCGGCCGGAGGAGGCGACCGCTTCTGGGTCTTCCATCGGCGCCGCGTCTGGAACCCCAGCGAAGGGGTCTGGATGGGATGGGAGCGAAAGCGCGGGAAGCTGCGCGAGCTCAACCGGCTCCTGCGCGGCGCGACGGACACTTCCTTTCTGCCGCTGGATGGCGGCGCCGTGCCGCCGCCCGGCATTCGTTACGTGATCACGCTGGACGCGGACACTCGCCTGCCGCGGGAGGCCGCGCGCAGGCTCGTCGGAACGATTTCGCACCCGCTGAATCTGCCCAGCTTCGATTCGGCGGCCGGACGGGTGGTGGAGGGGCACGCGATCCTCCAGCCTCGCGTCGCTCCCACGTTGCCCGAGACCGGATTCGGCACCCTGTTCCAACTGATTTTCTCGGGCCCTCGCGGCATCGACCCGTATGCCTTCGCCGTGTCCGACGTGTACCAGGACCTCTTCGGCGATGGGATCTACACGGGCAAGGGAATCTACGACGTCGACGCGTTCGAGCGCGCGCTTTCCGACCGGGTTCCGGAGAACGCGCAGCTCTCCCACGATCTTTTCGAGGGACTCTTCGCGCGAGCCGGATTCGTTTCGGACATCGATCTCTTCGAGGGCTTTCCCGGCCATTACGAGGTGGCAGCCTCCCGCCAACATCGTTGGGTCCGAGGCGACTGGCAGCTTCTGCCCTGGGTCCTGGGCAAGGGGCCGCGGACGAGCAGCGTCCGGAGCGCGATCCCGCTCATGGGGCGCTGGAAGATGGCCGACAACCTCCGACGGAGCCTCTCGGCGCCCGCGAGCTTCGCGACGTTGCTCGCCGGCTGGTGTCTCCCGGGAGTCGGCCCCGCTCGCTGGACGCTCTTCGTCCTCGGGGTCTTTTCGATTCCGACGATCCTCTCCTTCGTCACGAGTCTTCTTCCGCCTCGCAAGGGCGTCGCCAAGAGGAGCTTTTTGCGCGGCGTCGCGGCGGACTTCGCCATCGGACTCGCGCAGACGGCATTGCGAGTCGTCCTTCTGGCACACGCGGCCTGGCTTCGAGTGGACGCGATCGCGCGCACTCTTTGGCGGCTGGCGGCGACTCGACGTCATCTGCTCGAATGGGTCCCGGCGGCTCAGGCGCATCGCGCCCTGGATCTGGAAATCTCGGGGTTCTACCGGCGCATGCGCTCGGCGATCGGGCTGGCGGCGGCTGCCGGTCTGCTGGTCGCGGCCTTCGGAACCGGCGGATGGAGATGGGCGGCCCCTTTCCTCGCTCTCTGGCTCGCCTCGCCGCTGGTCGCTCGATGGATCAGCCTGCCCCCGCGCGAATCGGCGAGGCCCCGCATCTCCGCGGCTCAGGGGCGTGAGTTCCGGCGGATCGCGCGACGAACCTGGCGGTACTTCGAGCGATTCATGGGACCCGAATCGCACCATCTTCCCGACGACAATTTCCAGGAGGTGCCCAACCCCCAAATCGCGCGCCGGACTTCTCCGACGAACATCGGTCTCGCGCTCCTCTCGACCGTTGCGGCCAACGATTTCGGATGGATCGGGACCGTCGAGATGGCGCAGCGGCTCGAGGCGACGCTGGACACGATGGGCAGGCTGGAACGCTTCCGAGGCCACTTCTTCAACTGGTACGACACGGAGGACCTCAAACCGCTCGAGCCCCGATATGTCTCCACGGTCGACAGCGGCAATCTCGCGGCGAATTTGGTCGCGCTTCGCCATGCCTGTTTCGAACGGCTGGACGAGCCCGTTCAGATTGAGCGGGCCCTTGAGGGCATCGCCGACACACTGGAGGCCCTGCGCGAGTCCGCGATGGTCGTCACCGAGCGCAGCCGGGGGCGCGTCGTCACGTCGCGCCAGCTCGAGAACGCCGTACGGGAAGCGAGGGCGCTCCTTTCTCCCGCTCCCGCCTCGGCCTCGGAGTGGGCGGAGCGTCTGAGCTCCGTGGCGATGCACGCCGAGGCGCTCGTCGACCTGGTGCTCGCCCTCGAGCAGGAGGGCGAAGAGCCCCGAACCACGACCGCGCTCGAATGGGCTCGGGCGCTGCGCGAGTGCGTCTCGAGCCACGTTCGCGACTGCGAGGCCATGCGGGATCTCGACTCGACCGCCGAGTCGTTGACCCGACGTCTTTCCTCGATCGCCGCCGCCGCCGGTCGTATGGCCGCTGAGATGGATTTCACGTTTCTCCTGGACCGGCCGCGCAAGCTCTTTTCGATCGGATATCGCACGTCCGACGCGACCCTGGATCCGGGCCACTACGATCTGCTGGCGTCGGAGGCGCGGCTGGCGAGCTTCGTCGCGATCGCGAGCGGTGACGCTCCCGTCGAGCACTGGTTCCACCTGAGTCGACCCTTGACTCCTGTCGGGCGGGGGTCCGCTCTGATGTCCTGGTCCGGATCGATGTTCGAATACCTGATGCCCGACCTCGTGCTCGAGGCGCCTTCGGGCAGCCTCCTCGAGCAGACGAACCGGCTGGCGGTCGGGCGTCAGATCCGTTACGGCGAGGAGCGCGGCGTTCCGTGGGGAATTTCCGAGGCCGCCTACAACGCGTGGGACGTCAACTTCACCTACCAATACTCCAGCTTCGGTGTCAGTGGTCTGGGCCTGAAGCGCGGCCTCTCGGAAGACATCGTCGTGGCGCCGTATGCCACGGCCTTGGCCGCCATGATCGAGCCGGCCGCGGCCCTGGAGAACTTCCAGCGGCTCGAGAAGACTGGGGCGCTGGGGCACTACGGCTTCTACGAATCGATCGACTACACCCCGTCGCGGCTCCCCGACGGCGAGACCTTCGCTGTCGTGAAGGCTTACATGGCTCACCACCAGGGGATGACGATCTTGGCGCTGACGAACCTGCTGCTCGAATCGACGATGCGCCGCCGGTTTGGCGCCGATCCGACCGTTCAGGCCACCGACCTTCTGCTTCAGGAGCGCACACCGCGCACGGTGACGGTGACGCGCCCCGTGGTCGAGGACCAGACTCGGCCCCGCGTCCGTGACGAAGTTCCCCCCGTGCTGCGCCGCTTTCGCTCGGCGCACGACCCGACGCCCCGCACGCACTTGCTCTCCAACGGGCGGTACTCCGTGATGATGACCGCCGCGGGCTCCGGCTACAGCCGGTGGCGCGGGCTCGCCGTGACGCGATGGCGCGAGGACACGACGCGCGACCCGTGGGGCGCCTACGTCTTCCTGACCGACGGGGAAACGGGAAAAACCTGGTCCGCCGGGTATCAGCCGGCCGGCGTCGAGCCCGACGCCTATGAGGCGGTCTACTCGGAAGACCGGGTCGAGATTCATCGTCGGGATGGGCCGATCGCAACGAGTCTGCAGACCCTCGTCTCGACGGAGGACGACGCGGAAATGCGGCGGATTTCGCTGACCAACCTCGGCGTGCGCGCGCGAGAGATCGAGATCACCTCGTACGCGGAAATCGTTCTCGCGCCGCCGGCGAACGATACCGTGCATCCTGCGTTCTCGAATCTCTTCATCCAGACCGAGTTCGTCCCCACGACCGAAGCGTTGCTCGCCGGCCGGCGGCCTCGCGATCTGGAGGAACGCATCTGGGCGGCTCACGTGATGACCGTGCAAGGTGAGCTGGCCGGCATGCTGCAGTACGAGACGGACCGCGCGCGTTTCCTGGGGCGAGGCCGGGGCATCCGCAGACCCAGCGCCATCGAGGAGAGACGACCGCTGTCGAACACCGCGGGCACGGTACTGGACCCGATCTTCAGCATCCGTCGGCGCGTGCGGCTAACCCCCGGGGCCACCGCTCGAGTTCAGCTCGCTCTCATGGTCGCCGAAACACGCGAGCACGCTCTCGCTCTGGCGGACAAATACCGTGACCCGGCTACGTTCGATCGCGTATCCAGCCTCGCCTGGACGCAGGCCCAAGTCCAATTGCGCCATCTCGGCATCACCAGCGATGAGGCGCATCTGTTTCAGCGGCTGGCGACCCGAATCCTGTACTCCGATCCCACGTTGCGCGCGCCTGCGGAGGTCCTGACGCGCAATCGCAGGGGGCCCTCCGCTCTGTGGAGGCATGGGATCTCCGGCGACCGGCCGATCGTGCTGGTTCGGATCGACCAGGTCGAGGAGCAGGACATCGTGCGCCAGCTTCTGCGCGCGCACGAGTACTGGAGGTTGAAGGGCCTGGCGGTGGATCTCGTCATCATCAACGAACAGGGCACCTCATACTCCGTGGAGCTCGGCTCGACGCTCGAGTCTCTCGTCCGCGCTGGGACACGGGCGCTTGGAGTCGCGGCCGAGAACACGGTGGGCGAGGTGTTCATCCTGCGCGGTGAGTTGCTCTCCGGAGAGGAGCGCGACGCGCTCTCCTCAGCCGCACGGGTCATCCTGCTCTCGCGTCACGGCACGCTCTCGGAGCAAGTCATTCGCCTCCTCCGGCGAGCTCCTGCGACGCGTGCCGCGCAGGCGATCCTCGCCCGCCCGCCGGCCGCGGACGTGCCGCCGCTGAGGATCCCCCTGGAGTTCTTCAACGGATTGGGGGGCTTTTCCGACGACGGCGCCGAATACGTCACCATCCTGGGAGAGAGGCAGTGGACGCCGGCTCCCTGGATCAATGTCTTGGCCAACCCGACGTTCGGTTGTCTCGTCTCCGAATCGGGGGCGGGCTACACGTGGTCGCGCAACAGTCGACAGAATCAGCTCACTCCCTGGTCGAACGATCCAGTCTGCGACCCTCCCGGCGAGGCTCTCTTCGTCCGCGACGAGGAGACCGGAGAGGTCTGGTGCCCCACGCCGCTGCCGATACGGGACGAAGGCTCGTACCTCGTGCGTCACGGACAGGGGTATAGCCGTTTCGAGCACGAGCATCGCGGAATCGGGACGGATCTGCTCCTTCTCGTGCCCCACGAAGATCCCGTCAAGATCTCGCGGCTTTCCGTGGAAAATCGATCCGGGCAGGCGCGGAAGCTGACCGTGACCGCGTATACGGAGTGGGTGCTCGGCACGCAGCGGAGCGTCGCCGCTCCCTTCGTCGTCACGGAGCTCGACGAGACCGGAGCGCTCTTTGCGCGCAACTTCTGGAACGAGCCCTACGCCGGACGCGTGGCGTTCGCCGACGCCGGGGGCCGGCAGTCGGCTTGGACGGCCGACCGCACCGAGTTTCTGGGGCGCAACGGCGGGCTCGACGCACCGGCCGGGCTCGCCCCCGGCATGGTTCTCTCGCGGCGCGCGGGCGCGTGCCTGGACCCCTGCGCCGTTTTGCAAGTGCGGCTCCGGCTGGACCCGGGGGAGCGCGTCGAGATCCCCTTCCTGTTGGGTCAGGGCGCCGACACCGAGGAGGCTCGGCGACTCGTCATGCGGTATCGGTCGCGAGACCTCGACGCGGCCTTAGGGGAGGTTCGCCACGAATGGGAGGACACCCTGACCGCTCTCCAGGTGCGCACCCCTGACCGCTCGATGGACCTGATGGTGAATCGCTGGCTCCTGTACCAGGCGATCGCCTGCCGCTTTCGGGCTCGCTCCGCCTTCTACCAGGCCGGAGGAGCGTGGGGCTTCCGCGATCAGCTGCAGGATGCGATGTCGTTCACGGTCGCTCGGCGCGAGCTGGCGCGCGAGCACCTGCTGCGCGCGGCTTCGCGGCAATTCGAGGAGGGAGACGTTCAGCACTGGTGGCACGAACCGGAAGGCAAAGGAGTCCGAACCCGAATCTCCGACGACCTCCTATGGCTGCCCTACGCGACCCGGCATTACCTCGACATCACCGGCGACGATGCCGTGCTCGACGAGCGGGTGCCGTTTCTGACGGCGGCGCCTCTGGCCCCCGGCGAGAACGATCGATACTTCGAGCCGGCGGTCTCGGCGCAAAGCGCCTCGCTCTTCGAGCATTGCGCCCGGGCGCTCGACCGCAGCCTCGCGGTGGGTCGTCACGGTTTGCCGTTGATGGGCACCGGCGACTGGAACGACGGGATGAACCGCGTGGGCGTCGGAGGAAAGGGCGAAAGCGTCTGGCTCGGTTGGTTCCTGCACTCCAACCTGGATCGGTTTGCGGCGATCGCGGAAAGCCGCGGCGAGCACGATCGCGCGCTCACGTGGAGAGGACACGCGGCTCAGTTGAGGATCGCGCTCAACGGGGAGGGATGGGACGGCGATTGGTATCGCCGCGCATTCTTCGACGACGGCACCCCCCTGGGCTCCGCGTCCAACGATGAGTGTCGCATCGACTCGATCGCCCAATCGTGGGCGGTCATATCGGGCGCCACGGATTGGGAGCTTGGGCGGCGCGCGCTGGCCGCCGTCGATGAGCACCTCATCCGGCGAGGAGACGGGCTCGTCCTGCTTCTGACCCCCCCTTTCGACCGCACGAAGCTCGAGCCGGGTTACATCAAGGGATACGTCCCGGGCGTGCGGGAAAATGGGGGCCAGTACACGCATGCGGCGGTGTGGGCGATGATCGCATTCGCGGCGCTCGGCGACGGAGACAAGGCCGGCGAGCTCTTCGCGATCTTGAACCCGATCAATCACGCGAGCACGCGATCCGGCCTCTACCGCTACAAGGTCGAACCCTACGTGATGGCTGGCGACGTCTATTCGGAACGTCCGCACACGGGCCGTGGCGGCTGGACCTGGTATACGGGCGCCGCCGGCTGGATGTACCGAGCGGGAGTGGAATGGATTCTGGGCTTCCGTCTGCGCGGGACGGTCCTGCACGTCGACCCCTGCATACCGCGCGCCTGGCCTCGGTACGAAATCCTCTTCCGCTATCACTCCGCCCGCTACCGGCTCTCGGTGGAGAACCCTCGCGGCGTGATGCGCGGCGTGACCAGCATCTCGCTCGACGGCGTACCGGTCACGGGGCGCGAGATCCCGCTGGCCGACGACGGCCGCGAGCACCGGATCGGGGTCGTGCTGGGCTAGCAGATCGGAGGTCGGCGTCGAGCCTTCGGCTTTGCACGTGAGGGGGGCGGGCAACGAGCGCGGGCGGAAGCTCCCTGCATTTCCTGTATGCGAAGTCGGGACGGGATTTGAACCGGGAAGGGTAAATCCCTCCTCCGCAACCAGGTCACATCGGCCGGGAGGGCGCGAACCAATCGAGTCAAGCGATCCCTGTCGCATTTGATCGCCCGTGCAATCGGAGTTCCATTGGATTGCACCGTTGTCCTCATCCGTCTTTTCGCGCCCGCGAAACTCAACCTCAACCCTTTCTTCCACGCCGCCGCGGCGCCTAGAGATGTCACCGCCGCTCAACGTTGACAGCTGATGCTGACTGTTGCTCTACTGACGTACAAGGCAATGAACTCCTGGCGTGCAAAGATGACAGGGATCTTCTTCCTGGCCTTGGTCAGCCTGACTTCGAGCGCCGTATTGTTGCGAGGGACTGCGCCTATCGTGCCCGGCAGCATGGGCAAGGATGCGATCACGCTCTACTTGAGGAGATTCGAAGCTCTCCGAAGGGTTTTGCCAGCGCACGCTACGGTGGGTTACGAAACCGACTTGGACGATTCGCTAGAAGACCGCGCGGAGGTCAAGCGCTTCTACCTCGCGCAATATGCGCTCGCGCCGGTCATTGTCGTACCTGGCGTGGACAGGGACGTGGTGGTCGCGAATTATGAGAACCCCGGGAACTGCAGGATCTGTAAGTCGAGAGAATTTGTTCTCCTGAAGGATCTCGGCGACGGGCTGATGTTGTTTCGCAAAGCCGCTCGATGACCGTTCGGCTGTTGCTGTCGATTCTTGTCGCCGTAAGCGCGGGAACCCTGTTGACTTGCCTGTTGTGGCCGGACCGCACTCTGCGCAAGTCGTCCTGGCTCATTCGGCTGGCCGTGGGCGCGGGGGTGGGCCAGGGCCTCTCTTCGGAAATCCATTTTCTCTGGTTATGCAGTCGCCATTCATCTCCCCGATACCTCGTGCTCGCCGACCTGGCGCTCCTGGGCGGGCTGGCCACAGCTCTGTGGTATTTCGGAGCTCGCTTCCGCCACGCCTTCGCGGGAACGCCGGCGCGGTATGCGTGTTCCGAGCCGGCTCGGTCTCGGGCGATGCAATGGGCTCTCGCCACTGCGTTTGCGATCGCGCTCCTTCCGGCGATCTACGCGTTTCTGTCCGCCTTCTACAATTCCCCGCACGGACAATGGGATGCCTGGATGAGCTGGAATCTGAGGGCACGGTTCTTCTTCCGGGGGGGTGAGCACTGGAGAGATACTTTCTCGAGTCTTTTTTGGGGAGCGAATCCAGAGTACCCCGTCCTTCTCCCCAGCCTCGTCGCCCGGTCCTGGCAGTATGCGGGCCAGGAAACAGAACTGGCGCCGGCGCTGCTCGCCGCGCTTTTCACGTTTGCGACTGTTGGCCTCACGTGCTCCTCGCTTTGGTTTCTCCGCAGTAAAGGCCAGGGTCTCCTGGCGGGTCTTGTCCTCCTCGGCACTCCCTTTTTCATCCGGCACGGCACGGCGCAATACGCGGATGTTCCGCTGAGCTTCTTCGTTCTGGCCAGCATCGTATTGCTCTGCCTTCACGACAGGGTGTCGCCTCAGAGAGGAGGTCTCCTCGTGTTAATGGGCGTGACCGCGGGATGTGCCGCCTGGAGCAAGAACGAGGGCCTTCTGTTCTTGGTTTCATTGATCCTCGCGGCTGCTGCAGTCCTGAGCCGGCGGCGTGTGAGGACGGCCTACGTCAGGCATCAGTTGGCGTTCACAGCGGGGCTCTTGGTGGTCTTGCCGGTCGCCCTTTACGCCAAGCTACGCCTTGCACCGGCAGACCCGATGATGCACTGGCAGGTATCCACACTGCAGAAGCTCGTTGACTGGCAGCGGTACGGACAGATACTCAAGGCGTTTGGTCGTGAAATTTTGGAGTTTGGCAACTGGCCGGTGCAATTGACGCCGCTGCTGGTCTTCTATTCCCTGCTGCTCGGCATTGACGTGGAGCAGCTGAAAAAGAGCAGTAGCATCATTGCCATGGGCAGCGTCGGGCTAACCCTCGGCGGTTATTTCTGCGTGTACTTGATCACTCCCTACGACGTTGCCTGGCATTTGCACAGCTCTTTGCAGCGGCTGCTTCTGCAACTCTGGCCGAGCGCCGTATTCCTCTTCTTCTTGTTGGTCAAAACTCCGGAGCAGGCTCTCAGCGGAGACTCGCGGGACCTCGCATCTCAGCCAGAGATAGCATGAGGTAGGGGACTTCCCCGGGTCTTACGAGCGCTCCTGGTCGGTGCCGGAACTCCGCACACGCGCGCTATGGCGTCCTCTCGGCTCGCCGCACGCGAGCCAGGCGGAAGCCGGCGGCACTGTTTTCGACGACTAGGGCCTCGACCTCGTTCCGACCGGAGTGGAGTGCGCGTTCCGGGAGGAGCACCGCGAAGTGTCCTTCACCGTTCTTGTCCGATGTAACCCGCGCCACGGCCTGGATTGTGCCGTTCGTGGCTACCGTGACGTCCACGGTGCCGGTTTGTTTCCGTGCGAGGCGTACCAGACCAGTGACGAGGACCGGCACCACCGCGGCAGCCGGGCGGACATTCACGAAGCGCTGCCGATCCAGGATTTCGATACCGACGTTCGAGCCCGTGGTGAAACCGATCTCGGCCGCCGGGCGTCCGATGAGCTCGGGGGCGGGACCGATCCGCCACAGCCTCTCCGGCCCGTCCCCATGACCGAAAAGACGGAGTTTGCGCGCGAGCGCGTCGTCCACTCGCGTCCTATCGTAGCGAATCCCCCCGAGCACAGGCTTGCTTGCGCGCTCCGCGGCTCCCGGACCCACGACAGAAAGTCCGTCCACTGGCCAGGGCAGGGGGACCCGCAGCATCTCCGCGATCGTGGGCAACACGTCGATGGTTTCGACGCGAAGATCGTTGACGGCGGGAAATCGCTGGCGGGGGGCCTTGATCAGTAGCGGCACGGGAAGGATGTCCTGGTAGTTGGTGTCGGTGAGATCGCGCATCGAATCCCCCGGTCGGAAGCTCACGCCGTGGTCTGCGGTGACGACGATCAGTGCCCGATCGTACAGACCGGCGCTTCGGAGCCGCTCGAGCAGCCGACCGAGCAAGCGGTCCACAAAGCCCACTTGGAGCAGATGGCGTTGATAGCCCCGGAGCACGAGGTCATCGTCGGACGGCCATTGCATTCCGGATTTCCACCCGGCACCCCATTGCGCGTCGGGATAGCGTTTCCCGGATGGGAGGAACACCCAAGGGAAGTGGGGCAAGTTGACGTGCGCGAAGTACAAACCGGTCGCCGCTGTCGGCCGGATGGATCCTACAAATTCGTCGAAGACTTGAACGTGCTCCTCAGGCGAATCGACTGGGCGCAGAGCTCGAATCGGTGGCACGAGCTTTTCCAGGCGCCCTCGTGCGCCCGCCGGCAGCAGGATGCTCAGGTACAGGTTTGCCAGCGGCTTGAGCTGCGTGAGCCGTCGACCTCCCTTGAGACGCCGTCGGGCACCCCGGCACAGCGATTCGGGACAGAGAAAAGTGTAGGAATCGTAGACGTGCAGCTCATGGCTGCGCCCCAGCAGCGTAAACAAGTTGCGCGGGTAGTCGGCGAACGTCGGCACACTCGTCTTCGAAGGGTGCGTGCCGGAGAGAATCGCGGGCACGGCGTACATCGTGTAGTCGTCCGCCGCAGTTGCGTTGCGGTACCAGGTCGCGTTCTCCGCCAATCCGGCGAAGTTGGGGTAGAGCACCGGGTCGATCCGGCGGTGCTCGTCCATCAGTGACGTGACGGGGAGCTCGTCGAACACGACCAGCACCACCGGGGTGTCCGAGTGGATCCCCACCGCGACATCGGGTTCCTGGCCGCCCAGAAAGGTGACCTTGCGAACGTAGCTGCTGCTGAGGAAGAGGGCCGGGAAGACCACGATGGACGGAGCGAGAAATGTCACGAACAGCCTCGCCGTCCGGAAGCGCAGGTACACGAAGCACGCGACCACTCCCGCCGCGACCGCCAGGAACTGCGTGATCAAAGGATGGAGATCCGCTCGCCTCAGCAGCGGCAGCGAGAACACGGCAAACAGCGTGGCAACCAGCAGGGCGTGGACGGTCCTTCGTAACCGATCGCTCCGAAGCCCGGCGAGAAGCTCGAGACCTGCCGCGAGGCCGGGGAGCACGAGACTCAGGATGACGAGCAGGAGGAGGACGGTCGCGGGCGTCGCTCGCAGGAAAAGGTCAAAG
>Ga0070706_100004597_pt1 | contig 13244 bp, 7 predicted proteins | sample KBSK5501metaG_FD_65476 | JGI IMG/M metagenome (GOLD analysis project Ga0070706, IMG submission 65476) | Corn, switchgrass and miscanthus rhizosphere microbial communities from Kellogg Biological Station, Michigan, USA - KBS K5-50-1 metaG | ecosystem: Host-associated > Plants > Roots >...
TGAACAACTGATCGCGATCGGGATTGAGCTTGGAGCCCTCCGCCTCCTTCTGCTTGGCTGCCTCGACGTGTTTGCTGCCCGGCCCGTGACAGCGCTCGCAGCCGATCGCCATTTCCCCCGCGCCCTGCATCTTCCAGTGCTGACTGGCCGGCGGTGGGTCGGGCGGCACAAAATCAAAGCCGGTGGTATGGCAGCCCATGCATTTTGCTTCGGCGAAACGCGCCACAGGGAGTTCGTCCGGCTTGCGCGGGATTGCCAATTCAGAATTATCGAACCAGACCCAGTTCTCCTGTTGGAAATTGCCAACTTCCCATGCGCCTGTGGGCTGGCCGGGGCTTGGGTTCGGATTCAACGACCAACGGATCGGCGCTGGGAAATAGAAATCGCCCGGATTGCCGTCGCTGCCGACCGGACGGACGTGATAAGTCTGCTGCCACTTTCCGCCGACGACCAGCACCACTTCGTATCTCTGGCCGTTCTTGGGCGAGCCCGTATCTCTTGGGTCGACGATGACGAAAAAAAACTTGCCGTTGCTGTTTTCGGTTCTCACATCGAACTTTACGGGCACGTTCTGCAATTTTGCCAAATCGGCATCATGCCCCTTTGCCACGGCGCGAATGTTTTGGAAGGGGACGACCGCGTTGTTGAAATTGCCCTTGACCGTCTCGGCAGAAGGCGGCGTGAGGATTTTCGAATGCCAGGTCGTTCGCCACTCTGCGAGCTGCTGATCGTGACATCCGCTGCCTTTGCAGCTTTCGCTGCCGGCATAGGTGGCGCCCTTGAAGTATTCTTCGCCTGACGTAACGCGTGCCCACGTTGTCAGGAAATCCATGGCTTCCTTGGCATCCTTCGCAAGATGCGGCCGATCTGCTGTAGGTGCCGGCGGCTGAGCCGACACGAGGCCAGCGAGCCCGAGCATTGAAATACAGGTGAGGAAAGAGATGACGCTTCGAAGATTGACGGCCATCGCTTAGCCCCCGGCCGGTGCAACTATTCGAAGAAATCTTAAGCTTATACTACCATAACGCCCTGCTCCGTTTCAATCCTGGCGATGCGCATATCTGTCTTACGATTTCGTGCGGTCGGTACCACACCGCACCGCACTGTCGGTTTCTCCGCGCTTGTCGGGACAATTTGCGACGATCGTGCCTGCCTTTCGCCAACGCCTGAGCGAAGCGGGCTATGTAGAAGGTCGCAAGTGACGATTGAAGGGCGACGTCCGGCGGCCAAATCAGCTACGGCAGGGGCGTTGCAGACGTTTCAAGGATGCAGATATGGCTCGCAGCCTTTAGGGACAACATCGCGCCGGTGTCGCACCATCGCTACGCGCCGATATAGTTTCCGGAAGGACACAATTAGTGGCGCGTTCAGCGCCACTGAGGAAGCAAAATGGCGCGCTTGAGATCGAAAAAAATTTGGGCGTGCCAGAGAAACAATACATTGTCGGCAACTGCGATTATCTTTTAGCTAGTTTGGCGGCATCTGAGCGGCCCAGGTGATTGGTGGTCCGATCCATCGATTGCGGCACCAAGTCCGCTAGCTATGTGGCCACTTACATGCAGAACCTCGACTGGACGGGTGTTGCTTTTTGCCCGAGCAGCGACGCCGCAGCGCTGATAGCTCATTGAACCCGCAGAGAGGTTAGCAGCGATGGCACTTCGTTTACTCAGCCACATCGAGCTCCCGGCGCATCGATCCAATGGCGGGTTCGATCACGCCGACATTCACCTACCCACGGATCGGCTCTACGTCGCACATACCAGCAATGACTCGATCGACGTGATCGACTGCGCGCGAGATCAGTACATTGAATCGATACCCGGCCTGATGGCAGTGGCAGGTGCGCTCGTCTCTGAAACGCGCGATCTCGTCTTCACGAGCAATCGTGGCGAAAATACCGTCTCGGTATTCGCGCCTTGTGACGAGCGGAACGCTTTCAAGATCGCCGTAGGTGTTAAGCCGAACGGGCTCGCGTTCGACCCCTCTCGTGGCCTCCTGATTGCCGCGAACGTTGGCGACCCCTCCATCCCGGATTCATACTCAGTATCGGTCGTGGACCTCGGTCGACGGGAGCGGATCGCCGAAGTCAAAGTCCCCGGTCGCACGCGTTGGGCGATTTACGACCCGGCTCTCAAGACGTTCTTCGTCAATATCGCATCTCCAGCGCGGATCGTCGCTATTGATGCTCGTGATCCGACCAAAATATCAACCGAGTATGAGATTCCGGCGGCAGGACCGCACGGATTAGACCTCGATCTAGCCAAGGGTCGTTTGTTGTGCGCGTGCGATGCCGGCGTATTGTTCGCAATTGACGCAGCGTCGGGTCGCGTCGTCGGGGACGTTCGCCTAAGCGGCGCGCCGGACGTGATTTTCTTGAATCCCCAATCCGGGCATCTTTACGGAGCCATCGGCGATCCTGGGGTGATAGACGTCATCGATATTGGCACGATGCGTCGCGAGGAGGTGGTGCCAACGGAAGCAGGCGCGCATACACTGACAATCGACCGAAACAGGAGCAAAATCTATTCGTTCCTGCCGCAATCGCATCGTGCCGCGGTATTTGTCGATACGAGTTATATTACGCAATCGCGATGGGCCGGAACGGTATAGCCGCGTCTAGGTGTGTCCCCTAAGATCGACAAATGCGGCGCTTAAAGTTTTGGATATCTGTGAACTCACGGGACCGAAAGTTACAATTGCGACGTCTACCCGCTTTGACGCACTCCCGTCTGCCGACGGTCAGCAAGTGCGAAATCCCGAGATTATGCTTGCGTAAGCCGCCGCTGCGCTCATGCTGCTCGCGCGGTTGTAGTGCTCTTCTGTCACGCGTGGGTCTGTGTGGTTCAGCAAGGCACTCGCGAGATGGGGAGTATTCCCGCCATACATCGCCACAGTTGAGGCTGCCGCGGTGCGAAAGAGGTGGGGAGAGACATCCACGCCAACGGTTTCAAGCGTGATCTTGGATATCAGTATCCCGATATTTTTTGTTGTCATCGGGCGACCGGTCGTGGAGGAGATCCACAGTGCGTTCGTGGGTGGCCTAGACCCAAGCAGAACGGGTCGCGCCTGGCTCAGATACACGTCGACGCAGCGGTTCAACCACGCTGGGACGGGACGCTCGTCCGGCCGGCGAGATTTCGTCTTGTTGCCAGGCAAGGCGATCCACCACCTCCCGTGAATCTCCTTGAATGTTTGTCCTATGTCCAAAGCCGCAAAGTTCTTCAGCCGGATTGGGCAGAGTGCGAGTAGTGCGATCATAACGCCGTTGCGCACACCGCGCGCGCGGGCGAGATCGCTACGTGCGAACGCCTCTGCTTCGGCGACCAACGTCAGGCCGGCTTCCACGAGCCGCCCGGTGAAGACCAATCGGTCGAATTTCGATCTCGGCTTCATCTCAAGTGCGAGATCCTTCTCGATCTCGGCGAGCCAGGAGAAGTCGAACGTCGGCGCAAGCAGCTGGGCGGCCCGCCGCAGCTGATGGATGCAGTTATAGACCGTGACCGAGCGCACCCGGGCTTTGAGATCGGCGATATAGGCCTCGACATCGGGCAATGTGACCTGGGTCGCCGCGTCGCGATGTGGCTCAAGCCGATCGGTCCGCTGCAAAAAGCCCAAGAATGCTCCGTACCGCCGTGCGAAATCGTCGCGGCTCACCGGCGCGAGGTGACTTGCCGCACCTCCTGGCTTGAGTCGCGAACCAGGTCGGCAGGTTTCTTGCCAGGCACGCCGATCGCCGTCTGGCCATTCGCTCACCGGCAGCGAGCGCGGGCGCTTGAGACCCGACGTGCCGTTCGAGAAATTGGTGCCGGTCATTACTCTGCCGCCTCCAAGTCATCGTCCAAGCGTTGCATGACAATCTTGCTGAAGATTTTGCTCGCGTGAATGTTCTCCACCCCGATATAGGCGTTGATGGTGGTCTGCACGTTGCGGTGGCCGAGAAGTCGTCGGACTAGCTCGTACTCGCCCGGGCGGGACTGGAAAATGAGAGCGCCTGCGGCGTGCCGGAATTGATGCACCGTCATTCGCAGCCCGGTGGTCTGATAAATCCTTTGCTTGATTTGGCCGCTGAACAAGGTATCGCTTTTGGCGCCTCCGCGTTGCCCCGGGAACAACCAGTCATCGTTGCGACCACGGAGCACGATTGGCCGGAAGTCGTGGACATATTCGTCGATCATCCGAGTGAGATCTTGCTCGAGCGGATATTCCAGCCTGACCCGGTTCTTGACGTCGTAGTCGGGGAAGGTCAGCCAGTAATTCGAGTCCGGCCCGCCGGGCTTGATCAAGTTGATCCCAAGCTTGATGGCGACCAGATTGGCAAGGCGCACCGGCGCCACCGTCAGGATGGCGATGGCGACTGCGAGTTGCGCCGTGATCGCGGCTCTGTGTGGCGCGGATGAGCGCTGCGATCTCGCGGTGGACATTAGGTCCTCGGGCAGTTTAACCACCCGACTCCAGACCCCCCGGGTGAGCACTTGGCGGATCAAGGCCGTGTTCTTGTCGGTGAGGCCGCCGCGACGTTCATCCTCAAGGTCCCGCCGCATCTCATCGAGGCGCTCGCGAGCCTCATCGTCAACGCATTTGGTCTCTCTTGCGATCGCTACGAACCTATAGGCCAAGTCGATCGTAAACGCCCTGGGCGCCTCGCCGTTCTTGACCCAATATGCGTCCAGGATCTTCTCAACCACATCCGGCGACAACAGCGCCGATAAGGAGTTCAGATCACCGATCGGCACACCGGTTTTCACCGCCATGCGGGCCGCGGCCGCGAGCTCAACACGCCGCTGCCTAATGGTGGAAGGCTTCAAGGGCCGGATGCGTCGTCCGTTCAGGCTCCTGCGCACTCGCGTCAGGCCTTGACAGTATTGATCAATATCCCGCCGAAAGCCCTCGGGAAACGCTTCCCATCGCAACTCGGTGATGGGCTTCACCGCTGGCTCTATGAGCCGGCGCGCCGGCCAGCCCCGGACAATTCCGACATTCGAATTCCACGCTCGGACCAGCCGACGCCCGGACGCGTCGTCGGTAGCCATCCCGGATTGCGCCCGATAGCCCTTGAACCGCTGGACGATGCGCTCGTCCGCCTCAGCCGGCGCAATCCCGTTCGCAGAACAGAACCGCATAAATGACGATAGCCGCCAGCGAACAAATCGATCCTTGATCTGGTCCCGCAGGTTCTCCCATGCGGGCGTCAGCGGCGCCCCGTGCTGGGGAATGCCCTTTTCCCGCGCCAGCCACAGCAAGGCGCTCTTCACGTTGCTCTTGTGGTTTCGCAGCGTCTTAAGCGTCAGCCCAGTGGGCGCATGGTGTAGCCGGGCGAGATCGCCTCGAACCGCACGTAATCGTGCGGGGATCACCCCGAGCGGCCTGTCCAACGCCTTAGCGATCTGCCGCAAGGAGGTCGTCCAGTGGCGTCGGGTCTGTTTCGGAAGCTCGTCCGACGCCGCGATGATCGCGATGGCGTCGACGAACGAGGTCTCGATCAAGAGGGGGGTTTGGCTCATTGGGATCACCAATCGCAGCGCCTGTGATGGATGGGGATGGGTGTAAGTATATTCTAGGTCATTTTAGGAATGAGTCAATGTAATACTGACTATCAGTACTTATGCTTACGTTCCTAATCTATGTTCTACTTCATTCCTACTGATGTATACTGATGTATAGACGTGGATATTCATTCCAGTCGCAACCGCCAATTCCTGAGCCGAATGGATCTCCTCTTGGCCTATCTTGGTCGGAGGCAAACATCGTTGTTATTGCTCGCTGGTGGACAAGCGCTGACGTGACTTCATCCACTGGATGAGAGCGGCCTCGGCATAGCGGATGGAGCGGCCGATGCAGATGTAGGGCGGGCCGTCGCCGCGCATGCGCGCCTTGGACATCCACGAGTCGCTAACTTTCAAACGTGTTGCCGCTTCCTTAGCGGTCAGCAGAGGTGAAAGGTCGAAGGGTTGCTTGTTCATTTCTGTTCTTTTCTATCGAATAGGGCAGCGCCTGTGCCCCGCGTTTACAAACACCTGGCAATCTATGTCTGAACTTGGTTAGGCGCAGCGGGCACGGCCCCGCAAAGATGGCCAACTTCTACGGTCTTTTGGCCAACTTCTGTTTTCTTAGGTAGGTTCGCAGATACTCAAGCGACTTTTCGAAGAGGGCGCGCTTCGTCATCTCCGGTGGCGGGTCGATGCCGTAAAACCTCAACCAAAGGTGCGGCGGGGTCCGCTGCAAAGCTTCGATCATCCACTCGATCGCGTAGGTTACGTAGCGGCGCAGCGTCCGCAGACTGAGATGTCTGTACTTAGGCCGCTTTTTCAGCAAATTCGCAATGCCGCTCCGGTTGAGCGATGTATTCCGGGTGCTGATCTCTGCAATTTCCCGCAGGAGATTTCCTAGCGCTATTTTCTCCGGGTCGGTGACTTTCCCGGTGTACAGAGCCTTTTCTCGCGTTCGACGACGAGGCCGCTTTTCCGCCGCTTCGCTTTTTGCCAAGAGATTGAGGAGCGCAGCAGCGTAGCCGATCTGCTCAGGCATGGAGCCCTCCCTCTATGGCGCGTACTCATAAACTGCGATTGTTCGGCGATTCGCTGCCTGAAGTCACATTACCCTACGGCGATTCCTCCAGCTTCGTTACGCTAAATGTGCTTTTTCGACGGACTGGTTTAATTCACGCCGAGGAGCCTGCGCGTCGAACGCCAGAACTGTTCTGGGAGGCCAGTCCAGTAGTCGAGCGACAGCGGCCCGCCGCGCAGGCACGGATTGCGCGCGACCGGATTGTTCTTGTTGATGCCGCGCAGGATCGGGTCTCGAGCCGCGACTTCATCTGGCTTGCCGAGATCCCACTGGTGGCGCGGCCGCCCTCGAAGCTCGACCGCATAGTGATGTGCGGGGTTCTCGTAGAAGCCGGACTGACCTTGATCAACGAGGCTGAATTTTCTTCGACCCTGACTGAGCGTGCTCGAGCGTGTCAGGTTCGCAACGGACTGATGGTAGCCTTGCTCGCGTTGTGTCCCATCCGACCGAAGAATTTCGGCACCTTGGAGATCGGCCGCAGCTTTGTGAAAATTAACGGTACATGGTGGAACGTGCTTTCGGCCTCCGAAACCAAGGAGAAACGTCCTGACGAGCGGCCCATAAACGAGCTGCTCACCCCAGTAATTGACCGATACCTCGGGCAATACAGACCGGTGCTGGCACGGGCAGATAACTCAAGTTCGGCTCTCTGGCTCTGCTGCAACATCGGAGCGCCAATTAAGGATCGTCGTAGTCTCAGGGAGGTGATCAGCGCCACCAAGCTCGCAACCGTGGGGGTCGCTGTAAGCCCGCACCTGATTCGCAGTTGCGCCGCATCGACAGCTGCCATCCACGGCGGCGACAACCCCTATCTCGCTAGCGCGCTTCTCCACCATACCCATCCCAATGTCACCAACGCGCACTACAACCGGGCAACCAGCATGACCGCCGCGAAAAGCTTCCGGCAAATCGTTCGGCGGTACGGGAAAAATGATTAGAGCTCCTGCCGGAAGGATCAAGAGATTTCGCCTCAGGCTGCGCGTATACTCGAAGCAGCAAGTTTGGCGGTTGCGATGGCCCTTCCTAAGCGCGTTTCCAGATTGGACCCTATCATCTTCAACGTTTCCAGTAGTCCACCGAGATCAATAAGCAGCGGCGCACTCGGCATCACGAGCGAAATCTGTTCAAGGCGCTGGACAAGGGATGACGCAGCCCTTGGGCGATCCGTTTCAGCGGCGGAGCATTCAATGACCCGGTAGACCAGATCGAGAGCCGGCTGCCGTTTTGTCGTGACGGCAAGTCGCTCAACACATGTCGCAGCAACGGTGTCCGCAAGGGGTACGTCCTGCATCACGGCGGCAATGTGAGCAAGTAGGTTGAGGGCATTTAGCAGCCCCTGTTCCTGTGCGCCCTCCTGTAACGGCAAGCTGCGAATACTCGCGGTGACGTCTTGCAGTTTGTCTAGCGCGGTCCGCGGGTACCCAAAAATGTAGATCAGCGGCGTAAGGAGCAAAAGGTTGTCGACGGTTGGATTATCGAGAAAAGGCTGGAAGGCGTCGGCCAGATCCGAACGCTGTGTGAGCTGTAACTCAATCGTCCGCCTTGCCCCCTCCAATACAGCGGGAAACATCATCAAAAGTTCGAGCCCTTTCTCATCGACATAGGATCGTGCCTGATCGATGCGCGTTTTCCAGCTTTGCGGCACGGTTTCCGCTGGCAGTTTGGCAACGGTCCCGATGGCCCGCCCACACACATTGGCCACAAGGAAGCGATTGTCGATCCACTCAGGATGCCATTGCGGATCGGTGGCGAAGTCAGACAGCAGCGATGCGAAATAGGCTTCCCCAGACAGGTTGAGGGCCCATTGCAGAAGATCGTCATGCTTGATCTCGGTTACCCCGCATGAGCGAACGACGAGTTGTGCATGGCTTGCGGCTGCGAGCCGACGCCAATACGCAGGCTGTGCCTTTGTTGCTTCGTCTTCCGCAAGCTTCACTATCGTGAGCACGAAGGCGGCCGCGAACATGCCGCACGCCGTCTCAAGGCGGTCCATATTGCTGAGCAGGGCATCGAGAAGAAGATTACCGGCATCAATAAAGCGTGGGTCTTGACCGAGGCATGCCGCGCAGAGCTCGAACGCCCCCACCAGCGAAAAATGATCGGGAACGCGCGCAATGGCTTCCAGGGCGCTGATTTTATTATCGGCGCCGATAGTAGCGAACAGGTCGTGCGGGACTAGCGCGGCGGCCGAAAATGTCAATGCGATCGAACGGAATGCAGCGGTCGAACCAAGATTGATCCGCGCCGCCCGCTCGAAAGCAAGCTCTCCATTGATAAAATCTGGTAACGTCACTGACATCGTGCAGGGCGCAGTTAGGTTGTTCCAATACTTTTCATCCTCGGGCAGCACATCGGCAAGCGAGAGCCTTCCACCCCTCGCTTTTTCGGCAAGACGCGACGCAAACTCATCCGGCGACGACGAAAGCAGCTCCGAGGCTTGCAGAAATTGATCGACGGAATAACCCTGGTGGTTCACAAGTCGCAATAATTCATCGCGGCTCTGTTGGGAAAGAAACGTGGTCTTAAAAATCTCCTGCAAGGCCAATGCGCGGCGCGCGGGATCAGATGCCATAAGGATCGCATGGGTGAAGCGCAGCCGGTGCCGCCCAAACGCGACCAAGGCCGCTCCCTCGGAATCCAGTGAAACGGCCGCCTTGAGATCATTGCCCTTGCTGTCGATGAGCGGCGGAGTGGGACTGCCATCGGCCGCACTCCTGAATACGGAGAATAAAGTGTCCCACGTGACAGCACAGTCTGCGACGAGCGTCATCGTGCGCTGAACCTTAATGTCCCAGCGCTGGGCCACACCCGGCAAGGCGAGAACATCCGTTTGCAAGCGATCAGAGAGCTTTCGCAAAGCAAAAAGCGCTCGAACCTCCTTGGGTATGACAAGTTCTTCAGTCATGGTCATCCTTGATAACAGCGTCAACGAAACGCCGGACATGCTGCACGACGGCTTCATAGCTCTTGGGCGATTTCAGGCATAGCGGTTCCAGAACCTGCTGCTCTAGCCATGTGTTGTAGGCCTTGAGCGTCTTTTCATCTGCAAGCTCGACAGGCAGGGCGAGGCTCGCAAGAATGACGGTCCTAACGGTTTCCATCCAATCTGGCGGCGGCGGTCCTTCCCAGCGGCTAAGCCAGTCCTCGGGAGCGGGGCGTAGCGCAAGCACGGCGTTGGACAGTTCCCCGGCGCGGGCGTGGTCTGGCTCGCGCTGCCAGATGGCCAGCACGGCGTTCTTGATAGCAAGGGTTGTGCTTGCGAACCACGGTATTTCGGCGGGAAAGACGGGCAGTTCGGCGACCCGCGCAAGTGATATCGATTCATGAATAGCCTTGAGTTCCGCCGAATCGGCATTCTTGCTTCGTAGCGCAGCCACAACGATTTCGTCGTTGTCGACAGGCATGATCCCGGCCCCTGCTCGCCGTAGGCGATGGCGAAGAGAGCGCCGCTCGTCGTCGGAAATAATCTGCCGGGTATGCCATTCCTCGATGAGATCGAGCGAGGTAATGCTCCGCGTGCGCGTGTGGCGCTGATCCTCGACAAAAAACTCCTTGTTTAGCGCACGGTCGTCGAGCACAACGGCATCCGCGCCCATTGAATTTGCGATGAGGCTAATGGTGGAAAGTTCGAACCCGTGGTCACGGGGTTCGTCACTCGCCTTCGCGCGACGCGGCGCGAAGATGATTTTGTTGTTAGCATTGGCCTTGCGAACGGCTTCGCGGATATCGTCAATGATGCGGAGCACATCGGCCGTATTCTTGTTGTGCTCAAGGAGCGCAGTGGCCTCCTCTTCGGTGCTGGCGTCGATGTAAATATCCTGAAACGTGTTGAGCACCACATCGAGAAGGTGCACGGTGTCAAGATACACAAGGGCCAGGCCGTCGATATAAAGCGGACGGGTCACGTCGAGGCGTGAGTACGAAGGCCAGCCCTTGTCCTGCATCGTGAAATAATTCTTGGACGTTGTTTCCGCGGCCTGATCGACTACTCCCTGGCCCTTGAGGGCTTCCAGCAAGGCGTGCATGTCAGCGAGACGGTCAGAATAGGCGGATACATCGGCATCACGGATGACCTCCACCCCTGGTCTATGGATTGGGGCCGGGCGCAGAACAACGCCACCGGCTGCCTGAGCGGCCCGGAGCAACGTGGCCAGTTCGCTGCCGACTTCGGCGACAAGAGGATCGCTGCGTGGCGTCGACCCGCGCGTGATCTTCAGCTTTCCGCTCACGATGGCGCGGTGGATGCGCTCTGCCTGTTGCACACGTGATTTCTGGTACTCGCGTATTCGCCGGCGGCCCTCGAACAGCTCGCTCAGGGTGCCGGAGGCGAGCACGATTTCCGGTACGGCTTCGAACACACGTGGCAGCGACCCGAGCCACCCAAGAACGAGCAGCGCGCTGAGGTCGAGCGCAAGGCGCTTGATCTCCCCAACGCGGGTCGGGCCGCGCCGGCCGGAATACACTGGGATGGAGGCGCGGCGGCGCGCGTCAGTCAACGCGCTATTGCGCGTGAAGTTACGCAGGATCACGTCGATAAGCGTAGTTCTCAACCCGGAGCTGGCGACGGCTAGCGGAATGTCGCCGCGAGAGATTCCTTCGTGGATGAACGTGGTTTGCTTGTTCCACTCAAGCTGCTTGGCGAGGATATCCTTCAATTCAAATTGCTGGATCGGCCCATCATCACCCGACAATACCAGCGCGCGCCGGAACCATTCGTGCGCCTCTCGTTTTTGATCTTCAAGTCCCTCCTCGACATAGATTGTATAAGCGCCGAGTAACACATGGGGATCATCGCTTCCGTTGGCGACCGCAGCCGCCACGAGGTCCATGGTCGGGCCCTGGCCTGAAGCGTGGGAAAGATGCGCTGCGCGTATCAAGGCAAGCCCGGAGAGGCTATCGGCTGCCTGCAAATAGGCCGTCAATGGCTGGGAGAGCCTTTCCCACTCGCCCGTTTCGATCGCAACTGCAACTTCGAGATGCAAATCGCGCGCCGTCGGTATCTTTTGTAGTCGTTCGGCAATCTGCTTGGCTTCCCGCAAACGGCCGCGTTCAAACAGCTGCCAACCAAAGTGCTGCAAGAGACGATCATCGCGCTCGAGCACCCCGGGATGTGCCTCGACGATGCGCAGAAAGTTTTCGTTGTCGCCGCTTCGCGCATAGGCATGGGCCGCATAAACCATATCGAGCGGATCATTCGTCAGGCTGAATAGATGCTCCGCGTAAGGAGCAATCGAGCGATAATCATCTCGCCGTGCGAGCGCGGCGACCAAGGCGCGCAACGCTTCGGGGGTGGGGTTGGCATCATAGGCGCACTTGAACTCGGTGACGGGGTCAGCGCCTTCCGCCGTCGCAATCTCGGCAGTGAGAAGCGCGGTTTGCTCCGCGTTCAAGGTGCCAGCAATTTCCGCGAAAACCGCTTTGGCAGAGGTCGCGTCGCCCGACCGGGCGAGGGCCTGCACCTCGACCAGCCGGGTGCCCTCGCGCCCGAAACTCACGTCCAGTCGGGCGCGATACTTCCCAACGAAGGCCGCCACTTTCACAGGGTCGTTGATGTGGATGGCGATGAGGAAAGCAGCGCGAAGTTCGTCGCCGTTGAGGCCGCCAAAGGCCTCTCGCCGTTCCAGGTGTCGGGCAACGGGTGCGGGGTCGAACGAAGGATCGTACGCGAAGGCAAATTGAATCCGGCTGAGTGCCTTACCGGGGTCACTCATGTCGCTGCGCAACCTAACTAACGCGGCGTCGCTGCGTGTGGGATGCACAAGGTCAAACCATACGAGATAGTCCTCCGCCAAACGGGCCGCTTCCCGGAGATCGAGTACCTTGGCGAGCGGTATCAGACGCTGAAAGTCGTGCGTGGCGGCGTCCAGCGTCGCGGCAACGAGCGCGTCCGGCAGAACCGGGCGCACGCGGCGAACGTCGAGCTGCAACCCCATAAGAGGAAGCCGCTGGTCGGGTTTGGCCAGGAGGCAAGCGAACCGAACGGCCCCGCGCAAGAACAAGAGATAAGGGCAGTCGTTGATCTGGTCAGATGTGGCGCTTTCGAGAATGTCCCTGACGGCCTCGAAGTCCTCCTTGTTCAGATACGCATGACATACCGCAAGCAACCCATTAGCAGTGAAACTGGCAAAGTCGATGTGCTGTTCGTGAAGCCACGCAAGCGCCGCATCGTCACCTCTGGTCCGCGACAAAATGTTAAAAAGAGTGGAGCGTGAATCGGCGTCCGCGGCATCACGAAGTATTTGGATGGCTCCTTCGGCATCGCCACGCGCTTCCGCGAGGCGCGCTCGAGCTGATAGATCGCTATCAGGCCCGTGAAGCGTGAGCGCGGCGGAGAAATAGGCGTCTGCGCTACTCAACTCCGCTCGCAGCGCGGCGCCTCTGGCGGCGCGAAGGAGAATGCGCCGGCGCAATTCGGACGAAAGGATGGTCATCCCTCCCCTGAGGACTTCATCCGCCAGGGGTTGGAAGCCGTCGGTCTTGCTAGCCTCGGGAAACGGGGCGCGCTGGAGAGCGCGGCGATAACGCGCGGCAAAATCGCGCTCAAGCGCATCTCTAGCGATATCGGAGGTGTTAGGTGTGAACCGCTCTACCGATCTATCGCGCGGCGACGTTGCGCGGGCAATATCGGCACCGGTCTTGATCAGGACCTCAACGTCCGCGCGCGGGAGCGAAACACGGCT
>Ga0070706_100004599_pt1 | contig 13244 bp, 10 predicted proteins | sample KBSK5501metaG_FD_65476 | JGI IMG/M metagenome (GOLD analysis project Ga0070706, IMG submission 65476) | Corn, switchgrass and miscanthus rhizosphere microbial communities from Kellogg Biological Station, Michigan, USA - KBS K5-50-1 metaG | ecosystem: Host-associated > Plants > Roots >...
TCCACCGCCTTCTCCAAAACCCGACGGCCTTTCTCATCCAAAGCGCAGTGCCGCTCGAGCTCGGAGGCAGCGAGCTCGGAGTTGCGGGAGCGGCTCGAATTGCCGCCGCGCGCGGAGGCCAGCTCGCGGGCGCGCGCGACACGAAGCCGGATCGCCCGGGAGCTCTCGCCGGTGGACGCCGAGGCCAGGTCTGCCCAGGAGACCGCCGACATCGGCACGTGGAGGTCGATTCGGTCGAGCAACGGTCCCGAGAGCTTCCTCGCGTAGCGGAAGCGCTCACGGGCATCGCAGGAGCAGACCCGGCGCGGGTCGCCCAGGAATCCGCAGGGGCACGGGTTCATCGCGGCGACGAGCAGGACGTCGCAGGGGAAGGCGTACGCGCCGCCCACCCGCACGATGACCACTCGCCGCTCCTCGAGGGGCTGGCGGATGGCCTCCAGAGCGTCGCGTCGAAACTCCGCGAGCTCGTCCAAGAACAACACGCCGCGATGCGCGAGCGAAGCCTCTCCGGGGGAGGGCCGGATGCCTCCTCCGACGAGTCCCGCCGCCGAGATCCCGTGGTGCGGCGCTCGGAACGGCGGCGAATCGATCAGGCCCGCCCCGCGAGGCAGCGCACCGGCGACGGAGTGAATCTGCGTCACCTCGATCGCCTCCGGGCGCGAGAGACCCGGTAGGACGCCCGGCAGGCAGCGTGCGAGCATGGTCTTGCCGGCACCCGGCGGTCCCGTCAGCAGGAGGTGGTGTCCCCCGGCCGCCGCGATCTCCGCGGCCCGCCGCGCGACGGCCTGTCCGCGGAGTTCCGAAAAATCGGGGGAGAAGGCCAGTGTGGCGCCTCCGGCGAGAGGCTGGGCGGCCGAGAGAGGGCGCGTTCCGGCGAGATGCTCGATGGCCGCGCTCAGATGCGGCACGGGGATGACGCCGATTCCGTCGACGGCTGCCGCCTCGGCGGAGTTCGCCGAAGGCAGCACGATCTCCTGGAATCCCGCCTGCCTCGCGGCGAGCGCGAGGCAGAGGGCGCCGCGCACACCGCGGACCTCGCCGCCCAGCCCGAGCTCCCCGACGAAGACGCGGCGAGCGTCCGACACGGGTCGCAGGCCCGCGATCGAGAGCAGGCCGATGGCGACCGGCAGGTCGAGCGCAGCGCCGCACTTGCGGAAGTCCGCTGGCGCGAGGTTGACGGTCACGGCGCCGCCGGGCATCGAGAACCCCGCGTTCTTCAACGCCGAACGGACGCGCTCGCGCGCCTCCCGAACACTCGCGTCCGGAAGGCCCACGATCGTGAACCTTGGCAGGCCGTCGGCGGCGTCGACCTCGACGTCTAAAACGCGCGCTTCGAGGCCGAGGGTCGCCGCGGAGTGGATTCGAGCCAGCATGGGTCCTCCTCGGAGCCGAGGAGGCCTGATCGGATGAGGACGATGCGATCTTAGCAGATCGAGGGCTATGATCGGCGGCCGATGGGCCCTCTCGTGCCGTCGAGCAACCCGCTCGCGCTGCTCTCCTTCTTCGTGGCGCCCGCGGTCCTGACCAACGCCTCGTGCATTCTGACTCTGGCGACGTCGAACCGATTCGCCCGCGCGATGGACCGTACTCGGGCACTCCTGGCGCTGCTCGAGAAGCCGGAGGAATCGGATCCAGACCGGACCGCGCTCTGGACGCGGCTCGTGGCCTCGGCGCAGAGTCGCGCGGTCTACCTGGTTCGCGCGCTCAACGCGTATTACCTGGCGATCGCCGCGTTCGGAAGCGCCAGCCTCGCCGCGCTGATCGGGGCGGCCTTTCCGTTTTCGGCGCCGCTGCGCGACCTCTGCTTCGCGGTCGCCTTCTGCGCCGGAACGGCCGGGGTCGGCGCTCTGATCTACGCCTCGGCGCTTCTCTTCTTCGAGTCGCGGCTGACGCTCCAGATCGTCCAGGAGGAGCGCAGGCACATGATGCAGAGCCTCCGACGGGCGCCCTAGAGCGACGCGACTACCGGGCTCGCCCGGAGGGAATCTTCAGCTTGTCGCCCGGCTTGATCGCCGGTGCTCGGCCGAGGCTGTTGACGGCGAGGATCTCCGCGACCGTCGTGCCGTGCTTGAGCGCGATACGGTACAGGGTGTCGCCGTTTCGGACCCTATAGCTCTTGGGCGCGTGATCCGAGGCGACTGCGAGCGCGGCCGCGGCCCGCGGCGGCGAGGCGGCCGCCCTGCGGCTCCGCTTCCCCGCCGAGGCCACTCTTTCGGGAATCAGGATCTCCTGCCCGCGGGACAGTTTGCTCCTGGGGGAGAGCGAATTCGCCGTCGCGAGCGAGGTCACGGAGACGCCGTACCGCCGCGCGATTCGGGGCAGCGTCTCCCCCTTCCTGGCGACGTAAGGACGGAAGTCGGGCGGCCTCGCCGTCGGTGCGGACGCGTAAGCCAGCTGCAAAGCCTCGCGCCGCGCGGCCGGGATCTTGAGCTCGTAGCCCTCGGGCTGCCTCGGCGTGATCGGGGAGCGCAGCTCCGGGTTCAATACCTGAAGATCCTCGATCGAGACGTCGGCTCCGCGCGCGAGGTCCTCGATGTTCACGGGCCGCTCCAGCCGGAGCGTCTCGTACTCAAGCGGCGGCTCGGGAACCAGGTCGAATCCGTAGTGCTCCGGGTTCTTCGAGATCAAGACCGAGGCGAGGAACGCGGGGACGTAGTTCTGAGTCTGGCGGCGAATCGCATTGGTCGAGGCGAGGTCCCAGAAGTCCTTTGCGCCCGTCTTCTCCATGGCGCGCAGGATCTTTCCCTCGCCGGCGTTGTATGCCGCCATGACGAGATACCAGTCCCCGAAGATCTCGTGGAGATAGGTCAGGTAGCGCGCCGCCGCCCGAGTCGCCCTCTGAGGGTCGCTCCGCTCGTCGACGACGCCGTTCGACTTGAGCCCGTATTGGCGCCCCGTCCTCGGCATGAATTGCCAGATGCCGTGCGCCGAACGGGGGGAGCGCGCGTGAGGGAGAAAGGAGGACTCGATGAAGGCAATCAGCGCGAGGTCCTGCGGGAGCCCCTCCTCCGCGAAGATCCGGTGAATCATCGGGAGGTATCGGCCCGACCGGGACAGACCGGCGTCGATCTTGTCGTGCAGCGAATCGCTCTGGAACGCCGCGATGATCCGCAGCACCGCGTCGTTGACGACCAGCGGCACGTCGGAGACCACGGTTGGGATGTCCGAGGCAACCGCATCGCGCGCGGTCGAGATTTCCTCGGGCGTCGCGGCGGGGCCCTCGATCTCCGCGAGCTCGGGGGCGATCTGCCCGTGCGACGTGCCGGCCTCTTCCGTCGGGCCGGCTAAGGCTTCGTACCGCTGAATCCCGTCGTACAGATCGTACGAGAACTCCAGCAGCGCACCCCGCGCGGGGGGAGCGCCCGCCGGTTGCACGAGAGCGATCGCGCGCTCGAAGTGGCTCCTCGCGCACTCGACGTCTCCGGTCAGCGCCGCCTCTCGGCCGAGGACGAACTCCTCCGAGGCTCGCGAAAGTGCGGCGTCCTGGGCGGGATTCGCCAGCTCGCTTCGAGCGGGCGGCGCGGGCCGCGAGGGCGCGGAAACGCAGGCGGCCGTCAGCGCCAGCGCCAGAAAAGAAAAAACGTTCCCCCGCGTCAGCCCGGGCGCCGAAGACATGAAAAGAGGGTAAACCCGGCTCGTTCGGAAATGCAAAATGTTTTCGAAGCTGTCAGCGAAGGAGGACAGGCGCGCGAGTGCGCCTCGTCACTTTCCCTGGATGTGGAACTTCAGCGAAAGCAGGAGTTTTTCGATGTCGCTGCGGGAGTGGAGGTCGATCGAGAAGGACTGCGCCTCGCCGATCTCGTTGCCCTGCCGGTCCGCGAACCGCAGTCCCACGGTGACCTGTTGTCCCCGCGCCAGCTGCTGTTTCGGAACCTGCACCTCGAAAACCTTGTTGACTTCCCGACGGTGATTCAGGCTTCCCGCGAGAAGGTCGTCCACGGAAATCCCGGTGGGGGCGCGGCGGGGCTTCTCCGGCGTCGGTGACGCCGTGGATGTCTTTCGTAGCCGCTCGAGCTCGGCCAGGATGTCGACGTTGGATCGGACCTTCACGTGCCGGACTTCCTTCGAAACGACCTTCTCCGGCTCGGGGCGCTCCGCCTCGGCGAAGGAGACCTCAGCGATCTCCGAGTCCGGCGGCGCAACGGCCGATCCCGGCAATTCCGGCAGCGGCGCGTCGAGCGAATCGAGCGCCTGCTCGAACTCCTGCACCGTCGCGACGTCGGTCGCGTCGAACGCGGCGGGAGGCTGATTCGGCTCGTGGGCGAGCGGGGCGGGGCCCGACGGCTCGGTGAACGTTCCCGGATCGACCTCGACGGCTTCTTCGGCTTGGGCGGTCGCCTCGGGCATCGGCGGGGCAGCCGGCGCCGCGGGGAATGGCGGCGGCTCGGCGGCCGCCGCGGGGGCAGAGACCGGCGGTGCGGGGGTCGGACGCGGCGCCGCGGCGGGCCGCGAGGGCTTTTCCTCGCCGAGCATCCGCTTCTTCAACGAGCGCAGCGTCAGCCGCGAGATCGCCTTGAGGGTCTCGAAGACGCCCTGCCCCAGGACCGCGCACGCCTCGTAGCTCTCGCAGCGGCGCTCCGAGTTCAGCGAAAGCTCGAGCTCGTCGACCGAGAGGATGTTGGCCAGGTCGCGTTTGTTGTACTGGAAGACCAGCGGGGTCTCCTCCAGCTTGACGCCGATCTCACCCAGGTTCGTTTTCAGGTTCGCGAGCGATTCGACGTTCGCGTCCTTCATCGCCCGCTGCGAGTCGGCGACGAACACGATCCCATCCACGCCCTTGAGCACCAGCTTGCGGGTCGTGTTGTAGAAGACCTGGCCCGGGACCGTATAGAGCTGAACGCGCGTCTTGAAGCCGCCGATCACACCCACGTCGAGCGGGAGCAGGTCGAAGAAGAGGGTCCGGTCGGTCTCCGTCTCGAGCGAGACCATCTCGCCCCTCGAGCCGGGGGCCGTCCGGCCGTAGATGTAGTGGAGGTTGGTCGTCTTACCGCACAGGCCCGGGCCGTAGTACACGACCTTGGCCGCCATCTGCATCGTGGCGTAATTGAAGAAAACCATGCTCCGACTGTGTTCGCCGCGTCGGCGCGGCGGACTGGCGAAATTGTAACACTCCAGAGGGTTACGGCCGCCCTCGGCCGTTTATACGGGCTTCGTCCGCGAGGCCGAGGATCTCGAGGATCTCAGATTCCCTGCCACGCCCCGGCGTTCGGTGGAGGATCTCCTCGGCGAGAATCCTGTAGAGCTCCAGAGCGCGCTCGTCGAACGCCAGAGCCCGGACGTGCCGTCGAACGGTGCCCGCGTCCCGGCGGGCGACCGCACCGGTCAGCGCTTCTTCGAAGGATCGCGCTCCGGCGGCGCCGATGGCGCGCGCCGCCAGCCCGGCGAGCGCCTCACGGGCGAGCGGCTCGGCGATGCCCGCGCGGACCCACTGCCGAGCCGCCACGGAGAGGACGCCGGCGACGCCGCCCGCCGCGAGCGAAGCCGCGGCGTGATAGAGCGCCTTCTCGGCCGCGGCGATGCGGTGGGGTCGGGCGCCGATGGAGCGAGCCAGCGCATCCGCCATCCGGCACGCCGCCTCGTCGCCCTCCACCGCGACGAAGGCGTCCCGCCAGTCCTCGCCGTCGCCGCCGGTGAAGGGGCGCAGCGGATGCATCGAGGCGATGAGCGCTCCCCCGCGGGCGAACGGGGCCAGCAACTCGCTTCCCAGGGCGCCGGAGAGATGGAAGGCGAAGCGAGGCCGGAGACGCTCCGCCAGCCGCTCGGCGCAGGAGGCGATCGCATCGTCCGGCACGGCGATCGCGAGAAGGTCACAGTCCGACGCGTTCAGGAGGTCCGCCTCGGCGATCTCGGCCTGCGGGAACGCCGAGGGGGAAACGCGGAGGCGGTCGCGAACGATGACACGGGAGAGGAGCCCGCCCGAGCCGGTCCAGGAGCGAGCCAGCGCTCTTCCCGCGCGGCCGGGACCGACGAGTGTCAACGCCCTCCGGAGGACCTCCGTCACGCGGGCAGTCTAACGGGCGCTGCCGCTCTCCGGCGGCCGGCGGGACGTCGAGTTTGCTATGATTAGCACTCCAAAGGACGGAGTGCTAATGGCTTCCCTCGACACGCGCAGCCGCGCGATCTTGAAGGAGATCATCCGGGTTCACGTGGACACCGGACGCCCGGTGTCGTCCCGAACACTGTTCAAGTCCCACCGCTTCGCCTTATCGCCGGCGTCGATCCGCAACATCATGGCCGACCTGACCGACGGCGGGTATCTGGCGCAGCCTCACACCTCCGCGGGGCGCGTCCCGACCGATCGAGCCTATCGCCTGTACATCGACGAGCTGATGCGGCAGCGCAAGGTCGCCGACGACGTGCGAGAGCAGGTGGACTGCGACCTCCACTCGGCGGAGGGGGACGTCGGCCGTCTCTTCACCGCGGCCTCGCGCCTGCTGTCGCAGCTCTCCGGCGAGGTCGGATTCGTGGTCGCTCCGGACGCCCTCCACACCGTCGTCAAGAGCCTGCGCTTCCTGCCAGTGGCGCCCGGCAAGATTCTCGTCGTCCAGGTCAACGAGCCGGACGTCATCCTCTCGCGCGTGCTGGAGACCGACCTGGACTACAGCGCCTCGGAGCTCGACGCGATCAGCGAGCGACTCACCCGGGAGTACGGCGGGCTGACGCTGCACGAAACGCGGCGGAGGCTGGTCGCGGCGCTCGCCCGGGAGAAGGCGGAGGCCGATCGGATCCTCGGCGGGGCTGCCATGCTCGCCCGGCGCGCCCTCGACACGAGGGACGGGGAGGACCGGCTCTTCTTCGACGGAACCGCCAACCTTCTCGAGAAGCCCGAGTTCTCGGACGTCTTCTTGATCAGGAGGATCTTCCAGGCCTTCGAAGAGAAGGCGCGGGTGCTGGATCTCGTGTCGCGCTACATGGACTCTCCCGGCACGAGCGTCGTTCTCGGGTCCGAAGACGACCACGCGGTCGACCCGCGGCTGTCGGCCGTCTTGACCTCTTACGGAACGGGAGAGACACTGACGGGAATGCTGGGGGTCATCGGGCCGGCGCGCCGAGAATACACGCGAGTCATCCCCGTGGTCGAGTTGCTCGGTAGGGCGGTTTCGGATCGCCTCGAGCGTCGTGAAGAGGCGAAGTCCCGCGAGGGTGTTCGCAGATGACGGACCGCGACCGGGACGCGCGCGGGCAGCCGGAGGAGACCGTTGAGCTCGAGGACACGGGCGACTCGCTCGGCGACGTCCTCGCCGCCGAAGAGACGAGCGCGCTGAACGCGGCGGAGGAGAAGGTTCGCTCTCTCCAGAAGGACCTCGATGAGCTGAAGGAGAGGTACGTTCGCAAGCTCGCCGAGTTCGAGAACCACAAGAAGCGCAGCGAGCGGGAACGGCAGGAGTACTTCAAGATCGCCCTCGCCGGTTTCGTCCACGACTTCCTGCCGATCCTGGACAACTTCGAGCGGGCTCTGCAGCACGCCCGGCCCGAGGACCTCGAGAGCGATTTCGGGCAGGGGATCGTGATCATCCGGAAGCAGCTCGCGGAGCTGTGGAGGCGTTACGGCTTGATCCCCATCGACACGTCGGGACCCTTCGACCCGAACGTTCACGAGGCGGTCGCTACAGAGGAGCGGGATGATGTCCCGCCCAACACGATCCTCGAGGAGCTCCAGAAGGGATATTTCTTGAATGACCGCCTGATTCGCCCCGCTTTCGTGAAGGTCTCCGTACGGAAGGGCGAGCGCGACGACGGCGGCCGAGCGGGATCGTGACGGCCCCGGAAGCGCCGGCGAGCTAAGGAGGCAGCGTGGGCAAGATCCTCGGGATCGACCTCGGCACGACGAACTGTTGTGTGTCGGTGGTAGAGGGCGCCACGCCCCAGGTCCTGACCAACCGCGAGGGGAGCCGGACGACCCCGTCGATCGTCGGCTTCACCGAGGATGGAGAGCGCCTGGTCGGCCAGATCGCAAAGCGTCAGGCGATCACCAACCCGATGAACACCGTCTTCGCCGTCAAGCGCCTCGTGGGCCGCAAGTACGACGCCGAGGAAACGCAGCACGCCCGCGAGGTGCTGCCGTACGAGATCGTCCGCGCGGTCAACGGCGACGTGAAGATCCGCGCCCGCGCCCGGGAGTACAGCCCGGAGGAGATCTCGGCGTTCATCCTCCGCGAGATCAAGGAGTTCTCCGAGGAAGCGCTCGGCGAGGAGATCACGGAGGCGATCATCACGGTCCCGGCGTACTTCGACGATGCGCAGCGCCAGGCCACGAGGGACGCGGGGCGCATCGCGGGCCTCGAGGTCATGCGAATCATCAACGAGCCCACGGCGGCTTCCCTCGCGTACGGGCTCGACCGTAGAGGGAGCGAGACCGTCGCCGTCTACGACCTGGGGGGCGGGACGTTCGATATCTCGATCCTTCAGCTCGGCGACGGCATCTACGAGGTGAAGGCCACGGCCGGGGACACGTACCTCGGAGGCGAGGACTTCGACAAGAAGATCATGGACTGGCTGCTCGACGACTTCCGCAAGTCGACGGGAATCGATCTCCGGCAGGACCGGATGGCGCTGCAGCGGCTGAAGGAGGCCGCCGAGAAGGCGAAGTGCGAGCTCTCGACCGCCACCGAGACGACTCTGACTCTGCCGTTCATCTCGGCGGACGCCTCGGGTCCCAAGCACATCAACCGCACCCTGACGCGGGAGCGTTTCGAGACTCTGGTCGCGGACCTGATCGACCGCACGGCGGCTCCCTGCTTAGACGCGCTCGCCGCGGCCGGCCTGAAGCCCTCGGACGTCGACCAGGTCATCCTGGTGGGCGGCCAGACCCGCACCCCCAAGGTGCAGCGAATGGTGGCGGAGCTCTTCGGCCGCGACCCCAACCGAGACATCAATCCGGACGAGGTCGTCGCGATCGGCGCGGCGATCCAGGGGGGCGTGCTCAAGGGCGAGATCAAGGACGTCGTGCTCCTCGACGTGACGCCGCTGTCGCTCGGGATCGAGATGCACGGCGGGGTGTTCGAGAAGCTGATCGAGCGCAACTCCACGATCCCCACGAAGAACACGAAGGTCTTCACGACCGTTGCCGACAACCAGTCCGTGGTCGAGATCCACGTCCTCCAGGGGGAACGGGAAATCGCCAAGGACAACAAGTCTCTCGGCCGATTCGAGCTCGTCGGAATTCCCTCGGCGCCGCGAGGCGTTCCGCAGATCGAGGTGACCTTCGCAATCGATTCGAACGGCATCGTCAACGTCTCCGCGCGAGACCTCGCGACGGGCAAGGCGCAGGGCATGCAGATCAACCCCGCGGGCGGGCTCTCTCAGATCGAGATCGACAAGATCATCAAGGAGGCGTCTGCGTTCGCCGAAGCGGACCACGAGCGCCGCGAGATCGCCGCGGTCAAGCATCGGCTGGAGGGAATGATCGCCTCCAACGAACGCGTTCTCTCGGAGTTCGGCTCGGGCCTGGCGGAGGACGAGCGGCAGCGGATCGAGGAGACGCTGAAACGCTCGCGGGAGATCGCAGACGGCGATTCGCGGGAGGCGTTCAACGAGGCGATCTTCGACATGCAGGGCGTCTCGAAGGTGCTGACGAGAGTCATGCTCGCGCGAGCCGGAGGGGCAAGCGGCGCGGCCGCGGGGGGAAACTGAGAATTGTGAATTGAGAATTGTGAATTGAGAAACCTGAGCCTGGAGGGCTGCATAATTCTCAATTCTCGACTCTCAATTCTCAATTCGTTCTATGTCACAGAAACGCGACTATTACGAGATTCTGGGTGTGAGCCGCGCTGCGGATGACTTCTCCCTCAAGTCCGCTTATCGCAAGCTCGCGCTGACCTATCACCCCGACCGCAATCCGAACAATCCGGACGCTTCCGAGAAGTTCAAGGAGGCGAGCGAAGCCTACGCCGTGCTCTCGGATCCCGAGAAGCGCGCGCGGTATGACCGTTTGGGACACGCCGGCGTCGGTTCGGGCGGGGGAGGGTTCGGGTTCCAGGGCTTCGACCCGTCGGTCTTCGGCGACTTTTCGGATCTCTTCGGAGGTCTCTTCGGGTTCGCGTCGGGCGGCGGGTTCGGAGCCGCGGCGCAAGGACCGGCGTCCGGAAGCGACCTGGTCTACCGGATGGAGATCGCGTTTCGCGACGCGGTGTTCGGAATCGAAGCGCCGATCACGATTTCGCGGCTCGAGCGCTGCGAGGGATGCCGCGGGAGCGGCGCCGAGCCCGGCACGCATCCGAGAAGCTGTCCCGTGTGCGGTGGCCGAGGCCGGCAGCGCTTCTCTCAGGGCTTCCTGACCGTGACCCGTCCCTGCGCGAATTGTCGCGGCGAGGGGCAAATCATCGAGCGCCCGTGCCGTGCCTGCGCGGGAGAGGGCCGGCGCCGGGGCAAGAAGGAGCTGACCATCCGTATCCCCGCGGGCGTCGAGTCCGGCACCCGCCTCCGACTGAGCGGCGAAGGGGACGCGGGGGCGAACGGCGCTCCCTCCGGCGACCTCTACGTCGTCCTCACGGTCGCGGACGACGAGGTCTTCTCGCGGGAAGGGAACGACGTCGTCGTACGGCTGGACCTGCCCTATCCGACGCTGGTGCTGGGCGGGGAGATCTCCGTCCCCACGCTGGAAGGCGCCGAAAACGCGGCCGTCGCCGCGGGAACTCCCGTGGGCTCGGAGCTGAGGCTGAGGGGGAGAGGTGTCCCGCACCTCGGCCGCGGCGGCCGTGGAGATCTCGTCGCCCGCATCGGCGTGCGGGTTCCCGAGTCCCCTTCCCGCGAGGAGAAGGAGCTGCTGAGCCGGTACGCCGAGCTGACCGGGGCGCCCGTTGGGAAGGGAAAGGGGAAGGTGTTTGGGAAAGCGAAGAAGATCTTCGGAGACGGATGATTACGGGTTTGCGATTTGTGATCGGGGTGAGGCAGACACTTTCTCACTTCGATCAAGAACCGAAAGTCTCGAATCGCAAGTCTCTCCGCGATGAAGACTCAGTACAGCAGGCTGACTGTCCCGCGCCGTTCTGACGACGACTCCGTCCTCGGCCTCCTCCTTCTCCACGGACCTCTGGGATTCGAGAACCTCGGCCGGGACCTGGTCGCGTTCTTCCGCGAGGCCGGGGACGCTCGCGGTGCGGCCGCGCGCCTGAGCGCCGCACGGATTCGACACGAGCTCACCACCGACATCCCCGAAGGCGACGCCCTCGAGCTGTACCGCGCGGCCTCGCGCCCGTTTCCCGTGGGCCGCCGCCTCTGGATCGAGCCGGGCGATCCCGGCGACGCGTTCCCTCCGCAGGGACGAGTCGCGGTGCGAGTGCCGGCCTCGCGCGCGTTCGGTACCGGCGAGCACGCATCGACGCGCCTGGCTCTGCTGGCGCTGGAGGAAGAGGCTCTCGAAGGGCGATCCGTCCTGGACGTCGGGACCGGATCCGGGATCCTGGCTCTCGCGGCGGCGGCGCTCGGAGCCTCCCGGGTCGTGGCGTTCGATCTCGATGCCGACGCGGTGGTCGTGGCGCGGGAGAACCTCCGCCGCCATTCCTTCGGCGGCGGCGTCCGGCTGTTCGCGGGCGGTCCGGCCGCCTGTACCGGCCGTTTCGATGTGGTCGTCGCCAACCTGCTCGCCGGGGAGCTCTTGCCCGAAGCCCCGCGAATCCTCGCGCGGGCTTCCGCGGCGGGCCGTGTCATCCTCTCGGGAATCACCCGGGACCGCGAAGGCGAAGTCCTCGCCCGGGCACGCGCCGGACGCTGGAGTCTTACCGCTCGCAGCGTCGAAGCGGAATGGACGTGCGTGTGTCTTTCCCGCGGCTGATCGTCGAACGCCTCCCGCCCGCCGGAGGCGCGTGCCGGATCCGCGGCGAGGAGGTCGCGCACGCCCGGGCGCGGCGTGTGACGCCCGGCGACGCCGTGATTCTCCTCGACGGAAGCGGCCGAGAGGCGCTCGGCCGGCTGACACGCGTCGACCGCGACGGTGTCGAGGTCGCCGTCGATTCGGTCCGGGAAGCAGCCGACGATCCGCTCGGGTCGGTCCACCTCGCGGTCGCCGCCGTGCGACAGGAGCGCCTCGCCTGGATCGCGGAAAAATCGGCCGAGCTCGGCATCGAGCGGCTCACGGTGGTGACGAGCGGGCGAACGCAGCGATTCCGCGCGCGTCCGGAACTGGCGGCGCGGCTGGAGCGGCTCATGCGGGAGGCGGCGAAACAAGCGGAGCGTGCGCGCTGGCCGACGCTCGACGGGCCGATGCCTCTGGCCGACGCCCTGCGAGACGTAAGCGCCGCGAACCGCTTCCTTCTCGATCCGAGCGGGGAGAGTTTCCCGTCCGTGATCGAGGGCTCGGCTGCGCTCCTGGTCGGACCCGAGGGAGGCTGGACGCCGGAAGAGCTGCGCGAGGCGATCGCGGCGGGTTGGGTGGTCGTCGCCCTCGCCGCGGGGAAGCTTCGGGCGGAGACCGCGGCGATCGCGGCGGCGGTCCTCGCGCGCACCGCCCTCGCGCGCGGCCACCAAAAGGTGCATTGACACTCCGGCGCACGGGGGGAATACTCCGTCGTCACCGGAACTGTTCAAAGCGGAGGCGACATGTCCTACGAGGATGTCAAGAAGGTCTGGATGAACGGCCGGCTCGTGGACTTCGCCGACGCGAAGATCCACGCCTTCTCACACGTCTTCCACTACGGCTCGGCGATGTTCGAAGGGGCGCGCGTCTACAAGACCAGGCAGGGCTCGGCGGCCTTCCGTATCGACGAGCACATCAAGCGCCTGTATGACTCCTGCAAGGTCTACCGGATGGAGATTCCCTACTCGCGGCGGGAGTTCAAGGACGCGATCTTCGAGACCATCCGCGCCAACGGCTTCGAGGACTGCTATATCCGTCCGGTCGTGTACCGGGGGCTCGGCGCGCTCGGTGTCAATCCCTTCAACAGTCCGGTGGAGGTCATGGTCGCCGTCTGGCGCTGGGGAAAGTACCTCGGCGAGGAGGCCCTGGAGGGGGGCGTGGACGTGTGCGTTTCGTCCTGGAACCGAATGGCGCCGAACACCTTCCCGGCGATGGCCAAGGCGACCGGCAACTACTTGAACTCCGCGCTCATCAAGATGGAGGCGATCGTCAACGGGTTCACGGAAGGGATCGCTCTGGACAATGCCGGGCGGATCTCGGAGGGGAGCGGCGAGAACATCTTCCTGGTGTACGGCGGCCGGATCCTGACGCCGCCTCTCGCCGGGACGATCCTGCCCGGAATCACCAGGGATTCCATCATTCGGCTGGCCGTCGATGCGGGCTTCCCGGT
>Ga0070706_100004600_pt1 | contig 13242 bp, 21 predicted proteins | sample KBSK5501metaG_FD_65476 | JGI IMG/M metagenome (GOLD analysis project Ga0070706, IMG submission 65476) | Corn, switchgrass and miscanthus rhizosphere microbial communities from Kellogg Biological Station, Michigan, USA - KBS K5-50-1 metaG | ecosystem: Host-associated > Plants > Roots >...
GGGCCGCTTCGTCCGCCAGACAGGCGGCCGCGGCCAGTACGGACACGCTGTCATCAACGCCGAGCCGATGACTCCCGGCGAGGGCTACGAGTTCGTCGACAAGATCGTCGGCGGGAAGATTCCGAAGGAGTACATCCCGGCAATCGACCTCGGCATCCAGGAGGCGATGGAGTCCGGGGTGCTCGCGGGGTATCCGGTCGTCGACGTCCGCATCGAGCTCGTGGACGGCTCGTACCACGACGTCGACTCGAGCGAGATGGCGTTCAAGGTCGCCGGCTCGATGGCCTTCAAGGAGGCCATGAAGCGCGGCAAGCCGAAGCTGCTCGAGCCCGTCATGGCCGTCGAGGTGATCAGTCCCGAGGACTACCTCGGCGACGTGATGGGGAACCTCAACTCGCGGCGTGGACGCGTCGAGAGCCTCGAGCCCGTCGGCAACGCACAGGTCATCAAAGCCATCGTCCCGCTCGCGGAGATGTTCGGTTACGCGACCGACCTGCGTTCGATGACGCAGGGCCGCGCCGAGTTCACGATGCAATTCGAACGCTATGAGGAAGTTCCGCAATCGATCCTGGCCGAGCTGGTCACGAGCGACGCGTAAGTCAAGGAAGGAGAAGCATGGCCAAGCAGAAGTTCGAGCGCACCAAGCCGCATCTCAACGTCGGCACGATCGGTCACATCGACCACGGCAAGACGACGCTGACCGCGGCGATCACCAAGGTGCTGTCGGAGCAGGGAACGTCGACGACCGGAGTGAAGAGCTTCGAGGAGATCGACAACGCGCCCGAGGAGAAGGCGCGCGGCATCACGATCAACACCTCGCACGTCGAATACGAGACCGAGGCTCGTCATTACGCACACGTCGACTGCCCGGGGCACGCCGACTACATCAAGAACATGATCACGGGTGCCGCCCAGATGGACGGTGCGATCCTGGTCGTGTCCGCAGCGGACGGCCCGATGCCGCAGACGCGTGAGCACATCCTGCTCGCCCGTCAGGTCGAGGTGCCGTCGATCGTCGTCGCGCTGAACAAGGCCGACATGGTCGACGACCCCGAGTTGCTCGAGCTCGTCGAGATGGAAGTGCGTGAGCTCCTCTCGAAGTACGACTTCCCGGGCGACGACATTCCGGTCATCCAGGTCTCCGCGCTGAAGGCGCTGGAGGGCGACGGCGAGTGGGTTCCGAAGATCATCGAGCTGATGAACGCGGTGGACTCGTTCATTCCCGAGCCGGAGCGCGATGTCGACAAGCCGTTCCTGATGCCGATCGAGGACGTCTTCACGATCACCGGACGTGGCACCGTCGTGACCGGCCGGATCGAGCAGGGGAAGATCGAGTCGGGCAACGAGGTCGAGATCGTCGGCATTCACGAGAAGGTCGAGAAGACCGTCGTCACGGGCCTCGAGATGTTCCAGAAGACGCTCGACTACGCGCAGGCAGGCGACAATGCCGGCGCGCTGCTTCGCGGCATCAAGCGTGAGGAGATCGAGCGCGGGCAGGTGCTCGCGAAGCCCGGTTCGATCACGCCGCACACGCACTTCAAGGCAGAGGTGTACGTCCTCTCGAAGGACGAGGGCGGCCGCCACACGCCGTTCTTCAACAACTACCGCCCGCAGTTCTATTTCCGCACGACGGACGTGACGGGCGCGATCAAGCTCCCGGAAGGCCAGGAGATGGTCATGCCGGGCGACAACACCAACATGGAGGTCGAGCTGATCCAGCCGATCGCCATGGATCAGGGTCTGCGCTTCGCCGTCCGAGAGGGTGGCCGCACCGTCGGCGCAGGCGTCGTCACCGAAGTCATCAAGTAGAAGGGCGCCGGTTCGTTGGCTCAGAAAATTCGTATCCGTCTGAAGGGCTACGACCATCAGCAGCTCGACAAGTCGGCTCAGTCGATCGTCGAGACTGCGCAGCGAACCGGCGCCACCATCACCGGTCCCGTGCCGCTGCCCACCGAGAAGAACGTCTACTGCGTGATCCGCTCTCCGTTCAAGGACAAGGACTCGCGGGAGCACTTCGAGGTGCGCACGCACAAGCGGCTGATCGACATCCACTCGCCGACGCCGAAGACGGTCGACTCGCTCATGCGGCTCGACCTACCCGCGGGCATCGATATCGAAATCAAGCTGTGAAAGGAATCGTCGGCAGAAAGCTGGGCATGACGCGGGTCTTCGATCCGGAGTCGGGCGTCGTCACGCCGGTGACCGTGATCGAGGCTGCGCCGTGTCCGGTCGTGCAGGTAAAGACTGCGGATGCGGACGGCTACGACGCGGTCCAGATCGCCTACGACGAGGCGGCGGAGCGCAAGGTCACGAAGCCGGAGCTTGGGCATCTGAAGAAGAACAACGTCAGCGGTGCCTACAGGCACCTGCTCGAACTGCGCGGGCAGAGCGAGCTCATCGTCGGCGAGAACGTCACCGTCGAGGTGTTCGAGCCGGGCGAGAAGATCAAGGTGAGCGGGATCGCACACGGGAAGGGCTTCGCGGGGACGATCAAACGTCACCGCTTCCACCGCGGCCCCACCTCCCACGGCTCGCACAACATCCGCAAGCCGGGCTCGATCGGCGCGTCGGCCACTCCCTCGCGCGTGTTCAAGGGAATCAAGATGGCCGGTCGTATGGGCGGCAAGCGGGTGACCCAGACCGGGCTCGTCGTCCACGAGGTACGCCCGGACGAGAACCTTCTGCTCGTCAAGGGTGCTGTGCCCGGCCCCAAGAACGGCTTCGTCGAAGTGCGGGAGGCGAGCCACTGATGGCCGCGCCGAAAGCACCGCTGCTCGACTCGGCCGGGAAGAAGGCCAAGGATGTGACGCTCGAGGAATCCGTCTTCGCCGCCGAGCTGAAGCCGCACGTCGTGCACGAGACCGTGCGCGCGGAGATGAACGCAGCCCGCCAGGGGACCCGTGCGGCGAAGAGCCGCGGGCTCGTCTCCGGAGGGCGCGCGAAGCCGTGGCGCCAGAAAGGCACGGGTCGTGCGCGGGCCGGGACGACGCGCGCACCGCAGTGGACCGGCGGTGGCGTCGCGTTCCCGCCGACGCCGCGCGACTTCGACGTCAAGGTGAACCGCAAGACCAGGCGTGCCGCGATGCGCGGTGTACTGAGCAGTCATACCGAGAACGGAACCTTGGCCATTCTCGACGGCACCGGTTTCGAGGCTCCGTCAACAAAGCTGGCCGTGAGCCTGATCGAGGCTCACGGCATGGAGCTGCCGCTCGTCGTCGTCGCGAAGGACGAGCAGAACGTCCTCAAGTCGTTCCGCAACATCGACAAGGTCGTCGTCACTACGCCCGGCGAGCTCGAGGTCGCCGCGCTCGTCTGGGCCCGCTCCGTGCTCGTGACCGAGGACGCGCTCGAGCTCGTGAAGGACAAGGCGACCTGATGAGTCTGCATCCGGCAACGAAGTTGTGGGTGCGCCGATGAGTCTTCATCCGAACGAAGTCCTGCTCGCCCCCGTGGTGTCGGAGAAGAGCTACGCGCAGATCGAGGGGAGCAACACGTACTCGTTCCGCATCCACCCGGACGCGCACAAAACTCAGGTCCGGCAGGCGGTCGAAGAGCTGTTCAACGTCAAGGTGCTCCGCGTGAACGTCTCCAAGGTGCAGTCGAAGCCCAAGCGGCGCGGCGCTCTGCGCGGACGTAAGCCCGGCTGGAAGAAGGCGATCGTGCAGCTGCGGCCGGGCGACTCGATCGAGATCTTCGAAGGGGTCCACGCCTGATGCCAATCCGCCGTTACAAGCCGACGTCGCCCGGGCGCCGCTTCATGACCGTCTCGACCTTCGAGGAGATCACGAAGAGCAAGCCCGAGAAGGGGCTGACCGAGAAGCTGACCAAGAAAGGCGGCCGCAACAACAAGGGCCGGATCACGACGCGCCATCAGGGAGGCGGCCACAAGCGCCGCTATCGGGTGATCGACTTCAAGCGTAAGAAGGACGGTGTGCCCGCGAAGGTCGCGGCGATCGAATACGACCCGAATCGTTCGGCCAGGATCGCCCTGCTGCATTACGCCGACGGAGCGAAGAGCTACATCCTCGCGCCGGCCAGGCTGCGCGTCGGCGCGACGGTCGAGTCGGGGCCGGCGGCCGACATCAAGCCGGGCAATGCGCTCCCGCTCGAGAACATCCCGACCGGCACACTCGTCCACAACGTCGAGTTGAACCCCGGTCGCGGCGGCCAGATGGCGCGCAGCGCGGGCTCCGGTGTGCAGCTCGTCGCCAAGGACGAGGGCTACGGCGTCCTCAGGCTCCCGTCAGGCGAGATGCGCCGCGTCCCGCTGACCTGTCGCGCCACGATCGGTCAGGTCGGTAACGTGGACCACGAGAACATCACCGGCGGCAAGGCAGGTCGAAGCCGGTGGAGGGGCAAGCGGCCGACGGTGCGCGGCTCGGCGATGAACCCGGTCGACCATCCGCACGGCGGCGGCGAGGGCAAGTCGAAGGGCGGCCGGCATCCCGTCACGCCGTGGGGCGTGCCGACGCTAGGCAAGCGCACACGCCGGAAGCACAAGGACTCGAACCGCCTGATCGTCCGCAGCCGCAGGCGCGGAAAGGAAAAACGATGAACATGCTGCGCATTTTCATCGTGAAGAGGTTGGACCCATCGCTCCGCTCGGGTGAAGTGAGGAGAAGCAGATGAGCAGAAGTTCGAAGAAGGGGCCTTTCGTCGAGGCGCGGCTGATGGGCCGGATCGAGGCGATGAACGAGAGGAACGAGAAGCGGATGATCCGCACCTGGTCGCGTACCTCCACCGTCTTCCCGGAGATGGTCGGGCATACGATCGCGGTTCACGACGGCCGCAAGCACGTCCCGGTGTTCATCTCCGAGCAGATGGTCGGCCACAAGCTGGGCGAGTTCGCGCCGACCCGGACCTTCCGCGGCCATTCCGGCGACCGCAAGACCGAGGTGAAGAAGCGAGCGTGAGCGCCGTCGAGACACCGAGAGAAGTTCGCGCGCAGGCGAAGTACGTGCGGATGTCGCCGCGAAAGGCGCGGCTCGTCGCGGAGCACATCCGCGGCCGCAGCGTGCCCGAGGCGCGTGCCGTCCTCGCCTTCACGTCGCGCGAGGCTGCGGGAGTGCTGCAGAAAGTGCTGCAGTCGGCGGTCTCGAATGCCGAGGCAAATCATGGCATCGCGGAGGACCGGCTCTACGTCAAAGCCACGTACGTCGACGGCGGTCCGGTCATGAAGCGGTGGCGTGCACGCGCGCGTGGCCGCGTCGCCCGGATTCGCAAGCGCACCTGTCACATTACGGTCACGCTCGTCGAGGCTCCTTTGGTGGAGACGGCGACGACTCCCGGGCCTGCACAGGCTGAGGCGACGGAGGAATCAACGCCGAAGCGTGAGCCGGGCAGGAAGAAGACCGCTGCTGCCTCGAAGAAGAAAACCGTGTCCAAGCGTCCCGCGAAGAAGAAGGGAGCGGCTGCCTAATGGGTCAAAAAGTCCATCCCGGCGGGATGCGCGTCGGGGTCATCCACGACTGGAAGTCCAACTGGTACACGGGGAAGAAGGAGTTCCCCGGTTACCTGATCGAGGACATCAAGATCCGGGAACACATCACCAACAAGCTTTCGCACGCCGGACTGTCGGACATCCTGATCCGCAAGGACAAGCAGCGGGTCACGGTCGACATCTACACAGCGCGCCCAGGGATCGTGATCGGCAAGTCGGGCGTCGAGGTGGACGCGCTGCGCAAAGAGCTGCATGCGATCACCAAGAAGAACGTCCACATCAACATCAACGAGATCAAGCGGCCCGAGCTCGACGCGAAGCTCGTCGCGCAGTCGATTGCGGAGCAGCTGCAGAACCGTGTCAGCTTCCGTCGTGCGATGAAGCGCGCGCTCGCGTCCGGGATCCGTTCCGGCGCCAAGGGCGTCCGCATCCAGTGCGGCGGCCGGCTGGGCGGCACCGAGATGAGCCGGTCCGAGGCTTACTCCGAGGGACGCGTCCCGCTGCACACGATTCGCGCGGACATCGACTACGGCTTCGTCGAGGCGAAGACGACGTTCGGCCGCATCGGCGTGAAGGTCTGGATCAACAAGGGCGAGATCATGCCGGAGGGTTACGGCGGCCTCGATACGGAGAAGGACGTCCGGCTCGGCGAGCAGGACCAGGCCCGTCGGCGCCGCGCGAACGTCGAAGGACTCGGCGCCTCCCGCGAGGGTGGGCGGGACCGCCAGCGCGACCGCGAAGGCCTCGGGCCCGTCCGCCCGGGCCGAAAGCGCAGCGGTCAGGGCCGCGGCGGCGGCCAGGGCCGTGGTCAAGGCCGAGGCGGCAGGCCCGCGCCGCGCGATCGTGCCGCGCAGCAGGAGAACGCCGAGCAGCCGCGGACCGACGAAGCGACGACGTCGCCGGTCGAGCCGACTGCCGAGACGACTCCGGCTCCCGTCACAGATGCGCCGGACGCGGCAACGCCACAAGAGCAGACAGAGGACCCGACGAAGCAGGAAGAGGCTGACACGTAATGCTGCTGCCGAAGAAGATGAAGTACCGGAAGCACCAGCGCGGACGCCGTCGCGGCTTCGCGAAGGGGCAGACCACCGTTCAGTTCGGCGACTTCGGCCTGAAGGCGCTCGAGACCGGCTGGGTCACGAACCGCCAGATCGAGGCGGCCCGCATCGCCATGACGCGCAAGATCAAGCGTGGCGGCAAGGTCTGGATCAACGTCTTCCCGGACAAGCCGACCACTCAGAAGCCCGCGGAGACCCGCATGGGCTCAGGGAAGGGATCGCCGGAGCATTGGGTCGCGGTCGTCAAGCCCGGCCGCGTGATGTTCGAGCTCGCCGGCGTGCCGGAGCCGTTGGCCAAGGAAGCGCTTCGTCTGGCCGGCACGAAGATCTCGCTCAAAACCAAATTCGTGAAGCGGGAGGCGGATCTCTTTGAGAGCTAGAGACCTGAGGGACATGAGCGACGAAGAACTGGAGAACGCGTTGCACGACCGGCGTCAGGAGCTGTTCAACCTGCGCTTCCAGTCGGCAACCGGGGCGCTCGAGAACAGCGCGCGACTGAAGCTCGCGAAACGCGAGATCGCGCGGATCCTGACCGTGCGCGTCGAGCGCGAGGCAAAGGCGGGACAGATCTAGATGGCTGACGAAAAGAAGCCCACACGGAAGAAGAAGGACGACGAGGCCGTGGCTGAAGAGAAGCCGAAGCGCAAGCCTGCCGCGAAGAAGGAGACTGCGGAGACGAAGCCGGCTGCTGAGACGGAGCCGGTTGCTGAGAAGAAGCCCGCTGCGAAGAAGGCGCCCGCGAAGAAGAAGGTCGAAGAGACCGTCGTCGAGGAAGTCGCCGCTGAGGCACCGGCCGCGGAGCCCGTGGCCGAGGCTCCCACCGAGGAGCCTGCCGCGGAGGCTCCCGCCGACGAGCCGGTCGCCGAGGAAGCTCCCCCCGAAGAGCCGGTGGCCGAAGAGCCGGTGGCCGAAGAAGCTCCGGTCGAGGCAGCCCCCGCCGAGGAACCCGCACCGGAGCCCGTCGCCGAGGCCGAGCCCGAGCCCCCGGCCGAAACTGCTGCTGAAGCGCCGCTCGCCGAGCAAACGCCTGCTGCGGCACCGCCGCCTCAATCGGAGAAGAAGCAGAAGCGCAAGCCCCGCCCGCGTGCGGAACGACGTCAGCGTCCGAAGGTTCGCCGCGAGCGTCCGGCCGAGCGCAAGCCGATCACCCGGCTTCCGAAGCCGGAGTCCGAGCGTGGCCGCCGGCAGGAGCGTCGCGGCGTTGTCGTCTCGAGCGCGATGGACAAGACGATCATCGTCAAGGTCGAGGCGATCAAGGCGCATCGGCGCTACAAGAAGGTCGTCCGCCGCAGCGTGAAGTTCCACGCGCACGACGAGCGGAACACCGCCAACGTCGGCGACATCGTCCGCATCGTCGAGACGCGGCCGCTGTCCAAGTCGAAGCACTGGCGGCTTGTGGAGATTGTCGAGGCCGCCAAGTGATTCAGCAAGAGTCGAGACTGCGAGTAGCCGACAACACCGGCGCCCGGGAGATTCTCTGTATCCGCGTCAAGGGTGGGACGGGCCGGCGCTATGCGCGCGTGGGCGACATCATCGTCGCCACCGTCAAGCAGGCCGCTCCGCAGGGCGCGGTGAAGAAGGGCGAGGTCGTGCAGGCTGTCGTCGTCCGCACGCGTAAGCCGTATGGCCGCGACGACGGCACGTCGATCGCGTTCGACGAGAACGCTGCCGTGATCATCGATGCTCAACGCAACCCCCGCGGTACGCGCATCTTCGGGCCGGTCGCCCGCGAGCTGCGCGAGAAGAACTTCATGAAGATCGTCTCCCTTGCTCCGGAGGTCCTCTAGCCATGGCTCAGACGATGCGAATTCGCAAGGGCGACCTCGTCCACGTGCTGAGCGGCAAGGACCGCGGCAAGCAGGGCCGAGTCATCGACGCCCGCCCGAAGGACCGCAAGGTCATCGTCGAGAATCTCAATCTCGTCAAGCGACATACGAAGCCCCGCCCGATTCAGAACACCAGCCGCATGGGCGCTGCCGGGATGACGCCGGGCGGTGTGATCGAGAAGCCGGCCCCCTTGCACGTGGGCAACGTCATGGTCGTGTGTCCGGTCTGCAACCGGCCGACCCGCGTCGGCATCAGGAACAAGGACTCCCACGGACAGCCGGTGAAGGTCCGCGTTTGCAAGCGCGCCGACTGCGGCGAGGACATCGACCGGTGAGCACCAGAGTCCGCGAGGTCCGCAAGGAAGCCGCGCGCGCAGATTACGCGCCGCGTTTGAAGCAGCTCTACGAGGGCGACCTTCGTGCGCAGCTCAAGGACGAGCTCGGCATGTCTTCACCGATGGAGGTTCCGCGCATCGAGAAGATCACGTTGAACATGGGTGTCGGCGAGGCCAAGACCGACGCGAAGCAGCTCGACTCCGCGATCGAGGAGCTCTCGATCATCGCCGGACAGCGCGCGCAGGTACGGAAGGCCACGAAGTCGATCGCGCAGTTCAAGATCCGCGAAGGGATGCCGATCGGCGCCCGCGTCACGTTGCGCGGCACTCGGATGTACGAGTTCCTCGACCGGCTGATCTCGATCGCGCTCCCGCGCATCCGCGACTTCCGCGGGCTGAACCCGGGGTCGTTCGACGGGCGCGGCAACTATTCACTCGGCATCCGGGAGCAGATCATCTTCCCGGAGATCGACTACGACGACATCCAGCAGGTACGCGGCCTCGACGTCGCGATCACGACCTCTGCGAAGACGGACGAGCACGGGCTGGCGCTTCTGCGCGGGCTCGGCATGCCGTTCGCGGCGGACGGAAGGGAGCAAACCTAAGTGGCAAAGACATCACTCCGGATCAAGCAGCAGCGCCCGCAGAAATACCGCGTGCGGGCGTACTCGCGCTGCAATCGCTGCGGGCGACCGCGGGCGGTCTTCCGCAAGTTCGGCCTTTGCCGGATCTGCCTGCGGGAGCTCGCGCACCAGGGCGTGATCCCAGGCATGACGAAATCGAGCTGGTAACGAGATGCTGACCGATCCAGTCGCCGACATGCTCGCCCGAATCCGCAACGCCAACAAGGCGCTGCACGAGCACACCGAGATGCCGACCTCGCGCCTGAAGGAGGGCATCGCGCGCATCCTCAAGGAGGAGGGCTACATCTCGGACTTCCACGTGAAGAAGGGCGAGAGCTTCGATACCCTGGTCATCCAGCTCAAGTACGGCCGGAGCCGCGAGAGGATCATCACTGACCTCAAGCGGGTGTCGAAGCCCGGCCGCCGTGTCTACGCGGGCAAGGATCGCCTGCCGCGCGTCCTCGGCGGGATGGGCGTGGCGATTCTGTCCACGTCGACCGGCCTGATCACGTCACGCACGGCGGAGGAGAAAGGAATCGGCGGCGAAGTCGTGTGCTTCGTCTGGTAAAGCCGAAGAAAATCTCACGATTTTCTTCGGGTAGAGAGGCAAGAGCGAAAGAACAACATTGAGCCGAATCGGTCGACAACCAATCGAATTGCCAACCGGCGTCAACGTCTCGCTCTCCCCTGGCCGCGTGATGGTCAACGGCCCGCTGGGCGAGCTCACGCAGCAGGTCCCGGCGCGAATGAAGATCGAGCACGCCGAGGGGACGATCACCGTTGCCCGGCCGACCGAGCGGGGCGACGATCGCGCGCTGCACGGGCTGACCCGGACCTTGATCGCCAACATGGTGGAGGGCGTCACGAAGGGTTTCGAGAAGCGTCTCCAGCTGCAGGGAGTCGGCTACCGCGCCGCCCTCCAAGGCTCGGACCTCCGGCTCGACGTCGGCTATTCGCATCCCATCGTGATGAAAGCGCCGCAGGGGATTTCGTTCGACGTTCCGTCGAACACGGAGATCGTCGTGAAGGGCGTCGACAAGCAGCAGGTGGGGCAGACCGCGGCGGAGATCCGCAAGGTGCGGCCGCCCGAGCCCTACAAGGGCAAGGGCATTCGTTACGAGGGCGAGTACGTCCGCCGGAAGGTCGGGAAGCGGGCCTGATGCCAACCCTGACCGTCAGAGAAGCTCGCCGACGCCGCCACAAGCGCGTGCGCGGGAAGGTCTCGGGGACGGCCGAGCGGCCTCGCCTCGTGGTGACGCGCTCGAATCGCGGCATCGCCGCGCAGCTCGTCGACGACATGCAGGGTCGTACGCTCGCGTCCGCCAGCTGGCTCCAGGTGAAGAAGACCTTCAAGGGCGACAAGAAGGGCCAGGCGGCCGAGGTCGGCAAGTTGCTGGCCGAGAGCGCGAAGCAGGCGAAGATCGGGAGCGCCGTGTTCGACCGCGGCGGCTACCTCTACCACGGGCGCGTGAAGGCGCTCGCCGATGCAGCACGCGAGGGAGGACTGCAGTTTTGAGCACTAGACCCGAGTTCACGAGCGTCGAACGCGCCGTGATCGAGCGCGAAGAGACCCGCGAGCTCAAGGAGCGCGTGGTCGAGATCAACCGTGTCGCGAAGGTCGTCAAGGGCGGCCGGCGGTTCTCGTTCACGGCACTCGTCGTCATCGGTGACGAGGTCGACCGCGTCGGGGTCGGCTACGGCAAGGCACGTGAGGTGCCGCTCGCGATCACGAAGGCGGTCGACGACGCGAAGAAGAATCTCTTCACGGTGCCGAAGCACGGCTCGACGATCACACACGAGATTCTCGGGCGTTCCGATGCAGCCCGCGTCCTCCTGCGACCCGCGAGCGAAGGAACCGGCGTCATCGCCGGCGGCGGGGTTCGGGCCGTCCTGGAGCTGGCCGGGATCCGAGACATCCTCGCGAAGAGCCTAGGCACCACGAACCCGATCAACATGGCGAAGGCGACCGTGGACGGGCTGAAGCGCCTCCGCCGCCCCGACGAGGTGGCCAGGGCACGTGGGCTGACGATCAGCCAGGTTCTCCCCTACAAGCATCCGGCGGTGGAGGAGTCGGCGGAGTCGACCCCGGAGCCGCCTGTCCGCGACAGCGGACCAGTGGAGGGGGTTCGGGGGAACCCGGAGGTTCCCCCGAACGAGGCAGAGGCGTAGGCGACGATGGCGAAGATCCGAGTAACGCAGGTTCGTAGCCAGATCGGCCAGAGCCAGAAGCACCGCGGCACCCTCCGCGCGCTCGGGCTCGGCAGGATCGGCAAGACCGCCGAGCACGACGACGGCCCGGTCTTCGCAGGCATGCTTCGAAAGGTCAGGCACCTCGTGAAGGTCGACAATGGCTGACGAGCTCAATCTCACCTCCCTGAAGCCCGCGCAGAGCCGCAAGGACCGGAAGCGCGTCGGCCGCGGCATCGGCTCCGGCAAGGGCCGCTACTCCGGCCGCGGCATCAAGGGCCAGAAGTCCCGCGCGGGCTCGCACAAGATGCGCGCCGGGTTCGAGGGCGGCCAGATGCCGATCTACATGCGGTTGGGCAAACAGCGCGGCGCGACGTCGAAGGACGCGATGCCGATCGGTCCCTTCCGCACTTCCACGGCACCCGTCAACGTCGGTGCGCTCGACCGCTTCGCCGACGGCGCCGAGGTCACGCCCGAGAGCCTCGTCGAGATCGGGCTGCTCAAGAACACGAAGACCGACGTGAAGCTGCTAGGCAACGGCGACCTGAAGAAGAAGCTGACCGTCCGCGTGCACGCGATCTCGGCCACCGCGCGCGAAAAGGTTGAACAGGCGGGCGGAACGGTCTCGCTCCTGAAGGAGCCGAAGGCGAAGAAAAAGAAGAAGCACGCCGTGAAGGCCAAGCCGGCTCCCGCAGCTGCATCTGAGGCGGCGGAGCCGCCTGTCCGCGACAGCGGACCAGGGGAGGGGGCTCGGGGGAACCGGGAGGTTCCCCCGGAGGACATTGCGCCCGAGGCTGCGGATCGGGCCGAAGAGCAAGCGCCCGAGGAGGAGTAGCTGGTGCTTTCCTGGCTCGCCAACGCCTGGCGCGTCCCCGAGCTTCGCAAACGCGTCCTCTTCACGTTCATGATCCTCGCGCTGTACCGCCTGGGGTCCTGGATCCCGGCTCCCGGCGTCGACTCGCAGACGATCAAGGACTACTTCAACGGGCGCGGCGGCACCATCCTCGGCCTGCTGAACGTGTTCTCCGGCGGAGCGCTTTCCCAGTTCGCGCTCTTCGCGCTCGGGATCATGCCCTACGTCACCGCGTCGATCATCTTGCAGCTCATGACCGTTGTCGTCCCTCAGCTCGAGCAGCTGCAGAAAGAAGGCGAGTCGGGCTACGCCAAGATCAACCAGTACACGCGCTACCTCACGGTCGTTCTGGCCGCGGCGCAGTCCACCGGGTATGCGTACCTCTTCAAGCGGGCCGGCAACCTCAACGCAAACACCGGCCGCATCGTTCTGATCGTCGTCACGCTCACAGCCGGGACGACGCTGCTGATGTGGATGGGCGAGCTGATCACGAAGCGCGGTGTCGGCAACGGCATCTCGCTGCTGATCTTCGGCTCGATCCTCTCGTCCGCACCTACGGGAATCGCGGCCTGGTACAACGGCGGCACGATGGAGCGGCTGTTCTTCCCGCTCGTCGCGATCGGAATCGTCGCCGCCGTCGTTTTCATCCAGGAAGGGCAACGGCGGATCCCGATTCAATACGCGAAACGGATGGTGGGCCGGCGACAAACCGCCGGGGGATCGACCTACATGCCGCTGCGTGTGAACATGGCCGGCGTCATCCCGGTCATCTTCGCGGCGGCGCTGATGGCGCTGCCGCCGACGGTCGGCCAGTTCGTGCCGTCGTGGACGCCGTTCGTCAACCGCCACTTCCAGCCGACGAGCGCGGTCTACCTCGGCGTCGAGGCGCTGCTGATCATCGTCTTCACGTACTTCTACAC
>Ga0070706_100004601_pt1 | contig 13240 bp, 12 predicted proteins | sample KBSK5501metaG_FD_65476 | JGI IMG/M metagenome (GOLD analysis project Ga0070706, IMG submission 65476) | Corn, switchgrass and miscanthus rhizosphere microbial communities from Kellogg Biological Station, Michigan, USA - KBS K5-50-1 metaG | ecosystem: Host-associated > Plants > Roots >...
CGCCTGGTCCCTCGCGGCGCTCTCGCTCCCGCGGCGCGCGCCTCCTCCCCTCTGGGAGACTACGCGCGCCGCGTACCAGATGTCAGGGGTCGGGGAAACTAATAGGGCCCTCGCGGCTCGCGTAGTCTCCCGAAGTAACCGAGGGAGGAGGCGCGCGGCGCGGGAGGCCGAGCACCAGCGAGGCCGACGTGGATGCGGGAGCCCGCAGCGATCGCGCACCAGCCCGACACGCGAGGCCGACGTGCACCTAAGGTTTTCTTTAGCTCCCTCCGGTGCGCACGGTTCGTGCAAATAGAATCCTCGCGTGAACCGGCGAGTGGTCGTCACCGGCATCGGCTGCCTTTCCCCCAACGGAAACGGGCGGGAGGCCTACGCGCGGGCGTTGCGCGAGGGGGTGAGCGGAGTCGGCCGCATCTCGCTCTTCGACCCGGAGGGGCTCCCCGCGACGATCGCCGGGGAGCTCAAGAACTTCGATCCGGCCGAGCACGTCGGAGTCAAAGACATCCGCCACGTCTCCCGCGCGGTTCCCATGGCGATCGCCGCCTCGGCGGAAGCGTTCGCCGACGCGGGAATCGACACGAAATCCCTGTCTCTGAACGAGCGTCGCTCGCTCGGGGTCGTGCTCGGAAGCGGCGGCGGCCCGATCGAGTTCTCCGAGAGGATGTATCACCTGTACTACACCAACCAGGTCAAGAAGGCATCGGTCTACTCGATTCCCTCCGGCACGATCGGGACCCTCTCTTCGGAGATCTCGATGCGCTTCGGTCTGCGCGGGCCGTCGCATGTCATCTCGACGGGATGCACGTCCTCCTCTGACGCGATCGGAAACGCGTTTCGCTCCATCAAGCACGGGACGGCGGATATCGCCTTGACGGGCGGGGTCGACGCCACCGTCGTTCGCGGGATCATGGAAGGCTTCGTGATGATGCGCATCGTCTCGACGTCCTGGGAATCCGAGCCGCCCCGCGCCTCGCGCCCCTTCTCCGCCGACCGCGACGGTTTCGTGCTGGGCGAAGGGGCGTGGATGTTTCTCTTAGAGGAGCATCAGCGGGCGGTCGCCCGGGGAGCGCGAATCTATGGCGAGATCCGGGGCTACGGTGCCACCTGCGACGCCTACCACCGAGTGCGTCTGAACGAAAGCGGGGAGGAGCCGGCGCGCGCCATGACCCTGGCGCTCGAGGAGGCGGGCCTCGTCTCAGAGGCCGTGGGTTACGTCGCCTACCATGGCACCTCGACGGAATTGAACGACCGAGTGGAAACGCGCGCGATCCGTCTCGCCTTCGGCCGCAGCGCCCGGCGCCTGCCCGGATCGTCGATCAAGTCGATGATCGGCCATCCCCAGGGAGCCTGCGGCGCCGCCGGCCTGGCGGCGACCCTTCTCGGAATGCGCGATTCCTATCTTCCGCCGACCATCAACCTGGACAGCTTCGATCCCGAGTGCGACCTCGACTACGTCGCCAATTCCTCGCGCCCCCTCTCCTTCGAGAATGCCCTCTGCAACTGCATCGGCTTCGGCTCGAAGAACAGCGCGCTGGTGGTCTCGCAGCCGTCACATTGTTAGTCGAGAATGAACCCTCAACCCTCCCCGTGAGTCTTCTGGTTCCGTCCCGCCGCCCCTCCTCGGAGTTTCTCGACGACGAGACCCTGGCCCCCGAAGAGATGCTCAAGTCGCTGCGGGATCTGGAGAGGTTGAATCGCGGCTGGGGCGCCTCCCGTGCCCTGGAAGACTTTCTGCTCCCACGCCTGCGTCCGCAGGGAAACGGATCGGTGCTCGTCATCGACGTCGGCGCCGGCTCCGGCTCGGTGACGCGATCCCTCTCGCGCCGCCTGTCGGCTTCGGGTCTGTCTGCTCGAACGTTCGCTGTGGATCGGCAATGGCGTCACCTGGCGGCCGGGAAACGGGGCGCCAACGGGACGCCGGCCCTCGCCGCCGATGCCTTCCGGCTCCCGCTCGCGGACGGCTCGGTGGACTGGGCGGTATCGACACTTCTGCTCCATCACTTCTCGCCCGAGGAGAACGTCCGCCTTCTCCGGGAGCTCGCGCGGGTGGCGCGCCGCGGGTTCGCGATGCTCGACGTGCGCCGGCACCTCTTTCCCTTCCTCTTCGTCGCGCTCGCCGGGCGAATGACATTCGAGACCTCGGTTTCGGTTCACGATGGGCAGGCCTCGGTCCTCCAGGCCTACACTCTCGAGGAAGCCCGGCAGATTGCGCGGACCGCGCTGCCCGGGGCACGGGCCGAGAAGGTATTCCCGTTCCGACTGTTGGTGACCGGATCCAGACTGCTCACGCCTTCATGACCTCTCTCTACGACGCCATCGTCATTGGCGCCGGCCCGGCCGGCTCCGCGGCCGCCGCGACGCTGGCGCAGCGCGGACGGCAGGTGGCGCTGATCGAGAAGGATATGTTCCCGCGCCACAAGGTTTGCGGGGCCTTCCTCTCCGCCGATGCACTGCCGCTGCTCGACCGCCTCGGCGTCCGTCCGGAGATCGACCGATTCGCGACGGAGACGATCAGTCGGGGAGCGGTCCACTTGCCGGGGGGCCTGACCGTCTCGTTCCGCCTTCGCTTACCGGCGCTCGGGATCTCCCGGCGCGTCTTCGATGACCTGCTCGCCCGGAAGGCCTGCGGAGCGGGCGCGCAAGCCCGTTTCGGAGCCCGCGTTCTGACCGCCGACCGCGTCGATGGTCGGTTCCGGGTCGCCTTCGCGACACCGGACGGCTTGACCGAGTTGGAGGCGCGGACCGTGCTCGGCGCCTGGGGCCGCTGGGATGCGCTCGACAAGACGCTCGACCGGAGTTTCCTGCGAGGCGGCCGCCGTTTCTTCGCATGGAGCCGCGACTTTTGTAACGAGGAGGGATTGGCAGGATCCGTGCGGCTCTACCTCTTCCGCGGCGGTTACTGCGGCCTGTCGCGCGTGGAAGGAGGCGCGGTCAATCTGGCCGGTGTCGTCTCGGAAAAGGTGCGCCGTGCCGCCGGCGGCTGGGAAGAGGTCGTGGCGTTCGCGCGCAGCGAGAACCGGGCGCTCGATCGAGACCTCGCGCCTCTCGCTCCAGGCCCGATCGGTTATCTCGGAACCGGCCCTGTCTTCTTCACAGCCAAGCCTCCCGTCGAAAACGGAATCCTCATGGCCGGAGACTCCGCTGGAGTGATCGATCCATTCTCCGGCCAGGGTCAGGCAGCTGCGCTGGCTTCGGGCGTGCTGGCCGGCGAGACAGTCGACGCGGCGCTCTCGGGCGAGATCCCATTAGAGGCGCTCGCCCGAGAGTACGCGCACGCTTGGAAGCGTCGTTTCGCGCCGCGCTTTGCCTGGAGCGCGGCGTTTCGGTCACTGATGCTGCACCCCGGTGCCGCTTCGATCGCCGCGCGTACGGGAGGAGAAAGACTGATCCGGTTCGGGATAGAAAGACTTCAGAACCTATCGGGCGATCGGGTGATCGGATGACTTACCCCGAACCGAGTCTTGCTTCGACGGAATCACCCGATGACCCGATCACCCGATCATCAGATTCCCTTCGCTCCCTCGGGCGTGAAGATCTTGTCGTCGAGCTTCCCGGGGCGCACATCTCGGTATTCGAGGCGAGTGATCGTCTTCGAGTCTCGGGCGAGCAGGTCCCGCACCTCCATCTCCGCTACGATCGTCTTGCCAAATGCCTTGGCGAATCTCGTGAACGTCACTTCCTTGGCTGGCTTACCCGAGGGGAGCGAGAAGAGCAGGCGGACAGGCAGCCGCTCCGCTTCGTCGTACCAGAGGACGATGCGGGGGAAGGCGGCCCGCGGAGACTTCGCGGTCAGGTCGAGCACCCGGCAGGTCTTCCCGGTGACGACTTCCGTGCCCGGGCGAGCGACCCCCTCGTAATCCTCCGCCAGCCGCAGGCGGGCCACGTCTCCCACCGAGGCACCGCCGACGAGCCGCTGGTTCGGGGTGATCGGAACGGCGTTGGTTGCGCCCGGAACGATCAACCACATCTTCTCCCCGGAGGTCAGGATCTTCCGCCCGCTGTTCTTGCCGCCCCGAAAGACAATCAAGCCGCGGTCCCGGCCCTTGACGTAGACATCGAAGTCGGCCGCGCCGGCGACTTTGCCGTTCTCGATCTGCGTGGCTCGGGCGGAGATCACCGCCTCCTCGAACGTGTTGCGCGCCGCGTCGACGTTCGCGAGCCATTGATGAACGTCGGGCGCCTGCGCCGGGAGGGCAAAGATCAGGAGAAAAACAGCTGGCGTGCGCATCGTTGAATGAGAACAGCAAAGAGGGTTCCCGTCTTTCGCAGCAGTTGGTCGAAGGTCAAAGGTCAATGGCCTTCGCCTTTCGCCGCTCGCCCTTCGCCGTTCGCCCAGCGCCTAAACATGGGCTAGAGCTTCCACGATCGACATCCGCGAGGCGCGCCTGGCCGGGAAATAAGAGGCGATCGCCATCGTCCCGATCATCGCGATCGTGCCCGCGGCATAGGCCAGGGGATAAAAGCGGACGTGGATCGGCATTCCGTGTGTCGCTCCCGGCGGCGGCGGCAGGATGATGCCCGACGCGTTCAGCGCCGCGCGCACCACCAGGGCGAACAGCATCCCCGCCAGGCAGCCGAGCAGAGCCAACGCGACCCCCTCCGCCAGGAACATCTTGAGGACGCCGGAGGGCCGCGTGCCCATCGCGCGTAGGGTGCCGATCTCGCGCGTGCGCTCGGTGACGGCCATCGTCATGACGATCGCGGCCGAGAGGATCACGATGATGACCAGCACGGCTCCCACGAAGCCGAAGATGCCGATGTAGAGCAACTTGACCTGTTCGTAGAACGTGGCGAGCTCCCGCCAGTGACGGATCGCCACGTCGTAGCCCGCCGCCGACAAAGCATTTGTCAGGGCCCGCGCCGTCTTGCTCTCATCGGCGCCCGGCTTCAGGAAGACGACGAGCTTGGATACCGTCTCCGGGCTCTGGAGGAGACGCCAGACCAGTCCCGCTCCCGCGGCGAGGTAACGATCGTTGAGCTCCTTGATCCGGACGTCCGCGAGCCCGACCACGAGTCCGTCCACGGCGTTCAACGAGCCGTCCGGCGTGGTGGCCATCAGCGTCACGCGATCTCCCACGCGCACGTTGAGCGCCGAGGCGAGCCCGGTGCCGAGCACGACGCCGTCGCCGCCGTCTCCCGAGAGGTAGCGGCCCGCGGTGACCAGCTCCTTCGCGTAGGTTGCCGCCGCTTCCGGCTCCGGGTCGACGCCAACACCGAGGAACGGCACTGACTTGGCTCCGTTGGTCGCGAGCCCCACGAAATCGATCCGGGGCAACACGGACGCGACGCCGGGCACGCGCGAGGCGATGGCCCGGGCCCGCGCGGCGTCGTGGAGCCCGAACTCGAGCGTCGTCTCTTCGCTGCGCCCGACCGCCCGGCGGTCCACGATCTGAAGCTGCCCCACCGACCGGATCGTTCCCTCCTTGAGCCCCTCGAAAGACTGGGCGATGAATCCTCCGGCCAGCGCGAAGGCCGCAAAGCCGAAGGCCACCACGGCCGAAAGCAGTACGGTCCGACGCCTCTGGCGCGCGAGGTTTCTCAGCGCGATCGCGAACGGGCTCACGCGACTCTCCGGTCCGACTCGATGCGGCCGTCGTGGAGCTCGATCACGCGGCGGGCGCGGGCCACGACCCGCGGATCGTGGGTCGCGAACAGAAACGCGACGCGGCTCGACTCGCAGACTCCGCGCATGAGATCCAGAGTCTCCTCCGCCGTCCTCGAGTCCAGGTTCGCGGTCGGCTCGTCGGCGAAGACGATCGAAGGGCGGTTCGCGAGAGCGCGCGCGATCGCGACGCGCTGCCGCTGTCCCCCGGAGAGCAGATCTGGGCGCACTGAGAACTTCTCCTCGAGCCCCACCGCGTCGAGAAGCTCTCTCGCGCGTCCGCGCGCTTGCTCAGCGGGCGCGCCGGCGAGTAGCATCGGATAGGCGACGTTTTCCTCGGCCGAGAGCACGGGAATCAGGTTGAAGGTCTGGAAGATGAAGCCGAACCGATCGCGGCGCAGATCGGATCGGGCGTTTTCCGACAGAGATCCGGCTTCTTTTCCCTCGATTTCGATCGTCCCCGCATCGGGACGATCGAGCAGGCCCAAGAGGTTCAGAAGCGTCGTCTTACCCGACCCACTCGGCCCTTGCAGGGCGGCGAATTCCCCTTCCCCGATGGTCAGAGAAACATCGCGCACGGCCGGAACGACCGCAGCTCCCAGCCGGTAGGACCGGGAAACCCCTTGCGCGGCAACGACGGGGGGCGACGTCTCGTTCATTCGCGGTGGCGCCGGGAGCCCCGGCCCCAGAAAGAAGAGGAGTCTATGCGATCGTCGTGTCGGTCCTTCGCGCCTGACGTGTGACGGCCGAGTAACTCGATTGGCTTCTTTGCCGGCGCCGAATCGGGAGAAAATGCACGGCGGGGGTGGCGTGGCCGACACTCTCGATTTTGCAGCCGAACTGCTTCATTCCCGGTGGAAACGCGCGGTCGACATCCTCTGGCGGGAGACCGTTCGCCGGCGGACGGCGAGCCTCGCCGAACGAGAACGCGCAAAATCCACGCGGCGGATGAAGAACCTGCAGCGCATCGTCCGGCGAGCGCTGTCCGAATATCACCGGATCGAGCTCGAGAGACAACGGCGCGCTGAAGAACCCTTCCGCCGGGGCTGACCAGCCGTGCCAACGACCGCCCCCCGGCAGCCCTTTCACATCGTCGGGGCCGGCCCCGCCGGGCTCGCAGCCGCCCTGACGGTCGCACGCGCGGGCGAGCGCGCCATCGTGTACGAGCAACGTCCGGACGTCGGCGGGCGGTTCCACGGCGATCTCCAGGGGATCGAGAACTGGACGACACGCGGAGATGTGCTTGAGGAGCTGGACGCCCTGGGAATCTCGCCTCGCTTCGACGCCCGCCCGTTCCGAGAAGGGATCTTTTTCGATCCCGCGGGAAGGGAATATCGCTACGCCTCCTCCGATCCCCTTTTCTACATCGTCCGCCGCGGAGCGAGCGCGGGAACTCTCGATTCGTCGTTGAAACAGCAGGCGTTCGAAGCGGGCGTCGAGATCCGTTTTCGCGAGCCATGCGCGCGGCTGCCCGACGGGGGAATCGTGGCCGGCGGACCGCGCGCCGCCGACGCGATCGCCGTCGGATACGTGTTCGAGACGGATCGGGCCGACGGGGCGTTCGCGGCGCTGTCGGAACGGCTCGCCCCGAAGGGGTACGCCTACCTCCTGGTGTGTGGTGGGCGCGGCACTGTCGCGAGCTGCCTCTTCGAGGACTTTCACAACGAGCGGGAGTACCTCGAGCGCGCCGTCGAATTTTTCCGACAACGCGCGGGACTTTCCATGCGCAATCCCGTCCGCTTCGGCGGCGTCGCGAATATCCTGGTGCCGAAGACGGCCCGCCAGGGATCCATTCTCTTCGTAGGGGAAGCGGCCGGGTTCCAGGATGCGCTGTGGGGATTCGGCATCCGCATCGGCATGCTCTCGGGCCACCTCGCGGCGCGCGCACTTCTGGACAGGCGTCCAGAGTCCTACGACCGCGCCTGGCGCGCACGCCTGGGTGGGTTGCTGCGGACCTCGATCGTCAATCGCTACGCTTTCGCGCGCATGGGTGACAGCGGATACGCCAAGCTGATGCGCGGCATCGCGCGCTGCCGCGACGGGCGTCGCTGGCTCGCCGGTCATTACGCCCCGTGCTGGAGCAAAACGATGTTGCTGCCGATTGCTCGCCGCGTTGTCCGATCTCGCCGGACGGCGCCCGGCTGCCCGGACCCCGAATGCGTGTGCACGTGGTGCCGCGTGAGGCACGCTCCGGCGCGCGAAGCCTCCTGTCTCCTTCGCCCCCGGGACCCGCGGTGGGATTCGCGCCTGGACGCGCGGAGTCCGCTGTCCCTTCGGAATCCCGGTTAGCAGCTTTCGGCCGCGGGCGGTCGCTACGAGACCCGCGGCCGTGACAGTTCAAGCCGGGAGCTGGCCACCCCCTGCGGTATGCTGCCCGCCCGCCGCGCCGGCGTCCGGGATAGGGAGAAGGATGTTTGCGATAAGAGGGGCCGTTCAGGTCGAACGCGACTCCCCGGCGGCGATCGCCGCCGCGGTTGCTCGGCTGTGCGAGGAGATCTCGCGCGCCAACCGTCTTGCTGCCGGGGAAATCGTCTCGGCGATCTTCACACTGACGCCGGATCTCGTCTCTGCATTTCCGGCGCTCGCCGCCCGCGAGCAGGGCTGGTCGAGCGTGCCGATGCTGTGCGCGAGAGAGATTCCGGTGCCAGGAGCGCCTCCGCGAATCTGCCGCGTTCTCGTCCACGCGCGCGGGCGCCGCAAGCCCCGGCACGTCTACCTCGGTCGCGCCGGGGCGCTGCTTCGGCCCGATCTCCCCGCGACGCGGCGTTCCGGCGCACGCAAGAAGCCCTCACCCCGACCCTCTCCCGGGGGGAGAGGGAGAAAGACCCGCGCATGATCGTCGTGATGAGAATGGGAGCATCCGACGCCGAGATCCAGAGAGTCGAGGCCAGGATCCGGGAGCTCGGCTTCACCCCTCATCTCTCGCGCGGAAAGGAGCGAACGATCATCGGGGTCGTCGGCGACGATCGTCGGGTCGCCGAGGAGGGGATGTTCGAGGCCTTAGCCGGAGTCGCCGAGTGCGTCCGCATCCTGAAGCCCTTCAAGCTTGCGGCCCGCGACTTCGTGACCAGTCCAACGATCGTAGAGATCGGAAGCTCGGGCCAGGCCGTCCCTGTGGGAGGCCACGAAGTGGTGGTCATCGCGGGACCGTGCGCGGTCGAGAGCCGCGAGCAGTTGGAAGAGGTCGCTCTCGCGGCGAAGGCTTGCGGAGCAAAGCTCCTGCGTGGCGGCGCCTTCAAGCCGCGCACGAGTCCTTATTCCTTTCAGGGGCTCGGAGAAGAAGGCCTCAAGCTTCTCGCCGAAACGCGCGAAAAAACGGGACTTCCCGTGGTCACGGAGGTCATGACGCCGGAGGCGGTCCCCTTGGTCGAGCGCTACGCCGACTGCCTGCAGATCGGCGCGCGCAACATGCAGAACTTCAACCTCCTGCAGGCGGTCGGCAAGGCGCGCAAGCCTGTTCTGCTGAAGCGAGGGCTCTCTGCGACCCTGGAGGAGCTCCTGATGGCGGCCGAATACATCCTCTCCTCCGGAAACCGCAACGTCATCCTCTGCGAGCGGGGCATACGCACGTTCGAGCGAGCGACCCGCAACACGCTCGACCTCTCGGCGGTCGCCGTCTTGAAGGAATGGTCGCACCTTCCGGTCTTGGTCGACCCAAGCCACGGCACCGGTCAACGCTCTCTGGTACCTCCGATGGCGCGTGCCGCGATCGCCGCTGGAGCCGACGGTCTGATCATCGAAGTTCACCCGCATCCGGAACGAGCGCTCTCCGACGGCCCTCAGTCGTTGACTCCCGCCCTGCTCGCCGAGACCATGGCGCAGGTGCGCGCGATCGCACATGCTGTGGGGCGCGCGTGACGCGCTTCGCGCGCGTAAGACGTGAGGCGTAAGGCGTGAGGCGGAGCCAATCCGGACCGAAGGCGATCGGGATCGTCGGTCTGGGACTCATCGGCGGTTCTCTCGCGAAGGCGATCGCCAGGCGGTATCCGAAGAAAATCCTGATCGGCGTCGAGCCGAGCGCCAGGACTCGCCGGCTCGCCGCGAAAGACGGAATCTTCGACCGCCTCCTGGCGCGACCTTCGGCGGAGCTCCATCGCTGCGAAATCGTCGTGCTCTGCGCCCCGGTTCCCGCGATTCTCCGGCTGCTGCGCCCGGTGTCGCGCCGGATGCGGAACGGATCGCTTCTGATCGACGTCGGGGGGGTTAAGGAGCCGATCGTCGCCGCCGCGCGAACGAGCGTCCGGGCAGGAGTCCGCTTCGTCGGAACCCATCCGATGTTCGGAGGCGAGAAAGGGGGTTACGACGCGGCCCGCAAAGAGCTCTGGAGAGGAGGGGTCGTCGCCGTCTGCACCGATGGAGGGGCCCTTCGATCCGTCCGAGCGGCAGCCCGGCTCCACCGCAGCCTCGGGGCTCGCGTCATCCTGTGCCGGGCTTCGGCGCACGATCGAGCGGTCGCTGCCGTTTCCCATCTCCCCTATGTCGTCGCGAGCGCCCTCGTTCTGACCGCTCGGGACACCGGGAATCTCGCGCGGCAACTGGCGGGGAGAGGTTTCGCCGACACGGCACGGCTGGCCCGATTCGCTTTCGGGATCCAGACGGAGGCCGCTCGCCGGAACTCTCGTCTTCCCGCCGCAGCCCGCTCCTTTGAGATCAACTTTCGTCTCCTCCGGACCCTCCTCGGGGCCTCCCCCGCTAAAGCAAGCGCCCTCTTTGCCCGCGCGCGCTCGGCAAGCGAATCCTTCACTCGCCGGTCGTAGCGTCCTTTCGGACACTCTGTCGCTCCGAGCCTCCCGAGTGCGGAAGAGGCTCAGAATCGAACGGCCAGCTCCGCTGTGAAGCGCCGCGGCGGTGCGACGTAGAACTGGCTGTCTCCGATGTCGCTCTCCGCCACATAGTGTCGGCTATCGCCCAGATTGCGCCCGACGACGGAGACGCGCCCGCGCGGAAAGTCCCAGGTCAGCCCGGCGTCGGTTTCGGTGAACGGTCCCGTGAAGTTGACGTTGCGGCGATTGAGCGGTCGCTGGCTCTGATGCCGCACGGCCACAAAGCCTCCCGGCCCCTGCGTCGGTGCGTAATTCAGGCTGGTGTTCCACAGGTCGCGCGGAGCAAGCTCCAGGCGTTTCCCATCGACCACCGTGAGCGCTCCCTCTGTGTTGAGAAACGAGAAACGGATGAAGCGCACGTCGTGGTGGGCGTAGCCCACGGTGGCCGACAGGGGGACGGCGGAGGTCGGCCGCCACCCCAGATCGAATTCCGCCCCCTGGAATCGCTCGCTTCCCGCATTGAGCAGTCTCGGGAGGCCGTCGGGTCCGACGTTGGACACGACGAGGTTCTCAAAAATCACGTGGAACCAGGAGACGTCGAACGAGAGCTGCCGGTCCAGCCACCGAGTCTTGAACCCTAGCTCGAGACTCCGGGTCCGCTCGGGATCGAGAATCCGGGCGTTTTCTGCCTCGGTCAGGTTCGGGGCGGCCGGCTTGAACGCGGACTTGGCCGCGACGTAGAAGTTCGCCTCGTTGGCGACGCCGGGGCGATCGCCGATCAATCGCGTCAACGCAGCAATCCCTCCGGACCACTGCCCTTCGGAGCGAGAGTCTGCCGAGACGTCAGGAGCGGCAGTGCCGACCTCCTGCTGCATCGCGGTGAGGTTTTCGGAGACCCGGTCGTAGCGGGCACCCGCGGTGAACGTCAGCGCCTCCACCGGGGTCCATTCGTCGTTGGCGTAGAAGCCCAGGAACGTGCGTCGGTCGTTGAAGGAACGATGATCTCCCGCTGGGGTCTCCGAGAAGCGCGGGACTTTCACGGGGTCGATCTGGAGATCGATGTCGAAGCCCGTACCCGAAGCCGTCGTGCGCCCCCACGTCAGGGCCAAGCCTCCCACGAGCCGGTGGCGGCCGACGGCCGAGAATTCGCCCACCAGGTGCAGGTCCTCGTAAAGATCTGTCTCTTTCGGCTCCAAGGCGACGCCGGCCGCGGTTGCCTGGTTTCCGTCGGCGGAATTGATGAAGGACCGTATGGAAATCTGGTTGTCGCGAGTGACGCCAAGAACGTTTTCCAGCTTCCACGTCTTGTTCAGAGGTTGGAGCCAGTGTGTGGTCAACGCATAGACGCGATGGTCGAGTCGCGCGCCGTCCACGGCGTAGTTGCGGTCGATCCGGAACCCGGGAATCGGTTCTCCCGCGTCGACCGGCGAGGGCGAGCCGAAGAACTGTGTGTTGCGGAAGGTGTTGAAAATGACGGAGAGGCTGCCCTTCCCCACGGGCGCTTCGAGCCGGAAGCCTCCGCGGTCGTCGCGATAGTCAGTCCGGTCCTGCCATCCCTTGGCCCGATCGAAGGCGCCGAAGACTCGCAGCTTTGCGCTCCCGACCTTCGCGCTGTGCGAGAGATAGACGCGACCTTCGGAGAACGAGCCGCCCGAAATGCGCGCCTCGGTCCCCTCCCTGGGTGTCCTGGTAAAAACCTGGATCATCCCCGCAAACGCCGAGACCCCGTAGAGGGTCCCCTGCGGCCCCTTGACGATCTCAATCCGATCGATGTCCTCGACGTCGATCTGCGAGAGTGAAGGGTTGAACGGCCCTCCCACCGGGACGCCGTCTACCATCACCAGCAAAGCGTCGAACTCCTTGAGCCCCCACATTCCGATGTTAGGGAGGCGCGAACCGTTGTCGCTTCCCCCTCCCGTGTCCAGCCCCACGACGTTCTGCAGGGCGTCGGCGAGCGTCCGCGCATTTCGACGGCGGAGCTCTTCGCCTGTGATGACCGTCGCTTGACCCGGAATCTCCGTCTCGATCTCGGGAACGCGGCTGGCTGAGACCACGACTTTCTCTTGAACGGGAGTGGGATTCTGCTGCTGCGGGTCGGGCTGCGGCGGGCTCGGCTGCTGTGCCAGGGCCCACGGCCCGCCTGGGATCCCGGTGGCGGCGAGCGCCACGGCCGCGGCCGCTGCAATGTTCCAAATCGTCTTCGAGCGCATGGAGATCTCCTTGCCGTTCGGACTTCGAGAGCCGCGAGGGAAAGGAGGTCTTATTGCCGGAGAGGAATGCGCAGCAGCGCGGAAGGGAAAATGGTCGATTTGGACTCGCACGGGGGAGAGCTCGCGAGGAGACGCCCGACGCCCCGACGGCTCGCGCAAGCGGCAGCGGCAGGCGCCGGCGGTTCGGCAGCGATCTCGCGCGAAGGGGCGGACCGCATCTGATCGGAGGGGGCGCCGGAGAGACGGTCGGCCAGAGGCGTTGCAGGCGGTGCGGCCGAATCCCGGGTTCGCCATTCGCCCCGGACCCGGAAGACTTCCTCTAAGTCGAGCCCGGCGCGAGGCGCGATCTCGAAGACGTCGCTGACAACGGCGATCGTTTCGGAATCCGCCTGCTCATCCGAACCGGCGCGGAGAGCCAGACGCGCCTTCACCGCCGGCAGCCCCGGCACCCGCCAGGCCAGTCTGCCCGACTGAGGGGAGATCTCGCGGGTGACGCGCAGAGGAAAGGTTCGGCCTCCATCGAGCGAGAGGACCAGCTCCATCTCGTCGAAAGCCTGCATCCGACCGCGGTCGAGCGTCCAGGAGATCTCGATCGAGCCGCCCGCCTGCAACCGCTCTCCCGCAACCGGCCGCAGAAATCGGGAAGGCTCCGCGGTCATGGCGCC
>Ga0070706_100004605_pt1 | contig 13235 bp, 15 predicted proteins | sample KBSK5501metaG_FD_65476 | JGI IMG/M metagenome (GOLD analysis project Ga0070706, IMG submission 65476) | Corn, switchgrass and miscanthus rhizosphere microbial communities from Kellogg Biological Station, Michigan, USA - KBS K5-50-1 metaG | ecosystem: Host-associated > Plants > Roots >...
ATGCAGCTTGTCTTCGCGCGAGGTGAAATCAACTGGCGTGAAATTTCGCGTCGTGGTCTTTCCGTCCACCGTCATCGCGAAGGTAGCGACGACAAATGGACGAGACGAAATGCACGCCGAGCCTTTCGGTCGCAATTGTTGGGGCACTGAACTCCCCGACAGATTTTTATTCCGTTTCGCTGATCCCATGTTCGAGAACGGCGATCTCTTTTTCCATCTCGCGCAATTTCACATGCGCGACTGCCACGCTTGGTTTGTAAAAGAAGTAAACGACGGCCCCGGGCAGGCAGCAGATCAAAATGATGAGAAAACTGAGCGAGCCAACGAGAATCGCTGTGGCTTCTGGCACGCCACAAACGCCATGCAGCATGATCTGCAAGACTTTTTCGCGCCATCCGATACCGGCAAAACTGATCGGCATCGCAGAAATGGTGCGCTCAATTGGCATCACGGCAAAGAAATCCACGATCTTTACGTTCGCGCGCAGTGAGTAAGCAACGCTAAGGAACGTCGCAAACGTTGCAAGATGCGCGACGATCGACGATCCAAACGCGACCAGGGTCGCGCGCCAATGCCGCGCGTAAAGATGATAAGCGGCGGAGACTTCAATCAGCTTCTCACGTCCGGGAAATCTTAGTGGCAACGAATGAAATAGCCTAAATCCCGTGATAACAAACGTAGTGAGCAATCCCGCAATTGAAACGCCAAGGACCGCGAGCAATATCCAAAGCAACTGCCGCGTTTCAGGAGTTTGCGACAGGAAATCATAGCGCAAGCCGATGAGCGTGCCGGTGATGGCGACCAGCGCGACCAGACCGATGATGCGATCGAATACCACTGCCAGCAATGCGCCCGCCTTCTTATCAGGCGTTTCCTTGAGCAGGTAGTAACTCTTAATAATATCGCCACCGGTTCCACCCGGCAGAAACTGGTTGTAAAACATCCCGATCAAGAACAAGCCCGACAGGCGCCAAAAACTCAGATGAATGCCTTGGACCTTTAGCAGAACGTGCCAGCGAAATGCAGCGGCTATTTCCACGATAACGTATGCGAGAATGCCAATTACAATCCAGGAATAATGCGCGTGCCGTAGCGCCTCAGCCATCTGCGCCCGTCTGTTGGGATCATGATAAACCCAGTAGAGTAGCGCGATCGTGATGGCGACCTGGAAAACCGTGACCAGAATTTTTTTCATTCGCCGAAATGTTGTCTCCAAATTTGCATCGATCGCCGTATTTCATCGGCCGTTTTGCGCGGGCTCATCTCCCACACAAATAAGCAATTTGAGGGAAGGAGGGGAACAAGCTTCTCAAGATCGACATCTCCGGCAAACGGCGGCTGGTGATCCTGGGCAGGCCAGATGCAATCCTGCACGTGGCAGCCGAGCGCGCGCGGAGCAATCCTTTGCAACCACTCGGCATGATCGAGAAACGCCAGGTTTTCTTTAATTTGAGCGTGACCGAAGTCATGCCAGTAGCCAATCTGCGGCGAGTCCATTTCGTCGAGTAGCACCGGCAATTCGCGCTCAGTCGGGATTTCTTCATAACCGCGTCGATTTTCAAGCCCGAGCCTGACGTTTTTTGCAGCGGCATAATCGATCACGCGGCGCAGGCAATCCTTTACGCGTTGCAGGTAAGTGGCTGCATTTGTTTCACGTTTTTGGACGGCTCTCAGCTTCAGGCGGACATATTTGCGCGACAGGTATTCCCCGGCTTTCGCCAGTTCGATCAGTGGATCGGTGATGGGTTGCATCCTCACTGCGCCTAGATGCAACACAACAAACGGTGCGCCTAATCGCGCAGCAAAATCAATTGTCTGGAACGTTTGCTTAATCGCGCGCCCACGTTCTTGCGGATAAGCAGCGGAAAATTGATAGCAGTCGGGCAAAGCCGCCATGACTTCGACCGGCAGCGGACAAAAGTTATGCAGACTGCTGAAGCGAACTTCACCGGCATCGAACATTTTTTGGATTCCCGGCATGAGCGAGATGCGAATGCCGTGGCCCAGCTCAATCAAATCTAAGCCAAACTCGCCTTTGATCTCGCGCAGCATTTCATCGCCGGCATTGTGGCGTCCGGAGTTCCAACAGGTGGAAAATGAAATCATTCCTAACGAACGGTCACGCCACCGACGTAAGCTCTGGCTCAGGCGCGGGCGAAATTGGGCGATCGCAAACATGGCGGCCGGCGAGGCTCAAGACGGAAAACGCGGCAACTCCGTAAACTATAGATGCAACAGCGAGCGCAGTGCGCATCCCGACCAAATCGGAAAAGCCGGTGACGACGAGTCCGGCAATTGGCATTAAACCAAAAAAACTCAGCCCGAAGACAGCGGAGACCCGCCCCCGCAACTCAGAAGGCGCATGCTCCTGCACGATCGTGTTCGCCAGGCCGAAGTTCATGGAGAGCGCGATTGCGAGCATTCCCATGGCGCCGGCGGTGAGCAGAAAGCTGTGTGATCGCGACATTAAGAATATTCCGAGCGCAATGCCCAGCACGTTGCCGCTCATGAATTTTAACCGTTTCTCTCGTGCGATCGTCAGCAGGCCGAGTGAACCGGAGAAAGCGCCGGTTCCCGAAACCGCCATTAACCAACCAAGTTCCCGTGGACCGAGGTGCAAGATGTTGCGTACGTAAAGCGGCAGCATCACTGAAATTGTTGGAAAAACGAAAATGGTCGTCAACGCGATGAGCGCGATCATCGAGAGGATCGTTCGATCCGACCGGACGTAGCGAAAACCGTCCATAATGCCGCTGCGCCGTTGTTCCTCCTCTTCCGCAGTCCCTTTTGTCCGCTTCGGCAGCGAAATCAGGGCGATGATCAGCGCCAGAAAGGAAAACGCGTTCACGAAAAAAGCCGAAGCCGAGCCCCACCAGCCAACGAACAGACCAGCGAGCGATGGGCCCACCAAACGTGAACCGTGAAACACGGAGCGGTCCATCGCGACGGCCGCTGCAATTTCATCACGACGCACAAGTTCTGGCACGAGAGCGGAGATTGCAGGCATCTCAAACGCAATCGAAACGCCGAGCAGCGCGGCGAAAATAAGGATGTGCCAGATATGAATGCGGCCGGTGAGAACCAGCCAGCCCAGTCCAACTGCAAGAAAAATCTGCGCAATTTGCGTTGCGATCAGAATTTTTCGCTTATCAAATCGATCGGCTACGGAACCTCCGTACATGGTAAGTGCGAGAGTGGGAAGACCGGCTGCGAAATTGGCCATGCCCAGAAGGATCGCCTTGTTAGTGAGCGTGCTCATGACCCACCCCTGCGCCATGACCTGCATCCAGGTGCCTGTGTCGGAAATGGCCGAGCCAATGATGTACCGCCGGAAAGCGCCCGGCCGCAAAAGCGCCAGCGCTTTATATCCAATCCATTTTTCTTCTGGGCTCATCGTCAAGACTCATACGCGGGAGCGACGAAGCTGCAATTGACGGCGAATATTTCCTGGCACGATCCGTTTGCCAGGAGCGCATTTGATGCAGGCCGAGCGATAGCTGATGGTGGCGCATGCGCATCGATAAGTTCACGCAGAAAATGCAGGAGGCGCTCCAAGCGGCGCAGGATCTCGCTTCGCAATCGAATCACCAGGAAATTGCGAATGAGCATTTTCTTTCGGCCTTGCTCGATCAAACAGAGGGAATAACGCGACCGCTACTCGAGAAGATCGGAGTTAACGCAAATCAATTGCGTGATGGTTTGCGTTTGGAACTCGAGCGCCGCCCGAAGGTCCATGGCGCAGCTGTCGACCTTCGGCTCGCAAACGAACTTCGGAGCGTGCTCGACGGCGCGGACAAGGAGATGTCGAAATTAAAAGACGACTTCACCAGCGCAGAGCATTACCTGCTTGCGTTGACTGGCGCGAATGTGCCGGCAGCGAAATTGCTGAAAGAACTCGGCGTGACGCGCGACAAGCTCATGCAGGCGCTTCAGCAGGTGCGTGGCTCGCAGCGAGTCACCGATCAGAATCCGGAAGGTAAATATCAGACGCTGGAAAAATATGGCCGCGATCTGACTGCGCTGGCTCGTCGCGGGAAAATTGATCCGGTCATCGGGCGCGACAACGAAATTCGGCGCATCATGCAGGTCCTTTCGCGTCGCACAAAAAATAATCCGGTGCTGATTGGGGATCCTGGCGTTGGCAAAACTGCGATCGTAGAAGGTCTTGCCAGACGCATCATCAGTGGCGATGTCCCCGATTCGCTGAAACGAAAGCGAATCATTGCGATGGACATCGGCGCGATGGTCGCGGGCGCAAAATTCCGCGGCGAATTTGAAGACCGGCTGAAAGCGTTTTTGAAAGAGGTCACGGATTCGCAGGGCGAGATCATCCTTTTCATCGATGAGCTTCACACGATTGTCGGCGCGGGCGCGGCCGAAGGCTCAGTTGATGCGTCGAACATGCTCAAGCCGATGTTGGCCCGCGGCGAGTTGCGCACGATCGGCGCGACTACGCTCGATGAATACCGCAAATATATTGAGAAAGACGCAGCACTCGAGCGACGATTTCAACCCGTGCTCGTTGATGAGCCAAGCGTGGAAGACACGATCGCGATTCTGCGCGGACTAAAGGAGCGCTACGAAGTGCATCACGGTGTTCGCATCACTGATGCGGCGCTGGTCGCGGCAGCAGTCTTGTCCCATCGCTACATCAGCGATCGTTTTCTACCAGACAAAGCAATCGATCTTGTCGATGAAGCGGCTTCGCGTTTGAAGATCGAGCTCGATTCCATGCCGACGGAGATCGACGTGATCGAGCGCGAAATCATGCAGCGCGAAATGGAGAGACAAGCGCTCAAGAAAGAAAAAGATCCAGCGAGCAAAGAGCGTTTGAAAAAGCTGGAGAAAGAATTGGCGGAACTGAAAGAAAAATCTTCGGCCTTGAAAGCGGAATGGCAGAAGGAAAAGGCTGTGATCGAGGAACAGCGGAAATGGAAGGAAGAATTGGACCAGCTCCGTACCGAGCTGGAGCGCGCCCAGCGCCGGGGCGAACTCGCCAAGGCAAGCGAAATTCAATACGGGCGCATTCCGCAGTTGGAAAAGAAACTCGCCGATGCAACAGCCAAGGCGGCGAAAGATCGACAATCAACTTTACTGCGCGAAGAAGTCACAGAAGAGGACATCGCCGAAGTTGTTTCGAGTTGGACGCACATTCCGGTTTCGCGCTTGCAGGAAGGAGAGCGCGAGAAGCTGGTCAAGCTCGAGCAGCATTTGCATCAGCGCGTCGTCGGTCAGGACGAAGCGATCAAAGCGGTTTCGAACGCGGTCCGTCGCGCCCGCGCTGGTTTGCAGGATCCAAACCGGCCCATTGGCTCATTCCTTTTTCTTGGACCGACTGGTGTGGGCAAGACCGAATTGTCGCGCGCTCTCGCTGAATTTCTGTTCGATGACGAAAACGCCATGATCAGGATCGACATGAGTGAGTATATGGAAAAACACACCGTGGCGCGCTTGATCGGCGCGCCGCCAGGCTACGTCGGTTACGAAGAAGGCGGTCAACTTTCCGAAGCGGTTCGGCGCAAGCCGTATGCGGTCGTGCTTTTCGACGAAATCGAAAAGGCGCATCCAGACGTGTTCAACGTGCTGCTGCAAGTGCTGGACGACGGTCGCATCACGGACGGGCAGGGGAGGACGGTCGATTTCAAGAACACCGTCATCATCATGACTTCGAACATCGGCTCGCAATACATCACCGAGGAAGAATCGAAAGAAGCCCGGTCGCGATTGGTGATGGATGCTTTGCGCGCGCATTTTCGGCCCGAATTTCTCAACCGGGTCGATGAGATTATCATTTTTGATCGACTCACTGAAAGCGATCTGAAAAAGATTGTCGAAATTCAACTTCGCCGCCTGACGAAACGGCTCGAGCAACAGAAGATCACGCTCGACCTTTCCGATTCCGCCAAGGAACTGATTGCGCGCGAAGGTTACGACCCTGTTTACGGAGCGCGTCCCCTCAAGCGCACCATCCAAAAAGAAATTCTCAACCCGCTTAGCGTCGACATTCTCGAAGGCAAAGTCCGCGAAGGCCAGACCGTCCATGTCAACGCAAAAGACGGCGCGCTCGCATTTAAGTCACGTTAAACCCGTTCATGACGCCGCAAGCAGCAGTTGACGCACAGATTGAAAAATATCGCGCGATGACAGGCGAGGAGCGACTGAAGCTGGCGCTCAATCTACACGAGCTTTCGTGCGAAATCGCGCGCGACGGAATCCGTCATCAGTACCCCGAGGCAAGCCCAGATGAAGTGGAGCGGCGCTTGCGGGAGCGGATCGCGCTGGCGCACAGTTTGTGACAGAACAGGAGCTCGCCATTGACGCCATCCGGCGTCTGAATCGCGCTCGGATCGAGTATTTGCTCACGGGCTCGATGGCAAGCAATTACTGGGGCATCCCGCGCACGACACACGATCTCGACTTCGTTGTGCAACTTCCAGTCCAATCAATCCCGAGTTTGATTGATGAGTTTCGGGACGATTTTTATCTCGATGAACCGGCCGTGCGAGCGGCTTTGGTGCCGCCGTATCAATTCAATGCGATCGATCGGCGGTCAGCTCTGAAAATTGATTTCTGGATGTTGCGCCCCGACCCATTTGAGATTTCGATGTTTCAACGCCGTCTCAGCGTCAGTTTTTTGGGCGAACGAACATGGATCGCCACAGCCGAAGACGTGATCTTGCGTAAGCTTTATTGGGACTCGCTGACTCCTTCCGAGCGCCAGATCAGCGATGCCGCTGGTGTAATCGCGGTTCAGTCGGACTCGCTTGATCGTGCCTACTTGCAACAATGGGCGACTGAACTTGGGGTCAGCGACAAATTAAGCAAGCTGTTGACGGGCGAAATAAAACCGAAAAGCACGTAGTACGCGCTCATCCATGGCGCCGATTTTTCGTGCGTAATTGCAACGCGTTTTGTCAGGTGCGAATCTTTACGCAATGCTTTATCGGAAATCAGTTCTGGCGGTGTTGCTGGGGCTGATTTTTCTTTCGTTTTTCGGAACGCTTTGCGCGAGCACGCTGATGTTTCCGGAAAATTACGATTGGCGTTATCGCGTTATTTCCAACCTCCTCTCGCCGCGCGACAACCCTGGCCATTATTGGCTACCGGCTTGCGGAATGGCGCTTGCGGCGTTGTTCATGCTGCCGTTCGCCGGATATTTGCAGCGCCATTTGGAAATATCCTCGCCACGAGTCGCGCGCGTAAGTTACGGGACTTTCGTTGCGGGAATTATCGCTCTGGTTTGTACATGTGTTGTTGTGCCACAGCACAACCACGGCATGTTCGGAGTTTGGCGGTTGCACGAATTTCTTGCCCGCTCGTCCGCGGCATTTCTCGCGCTGGGAATGATCTGTGGCTGCTGGTGTGCGTGGAAAGGCTGCGGACAACGCGTGTTTGCGAGGCGATTGTTTTGGACTTGGTCCTGCGTGACGCTGTTGCCGCTTGTTGGAGTTTTATTTAGTGAATGCTTATTGTTGTTTACGCGACTGAAACCGTCGTGGGCACTGCCGATTCGTAATGCGCTGCGACATTCGGTCTTCTGGCATTTAGGTTTTTGGGAATGGACGGGCGCGCTAGCGGTTTTCGTGTTTCTTTGCGCGTCAGTCTTTTTAACACCGCCGCTGGCGGTCCTCGAAGGCCAGACTGTCCGTGTCAATGCAAAGGATGGCGCATTGTCATTTCGAGCGTAGTCGAGAAATCTCTTACTATTTCGGAATATGCGACCACGCTGGATTGATGATGATCGTGTGACGAAAGGCGATCGTGTTGCTCACAAATGGCGAACGTGGGTTCACTATCTTGTCACGACGTTTCGCATAGATGAGACGTCGCCGCTTCAACGCATAATCAGCAGCCTGAAGGCTCAACCCGTCTCGGGCGATTCTTCTGTGGCGATTGACCACTTTGTTACCTGTGTTGTCCGGTGTAGCCGCTACGGTGTCGCGCGTCCTAACGCCGAACCGTTATTGGAGCGAGAGTATCGCACGATTGATGAAGCCAGGGACACGACGAAGCCGTAATTGCTTTTGGAGGGAAGTAATTGTGCTGCATTCCTATTCGCTCGCACAAACCGAGTAGCTATTGCCAGCCGACATAGCATTTTACCTTCAAATGTCACTTCAAAGGCCATGTGCGTTATGCGGCCTCATCTTTGAGCCAAAAGAGCTGAGCCATATCGTGTCCGGGTTTGTATATCGATGGCTCAAAGCGAGCTCGGCGACCGGTTTTATGCGGTACGGTCCGCAAATGAATCGTCGATCACAAGATGGTCTGAAGGATTATTTTCTGTGCGCGAATTGTGAAGATCGTTTCTCGCTCCAGGAAGACATGTTCGCCCAAAAAATCTTTTACCCGTACGTCAATGACAACTCAGTTTGCGTGGATTACGAGGAGTATGTTCTAAAATTCGCAGTCAGCGCTTCATGGCGAGTGTTGGCGTACGGTATCGAGAAGCGAGGATTGCCGCATTTTCGGCGGCGCCATCAGGAGGCTATCCGCGAAACGCTGGACACGTGGCGAGATTATCTTCTCGACCAAAGAGACAATATCGGAGCGCATGAAATCCACCTGCTACCATTCTGCGGTATCGTGGACTATCGCGCTTCTGACGTACCCGATGGCATAAATCGATACTTGCGGCACGCTGTCGAGATAGATGTCGGTGTCTCTGACGATGAAACGTTTACGTACTGCAAGCTCGGACCAATGGATCTAATTGGGCTGATCGAGTACCCTGATCTCGATCATTGGCAGAACACCAAGATCTCGAAGACAGGTCATTTCGGTCCCGGCCGCACGGTTGTCCCGGGACAATATCAACAATTCATCTTCAAGCGCTGCAGGAGAATGCTGGAGCTGGAGCAGAACATTTCCGATAGGCAACGAACCGCAATTAAAAGATCGTATGAGCAACGAATCGATCGGTGGGAGACTTCAGACACTTACAACGCGACCTTGCTAGATGTCGAGCTCCAGATGCGGCAGTCGATTAGATCTGGCGCGGAATCAAGCGATCGCTTCGCGGAACGCGGCTAAAAACGATTCCATCTCGGATTTTTTCCCGATGGTGAGACGCATGTAATTCAGCAGCGCGGGGAATAAACGGCCGACTTGCACGTTGCGCTGCTTCAACGCTTGAATGGGCGGAACAACCGGGTGTTTCACTTCAATCATTATCAAATTGGCCTGAGAAGGAATTGATTTGCAGCCGATCTTGAGCTTGATTCTTGTCTTTTTAGTGAGCGCGAGGTCCAAAACCAAGATCCAGTTCGACGGCCGCGAATACGCCAGTGCCGAGGAGATGCCGGACAGCGTTAGGGCGGCGTATGATCGAGCCATCGGCGAGACGCCTCTGCTTCATTCCGGGGCGCGATTGGCTGCAAAACTGAACGCGAAGATCATCCTGAACGGCACCGAGTTCAATAACCCCGGCGAAATGTCGGTGGACGATCGACGGTTGTATCACGAAGCGCTTGCGGCCGTGTTCCCGGCAAGCATCGCGGTATCGATCAATGAGACGCCGAAAATTAAGCCCAAGAAAGTGTGGCTGATCGTAGCCGTCGTCAGCAAATTTTGCGGGAGCTGTTTGTCTCTGGCACGGCTTCTTCGGCTAAAACGCTGAGCCTTGTAGAAGCGCTCGCCGCGGCGAACGCCTGTTCATTTTTGTTCACAGTTGACACAACCGCCGCTACAACTTTTCCGCGCCGTCACGCCACCGCCTGCCTGAACGCTGACAGAAAAGTTTCCATCTCGTTCCTTTTGCCGATGGTGAGGCGCATGTGGTTTGGCAGCGCCGGAAATAATCGGCCGACGTGGACATTACGTTGTTTTAACGCCTGGATGAGCGGCACGACGGGGCGTTTGCAGTCGAACATGATGAAGTTGGCCTGTGACGGAATTGTTTTGTAGCCCATTTTGTCGAGCTCGGATGTGGTGAAGCTTTTCGCTTCGCTGTTTAGGCGCTGGCCGTTTGGAACCTGATCTGGATCGCCCAGGCTCGCGCTCGCTGCGGCCAGGGCCATGATGTTGACGCTATCCCACATTTGAAACGGATGTATCCGCTTAATCGTTTCAGGTTGCGCGACACAATAACCGCAGCGCAATCCAGCCATGCCGTAAATTTTTGAGAACGTCCGCGCGACAATGAGGTTCGGATGATCCTTCACCAACGGTATCATGCTCTCGTAATCCGGGCTGTCGGCGTAGTGAATGTAAGCTTCGTCCACGAGGATCATCGTTTCGCGCGGAGCGTTTGCAGTAAACTCACGCAGATCATTCTTCGGAGTAATGCTTGCCGTCGGATTGTTCGGGTTGCAGATGTAAATGAGACCGCCTCTCGCTGCGCCGGACATTTTTGGCAGATCGTGAGCAAAGCTGCTTGTTAGCGGAACTTTGACGACCTCGGCGCCATTGGCCTTCGCATATTCAAGAATTGCTTCGAATGTTGGATCGGCCGCGATGAGTTTGCCTTGAGTCGGTCCCGTGAAAGTTTCCGCACACAGCTTCAGAATCTCGCTCGAGCCGTCACCGAGCACGACTTGCTCGCGATTGACGTTGTTGATCTTCGCGATCTTATCGATCAACACGTCATTCGCTTCGTCTGGGTAGCGGTTACACATGCTGTGCGCGTTTTTCATCGCTTCGTGGGCTTTTGCTGAAGGGCCGTACGGGTTTTCATTCGCGCTCAACCGCACGATGCCGGCAGTTCCAGTCGCGTGCTGAGATTGTTTTGCGAATGAAATTGCCGGCCTAACGACAGCAACTGCGGCGCCGGCAGCTAACAAGTGAGCAAATTTGCGTCGGGAAATTGAGATTGTGTTCATTGGATTTTGGAGACCTCCTCTGGTTTGAAAATCATAGTCGAATCCCAACAGAACACGAGAGGAAATCACGGACTCTGTTGCAGTGGAAGCTAGCCATACTGCTTACCTGACATGTCGTCGGCTCGCATTTGTTCAGGTCAAACGCGCATTTACATTTTCTCGTGATCTTTGCGTTAATGAAGCAGCGGCGACGGCGTCGGCTGCGGGCTCAGCCTTTTCCGAAAGGTTGGCGGCAGATAATCGAGCGCAACGTTCCGCTTTTCCAAAGGCTTTCTGTCAATGATCAAGTCGAGCTTCTGGGCCACATCCAAGTGTTCCTCGCTGAAAAGCGCTTCGAAGGTTGTGGCGGCCTCGAACTCACCGATGAAATAGTTGTCACGATCGCAGCGCAGGCTTGCCTTCTTCTGCTGCATCGCAAGACCGACTATTTCCCGGGTCTTCTCACGATTCTTGTCTATCCTTCGACATATCTCGTGGAAGAGGAACGCCACGTTGAAGGCCCGGTGTGGGAGGAAGGAACGATGCATCGGCAAGGCGAGACGGGCCGCAGAATGGGATCGATGGTTCTCGCATGGGATGCTGCCAAAGCCGGCGCGTTGGATTCTTTCGATGGCAAGAACCTCGTTCTGCATGAGTTTGCTCATCAGCTCGACTACGAGAACGATGCGGTAGATGGGGCGCCTGCCTTCGCCTCGCGAAAGCAGCAATTGTCCTGGAGCGAAGCGATGAGAACGGAGTTTGCTTCACTGCGCGCTGCCGATGAAACAGGGATACCGACGCTGCTCGATACATACGGAGCGATTAATCCAGCTGAGTTTTTCGCCGTGTCGATCGAGGCATTCTTTGAGCGGCCTCGCGCGCTCCGCGCTCAGCATCCCAAACTGTACGCCGAACTACGGCGCTATTTTCGCCAGGACCCGATCGAATACTCCGCCGAGCGGGTGAAGGCTAATTGATCGGCACTAGCTTTTATCATTTCAACTTCCCGACGCTCCAATGAGGTCACAGAACTTCTTAAGATCAATGTTACCGCCGGAAACAATGGCAACGACTGGACCTTTGCCGGCTTTTCCAGTCAATGCGGCCGCGAGAGGGAGAGCGCCGGCGCCCTCGGAAATGATTCGCGCCTTTTCCGCCATCAATCTCATTGCTCTTTTCGTTTCGTCCAAAGTGACGACCATGTAGCCGTCCACGACCGGTTTCATCCGTTCCCACATGCGCGGGAACATGCTTTGGCCACCAGCGCCATCTACGAAGGACTGCTTGAAATTCTTGAACACTTGCGGAGATCCCTTTTCGAACGACAGCGCGGCGGGCGCGGCTGTCTCCGGCTCGACGCCCCAGACTTTTATCTCGGAATTGAGCGCATTAATCGCGCTACCGACGCCGGTGATGAGTCCACCGCCACCAATGCTGGCGATGACGGCTTTTGTATCAGGCGCGTCTTCAAGAATCTCAAGACCCATCGTCGCATGACCGGCGATGAAATTGTGGTCGTCGAATGGATGCACAAACGTTCCTTCCGCTCCGGGGAATGAACGCTCCTCGAGCGCTTTCCAGGCGACATCGTACGGGACTGGGATGAGTTTCGCGCCGAGCGCGCGCATTCTGTCGATCTTCGATGCAGGCGCAGCCTCAATTACAACGACCGTAGATGGCACGCCCGCTTGTCTCGCCGCGTAGGCCACGCCCTGTCCGGCATTTCCCGCGCTGATTGTCCACACGCCATGCTTGCGCTCGGACTCGCGCAACATTGCGACGGCGTTAGCCGCGCCCCGCAACTTGTACGCGTTGATCGGTTGCAGATTCTCCAGTTTCAGACGGATATCGGGATAGTCCGGTCCGAGTTCGAGCCGGATCAGTGGTGTACGAACGATCGTTGCTGCGATTCGTTTGCGCGCTTCTCGGATTTCCGAGAGTTCGATCGGCCTGACAGGTGCGAGCGTGGCAGACATGTCGATCTTGTTCTAGCGCCTGAATGAATTCGCGCCAGCCATATTTGAAGAAGCGGAATGATTGAACGCTCTGGGGCGTATGCCTGTCTCAGCATTCACCATGATCAAAATTACAGTTTCAGCATTAGTTGCGGCCGCGATGCTCATTTCCTCCAGCGCGTTCGCAGGAGACAAAGCGTGTTGTGCAAAAGGCGTGTCGAACGCTGAGAAAACGGCATGCGTTGATTTGGCAAGCTTGAATCTTACTCCAGATCAACAGAGCAAAATCGAAGCGTGGCAGGCCGAATGCATGAAGGGTGGTTGCACGAAGGAGAGCCGGAAAACATTCCTCAAGCAGGCGAAGGGAATTCTTTCTGTCGAGCAGTTCGCGCAGCTGAAGGCAGAATGCAAGAAGTCGGCGAGCACAAAGAAAACTGAGACTTGATCGTCTTTTAAGATATCGATCGGCTGTCATGTCGAG
>Ga0070706_100004606_pt1 | contig 13235 bp, 6 predicted proteins | sample KBSK5501metaG_FD_65476 | JGI IMG/M metagenome (GOLD analysis project Ga0070706, IMG submission 65476) | Corn, switchgrass and miscanthus rhizosphere microbial communities from Kellogg Biological Station, Michigan, USA - KBS K5-50-1 metaG | ecosystem: Host-associated > Plants > Roots >...
CCGCGCGCATCCTCGGGATGTTGCCCGGCAACTCCTTTGCGCCATGCGAGATCGATGAGGAGATCGCCGACGGGCAGCTGCTCGACATCGCCGGCGGCCTGCGGGTCGTGCATACGCCGGGGCACACGATGGGCCACGTCGCGCTGAACCACGAGCCGAGCGGCGTGCTTATCGTCGGCGACTCGCTGTTCAACACGCGCAAGCTTGGGTTCTCGATCAAGATGGCGTGCGAGGACATCCCGCTGTCGCGGGAGACGGCCGGGCGGCTCGGCGAGCTCGACTTCGACATCGCTGCGTTCATGCACGGGCCCGAGATCCGTGAGCGCGCGCGCGAGCGGGTCCGCGAGTTCATCGCCCAGCGCCTCGACCGCTAGGCCCCTTGTGGCGCCTCCAACGAAACGGGGTCCTTCTTCGCCGTCCTCACGACAGGAGAGGGCGGCTCGATGTCGAATCCCACAAGCATGCGAACCCGCCTGCTCGGAGCCCTTGCAGCAGCCGTTCTCCTCACGACGATCGCCACCCCGGCCGGAGCGACGTTCCCGTATCCCGGTTCGGCGGGGGATCCGTACAACTACACCCTGCTGCACATCAAGAACGGGAACTGCATGCCGCTCGCAGCAGGACAGGCGACGCCGCCGGGCACCGACCTTCCGAAAGGCTTCGACTGCCGTAACAACACCAAGCTGACCGACTACGCGCCGCAGCCGGGCGACCCCGACTACGACCCCCTGGTCGAGAACAACCCTCAAGAGCTTCTGGGCGTAAAGGGCGCGGGCACGAACCACGCGTGGGAGATCACCACCGGCCGGCCCGACACGGTCATCGCGATCACCGACTCCGGGATCATCTGGAGCCGCGGCGAGCTTCCCAACAAGGTTCATATCAACTTCGGCGAGCTGCCCGTGCCCTGCACCGGTTCGCCGTGCGCGACCACACGCAGCTCGAACTGGAAGGACTACGACGTCAATCACGACGGCGTGTTCAACGTTCAGGACTACACGCACGATCCGCGCGTCTCCGACCTCAACAACAACGGGTTCATCGACGGGCAGGACTTGATCCGCACGTTCTCCGACGGGATCGACCAGGACCACAACGGGTATACCGACGACATCGCGGGCTGGGACTTCTACCAGAACGACAACGACCCAAGCGACGACGTCACCTACGGGCACGGGTCTGGCGAAGCGAGCGACTCGTCCGCAGAGATCGAGAAGACTGTCACCGAGTGCCCCAACTGCATGTTCATGCCGTTGCGCGTCGGCGACTCGTTCATCGCCGACATAAACGCGTTCGCGCAAGCGGTCATCTACGGCGTGGACAACGGGATCAGCGTTCTGCAAGAGGCGCTGGGGACGATCAACAACTCGACGTTCGGCCAAGCGGCCGTCGACTACGCGTACAAAAACGGCGTCCTGGTGGACGCGTCCGAGGCAGACGAGGCCGCCGGGCACCACAACTATCCCGCCGCGCTGAACCACACGATGGTCGTGAACTCGGTGACGCACTACGTCAACGACGGAGCGCGCGACCTGCCGGCGCCGTTGAACAGCCTGCCGGCGCCGTTCAACGGCGTTGCGATCCAGAACCCGAAGACGTACCTGGCGTTCAACGGGTGCACGAACTTCGGCGGCTACACCTGGGTCTCCGTCGAGTCGAACTCCTGCTCGTCCGACGCGACCGGCCAGTCGAGCGGCATCTCCGGACTCATCTACTCGGCCGGGCGCAACGCGGTGCAGAACGGCGTCATCGCACCCGATGTGTCCGGGAAGCCGCTGTCGGCCGAAGAGGTCAAGCAGATCATCCGGCTGAGCGCGAACGACATCGACTTCTCGACGCCGAAGCCGCCGTTCGGCCCGCCCAACAACTTCTTCACGACACTGCCTGCCTCCATGCGCTACATCACCACCGAAGGCTGGGACCAGATCAGTGGCTGGGGCAAGCTGAACGCGAACGCAGCCGTGCGCATGGTTGCGCGCGGCGCGATCCCACCCGAGGCCGATATCACCGGACCGACGTGGTGGAAGCCGCTCGGCACGAGGAGAACGGTGGACGTCGTCGGTAGTGTCGCGGCCCCGCGCGCGCACTTCTACACATACACCGTCGCATTCGCGCCCGGCGTGCAGCCGCCGCGGTGGCCGCTGGCGGACTCGTGGACGACGATCGCCAGCGGACGCGGCACCGCGCCGAAGTCGGGCGTGCTCGCCCAGCTGGACCTTGCGCAGGTGCGCGCCGCGATCGATAGAGCTCCGCCTGTTTACACACCGCTCGACGATCCGACGTCGACGTCGCTGCCCGAGAAAGACGCGTTCCGCGTGCGCGTGATCGTGAAGGACGATCGCGCCGACACGGGCGATGCGATCGAGCAGCGTCAATACTTCTCCTCGAGCGACTCGACGCTGCTGGCAGGCTGGCCGAAGTACCTTTCGGGTGACGGCGCGAGCTCGCCCGCGTTCGCCGACATCGACGGTGACGGCAAGCCCGAGTTGATCCTGGGGACCAGCGACGGCATCGTGCACGCGTTCAAGGCCGACGCTACCGAGGCCGCAGGCTGGCCCGTTCACACCGGCGCGCTCCCGCTGCCGTCGACGGGGAACAACGCATACACGCGCGGCGAGGTATCGCGCGTGGTGTACTCGCCGGTGCTGCTTGGTTCGCCGACGATTACCGACTTGAACGGCGACGGCTGGCCCGAGATCGCGGTCACGGACTACGCCGGGTTCCTGCACGTGTGGAACCACGACGGCACACCGCACGCGGGGTTCCCCGTCGAGGTGCATCGTCCGTACTCCCACGTCCCCGGCTGTCAGGAGAACATCGGGATCAACTGCGACGAGTTCTCGGCGCATCCGGTGCGCGACCACATCAACGTGGTGAACGGCGCGTTCACGGCGCAGCCGGCGGCGGGGAAGATCGACCCGTCGTATCCCGGCCTGGACCTGATCGCGGGCGCCGAGGACGGCCACGTATACGCGTGGCACGCCGACGGCACCCCGGTGCCCGGGTGGCCGGTGATGCTGCGCGATCCTGCGAAGGTTGCGTCGGTGGATCCGGTGAGCCACCGCGTGACGTTCAAGCAGGATGCAAACCCTCAGTACGGGCGGCAGGTACTTGCGGGTGTGAGCCTCGGTGACGTGAACGGCGACGGTATCCCTGAGGTCGCCGTCAACGTCGACGAGGAATACAGCGAGACACCGAACTGGTCGATCCGCGACCCGGCCCTTCAAGCGCTCGCCGCCGTCGCCGGCCCCGGGAACACGCGCGTCTACCTACTGTGGCATGACGGAACGAACCACCCCGGTACGTCGGCGGTCCCGAACCTCGGTACCAATGCGTACGTGCCGGGCTGGCCGGCGAAGATCGGCATGATCCAAACCGAGCTGCTCCCGGACGTCGGTTCGGGCTCTGACGGTGCGCCCGTCTTCGCGGACGTGAACGGCGACGGCAAACCGGAGATCGCAACGGCGTCGATCGGGTCGCCGCCGTACCTGCTGAAGGCCGACGGCTCGAGCTTCTACGGCAACGGGCCAGACGGCAACTACCTCACGATGGCGTCGGACCTGCCCGAGTTCAAGAGCCTCGCGACGGACGCACCGTCGATTGCATCACTGGGCGGCGGCGTGTTCGGTCACATCGGCGGGTCGTCGGTGCCGCTGTCGTTCGCGATGGGCGGCACGGGTTTGCGTCGCTTGCTCGATGTCGTTTTGCCCGAGCAGCAGCTGCTCGCAGAAGACCACGTGGATGCCTGGGAGTTGCAGACGGGAACGTTCCTGCCCGGGTTCCCCGCGCTGATGAACGATCTCCAGTTCTTCAACACGCCGATCATCGCGGACATCACCGGCGACGGGCGCGCGGACGTGATCACATCGTCGGCGATGTACGACGTGCGCGCGTATGGGCTGGGCGGGACCGTCCCGAGCGGCTGGCCCAAGTTCACCGGCGGTTGGTCTGTCGTGACGCCGGCGGTGGGCGACTTCAACGGCGACGGAAAGATGGAGCTGGCGATCATCACTCGCGCGGGCGAGCTGTTCGTGTGGAAGACCGACGGTGGGGCGTGTGGCGCGCGTGAGTGGCCGAAGTATCAGCACGACCTCGCGAACAGCGGGAACTACGCGACCGATGCGGAGCCGCCTGCCGTCGTCGGCGGCCTGCGGTTGGCGCACGGCGTCCTTACGTGGCGCGCGCCAGGCGACGACGGGAACTGCGGAACGGCGAAGCGCTACGTGGTTCGCGTCGATGGGCAGGCCGTTACGAGCGGCGTGCCGACACCGGGGGCGGCAGGCTCGACGCAGTCGATGACCGTCCCGGCCGGGGACACGGTGACCGTGCAAGCCCAAGACGACGCGGGGAACCTCGGCATCCCCGTTTCCATCGGCAAGAAGAGCGGCGGTCCGTCGCCGACGTCGAAGCCGTCACACGATCTGACAACTCCTGCGAAGGAGGCCGGAGCGAAGTCGACAGGCTCCACGTCGGGCGTGCTCGGAGGCCTGAGCGGCCTGTTCCTGATGGTCGGGCTCATCACGATGCGCCGACGCGCGCGCTCTCGTTGATGCGACGTGGTATGGACTGACGTGGGTATACCCACGCTTTTCCGTACAACCTCGTTGGCGGAGGGTCAGGGCTTGCAGTTGTAGACGGGCTTCCCGCCTTCGGCCGACGCGAACTCTTGCGGCGACTGGTTGAGGCTCGCCTCCGTCGGCACCACGATGCACTTGCTGGGCAGCGGCCCGATCGGCCCGTCTGCATCGAACTCAGACGCGAACGCCTTCGATAGATGCGGCAGCGCGGTGTGCGCGCGCACGCACGCAGACGCCTGCCCCTTCACCCAGCAATCGAACCACGCCGTCGTGAACCAGCCGGCCATGCCCAGCGACCACGGCGTCTGCAGGATCGGCGGCTGGTCTGCGAAGTCCTCGTGCGAGGCGCCTTCCACGATGATCAACGCCAAGGGCGCGCGCTCTTTGGTCGCGCGCAACTGGTCGTACAGCTTCTTGATCGTGTGGGGACCGATCCCTTCGCCGTTCCCCGCGAGCTCAAAGCCGAAAAGCCCAGGGATCACGGTGGTCGGCGAGCCGTCGTAGTCGGCCGTGACGAACTGCGTCGGGACCGACGCGTGTGTCGGGTGCGCGCCCATCAACGGCGATGCAGCGCGGATCCGCGGCAATGGCCGGCCGTCATATCCGTGGCCCACGCCGAGCGCGTTCGTGTAGGACAGCGTCGCGATGGCTCCCATCGAATGGCCCGTCATCCCGATGCGCGACGCATCGAGGACCGGGAGCACCCGGTCGGGCGCGTTCTTCGCCGGATCCTTCCGAGCGGCTGCGCGCGGCCCGTTGTCTGCGACGCGGATGATCGAGCGGCCCGTGAACCACCTGGTCATGTCCTCGACGTCGATGCACGAGCCGGCGAGCTGACACCCGGGCCGTGCAGGAAGCGTCAGGCCGAGCAGATCGACGGCGCCTCCTTCCGAGCGGCCCTGTCCTGCAGGGTCGTACGTCAGGACGATGTATCCGTGCGCGACCAGAAGCTCGGCGATCCAGTAGTAGTGCTGTTGGATCGATGCGAGGCCGTCGTTGAAAACGACGCCGGGGAAGCGTTTGCCCGAGAAGCTGCTCGAACGAACGCAGGAAGCCCAGCGCGCGCGCGATGCGTACCCGCTCCCATCGAACGCTGGGCATGCGCCGGGCTTGAACGCGCCGGCCGGGATCCACAAGGTTCCGTCGAGTGTGAGTCCGCGTGAGTTGACGACCGACACCTCGTGGACGACACCGAGAGCTACGTGCTTCACCGGCGCGTCGCACGTACCGCTCGCGTTCGCGTAGCGAAGCGACCAGGCGTACTTCTGGCTGAGGCAGGGGTAGAGGAAGTACGCGGTGTCGTGAACGGAGTCGACATCGACGTCGAAGTCGCCGACCTTGCTCGGTGCCGTCTCGGCCGTGTCGCCGAAGACACCATCGTGGTTCCAGTCGGGGCTGTACTTCGGATCGCCGGCGTCGGTCAGGTGTGTGTATGGAGGATCGGGGCGGATATGCGTGAGCGAATCGAAGAGCGCTTGGATCTGCGCCGTGGGATCGTCGCCCGAGTGTGCTTGCGCTTGTCGCAAGATCCGGTTGACGCCGTCGATGAACCCGGCTTCGAGCGAGTACGTCCCTGTGCCGGGATCCTGCAGGCTGCTCATCGGACCGTTGAACGAGTCCAAGAACGATGTGAACGGATACGTCGGGTCGTTCGCCCGCGCGAAACTCGGCACGAGAAGGGCCAATGCGACGACGAAGAAGACGGGGATCCTTCGGGGCATCGTGTCTGTATTCGTTACCCGGTGAAGGGTTCCTTCCCGAGCTGCTCGCGGATGGGCTGGAATTCCGGCATCAGCATGTGTCTGCGCTGCCAGTTGGCGCCGTCAACGGTCAGCGTTGCGCCGCTGATGTACGCCGCATATGGGGACGAAAGGAACGTCGTTGCCCAACCGATCTCGCGAGGCTGGCCGACTCTCCCTGCGGGTGAGCGTTGGTCCTCATCTGAGCCGCGACCGGGTACCGCTCTGATGTTTGCAGTTTCGTCGACGTGCGGCACCAAGCCCGGAACAACACAGTTGACGCGGATGCCATACGGCGCCCACTCGACGGCGAGCGTCTCGGTGAGGTTCTTGACCCCCGCTTTCGCAGCGCTGGAGTGCGCGAAGCCGGGTCCGCCGGTCCATGAATACGCGGCGCCGATGTTGACGATCGAGCCCGGCGTCTTCGCCGCGATGTGACGCCGTCCGAACTCGCGCGCGCAGAAGAACGTGCCGTCCAGAACGATCTGCGTGACCGCGCGCCAGCCGTTGGGGCTGAGGTCTTCCGCGGGAACGGCGAAGTTACCCGCAGCATTGTTGACGAGCACGCCTGGAAGTCCAAGCGCATGTTCGACCGCGTCGAACGCTGCTTTCACTTGCTCGGGATCGCGCACGTCGCAGCTTGTTGCGAATGCCTTGCCGCCGGCCTGCTCGACGGCTTCGATGCCGGCCGCGCGGTGCTCCGGGTCGCGGCTGACGATCGCGACGGCGGCGTCGAGACGGGCGAACTCAACGGCGATCGCCTTGCCCAAGCCGGTCCCGCCGCCGGTAACGAACGCGACCTCGCCGTCGAAGGTGGCGGCAGGAAGCGCAGACGCGCCGGCTTCGGGGGGATCGGGAAGACCGCTCATGCCGCCACCGCGAAGAGGTTCCACGTTCCGGGAACGCCTTTCAGCTCGCGCGCGCCGCGCTCCTCGAAGGTCAAGCCGGATCCGACAACCAGATCGCGGACGGTGCTCGACACCAAAACCTCGCCGCTGTCGGCAAGCGCCGAGACGCGCGCGCCGATGTGGACGGCGATCCCACCGACGTCCTCGCCGCGGAGCTCGCATTCGCCTGTGTGCACGCCGGCGCGAACCTCGAGGCCGAGCGCGCGCAGCGCGTCTCGGATGGCGACCGCACAGCGGATCGCGCGCGCGGGACCATCGAACGTCGCGAGGAACCCGTCCCCCACGGTCTTGACCTCGCGTCCACGGAAGCGATTCAGCTGCGACCGCACGATGGTGTCGTGGGCGTCGAGCAGCTGCCGCCACGCGTGATCGCCGAGCTCCGCCGCCTTCTTCGTCGAATCCACGATGTCGGTGAAGAGAACCGTTGCAAGGACCCGGTCGTCTTCGGCCGGCTTGCCGCGCTCCCCGGTTAAGAACTCGCTGATCTCCTCGATCGCTTCTCGCTCGACCACGTAGAAGTTCTTGCCGGGCAGCTCGACGTATTTCGCATCCGGGATGTTGTCGGCGACATAGCGGCCAAACTCGGGGGAGATGACGGGGTCGTCCGTGTGTTGGATGACGAGCGAAGGGACACGGATCGACGGAAGGACGTGGCGGACATCCTGTTCCATGGTGAGCTGAATGAGTCGCCGAACCACACCGGGGCTTGCAGCCAGCCGCTCGTGCCTTCCCCACCGTGCTCTGATCTCGTCGTTCCAAGGAAGATCCGGATTCAAGAGGCCTTGCACGTCACCGGTTCCCCAAAGAGCGGCGAACATCTCCGCTTGCGCCTCCATCTCGTCTCGCTTGCGGCCGATCGGGTAGTCCTCTGCCCATGCCATGCGCGCCCACCCGCCCATCGAGACCAACGACTCTGTGCGCGCGGGATAGGTCGCGGCGAAGAGCGCGGCCGTCGAAAACGCACCGTCGAGAGCCATCAGGTTCGCGCGCTCGACTCCAGCTGCGTCCATCACGACGCGCGTGCTGTCGATCCACAGCTCGAGGGAGGGGAGGTTGTCCAGCGACACGGGATCCGACGCACCGGTGCCCGGCTGGTCGTAGGTGATCATCCGGCCCATGGACGTGATGTGCTCGAACAGCTCGTTGAACCAGGGCGCATCGGGGATCGTCTCGACGTTGGTGAACCAGTTTCCAACGAAGACGAAGGCGCGCGCGCCCTCGCCGAACACGCGGTACGCGACGGCGAGATCGCCGTTCATCGCATACTTGGTCTCCGTCCCCTGTACCACGGGATCCTCAGTTCTCCACCAGGAAGAGGTTCCATTCGCCTTCGACGCCTCTTAGCGTGTGGCACTGGGCGCCCCCGAATGTAAGTCCGGAGCCAGCCGCAAGGTCACGAACCATCTGCGACACGAGGATCTCGTTGTTTCCTGCGAGCGCCATGATTCTCGCCGCAACGTGCAGAGCGATCCCTGCAAGATCGTTTCCGTGAACCTCACACTCTCCGATGTGGATCCCCGCACGGATCTCGAGGTTCAAGCGGCGCACTCCGTCCCGGATCGCGCGCGCACATCGGATGGCGGCGGCCGGTGAGTCGAACCGGACCAAGAATCCATCTCCGGTCGTCTTCACCTCGCGGCCCTTGTGTACCCCCAGTTCTTGTCTGACAAGCTTGTCGTGCTCGGCAAGCAGGGAACGCCACTGGTTGTCTCCCAAACGCTCGGCATGGAGTGTCGAACCCACGATGTCCGTGAAAAGGAGCGTGGCAAGTACTCGCTCTTGCTCGCCGGGACGATGCGCCCGCGGGTCCAGCAGGATGTTCGTCGTCTGATGGGCGGCGATGGGATTGCCATCTTCGTCCGTTGCGATCGCTTCCGTGCTGATCAGATTGCCGATGCGGTGCGTGACCTTGCCACGCGCGCGGATTAGACGGCCGTCTGCCGTCACCCGACGGAAGAAGCGAGTATTGCACTCGATGATCGCAACGGATTGCCCAGGCTGAAAGAGTGTTGCGGTGCAGCTGGCGTTTGTCGCTCCCAAGAATGTGTCGATCCCTCCCGGCGAGACCGAGCGGTTCCACGTACAGAGCCACTCGCTCGCCGGCATGCTCAGCGTGACGTCGCCCTCCTCGGCGTTTTCGAATCGCATGCCGAGCGTGTTCATCAGGGGCAGCGGCGGCAGTTTGTCACCGATCAACATCCTGATCAGCTCGAGTCCGCCGTGTCTTTGACTCAACTCCAGCGGCGGGGCGGCCCCCACCGGTGGACGATCTGGAGGATCGGGCGTCGCGTACGTTGGTTCATCGATCGGCTCGATACCAGCCGGCGCCGGGGGCGGGCTCGGCAGCACCGGTTCGATCGCCCACTGGCTTATCGCCGTTCCGACGAGCCGACCCACAGGGTCTTCTACGTCTGCGGCACACGAGATGGAGACATTGCTCGTGTTGATGATGCGGGCGCGCGCGAGGAAGTTGCCCGGTTGCGGGCGCGGATTGCGGAAGTACTCGAGCGAGTAGGTGATGGGTGTGACGTCCATCCCCGGCTCAAGCGCCGTTATCGCTGCGCCTTGGAGGGCCTCCAACACGACTGGACTGACGTTGAGCGCGGGGATGTGCTGCGTGATGCCGCTCGCCTTCATCGTCCCCGTGGCGCTCCCGGTGCTTACGTGTCCGACGCTGATCCCGTAGAGGCGCGCGCTCGGGGCGGCGGCGAGGTAATGGCGCGCGAGAAGTCGCATCCGCTCGATGCCGGGCAGGCTGTAGATCCAGGGTGGGGGTACGAGCCCGCGGACGGGCTCATCGGTCACGGGTCTGAGATCGCTCACGTCCGGCTTCCCCCGAAAGTCGGAATCATCTGGACGCAGCGTCTCCGACCGCGGGCGCGCGCGTCAAGCCTCAGCGGCAAACGACGAGCGCGTCCAGCGCGACGCAGCCCTTGGGCAGCGCAACCAGTGGGTTGATGTCGAGCTCCGCGATCTCGTTCGACAGGTCCATCGCAAGGCGCTGTACCTTCATGATCGTCTTCGCGAGGGCGTTCAGGTCGGCCTTCGGTGCGCCGCGCGCGCCCTGCAGGAGCGGGAACGCCTTGATCTCTTGGATCATGCGGCGCGCCTCATCGACGTCGAACGGGGGCACGCGGAACGTGACGTCCTTGTAGACCTCGACGGCAACGCCGCCGAGACCGAACATGATCGCCGGACCGAAGAGGTCGTCCTGGACGACACCGACGACGGTCTCGACACCACCTTTGATCATCTCGCTGACGAGCACGCCTTCCAGTTCGACGTTCCCAGAAGAAGTCGTCAGATCGGTGAAGGCTTCGCGTACGGCCTTGTCGTTCGTGATGTTGAGCTTGACCAGGCCTCGGTCGCTCTTGTGGAGGAGGTCTGGGGAGATGGCTTTCATCACGACGGGATAGCCGATCGCGCGCGCGGCCTTCACTGCGTCGGTTGGGCGTGAGACGAGGATGTCGTTCGTTACGGGGATGCCGTAGGCGCGGAGCACTTCTTTCGAGGCGTGCTCAGACAGATTGGCACGCGGCTTCAACAGAGCTTTGGCCGCCTTGGCCGCGGGCTGCGGTCTTGCGGGGACCTCATCGAACGGTGAGTCGTACCGTTGTTTGAAGTCGTGGTAATCGAAGTAGGCCTTTACCGCCGTGAGGCAGTTGCGCGCGCTTCGGAAGAGCGGCACCTGCGATTTGAGCAAGACATCTCGGTAGCCTTCTTCGTCTGCCGTCGGTGAGCCCCAGATCACGCAGACCGGCTTGGTGGTTTTGTTGGCTGCATCGACCAAGTCTCGTGCAAGCTTGTCGCTGATCGGGGAGAACGAGCCGGCGATCGGGGCGATGAGTACGCCGATGTTCGGGTCGGCCAAGATAGCTTCAAGGATCTTCGGACCGCGCTCATCGCCGGTTGCGATGCCACCGGAATCCACCGGGTTCGAAACCCGCAGGAATCCGGGGATCCAGTCGCGCAACTTCGCTTGCGTTTCCTTCGTCAGCTCGGGCAGCTCCAAGCTTGCGGCGGCCGCCCAGTCGGCCATGTGCGCACTCGTTCCTCCTGAGATCGAGTAGATGCACACGCCGCGGGCTGCGGGCTGCTCGGCGCGCGCGAACATCGCTGCGACATCGGCCAGTTCGTCTAAGCCGTCGACGCGCGTGATGCCGAACTGTTTGAAGACGGCGGACGTGATCGCGTCGCTGCCGGCGAGGTGGCCCGAGTGCGATTGTGCCCACGATCGTCCGATGTCGCTCCGTCCGACCTTGATCATCACGATCGGCACCCCAGCGCGAGCAGCCTCGTCCGCCGCCAGCATCAAAGTTCGGCCGTCCTTGAATCCTTCGAGATAGCACGCGATCGCGCCGATGTTCGGCTGCTTCGCGTAGTGCGCGATGAAGTCGGCGGACTCGAGGTCGCTTTCGTTCCCCGTCGGCGCCCATCCCGCAAGCGCGACACCGTTCTGTTGCGCTTGGTAGATCGGCCGGCCTTGGTGTCCGCTCTGCGTGATCAACCCGATGCGCTTGCCCGGCAGGTCTTGGCGGAACGGCTGGAAGCTGTTGAGCGGCGTGTTGGGACCAAGGACGTGGACGTCGCTCGACGCGATCAATGCATCCAACTCCGCTTGGCGCGCGACGCCGTCATCGCCGGTTTCGGCGAAGCCGGCGCTGAAGATAACGACGAACGGGATGCCGGCTTTGATCGCATCGCGGAGCGCGTCGGCTGCGTTCTGCGTGATCACCACGGCGACGTCGACGTCGTCGGTGATGTCGGACAGCGACGGGTAGCACTTCTCGCCGTCGACGGTCTCGCGGTTCGGGTTGACCGGGATCACGCGGCGTCCGAGCTGGTCGGACCAGCCTTTCACCATGCGCCAGTTGAGCGCGCTCTGGCTGGTCGGAGAGTCGGACGCGCCTACGACGGCGATGACCTTCGGACGCAGCAAACGCTCGAGGTCGAGCGCGCGCATCGCAACCGGACGGCCGGTGACGTCGGTCTTCAAGGGACCCCCGTTTGAAGAGCAGAGTGAAATCTGACGGTGCGTCAGGTCGCATCGTATCATCGGGCCTCATGGGCATCGAAGGCGCGATCGACCGCATGCAAAGCATCGGCGAGCTGCTGCGCGCGCGCGCCGCCGAGCACCCCGACATCGACTTCCTGTGGTGCGACGACGAGCGCTGGACGTACGCCGAAACCGACCGCCGAACCGATGTTGTGGCGGCCGGCCTGACCGAAGCGGGCGTCGACCAAGGGGACCGCGTCGCCGTCATCTCTTCGAACAGGCCCGAGATGTTGGAGCTCTTCTTCGCCCTAGCGAAGCTGGGCGCGATCCACGTGCCGCTCAACGTGTTCTTGAAGGGCGACTTCCTGCGCTACCAGCTGCAGGACTCGCAAGCGTCGACCCTGGTCGCCGACGCCGCCGGTTTGCAGGCGGTGAACGCCGTGATCGACGACCTGCCGGAGCTGAAGCGCATCATCGTCCTGGATGAAGGCACCGCCGACAGGATCCCGTACGAGCGCATCCGCACCTCGAGCGCGCCGGTCCCGAAACCCGGTCTCACCAGGGCCAGCCTGATGGCGATCATGTACACGTCGGGAACAACCGGCATGCCGAAAGGGTGCATGCTCCCGCACGGCTGGTACCTCAACACGCCGAAGTCGTCGAAGCACATGATGGGATACGGGCCCGGCGACGTTTTGGAGACTGCACTTCCGCTGTTTCACGCGTGGGCGCAAGGCATGGTGACGGGCGCGCTCTACAACGGGCTGCGCGCAGTGATCGAAACCACATTCTCGCCGGCCACGGTGGTGCAACGGTGGAAGGAAAGCGGCGCAACCGTGTACGCCGGCGTCGGCATGATGGGGATGGCGATGCTGGCGATGCCCGAGTCACCGTCCGATCGCGATCACACCGTGCGCTGCACGCTCATGTTGCCGTTCGCGCCCGCGGAACAGGCGAAATTCGAAGAGCGCTTCGGTCTCACGATGCTCTCGCAGATGTACGGACAGACCGAAGG
>Ga0070706_100004607_pt1 | contig 13232 bp, 16 predicted proteins | sample KBSK5501metaG_FD_65476 | JGI IMG/M metagenome (GOLD analysis project Ga0070706, IMG submission 65476) | Corn, switchgrass and miscanthus rhizosphere microbial communities from Kellogg Biological Station, Michigan, USA - KBS K5-50-1 metaG | ecosystem: Host-associated > Plants > Roots >...
TCCGCGAGTTGTACCGCTTCCTCGATGTCATGTGTCACAAACAGAACCGTTTTTCGTTCCTCCTGCCAGATCCGGGTTAAATCCGCTCGCATTTTGAGCCGAGTCATGAAATCGAGCGCACCAAACGGTTCGTCCATGTAAATAATCTCCGGATTGGCCGCCAGCGCGCGGGCGATCTCGACCCGTTGTCGCATGCCGCCCGACAACTCGCGTGGATAGGCCTTCTCAAAACCAGTGAGCCCAACCATCTGCACATAGTGTTGGACGATTTTTTGGCGTTCCTCTTCTGCCTTGCGTGCAAGCCCAAAACTGACATTTTGCGCTACTGTTAACCAAGGAAAAACACCGTTCTCCTGAAATACAAAGATGCGTTTCGGATCCGGTCCAGTAACCGGGCTGCCTTGAACAAGGATCGATCCTGCTGTCGGCTTGATAAAGCCAGCAATGACATTCAGGAGAGTCGATTTTCCGCAACCCGACGGACCCACGATACAAACGAACTCTCCGCGCTGGACGTCAAGGCTGATAGAGCTCAAAACGTCAATCTGGCCGCCTGGCTTTTTCACGGAAAAGCTCATCGACAAATCGCAGACTTTGATAATTGGAACAGCGTCGGCCGCAATGGCCGTCGTGGTCGTTTGGCCCAAGCTTTGCGAGATGCACTCCTCCAATTCTCTTTTCATGGTCGTCATCAATCCCTCTGCGAATATCCCCAGCGAACTTCGTCGAACCGTTCGAGCCCTCGAATCAACAAATCGAGCATCAACCCGATTACTCCGATCATCAGCATCCCGGCGACCACAAGGTCGTAACGTTTCCCGGCATTACGCGCATCGATTATCAAATAGCCCAGTCCGGAATTCACCGCGATCATCTCAGCGGCTACCACCACGAGCCAGGAAATCCCTAATGCGATTCGGAGACCAGTAATAATCTGTGGCAAACAGGCTGGAAAGATCACACGTCTGAACAGGTCGAATTGATTTAATCGAAAATTCTCGGCCGCCCGCACGTAGACAGGCTGAATATTTTGAACCGCAGAAATTGCCGTCACGGTGATCGGAAAAACGCTGGCAAGAAAAATCAGAAAGATTGGCGCCCGGTCATCGACATGAAACCAAAGGATTGCGATCGGAATCCATGCGATCGGAGAAATGGGGCGAAAAATTTGAATCAACGGATTCAACGCAAAGAAAGCTGGGCGGAACCATCCGAGAAGCAGGCCGAGCGGGACTCCAACCAGGACCGCAAGCACAAACCCGACGCTGACTCGAAAGAGTGAAGCCACAATATACTTTAGCAGCAGACCACGTTGAACCAGTTCTACGATTCCCAGAAACACCTGATACGGTCTCGGAAAAATGTCGGTTTTGCTGAAGATAACCACGGCGTCCCAAAGACCGAGAAAGAGGATCGCGACGACGATCGGAAACAGAATCTTCGACTTCATTATTTTTTATAGTCCCAGGCGTAAGGCTCGATTGATTCTTCCGACAGGACAAAACTCGGGTCGGCGTAATCCGCAAAAGTTACCTTCCCTTTCAACACACCGGTCTCTTTAGCCAGCGCCTCGATTTCGAGAAAGTCGTTCTTGCGGACAAGGAGGTTCGTATACTTCACCCGATCCGGAGGCTTGCTCAGCACAAAACGCAAAAGCTCCGGGTTCTGGTTATAATAGTTCTGGCCCACAAATTCGGCGGCCTCCATCCGATGATCCATCTTCTCGTCCAGCCATTTTCCGCTCTTTGAAATCCCATCAATCAGCCGCTGCACCATGGCGCGGTTATTCCGAATGGCGTCTTCGCGCACAGCCAGGACGCACGAGATGAAATTCGGCCAGACATCTTTCGTCAAATACAAGACGCGACCATATCCCTCCATTTCGGCTTGTCCCATAAACGGCTCACCGGAAGTGATCGCGTCAACCGATCTGCTATAGAGGGCAGCAGGCATGTCTGGCGGCGCTAGTTCGACGATCTGAACAGAATCCAACGGCACACCGTGTTCCTTCAGGGCCTTTACCACGAGCAATCTCTGGTTCGCAAACCGGCTAGGAACAGCAATTTTTTTCCCACGCAGGTCTTCGATCCGATAAATCAGCGATTCGCGATGTACCACCATCGCGCTGCCGTCACGATGCCCGAGATAGACGATTTTGATCGGAACTCCATCCTCTCGCAACCGCATGGCCATCGGCGCTAAAATGAATGTCGCAGGCAGATAGCCTGAAATAAATGCTTCTTTCAGCTCGGGGAAACCCTGGAAACGAATCGGCTCGAACTCCGATTTGCCCTTCATCTGTTTGTTGATGAAATCTGTCACTGGACAGGTTAAATGGCAGGTCACAGGAATAAACCCGACTCGGAATGGAGCATTTGTACCACTTTGCTTTGGCTCGAAGAGGTGGAGATTTAACGTCGCATGCAGAAGGGCGATCAAGACCAGCCAAAGGACCACGACGCCTCCAAGAATCTTGCCCGAAGAACTCATGAGCGGGTCACGTTCGGCATTTTCAATTTACCTGTCGAGTGAAAAGCGCGCCTAAGTCTGTCCTCATTGTCGGCTGCGGGTACATCGGTCTACCCCTCGCGCGTCATTTCAATGCCCGAGGATGGCATGTCATCGGGCTCACCGGGTCCGAGCCGTCGGCAGCAGGACTCTCATCGGAGCCATTTCCGGTTCTCGGACTCGACATCACCAAGAGTCTCACCAGACTGCAACCGCGGGCGTTCGACGTTGTCATCCATTGCGCGAGCTCTGGACGGCGAGGCACGGAGGCATACGAAGCGTTGTTCCTCAGCGGGACCCGTAACCTCCTATCAGCGCTCACGATCAATCATTTCATTTTCGTAAGCTCGACCTCTGTCTACGGTCAAACGGATGGATCATGGGTAAACGAAGAGAGTCCGGCCGACCCGTCCCGGCAAACCGGCCAGATGCTTCACGCCGCCGAAGAAATCGTTTTAGAACAACAAGGAACTGTAGCTCGGCTGGCCGGCATCTATGGACCCGGGCGTTGCGTCCCGCTTCGGAAATTGCTTGATCAAACCGCGACAATTGAGGGCCAGGGCGAGCGAATAATGAACCTGATCCACCGCGATGATGCTGTGTCCGCACTTTTTTTTCTGGCTGAGCATGACCTGACAGGAATTTATAACGTGACTGACAATGAACCGGTCAGCCAGCTCGATTGGTTCCGGTACGTTTGCGGGCAGCTGGATCGTCCGTTGCCACCGTTCGGTCCACGCGATCTGGCCAGAAAACGGGGCTGGACCAGCAAACACGTCTCTAACCAAAGGTTACGCCAAGCAGGTTGGAAGCCCAGATTTGAGACGTTTCGCGAGGGGCTAGCTCCACTGCTGTGTCAGGTTAAAAGCCAGAGTTGATTAGGCGTTGGCGTCTTCCGTCTTCGGTCTTCAGTCTTCCGTTTTCCGTTTGCAGCCAACCGCTATTACGGACCAGCAGGTTAATGGTCGATGGAAGACGGAAACTTAGGCGCTGAAAACGCCCAAAAACCCGATTTCCCCTCGCGAGGGGAGTTTTGTGTGTTATATTTGCCGTCTCTATGGCTATCCAGAAGAAGAACGCATTTTCCCGCCGACTCCCAGACCTTGTCACTGAAGAACTCGTATCCGTGTTATCGCAGAAGAGATCGTTTGAATTCAAGCAACTTTTCGAGGTAGTGCACGAGAATTTAAGGCAGCGCAATGCTGCGAGTGGCGGAGAAGAGATGTTGCGTTTAAGGGCGTATGAAAAGTTGCAAAACTTGGTAGCCCGAGGCGTTGTGAAAAAGACCGGCAAAAGCTACAAAGGCGACGCCTCAGCGCTCGCGGCAATGGCCGCGGCAAACGCAGTAACTGTGGCTCAAATCGCGTCGAAGTCCTGATAAGGACGCTTTTATGATTGTACAGGATTATTTGCCGATCCTGTTGCAAGTGTTGGTCGCACTAGGATTCGCTGGCGTCGCTTTAGTCGCCAGCGTTGTCCTTGGGCGCACCGGCAAGCGGAATGCCACCAAGGACACTCCTTATGAATGTGGCATGATCGCCAAGGGTGAACCTCAACCACGATTCAGCGTAAAGTTTTACTTGGTCGCGATGCTGTTCATCCTTTTCGATATCGAAATTGTGTTCATGTACCCCTGGGCGGTCGTCTACCGCGATTTCATCGCTCAATCGGGTCCATGGACAATTTTCGGCAGTATGCTGGCATTTTTGACGATCCTGATGATCGGTTTCGTGTACGCCCTGAAGAAGGGTGTCTTGGATTGGAGGCGGTAAGAGGGCCTTCAGCCCGCTCACCGCTTCCGTTTTCCGTCGACCGTTTCCGGTCTACCGTCCACCGTTATGTTATGCTGTTGTGCCATGACGGCGACGACGGAGCGTCGTCCTCCAATGTGGATCGACTGAGATCAACCTGGATCGTAAGGAATGATCGCCAAACGCGTTTTCTATCAAGGCCGAGTACAAGGAGTCGGCTTTCGCTATACTGTCCGGCAGCTGGTAACCGGCTTTGATGTTGTGGGTTGGGTTGAGAATCTGATCGACGGACGTGTTCAGATGGAGGTGCAGGGCGCACCGGAAGAGATCGAAGAGTTTCTCCAAGCGATACGCGACAGCCATCTCCGTGGGTACATCGATCGAATCACGATCGATGAGATTCGACCGCTTTCCGGACTGAAGGGATTTCAGATTAAGCATTAACCCAGAAAAAATCGGCGGAATCTGCGGAATCTGCGGTTCCTTCTAGACTCCGTTTCTCTTCCATCCCATAGTGCGCAGGATCATGCGGTTCGCTATTTTTGGCGACATCCACGCCAATCTTGAAGCCCTCCAAACAGTGTTGGCGGACGCTCGTGACCAGGGGTGTACGGATTACGTTTGCCTCGGCGACGTAGTCGGCTACAACGCGAATCCGAAGGAATGTTTGTCCCTGGTGCAATCGCTAAAATGTCCGGTCGTGAAAGGCAACCACGACGAATATTCATCTTCCGACTCAGTCCTCGATTCGCTGAATCCGCTGGCCGAGCTCGCAATCGAATGGACTCGGGATCAGTTAACCTTCGAAGAAAAGCAGTGGCTCAGCTCCCTACCTTATGTTTGTGAGGTACATGGTTTCACGATAGTCCATGCGACCCTGTTCGATCCGCCAAGCTGGGACTACGTGCTAAATCAACTCAATGCCGCCGCCAGCTTCTCCGAACAGAAAACGGAAATCTGTTTTTATGGCCATACGCATGTTCCTCGCGCTTATTTGCGGGAAAGCTCAGTGATCGGCATGCCCTATGACGAATTGACGCTGGTCGAAGGGCCTCAATATTTCATCAATGTCGGTAGCGTTGGACAGCCTCGAGACGGCGATTGGCGGGCCTCATACGTTATCTTCGATCTAGAAGCCAGAAAGGTATTCCTCCGGCGGTTGCCGTACGATTTGCCAACTACTCAGAAAAAAATCCTCGCCTGCGGGCTACCTCCTCGACTTGCTGATCGGTTAGCACTCGGAAGATAACGGCAAACTTATTTCGTGGACAGCATCTTGATCATCAAGCCGAGCTCACTCGGCGACGTCGTCCACACGCTACCGGCAGTTCACTTCTTAAGACAAACATTTCCAAATTCGAGAATTTCGTGGGTCATCAATTCACAATGGGCTCCGCTGCTTAGCGAGAACGCCGACGTCGATTCAGTTATTCCGTTTCCCAGATCAGACTTTCGTGGACCAGTCGGATTGTTGCGATTCGTTTCATGGTCCAGCCAACTCGCCAAGGTGAGACCTGACTTGGTCCTCGATTTCCAGGGTTTATTTCGCAGCGCATGGATGGCGCGCAGCGCACGAGCAGGACGGATTCTAGGCTTGTCCGATGCCCGCGAGGGGGCTCACTGGTTCTATCATGAGAAAGCACTCGTCAATTCGCGCCAGCATGCCGTCGATCGGTATCTGGAGCTGGCTAAACTCGCTGGATCCGATGTTTCGGGTCCAGCCGTTTTCCCGCTGCCGGAAGGAAGAGCAATTCGGCATTTCGAAGTCCCTGCTCGAGCAGTAATTCTCCACCCATTCGCTCGCGGCGCCGGGAAATCGCTCACCGGCGAAGAGGTGTTTCAGTTAAGCAGGCTGCTAGCGCCTTTGCCTATGATCGTCGTCGGCAAATCCGATGAGGATTTGCGTCTGGATCGAAATGCGATCTCGCTGGTAAATGAGACGAGCTTGGAAGAGCTCATCTGGCTACTCCGGCGCGCTGCATTCGTCATCAGCGTGGACAGCGGGCCAATGCATATCGCCGCTGCACTGACGGCGAATCTACTCTCGATCCATCTCTGGAGCGATCCGCGCCGCGTCGGCCCCTACAATCCGGACGCCTGGGTTTGGAAAGACAATCAGATTATTCAGGTTCGAAATCTCCGGGATAGGAGCTTCTCTTCGCTCCCTTCGAGCCGTCCTGCGCCATTACAGATTGCGAGGTTTGTGCACGATGGGCTAGAGGGCGCATAGGGTTTCGAGTTCCGGGCTCCGAGTTCCGGGTTCCGCGACGGACCGTCCGCCCAACACCGATTTCGGGAAGATTGATCACGCGTCGACTGATATGAGTTCCGGCTCTCCTGGGTCACGCCCGGAACTCGGAACTCGAACCCGGAACCCGAAGCGATTTGTCTTGGACCGGCTTTTTGAGTTAGTCCAAAATTAAGTTATGCCCTCTTTCGATGTTGTTTCAGAAGTCGACAAACAAGAGATCGACAACGCGATTAATCAGGCGAAGAAAGAACTGAGCACGCGTTTCGACCTCAAGGACAGTAAAGCTGTCATCCAGCTTACCAATCCCAACCTCATCGAATTGAGTGCCGAAGATGCGCCAAGGCTCAAATCGCTTGTCGAGATCGTCATCGGCAAATTAGCCAAACGCAGCATCGATCTCAGAAATGTCGAACGAAAGGACCCGGCGATCTCGCCTCTGGGCCACGCCCGACAGGAACTTCATATCAAACAGGGCCTCGAGGGAGAGACTGCGAAGGAGATCATTAAGGCAATTAAAGGCCTGAATGTTAAGGTCCAGAGCCAGCTCCAGGACCGCCAGGTGCGCGTCACCGGCAAGAAGAAAGACGAACTCCAGACCGTAATCCAATTCCTGCGCAGCAAAGACTTCGGTGTCGGATTAGGATTCAAGAATTTCCGAGACTAACTGCTCAATCACTACTGGCGTGCCGCTTCTTTGTTTTTTTCCGCAGATGTCCTGATTTTCCGTTTTTCTTCTTCTCGTTCTTCGCCTCTGCCGCTTTCTTTTCCTGTTCCGCTTTTCTCTGTTCCTCCGCTTTCTTTTCTGCCGCTTCTTTCGCCAAGCGCTGCTCGTAATCGGCAGTGGTAATGACGAGAAACTTCTCTTTTGTATAAACGGCTGACAGCGATCCGTCCTGGAGTCCCCATTGTTTCGTGCCTTCCTTGCCGCCGGTCTGTTTCCATTGCTGATCCGAATTCAACCCGAGCAATCGATCGATCTCATCAGGTGGCATCTCGCTTTCACTGCCGGCACCTTTGTTGGTTTTCACGTATGTAATGGCGTCGGTTTTGCCGTCAGAGAGATGGACGGTGACATAGTAGGGAGGCTTTTCGAACATCGCCGTGTCTCCCGCAGCATTGATTGGCTTTCCATATCGCGTCATCGATTCGTCGAGAGTGTCACCAATCCTGGCCAGACAATTGTCAGACACAACTACCAAGATAAACAGAGCGAATAAGCGGATCATGGGCACTGCTCGCAGGCTACCAAAAATTCCGGCCGCGAGACATCCTTCTATTCGCTGGGTCTGTGCCACGTGCAATTCGCTTTCTGCCCACTGACGCGAGAATAAATATGGCAAACATTGATTTCGATGCAGTTCGCCGTGGCAGAACGGATCTTTCCTACAGAGCCCGAAAAACGCTAGAATCATCCACCCTGCACCGGCGGCATCAGCGAAATGATTTCTCCTGGCACTAGCATGTGGTCCCGCGAGACCCAGTCCGTTCCTGCCGCCACCCGGATCTGTCGGTCCCAAGCTTTTAGTTTTGGCTGCAATTGATAAACTTTCTGGAGCAGCGCATCAACAGTGCTGGCTGCCGGCAGCTCAACCGCCTCGGGCCCGCCTAAATCCCGCAGCTGGGCAAAATATTGAAGTGAAACCTTCATCCTCCTGACTCCTCACTCCTGGCTCCTGACTCCTCCCCTTTCAGCACCCCAATCAATGGAAGATTTCGATACTGCTCCTGGTAATCCAGACCATAGCCTACAACGAACTCATCAGGTACATCGAACCCGATATAGTCTGCTTCAACTGGAATCGCGCGTTCCTTCAGCTTTCTAAGCAGAACGCACTTCTTTACGCTCAACGGCTTCGCTTCGACCCGAATTGCTTCCTCAATGGTCGCAAGAGTATGCCCGCTATCGAGGATGTCATCCAACAGCAAAACGTGCCGCCCTTTCAGGTCCGGCAAAGCTGAGCGATCAAACTCTACCTGTCCAGTCGTGACTGTGCCTCCGTGATAGCTCCTCACTCGCAAACAGTCGAGTTGTATGGGCAAAGGAATCCGGCGCAGGAGATCGGCCATGAAAATCAGGCTCCCGTTCAGAATCGCTAATACCGTGAGATCCTTTCCGCGATAATCCGCAGTGATCTGGCCGGCTAACTCGTCCAACCGCTTCGCGATTTCCGGTTCGCGAAACAGCACTTTCTCCAGATCTTCCTGCATCCTGATATTTCGCGGACAGAACGCTATTCATCAAAAGAAATGTTCATTGCGGCGCGTATGGCGAAGCGCCGAATAAGAGCCATCAAGCGTTGCTTGCCGGTTCTGTCGGTGAACTTGATTCCGTTCGTCGCCGCTAGTCGTCGTAACTCGCCAAACGTCCTCTTCACAATCTCCTTCTCGTACTCCTCATCGCTTAGACCGCCCAGTCTGACGAACTCGCGCTGGAGCGAAACCTTGTCCTTCCCGCCCGGCTCGACGCAAGCAGCCTCTTCAAAGGCCGCCCTCAAAAACTTCCCTCCCTGGCTCCCTTTTTCGTTTGCGTGCAACACCTCCACAAATTCTTTCCTGGCAGCGCTTAGCTCTTCGGCTTGCAATCTCTTGCCCGCAACTTCCCGCAACCCTTTTTTCAGAAGCTCAACAGTCAGGTGCCGCTTTGCCGATGGCGAGCGCAGCATCGTTTCCAATAAAAGCTCTCCGGACTTGCGGCTGGCCAGAAAACTGTCCAGCGTATCTTCAAATCGCTCTACCGCCTGAGCGAGTTTTTTTGCAGACCGGCCAACCTTATCACCTTCAATCTTGCGCGAATGTTTCTGCAATCGTTCCCCCAGATCGAGGAGGTGTGTCGCGAGATCGGTATAGTTCATTTTGTTGAGTCAAAATGGTTTAAGACATTTTGGGTCAGATCGCTGTAGTCCTGCGCACCAATACTTCCCGGCGCATAAAGAATGACTGGCAAATGTTCGCTGGTCGATTCGGCGACCCTCACACAATGGCGCACGTAAGGCTCCAGCAGGACGGCGTCCTGGCTCAGAAGGCCGATCGCCTGCAGGTTGGCCATAGAGATTTCCAACTCGTTGATGGCCAGACGAAATACATTTCCTGTCTGCCGGTAATGGCTCACGATCAGTGCGCCAATGTTCGGTTTTCGTCTACCCGGTAAATGACCGGAGAATTTCTCCCTTAGCTCAGCAACCTGCTCTGCTAACACGTGAAACCCGGAAAGCGAGAGATAATCGGGTACATACGGAACGACACAGTTATCGGCACAAAACACCGCGTTTTTTGTCGTGCTATAAAGATTCGGCGGACAATCCAACAATACGAAATCGTACTCCTTGAAGCGAGCACCCAGCGCTCTTTCCAGCACCTGGTAGTTCGCCGGCGCCCGAAGCTCGTGTATCCGGTCCTCAATCCGCAGAAGCTCGACTGATGCCGGCAACAGATGCAATCGCGGTAGATCGGTAAATCCGGTCCAGGTTTCTACTCCTTTGACGACAGCGTCATCGAAATTGAAACGGTCTTTCCCTAGCAGAGCGTCATCAAAAATTTGAAACGTCGATCTCTGTCCCTTGGCAACATGTTGCCGCCACCGATCCGGGCGCATCAGCCATACACTCGAATTCGACTGAGGGTCCAGGTCGACGACCAGAACTTTCTTACGGTGGAGCTTCGCTAGAGTCGCTCCGATGTTAATCACCGTTGCAGTTTTGCCGACACCGCCTTTGAAGTTGATGAAAGCCAGAACCCGTGCGCTCATGAAGATCCGTTATCCACATATCGCTGCAAAACATGGCCAGCGATCAAGCTTTTTTGCGTTTCGCGTTTGGCGTTTCGCGTTTGGCGTTTCGCGTTTCGCGATCAGCCCCGCGAACGCCCTAGATGGCTGGACCAAAGAAAATTCTTTACTAGAAGTAAATATCTGTCTCTGGAACTGAAGAAACGCCAAACGCCAAACGCCAAACGCCAAACGCCAAACGCCAAACGCCAAACGCCAAACGCCATGACAGACAACGAACTTACCAGCTCTGACTACGACGAGAAGCTTCGCGAAATGGGCAACTACCTCTGGGATCTTGAACAAGAGGCGGATCTCGCCAGCGCACACGGGAAGCAGGCTTTAGTTGATCAGATTGAAACCAAAATTCTCGCTCAGGCAAAACGAGCAGAATCTTTCCTCGAAGTTCAAGGCGAACATCAAACGCTCGCCGCCTATGTAGCCGGTCTCGGCTACCGCATGGTGCGACGTTGGCCTGAAGCGATCGACCATTTTCTTTCGGTTCTTGAGCAATCCCCGATGAATGGCGAAGCCTGGCTGGAGCTAACCTGGTGTCTTGCCGAGCAAGGTAAATGGTCAGAATGCGAAATGGCCGCGCGCAAATCCACCGAGATTTTTCCGAATACCAGTGCAAGCTGGGGCAATCTCGCGATGGCGCTCACCCACCTTGACCGAACCACGGAAGCCAGAGAAGCGATCCAGCATGCCATCGACCTCGATCCGAATGATCCCCGGAATCAGGAGATTCTTAGGTTGATAGGATAAACGCCGCCATCGCCGGCAACGCCGTCATCGCCGGCAACGGAAAGCCCACGGTGAACCAAAGCACACGGTGGGTAGGGCCGAGATTTATCTCGGCCTCGTGTGTGTGGCATCCCCACGACGTCGTGGTAAGTCGCGAACCTACCCATTCCGCCGCCATCCGTTGGCGGCGATGTCGGCGCTGCCGGCGATGTCGGCGTTGCGAGTCGACGTTTCTACCGGCAAACATCCGCAATCGCTTTCCCAATTGCGTCCATCGCTAGGTCGATCTCCTCCTTGCTCACGCATAGGGGCAGCATCAAAACAATCACATCCCGAATTGGCCTGGTCAGTAATCCATAATCCCGAGCAGCGACGCATACCCGGGCGCCGGTCTCGGCCCTCCAGTCCAATGGTTCACCGTTCGCGCCACCAAGCTCGATCCCGGCGATAAATCCACATTGCCGGATCTCACGCACAAACCGCGAAGCTCGCAAAGCGTCAAGCCGATTTGTCAGGTGTACGATCTTTGGTTCAAGAGCCGCCAGCGTTTGTTCCTCTTCAAAAATCAACAGGTTCGCCAGCGCGGCAGCGCATCCCAAGGCGTTCCCGGTATAGCTGTGTCCGTAAAAGAATGTCCGCAGCTCCGAGTAAGTCCCGAGAAACCCCTCAAATACTGGCTGTGTCGTCAGGGTTGCTCCAAGGGGAAGGTAACCACCGGTAAGTCCCTTTGCCATCACAAGAAAGTCCGGAAATACTCCTTCGTGCATGCACGCGAACATCTTCCCTGTTCGGCCGAATCCGGTCATAACCTCATCAAAGACCAGAAATGCACCATGCTCGTCGCACCACTTCCGCAATTCCCGCAGCATGCCCTGAGGCCAAAGTCGCATCCCGGCCGATCCTTGGATCAGCGGCTCAATTACAACGGCGGCGACATTCGCGCCATCAACTGTGTCCAGGTCTTCGATCCCTTTTAACCGAAGTACCGGAAACTGATGTGTTCGGAACCGATCATGAAACAGCCCAATCCCTCCGAGGCTAGAGGCTCCCAATGTGTCGCCGTGATACGCATTTTCGAATGACACGAACTGGATTCGTTCCGGTTGCCCGTTCTGATGGAAAAACTGGATTGCCATTTTGATCGCAACCTCGATCCCGGTCGATCCATCATCCGAATAAAAGACTTTCTTCAAAGGAGACGCGGGCAGCAGCGCCACGAGCCGCGCGGCAAGCTCGGCCGCCAAAGGATTGGTGAATCCAAGGAAAGAAGTATGAGCAACCCGGTCCAATTGGGATTTTAGCGCTGCATTGATCGCTGGGTGACGATGCCCGTGAATATTTGTCCAAATCGACGAGTTACCGTCCAGATAGCGTCTACCGCGACGATCCTGCAACCAGGCGCCTTTCCCTGAGACAAGCAGGAGCGGTTCGTGACCTTCCGCTGTCCAGTTACGCATCTGCGTAAACGGATGCCAGACAAACGCCTTATCGAGCACCACGAGATTGTCGGTATTTACAATTTCCATTGCCCTGATAGCAACCACACCGGCCCGAACCAAGCGTAGTCTTGTAATGCTCTAGAAGCTGCGCGACAACGCGTTTTCATAGCTTCTTTCTTTTATCCCTGCTAGCCTCCTGCCCTTGTCGTTCATTGGCCGGGCTAAACCAGGGAGAGTCCGGTCCGTTTAAGTTTATCAAAGATGATCAGAAGGTTTATTTTCACTGCTCTTAGTCTGCTTCTGCTCAGCGTAACGGCGTCGCTCGCGCAATATACCTCCGTGGAGCGACCGGCGAGCATGACGATCTTCAAACCTTTCAGCGATATCAACGAGGGCGTGTTCACCGATCTGCCGTTCAAAGTCACATTCTACGGTTCAGTTGCCTACGACGATAACGTCTTCACCTCGCATGACCGGAGAAAAGGTAGCGTATTCAACTCTCTCAGTCTGGACATTGCCTCCCATATTGGCAATGAAAGGACACGATTCAACGCAGACCTTCAACTCGGCACCATCGCTTATTGGGACCGTCCGGGGCGGACGTTTGATCCCGACATTTCACTCAATCTGACCTTCAGTCACCAATTTACTCCCCGCCTGGTCCTCGGCTTCAGCTCCTACAATACTTACGCCAGCCAGCCAAACTTTGCCTTGGCTGTAGGCGATCTGACACACTCCGGGGACTATTTCTATTCTTCGAACACTCTATCGCTCGG